>ERZ869909.1965-NODE-1965-length-15150-cov-6.112254_pt1 | contig 15150 bp, 15 predicted proteins | sample MGYA00520892_ERZ869909 | MGnify/ENA primary metagenome ERZ869909 (study PRJEB32215, sample SAMEA104723947) | bioreactor metagenome | biome: bioreactor; feature: anaerobic bioreactor; material: water | place: China | collected 2015-03-12 ...
GCCAAGCGCGGGCAACTGCTCGCCATCCACAACATCGCCGTGCTCTACGACAAGGGGCTCGGCGTCAGCCGCAATGCCCAGACCGCGGCCGATTACATCTATCGGGCGCTCGAGATGGGGTATCCGTTCACCTATCAGCAGATGACGCAGAACAGCCAGAGCTGGTCGCGCGACTTCCGCCGGGAGCTGCAGCTACGCCTCGCCAGCGGCGGCTACTACGGAGGGGCGCTCGACGGCGCATTCGGACGTTCCACGCTGGACGCTATCAGCCGCATGGTCGAGACCCCGTAGAGCGCTGCATGAGGCGGCGCGGCCTCAGGTTTCCGGTTCGCGCGCCGTGCTGTATTGACGCTCAATCGTTTCAGCCCCTCCCCTTCCTTCCGGATCGCCATGGCCGCTCCTCTCATCCAGCTCAACGATATCGCTCTCACCTTCGGCGGCGCGGCGCTGCTCGACGGTGTGGACCTTGCCGTGGGCGCCGGAGAGCGCATCTGCCTCGTCGGACGCAACGGCTCTGGCAAATCCACACTGCTCAAGATCGCGGCCGGACTGGTAGAGCCCGATCGCGGCCACCGCTTCGTGCAGCCGGGCGCGCTCGTGCGCTATCTGGCCCAGGAGCCGGACCTCTCGGGCCATGCGACGACGCTCGATTACGTCGAAGCCGGGCTCGCGGACAGCGGGGACGTTCACCTGGCGCGGATGCTGCTCGACGAGGTGGGGCTCGATGGGGCGTCCGATCCGATGCAGCTTTCCGGCGGAGAGGCGCGCAGGGCCGCGCTCGCGCATGCGCTTGCGTCGGAGCCCGAGATCCTGCTGCTCGACGAGCCGACCAACCATCTCGACCTGCCGACCATCGAATGGCTGGAAGGCCGCCTTCAGCAATCGCGCGCGGCGATGGTGATCATCAGCCACGACCGCCGCTTCCTCGAAACGCTGTCGCGGATCACGGTGTGGCTCGACCGGGGCCGCGCGCGGCGCGTGGAATTGCCGTTCGGCAAATTCGAAGCCTGGCGCGACCAGGAGCTGGCCGACGAAGAGATGCAGCTCCACAAGCTCGACCGCAAGATCGTGGCGGAAGAGCATTGGGTGCATGGCGGCGTCACGGGCCGGCGCAAGCGCAACGTGCGGCGCATGGCGGAGCTCGCGAAGATGCGTCAGGCGCGGCGCGACCATCGGGCCGTTCAGGGCAATGCCTCGCTCTCGGTCGCCGAGGCCGAGACGTCGAGCACGCTCGTTCTCGAAGCGAAGGGCGTTTCGAAATCGTTCGGAGACCGTCCAATCGTCAGCAACGTCTCGCTCAGGCTGATGCGGGGCGACCGTCTCGGGATCGTCGGGCCCAACGGGTCGGGCAAGACGACCCTCATTTCGCTACTGACGGGTTTGCTCGCGCCGGACGCGGGCGAGATCCGGATGGGGGCCAACGTGGAGATGGCGGCGCTCGATCAAGGGCGCGAAAGCCTCGATCCCGCCTGGACGCTCTCGGAAGCGCTGACGCGCGGGCGCGGCGATACGGTTTCGATCGGCGGAGAGCGCAAGCACGTCATCGCCTACATGAAGGACTTCCTGTTCGCGCCCGAGCAGAGGCTGACACCGATCAGCGCGCTGTCCGGCGGCGAGCGGGGGCGGCTCATGCTCGCGCGCGCACTTGCGACGCCCTCGAACCTCCTGGTGCTCGACGAGCCGACCAACGATCTCGATCTCGAAACGCTCGACGTGCTCGAAGAGGTTCTTGCCGATTACAAGGGCACGGTGCTGCTGATCAGCCATGACCGCGACTTCCTCGACCGCGTGGTGACGAGCGTGATCGTGCCGGAAGGCGATGGACGCTGGACGGAGTATGCCGGCGGATATGCCGACATGATCGCCCAGCGCGGCGGCGATCTCGCGCGGCGGCAGCCCGGTGGAAAGTCGCCGACCGCGCAGACGCCGCCCAAGGAGAAGCCTTCTGCCGCGGATGTGCCATCGGCGCGGCGGCGGCTTTCGTTCAAAGACAAGCACGCGCTCGAAACGCTGCCCGGCGAGATCGCCGCGCTCGAAGCCAAGCAAGCCGCGCTTGCGAAGACGCTCGACGCTCCGGATCTCTACACGCGCGACCGGGCCACGTTTTCGAAGGTCTCGGACGAGCTTGCCGAAGTCCAGGCTGCGCTTGCGGCCGCCGAGGAGCGCTGGTTGGAGCTCGAAATTCTTCGCAGCGAGATCGAAGGCTAAAACGTATCGCTCCGTGCAATCCTCTTCAGGAATTCCAACGCCCCCTCGGCGGCCGCGCGGCCGGTCGCGAACGAGGCTTGCAACAGATAGCCGCCGGTCGGCGCCTCCCAGTCGATCATTTCACCGGCGACGAACGTGCCGGGCCGCCGACGCAGCATGAAGGTTTCGTCGATCTCGTCGAACGATACGCCGCCCGCCGTAGAGATGGCGCGATCGATGGGCGCGAGGGCATGCGCGCGGACGGGAACGGACTTGACGAGGCGCGCGAAGGCATCCGGTGCGAGGCCGGACAGCGGCGCGTTTGCCTCAAGGGCTGCTTCCTGCAACAGGCCGACGGCCGCGGGATCGAGGCGCAGGGCTTTGCGCAGATGCGTTGCGAGCGACGCCTTGCCGCGCGGCTTGGCGAGGCGGGCGGCGATGCCGGCTTCCCGCTCGTCGGGGCGCATGTCGAGCATGAGCCGTGCCGAACCGCTCGACGCGATCTCCGAGCGGATCGCCGGCGAGAGTGCGTAGACCGCGCCGCCTTCGAGCCCCGTCGCCGTGATCAACGCCTCGCCCCGCGCCGTCTCATCGCCGCAAGAGATCGCGATGCGCTTCAGCGGGCTTCCCGCAAAGCGGGCCTTGAACACATTGCTCCAGTCGACGCAGATCCCGCAGTTCGCGGGCATGAGCGGCGTGACTGCCACGCCCCTTTCGGAGAGCGGTGCGACCCAGCTTCCGTCCGACCCGAGCCGCGGCCAGCTTGCACCGCCGAGCGCCAGGATCGTGCAGGCGCTTTCCGTCGTCACGCCCCCGTCCGCCGTTTCGAACAGCAGGCGGCCCTCGTTGTCCCATCCCGTCCAGCGATGGCCGAGCCGGATCTCCACGCCGAGGCCCGACAGACGCGCGAGCCACGCGCGCAGAAGCGGCGAGGTTTTCATCACGCGCGGAAAGACGCGCCCGCTCGATCCGACGAACGTTTCCTGTCCGAGGCTTTCGCACCAGGCGCGGAGGGCGTCCGGCGGAAACGCTTCGATGGCCGCGCGCAATCCGGGCTCGGCCTCACGATAACGGCCGAGGAAGCGCGCGATCGGCTCGCTGTGAGTGAGGTTCAAACCGCCGCGTCCGGCGAGAAGAAGCTTGCGCGCCACGCGCGGCATGCGCTCGTAAAGCGTCACGGCCGCCCCGCCCTTTGCCAGGGTTTCCGCGGCCATCAGCCCCGCAGGCCCGCCGCCGATGACGGCGACGCGATGTTCAATGTTTTGCACGGAGGCCCAAAGGCGAAGAATGTCAGGAGGTGCCGGGCTTATCACCCGAGCGTGAGAAGAACAATCCGGCGCGATGGAACCTTTTCCAGACTTGCGCATTGGGAGCTTGAAGTCCCTCGCGTTTCCTTCCTCTTCAAGACTTCCGTACGCATTTCGGTCTGTGCCGCCCTGAACCCTCAGGGCGGCGACCGTTTAAGGCCCGGGCTCCTTCGTGGCGCCCGGGCCGTTGGCGTTTCTTCATCCCCTTTATGCGCATATGTCGTCATGGCCCTGTTGGCCGCGTCTACGCATTTTCCGTCTGCGCCGGAGCGCGCACTATGTTAGATTTGTCGACGATGGACCGGGGGGTGAAACCCGCAACGGACTCGCTTCCTGCCAGGGGCTATCCAGAAAGGGAGACAAACCATGAAAAAAATCATTGCCGGCGCCGCCGGTGCGATTTGTTTTGGCCTTTTTGCCTCGATGGCCCAGGCTGCGCCGCTCGGCGTGACCGGCGGGGCAACGTCCAACGCCCTTCCCTCTGAAATCATCCAGGTTCATGGCCTGCATACGTCGTGTCAGCGCGATCGCCGCGGCTGGCACCGCTCGTACATCTGGGGCCGCCAGGCGTGCACGCCGCCGCGTGGGCATCGCCACAAACATAGGCGCCATCGCCGCGACCGCAGATAGGCTGCGCTCTCCTCCTTCGAGGACACAAATGGCCCGGGCTCTCGCAAGAGCCCGGGCTTTTTTGATCGCGGATCGTGCTTTTTTCAGAGGAGGCAGGCGCGATAGCGACGCAGGAACTTCTTCTTGCCGGTCATCTCGTAGCGGTGAAGCCAATGGCCACAGCTATAGCGGGGCGACGCGATCACGATGCGCGGGCCGTAGGGGTGCTTGTGCTTGAAGTGGTGATGCTGGAAATGGCCGTGCTTGCCCCAGTGCTTCTTGCCATGCGCCTCTGCCGGCGCGCCGCCGGATGCAAGAGTTGCAACGGCGACGAAGGCGGCGACAGCCGCGGTTTTCATAAACATCATAAGCGTACTCCGTAGTTGGCGGGATGACGGCGCGCGGGCCGACCGCGGATGAGCGGCGTGATGGGCGGATGATGCCCTCGCGTCGCGCGTTCCGCTGTTCCATGAGGCACAGCGTACGGATTATTCGATGAGAGACGGACGGCACGCGTCCCCGTCAGGTGCGCAAGAGGCGATCCGCCAGGCGCGCATCGGGGCGGAAGCAAACGTCGCGGCTTCCGAACCAGCGCAGCCGATTGCGTTGCACGACGTTGTAGATCACGTCGCCGATCACGTTGGGTACGACGCGGCCGATCTGGCCGAGCCAGCGCCACGGCGCCGGCATCGTGCGAGCGGCCGCAAGGGTTCCAGCCCAGCGCAGATGCGGCGCGCCGCCCGCAAGTACCATGAACGTATCGAAGCGTTCGGCGTCGAGCCCGTAGTGGCGGTAAAGCGCCTGCGGGATCGGCTCCTGGACAGCGGCAAAACGGCTCGTGCCGTGCGGATCGCGGGCGAGCATCCATTGCACGCCGCCGGCGCAGAGCACACAGTGCCCATCGAAGATGATCAGCGGCGCCGTGTCATCGAACGGCGGAACGGATGGGTCGGCGCGGTAGCTGTAGCGCTGGTCTTCGCCGTGCACGCCTGTCTCCTCTCGCGTCAGCTCCTGAGGCCCGGCGCCTCCTGCCCCGTGCGCTCCACGTATTCCGTATAGCCGCCGCCGTACTGGTGCACGCCCTCCGGCGTCAGCTCCAGGACGCGGTTCGAGAGGGCTGCCAGGAAGTGCCGGTCGTGCGAGACGAACAGCATCGCGCCCTCGTATTCGGCCAGCGCCTTGATGAGCATTTCCTTGGTCATGAGATCGAGATGGTTGGTCGGCTCGTCCAGCACAAGGAAATTCGGCGGATCGAACAGCATTTGCGCCATCACGAGGCGCGCCTTCTCGCCGCCCGAAAGCACGCGGCATTTCTTTTCGACGTCGTCGCCGGAGAACCCGAAGCAGCCTGCCAGCGTGCGCAGCGCGCCCTGCCCGGCTTGCGGGAATGCATGCTCGAGCGATTCAAAGACCGTCAGATCGCCGTCGAGCAGATCCATGGCGTGCTGGGCGAAGTAGCCCATCTTCACGCTCGGACCGATGGCCACCGTCCCCTGATCCGGCTCGGATGCGCCTGCGATCAGCTTCAGCAGCGTGGACTTGCCTGCGCCGTTGATGCCCATCACGCACCAGCGCTCGCGGCGGCGCACCTGGAAGTCGAACCCCTCGTAGATGCTGCGGCTGCCATAGCTCTTGTGCACGCCCTTGAGCGTCGCCACGTCCTCGCCGGAGCGGGGTGCAGCGGGGAATTCGAACAGCACCGACTGGCGACGCTTGGGCGGCTCGACGCGCTCGATCTTCTCCAGCGTCTTGACGCGGCTCTGCACCTGGGCCGCGTGGGAGGCGCGCGCCTTGAACCGCTCGATGAAGCGCAGCTCCTTCGCCAGCATCGCCTGCTGGCGGTCGAACTGTGCCTGCTGCTGCTTCTCCTTCTGGGCGCGCTGCTGCTCGTAGAATTCGTAGTTTCCGGAGTAGGTCGTCAGCGTGCCGCCGTCGATCTCGACGATCTTCGTCACGATGCGGTTCATGAACTCGCGGTCGTGCGAGGTCATCATCAGCGCGCCCTCGTAGCCCTTCAGGAACTCTTCGAGCCAGATCAGGCTTTCGATGTCCAAGTGGTTGCTCGGCTCGTCGAGCAGCATCACGTCGGGGCGCATCAGCAGGATGCGGGCGAGCGCGACGCGCATCTTCCAACCGCCCGAGAGGTTGCCGACGTCGCCGTCCATCATCTCCTGCGTGAAGGAGAGGCCGTCGAGGACTTCGCGCGCGCGGCCTTCGAGCGCGTAGCCGCCGAGCTCCTCGAAGCGGCTCTGCACCTCGCCGTAGCGCTCGATGAGCGTTTCCATCTCGCCCGCGCGGTCGGGGTCGGCCATGGCGGCCTCGATGCCGGCGAGCTCGGCGGCGAGCTCGCTGACCGGGCCAGCCCCGTCCATGACCTCGGCGACGGCGCTCTTCCCTGCCATCTCGCCCACGTCCTGGCTGAAGTAGCCGATGGTGACGCCGCGATCGACCGCGACCTGGCCCTCATCCGCCTGCTCCTCGCCGGTGACGAGGCGGAACAGCGTCGTCTTGCCGGCGCCGTTGGGTCCGACGAGGCCGACCTTCTCGCCACGGAGCAATGCGGCGGACGCCTCGATGAAGAGGATCTGGTGGCCGTTGTGTTTGGAGATGTTGTCGAGATGAATCATGGGGCGCATTTATGAGCGCGCCGGCCGCTTGAGCAAGTGCCCTAGGGGCGCAGGTCAGGCCATGCCGGCTAGAGGCCGGATCGGGCCGTCTACAACGTGTTCTTGTATATTTTACCGTCCTTCATGATCACGATGAAATTCCTGCCCGGGTCCGCGATGAGATCGATGTTCTCCAGCGGGTTTCCATCGACCAGCAACAGGTCGGCCAGCGCGCCCTCCTCTACGACCCCGAGCTTTCCGGGATAAGGGTTGCGCTCGCCGGACATCGCCAGCAGCTCGCCGTTGGTCCCGGTCGCCATGGCAAGCGCTTCGGCGGGCGTGTACCAGCGGGCGAGCGACGCCAGAATTGCCCCTTGGCGCTCTGCCAGCGCCTGCGAGAACAGGACGTCGGTCCCCCACGCCGTCTTGATATTGTACGTCTTCGCAAACTCGTAGGCTCTCGCTATGCCGGGCCAGACCTGATCGGCCTTGATGCGCTGGATCGACCCTAGCGGAAAGCCCTGCCGCAACTCCTCCGGGAGTGGCTGCAAGCTCAGCCAAACGCCCTTCTCCGCGATCAGACGGGCCGTTTCTTCGTCCATCAGGAACCCGTGCTCGATGACCTTCACTCCGGCAGCAATGGCCCGTTGGACCGCTGCCGTTGTGAAAGCGTGCGCGGTTACGTAGGTGCCCCAGTTCTCCGCAGCTTCGACGGCGGCACGAAGCTCCGCCTCGGTGAACGTCGACACGTCGATCGGGCTGAACGGGGACGATACGCCGCCGCCTGCCGTCAGCTTGATCTGGGAGGCGCCCTGCATGAGCTGCTCCCTGACGCGCAGGCGCACCTCGTCCGGGCTGTCGGCGACCGCCTCTTCCGTGCGGGTGAGCGGGCCGCCGACCGTCCGCGGGAGATCCGACAGCTGGCGGAAATCCCCATGCCCGCTCGTAACGGTGATCATCGCGCCGGAGGGAAAGATGCGCGGGCCGTCGACGATGCCCTCGTCAATGACTTGCTTGAGACCGAAGACCGCCCCGCCGACATCGCGAACACTCGTGAAGCCGCGCATCAGCGTAGCGTTGGCCTCGTCGCCGGCCGTGAGATTGTTGTAACCGATGTCGCCAGCGATCACCTGTGCGGGGTTGGACCGGATCAACATGGCGTGCCAGTGCGCGTCGATCAGGCCGGGCATCAGCGTGCGTCCGCCGCCGGCGATGATCGTGGTCGAGGCGCGGCGATCGACCGGAACGGGCTCTGCGGAAATCTTCTCAATGACGTTGCCGCGCACGAGAACGTTCATGCCGGCGCTGAGCGTCTCGCTCTTGCCGTCGAAGATGCGGACGTTCTCGAACAGTGTGAGAGCGGGCGGCTCGGCCGCGTGCTCTTGCGCCAGGGCGGTCACGTGAGCGAGACACAGGAGGGACACGGCGGTGGACGTCCGGCAAAGCATTGGAGCCTCCTTTGGCGCCCCCATTGCCCCCTGAACTCTCTAATACTCTTCCCGCCGTAGTGGCCCGCCTGACCCCGGAATGGGTTAACCCGGCATGACCGCGAGCAGAAGTCTACTGCAAATCCGGCGGCGTGGCTTCCTCCTTGAGCGACGCCAGCGCTTCCTCCAGCGTCAGCACCGTCTGGGCCTGCGAGCCCAGGCGGCGGATCGAGACCTTGCGCTCCTCGGCTTCGCGCTTGCCGACGACGACGATCACCGGAACCTTCGCGAGGCTGTGCTCGCGGACCTTGTAGTTGATCTTCTCGTTCCGGAGGTCGCTTTCGACGCGCAGGCCCGCCGCGCGCAATTGCTCCACCACTTCGAGCGCGTAGTCGTTCGCGTCCGAGACGATGGGCGCGACGACGACCTGAAGCGGGGCGAGCCACAGCGGGAAGTGGCCGGCGAAGTTCTCGATCAGGATGCCGGTGAAGCGCTCCAGCGAGCCGAACATCGCGCGGTGGATCATCACCGGCGTCTTCTTCTCCGAGTTCTCGTCGATGTAGAACGCGCCGAGGCGGCCCGCGAGGTTGAAGTCCACCTGCGTGGTGCCGCACTGCCATTCGCGGCCGATGGCGTCGCGCAATACGTATTCGAGCTTGGGTCCGTAGAACGCGCCCTCGCCGGGCTGAAGCGCCGTCTTCACGCGCCCGTTGGATGCGCGCTTCACTTCCTCCAGCACATCCGAGAGGGCCGCTTCCGCCTTGTCCCACAGCTCGTCGGAGCCGACGCGCTTTTCAGGCCGCATCGAGAGCTTGATGAAGATGTCCTCGAAGCCGAAGTCCTTGTAGATCGAGAGCATCAGGTCGTTGATCTTGAGACACTCGGCCTTGATCTGATCCTCGGTGCAGAAGATGTGCGCGTCATCCTGCGTAAAGTGGCGCACGCGCAAAAGCCCGTGCAGCGCGCCCGACGGCTCGTAGCGGTGAACTTTGCCGAACTCGGCGATCTTGAGCGGCAGGTCGCGGTAGCTCTTGAGGCCGTGCTTGTAGATCTGCACGTGGCCAGGGCAGTTCATCGGCTTGCAGCAGAACACGCGCTCGTCGGGGAGCACGGTCGTGAACATGTTCTCGCCGTAGTTCTCCCAGTGGCCGCTGAGCTCCCAGAAGTGCTTCTCCATCATGTCGGGAGAGTTCACTTCCGTGTAGCCGGCGCGCTGTTGGGCGCGGCGCATGTAGCCGATCAGGGTCTGGAACAGCGTCCAGCCCTTCGGGTGCCAGAAGACGGAGCCCGGCGCTTCCTCCTGGAAATGGAACAGGTCCATCTCACGGCCTAGGCGGCGGTGGTCGCGCTTCTCGGCTTCCTCCAATTGGTGGAGATACGCCTTGAGCTCGTCCTCGGTGGCCCAGGCCGTGCCGTAGATGCGCTGAAGCTGCGGATTGTTGCTGTCGCCGCGCCAGTAGGCGCCCGCGAACTTCATCAGCTTGAAGGCTTTGCCGATCTGGCCGGTGGACGTCATGTGCGGGCCGCGGCAGAGGTCGAGCCATTCGCCCTGCTTGTAGATCTTGAGATCCTCGCCCTCGGGGATCGCGTCCACGAGCTCGATCTTGAACAGCTCGCCCTTGTCGCGGAAAAAGCGCTTGGCCTCGTCGCGCGACCAGAACTCCTTCGTGAACGGCGCGTTCCTGGCGATGATCTCGCCCATCTTCTTCTCGATCTTCGGGATGTCCTCCGGCTCGAACGGCTCGGCCTTCGCGAAGTCGTAGAAGAAGCCGTTGTCGATCACCGGGCCGATCGTCACCTGCGTGCCGGGCCAGAGCGCCTGCACGGCTTCCGCCATGACGTGGGCCGCGTCGTGACGGATCAGCTCGAGCGCTTCCGGGTCGGTGCGCGACACGAACTTGATCTCGGCATCTGATTTGATCGGATCGGCGAGGTCGGAGAGCACCCCATCGAGGGTCATCGCAACCGTGCGCTTGGCGAGCGAGGGCGAAATCGACTTTGCGATCTCAAGCCCCGTCGTTCCTGCGGCGACCTTGCGGCTCTTGCCGTCGGGGAACGTGATGGTGATGTCGGCCCGGTTGGATTCGGCCAGATTGGATTCGGAATGGGTGTCCGACATGGTGCAGCTCCTCTCACTCGCCGCGTACGGATCGGCGTAAGAATTGGGAGGCCTTAATTCGGAGGACTGCGGTAAAAAGTCAAGCGGGAGGGGATATCTGTCAGGGTTAGGAGAAGATCCCCGCCGTTCGGCTTGACTCGCGCCCGATTCCCACCCTGTCTGGGCTCAAGAGGGGCCATGAAACGCATCCACCGGCTTGTCGCGACCTTCCTTTCCAGGCGCTCCGGACGCGTCGGTTTTTCCGCGGCCGTTGCCCTGTTTCTCAGCTCCCTCTCCGCGCCGGCGCAGTCCGTGCCGACGCCTCCCGGTCCTTATGTCGCGCTCGAGGGACAGGCCGCGTTTGGGGCTTCCGAATTCGACGCCGGCTTTGTGCCGACCCTTGCCCCTCCTTTCGGCTACGTCGCCAAACTGGACGACGGCGACGGCTGGGGCGGCGCGGTGACGCTCGGCTATGTCTGGCGCAACGGCTGGAGCGCGGCGATCCGCTACCGCCGTCTCGAAACCGACGACGCGACCGGCCGCTACGATCCCGGCCTCATTCCCTTCGGCGCCGGCGTGACGCCGCCGCCGGGCGGGCAGGTGGTCGGCGCTCTCGATGCCCGGGCGACGGTCGACACCGCGACCTCCGTTCTCGACATCGAGGTGGGCAACGAAATTCCGTTCGCAGGCGGTTTCCTCCGGTTTTTCGGCGGGCTGACGTATGCGGAGATCACGCGCGACGCCGCGATCATCGACGATAGCTGCCCGTGCGCACCCTTCGCTTTTCTGCTCGGCAACGATTTCGAGGGGCTCGGGCCGAAGATCGGGTTCCGCGGCGGCGTGCCGCTCAACGCCGCGATCAGCCTCGTCGGCGGGGCGTCGGCTGCCGCACTGTTCGGCACGTCCAAGTTTGCGAGCCGCCTCGACGACCCGCTGTCGCCGCCCTTCCCGTTCAAGGCCAGCGATCGTCGCACCGTCGCGGCGCTGAACGCGGAGGCCGGGCTTGCGGTTGCGGTCGGTGCGGGCTCGCTCACGATCGGCTACCGCGTCGATGCCATCCTCGGCGCCCTCGACACGGACCAGCGCGTGTCCGCGTTCTTTCAGGACTCGGGTTTTCCGGCGCTCGGTGACCGGCGTGACGATTTCGTCGCGCACGGGCCGTTCGCGCGGTTCACGCTGTCGCTGGCCGGTCTCTCCGACTAACGGAGGATCGTGCCGCCACTCTCAGCTAAAGATGCTGAAGACGGCGGCCAGGGCGGCGGCGATGGCGGCGAGGACGGCGCCCACCATTTCGCCGATCGCTTCGAGGATGACCGAGACCGTGTCCGATACGGCGCTCCCGGCAAGCAGCACCACGCCGATACCGGAGGCCGCCAGCGCCGAGGTCACGGCGTCGAACACCGTGATCCAGAGCACGAGATAAAAGAGCGCCGCGAACAGCAGCGAAACGAGACTACGGCCGACAAGGCCGGCTTTGGCCGATCCGTCTCTCCGTGATGGGGTCTTGTCCGACATGGATGTCTCATGCTCTGGCGATCAGATGATCTTTCAGGTTGCATTTAGGCACAGAATTCGGCGCTGGCATGTTTCGTACGGGACGCTCGGGCTTACTGAACCCCGAGCTTCGCCATACCGGCTTTGCTGTCCGCATAAGCCGGATCGATGGCGAGCGCGGCGTGGATGTGTGCGCGCGTATCCCACGCATAGGCTTCTTTTGCGAGCAGACGGACGGCGGCATCCGCATCGGGCAGCGCTTCGCGCGCGCGGCCGAGCCGATAGTAGGTCCAGGCGCGATTGTTCAGCGCTTCTCCATGGCGGGCGTCGCGCCGGATCGCCTCGGAGTAATCCGCAATCGCGGCGTCCCAATTCTGCTGTTTGTACTGAACGGTGCCGCGGAGAGCGTAAGCGGCCGGTGTCGGCGCAATCGAACGCGCGGTCGTCATGCTCGCGAGCGCGCGGTCGAAATCGCCGCGGTCGCGAAGCGCCTTACCTTGGCGCAGGTGAAGTTCCGCAAGCTCCGCGCCCTGCACCAGCGACAGCCGCGTGCTTCGGTACGATGCGCGACGTTGAGAGCCTCCACGTGCGGTTCGTCCTCGAAGGGGCGTGTAGCCAAGTCTGACACCTAGCACGGCAAGCGACAGACGCCCTCGCGCCGGGCAAAGATAACGCTAAGACATATCAGACGGCGGCACGCTCCGCTTGCGGCTCCAGCGGCCATAGCGCCAAGGCGCGAAGACATGACGCTCGCCTTGAATGTCGGGGACGGGGTCGTAGCCCGAGCTGCCCCAGGGGTGACAGCGCGAGAGCCGGGACGCCGTGAGCCACAGCCCGCGCCAGGCGCCGTTCTTCTCGATGGCGTCGAGGGCGTATTCCGAGCACGTGGGCAGATGACGGCATTCGAGGCCCATCAGCGGCTTCAGCGTCCAGCGATAGGCGTGAATGGGGGCCTGCAGCACCCGCTTCGTCCAGCTCATGTCCGCTTCCTTCGCGTCCGCTCAAGCCCCGACGCCGGACTTCGACGGAGCCTGCCCGCGCCTGGTCTTGGCCTCCTCCAAGGCCCGCTCGACCGCCTCGAACACGAGCAGCGTCGAAGCATGGCGGTGGGGATAATCCTTGACCGGGTGGAGCAGGCCGAGGTCGGCCCAGCGGCCCTCGGGCCGGGAACCGCCCTCTTTCAACATTCGGCGCATGGTGGCGGCCACGGCGTGGAACTCGGCTTCGCTCGTGCCCACGATCTCGCGCCCCACGATCGCTGCGGAGGCCTGCCCTAGGAGACAGGCCTTGACCGATTGGCCGAAGTCCACGATGCGGTCGGCGTCGAGCTTGATCTCCACCTCGACGGTGGACCCGCACAGCTTGGAGTGGGCGCGTGCCGCGGCATCCGGGCGATCGAGGGCAACGGCGCGCGGCATGGCGGCCGCCAGCTCGAAAATCCTCTGGTTGTAGATGTCGTCTAGATCCGTCATGGGTTTCCCGTCAGATGCCTTTTCCGCATCGGGTTGCAGCCGCGACCGGCGCGCGGCGCCGGAGGCATGGGGCTTCTCCATAGGGCTCGCGCCCATCCTGGTCTATATATGCCGTCGACTATATAAGCCGTCTTGGGCGGCCGTTCGAGTTGCATCGGAATCCTCATGACCGACACATCCTCTTCGCCCTCCGCGCGCGACGCCTCGAAAGCCGAGGTCGAGCAGGGCACACGCTTTCTGCCGAAGCTCGACGGCGAGGGCCTGATCGGGGCGGTCGTCACCGATTACGACACCGGTACGGTGCTGATGTTCGCTTGGATGAACGAGGCCGCGCTGAAACTCACGTTCGAGACCGGGACCGTGCATTTCTGGAGCCGCTCGCGCGGACGGCTCTGGAAGAAGGGCGAAGAGAGCGGCAATACGCTGCGTATGCGCGAAGCCCGGGTGGATTGCGACCAGGACATGCTTTGGATCCGCGCCGACGTGGCAGGGGAAGGCGTGGCGTGTCACACGGGCGCGCATTCCTGCTTCTACCGGACGATCTCGGCCGAGGCCGACGGCACGCTCGTTCTCACCCGCAACGAGATCTAACGCTCTCGAGGCGGCTCCATCCGGAATGAAACAAATCGCGGCCGGAGCGCGTTGATTTCCTATCGACAGCCCGCCCGCGCTGCATCGCAGCACCGAGTTTTAACCCCGCCCTGCTCTTGGTAGGAGGCCTTTAATCCGCGTCTGTTAGGCTCCACCTATGATGAAGGGACTCTTCGTCGCGTTCCGCGGCGAGTTCCAAGGGAGACATCATCGCTGGCCTCGCCCTCCGGGGGAGGGCCGGAGGAATGGAGGCCCCATGCCCGCAACCAATGGTGCCGGCAAAGTCAAAATCGGTCTTGCGCTCGGTGGCGGCGCGGCGCGCGGCTGGGCGCACATCGGCGTCCTGCGTGCGCTCAAAAAGGCGGGAATTCAGCCCGATATCATTGCGGGCACATCCATCGGCGCGGTCGTCGGGGCCTGCGACGTGGCAGGACATCTCGACGAACTCGAAGCCTTTGCGCGGGAGCTCACGCGCCGGCGCGTGCTGGGGTATCTCGACTTCAACCTCTCCGGCACCGGTCTCATCACAGGCCATCGGCTCGGAGAGCGTCTTTACAAGCATCTCGGCGAAACGCGTATCGAAGATCTGCCGCGCAGTTTCACCGCCGTTGCGACAGAGATCGGCACCGGCCATGAGGTCTGGCTGTCGCGCGGGGGCGTGGTCGAAGCCGTGCGTGCGTCCTATGCATTGCCGGGCGTGTTCCGTCCCGTGAAGGTCGGCGGCCGCTGGCTGTTCGACGGCGCGCTGGTCAATCCCATCCCCGTCTCGGTCTGCCGGGCGCATGGCGCGCGGTACGTGATCGCGGTCAACCTCAACATCGACATTTCGAACCGCGGCACCATCTCCAATATCAACCCGATGCCGCAGTCCGACGGCGAGATGGAAGCGGTTCCGCCCGTCACCGGCAGCAACGGCATCGCCGTGCGCCGCCTGCTTCAGCGACAGATCCTGGGGCGCGGCGACGACACGCCGGGCATTACGACGGTGATGGTGGACGCGTTCAACATCGTGCAGGATCGCATCGCGCGCTCGCGGCTTGCGGGCGATCCGCCGGACGCCATGATCAGCCCGCGGCTGCACGGCATCGGCCTCTTCGACTTTTACAAGGCGGAGGAGTTGATCGCGCGCGGCGAAGCGGCGGCCCAGCGCACGATCGACGATCTCGCGCGCGAGCTCGAAACACATCGTGCCCTCGAAAACGGGACGGCCTCTCCCGCGCATTGACGTTTCGGAGAGCCGGTTCGGTTTTAAACCGGACAACGAAAAACGGCGCGCTGGCCAGCGCGCCGTTTCCTGTTTTTGCGATGGTGAGAGACGGGCCGTCAGCCGGTCGCGAGATAATTGCGCATGGCGGACAC
>ERZ869909.1966-NODE-1966-length-15145-cov-243.600013_pt1 | contig 15145 bp, 23 predicted proteins | sample MGYA00520892_ERZ869909 | MGnify/ENA primary metagenome ERZ869909 (study PRJEB32215, sample SAMEA104723947) | bioreactor metagenome | biome: bioreactor; feature: anaerobic bioreactor; material: water | place: China | collected 2015-03-12 ...
GCAGCCGCTCGGCCTCTTTCGTCAACCTGCGGCGATAGGCCAGCCCGGCGACGATCAGAACAGGTACCAGCACCACCGTCAGCGCGAGCCCGCCCCACCCGGGAGATAGTGGCAGCTCGCCATTCCCAGCCGCCGCGAAGACGGCCATGGGCAAGCCAGCCACTGCGCCTGCAGAAGCCGTACGGCACATGCTGACCAGCCAGCCAGTGTTGGACATCCCGTCACCCGGTAGAAGGATACGTCAAGTTATAGCAGAAAATTCTAATTATCCTACAATGGTCGACTCTCCATCATCTACCCTGTCACGGCAAAGCAAAAGAAAAAAATCGACGATCATCAGGCGACTTTTCAAGCTTTAGGGCCTGAGGCCTCGCCAGAAACGACCCTCCAGAAGCAAAGAGCCCGACCTCTCGGCCGGGCTGATCTTCGCCTCCTTTCTTCATCCTCGATCTTCCTGATCGAGCTTCCCTGGAACTTGCATCGTCCTGATGCGGCCTTCCCTGTCTCGGGCTTCCTGCCCTTGTAAACAGCATGGCAGCTTTCGGGCAAAATGCTGTTAACCTGGGATATGCTTACTTGTAAGAAATAACCTACAAAGCTTGTAAGTGTTCACCTGCTGCAAGCCATGTGCCGATTAACTCGCCTCTCGTAACTCTTTGGAAACGCAGAATTAAAGTCTTCTTAGCGCTGGCAACAGGGCCAGGATCGACAATAATTGCAACAATAAGCACTACAAAATAAAACAAGAAAGCCCGGCCTCTCGGCCGGGCTGAATCTTCGCTTCCCTTCTTCCACCTCGAGCGTCCTGCTCGAGCATCCCTGGAAGTGAGTCTTCCTGACTCGGTCGTCCCTGCTGAGCCTTCCTGGCCCACGAGTGCAGTCTGACAGTCAAGCAGCCCGCTGTATTTAACCTGAGATAAGAGGGCTTGTAGGAGATGACGGACAAGGATGTAATAGATGCACCACAACATGAGTGGCTGCTGCGCTCCGGCCACGCAACGAAAAACCCGGCTCGCTGAGCCGGGTTTTTCGGAATCTGTGGCGGAGAGGGAGACCGCCAACCAGGGGTTGATTCATGGCGTGCCACCCCTTGTCATGAAGTAGCAATAACCTATTTAAATACAGCAACATAACTCACCACAACGCCCTTCCCTTCCTTTGCGCTTGTATTACCTCGTGCTACAAATTATCATCCAATAACGCCCATTTTGTGGGGTAGCTTGTTGGAGTGGTAGGCCATGCCAAAGAAAGCACGAGAGCTCTCCGCCGTAGAGGTGAAGCGACTGACCGAGCCGGGCTTGTACGCCGTAGGCGGCGTGGCTGGCCTACAGCTCCAGGTTTCCAAGACCGGCGCCCGCTCATGGGTGCTGCGCGTCACCGTAGGCGCCAAGCGCCGCGACATTGGCTTGGGTGGCTATCCTGACACCCCACTCACCAGCGCCCGAGAGAAAGCCAGGGAGGCGCGAGAGAAGATTCAACAAGGCATCGACCCGGTTGCCGAGCGCCGCACTCTGAGGAGCGCTCTGCTGGCTCAACAGGTACGCGACATCACCTTTGAGCAATGCGCCGCCCAGGTGATCAAGAAGAAGCAGGCCGAATCTCGCAACGCCAAGCATGCCCAGCAGTGGGAGAACACGCTCAAGGCCTACGCCTATCCCGTCTTGGGCAAGATGGCGATTGCAGACGTGGATCTCGCCCATGTGCTGAAGGTGCTTAAGCCTGAGTGGGAAACCAAAACCGAAACCATGACCAGGCTACGCCAGCGCATCGAGGCGGTCATAGCGTGGGCGACCGTGCATGGCCATCGCTCCGGCGACAACCCGGCACGCTGGAAAGGCAACCTTGACGCCATCCTGCCGAAGCCGTCGAAGGTCACCAAGGTTAAGCACCACAAGGCGCTCCCCATCGATGATATGGGCGAGTTCATGGCCAGCCTGCGCCAGCAGAAAGGCACGGCTGCCCGCTGCTTGGAGTTCGTCATCCTGACGGCAACCCGCTCTAACGAGGCCAGAGGGGCCACATGGGACGAGATCGACCTGGCTAACCGTGTGTGGGTAATCCCGGCCAACCGCATGAAAGCTGAGAAAGAGCATCGTGTGCCGCTATCTGATCGAGCCGTGGCCTTGCTTGAAAGCCTGCCGCGAGTCAGCGAAGCCGTATTCTCATCACGCCGAGGGCGCCCGCTGAGTGAGAATTCAATGTCTGGCGTGCTGAAGCGCATGGACGTGGGCGCCACTGTCCACGGTTTCCGCTCGACGTTCCGCGATTGGGCTGCCGAGCGTACCAGCTACCCTCACCACGTCTGTGAGATGGCCCTGGCCCACACGATCAAGAACGCTGCCGAGGCGGCCTATCGTCGTGGCGACCTGATGGAGAAGCGGGCGAAGCTGATGCAGGATTGGGCGAAGTTCTGCGGCACGATCCAGCCCAAGGGCGAAGTCGTCCCGCTGCGTAAGGCGGAGATGTAGTCCGCAACAAATGAAGCGAATGCAACGGCTTATGAGCAGGTGACAAGCGTACCCAACGAACGCCCCATCATAAGCGACCAGAACACAAGCGGCACGACCGCACCGTGTTGGCTGGCCTAGGGTAGCTCCCGAACGTGCGGAAACTCCACTGCACTGGCCAGCCTCTCTAATGGAGTGCGTGAGGAGTAGCGCAAATGACACTTTCACCTTGGTTTGTAACTCCAGTGCTTAGGGAGTGCGAGGCAGGAGCCATATTGGCGGGTTATGCAGAGGTCAACCCGCACACGGACGAATGGTTAAAAGTCGATCTCGCGCTCATTGGTACTTGGTCCGAAAGGATCCTAGATGCCGCCCTTCGTTCAGAGCTGGAAATTAGAGATATTTACGCACCGTCGGAAGAAAGAGTTATTCATGGGAAGCTTAAAGGAAGGCCCATGGATCGTGCCGTCACGCTACAAGAAGTTATCGATGAGAACCTTCGCACTGTTACTTACAACGTCGAACGCCGCGAGCTTTACCGTTGGTTGAGGGCGCAGGGTATTCCGGAAGAAAGCATACCGCCCGCCATCCGGATTGGGCTTGAGGCCCCTAACAACATCCAGCCGATACCGCAGAAGTCTGCCAGCCTTAACCCAAAAAGAAAGAACACATATCTAAGGTTTATCAATGGGCTCGTGCTTGACGTGCTGGGCGGCGATATTCCCGACGAGCCGTACAAGGCTGCCGCCATCCTTCAAGGGATACTGGAAAAGAACGGCTTTACTATGAAGCAGGACACAATTGTAAGCGTTCTTAAAGAAATCAAAGAGTTATGAAACCCCAAATGGACACGTGGCTCGACCCATTTGGAACATAGGCTAGCTCTGAAACCTCACCATGGCCTTATCGATAGCCGATGAGACAAGGTGATTCAAATGGAGCAAGCAGCACACACTACCAGCAAGTGGCTCAGTGATAAGCAGGTAGCCGAGCGGTACGCAATTGGCCGAGTGACTCCTTGGCGCTGGGCAAGAGAGGGTATTTTCCCGGCGCCCATCAAGCTAGGCCCGAGCTGCACCCGCTGGCGCCTGGCCGATCTGGAAGCATGGGAGGCATCTCGGGAGGTGGCGCAATGAGCCGACTCCCGTTATTCCCCGCCGACGAGCACTTCATCACCCATACCCGCGCTGTTCTCGCCATGCTGCTGCATGGCGAGCACTGTGATCAATTCTCGTACCACCAGCATACCGGCTTGCCTATCGCGGATTTCCGAACCCGCGTAAGCGAACTGTATCGCAATGGCTGGCCCATTGAGCGTGCATTCCACCATACGCATGACAACAACGGTGAGCCACGACGATGCAAATATTACTGGCTGGATCGTGAACTGATGAGGGCTTACTTCGGCCAGGAACCGGCCTTCAAGACCCGCTGTGAAGCGTTCGCTCAGAAGTACGGAGGCAGCCTATGCCGAGCCAGCTAAAAGATAACCCCGCCCTGGCGGCTACCAGTGACGAGGCTTCATTCCAGACTGAACACCTGAATGATAGCCCAGCCGCCCAGGAGAATACCAGCAGTCTCACGGCCCCCTCATGCGGGGCCGTACCCAAGGCAGGTTGACTCTATGGCGAAGAAACCCAAGGTCCATTGGGGGGCTGGGGGCGCTCTCGCCATACCCAAGTTTCTGATGGGCCACGAAGACTTCCGCGAACTGTCGCCGTCTGCGCTCAAGGTGCTGCTTGTGCTGGGATACCAGTACAACGGCAAGAACAACGGGGATCTCTCGGCCACTCACAAGATGATGCAGGACTGGGGCGGTATGGCAGAAGCAACGCTCTCCAGAGCCCTACGAGAGCTTCAGGAGCGCAATCTGATAACCAAGACACGGACCAACTATAAAGGCCGTGACGGCGCTCGCTGCGCCCTGTACGCACTGACATGGGCACCTGTCGACGAATGCCCCGGCAAGATGCTTGAGGTCCGCCCTACTATCGTCGCACCACGGAAGCTGTCAGGAGGATAGAGCATGAGTTTCGATGATTACCAGCTTCAAAAATTGAAGTCATAGGCATCAAAAAATGAAGCCTTCCAGCCCGTCGAGCCGAATATCGACCGATAAGGCATCAAAATTTGCAGCCTTACCCCGGCTTTTCGAGGTTTTGTGACTTCAATTTTTGAAGACCCTTATAAGTTACCAGGGGGTATAGCTCAGATGAGGGGTTATCGGACCGTTGCGGGCGATGGCGGGAGTGCCAAGGGGCTCCGATCATCACTGGACCAGCCCGCCCTATCGTCACCGGACGAAAAGGGCTTGCACAACCCTTGTTGAAGCACTATCGTGCAACACGTGACACACTTAACACATAGGCCAGATATGACCGACACCATGGTTCACCTGACGACCCGCGTTCAAAGCCAGATCATCGAGGCGCTGGACGAACTCGCTAAGCAGCGCCGCATGCAGACAGGCGAAGACGTACGCCGTGCCGACCTGGTGCGGGAAGCCCTGGAGAAACTGACGGCAGGAGATGCCGACCAGCGGGTAAACCGACAGTCGGATTTTCAGGCGCTCGGTGACGATGAATACGACTTCGGCACCATCGTGCTGAACGCCCTCGAGGAGCTGGCCGACGAAGCAGAGCGCCAGGGTATCGAGGATGCGCAGGACTTGGCCCTGACCCTTGGCGTCACCGCTGAACAGGATTCACGAACGGAGCGCCTACGCGCTTTCGTGAAGAAGCTGCACGGCACCTTGCAGTCCGTGTAGAACGAAGCGCCCCCGCACCTGCTGGAACAGGCCGAGGGCATGACACCGCGAAGCAATTGGAGAACCACGATGCAGAACTATCTTAACACTGAAACCCGCCGCAATATCGCCCGCGCTTACGACACTCTGCGCCGTGAGCAGGCCAAGGGCTACCGGCTCGACACCACCAGCCACATCAACGCCAGATTCAACCGCACATACCTGCAAGGCACGTACCTGTTCTTGAAGGAGGTGGATTACCTGACCCATGAGCAACGCATTCGACTGATGCGTTATGCCAAGGAGCGGATCCGCAAGCGCGATGCTGAACCGGCAGCGTGGTCTTACAAGCCGGACCGCGCCACATGGGTGCAGGCCCGCTATCGTCGTGGCGAGTTCGAGGGCCAGCCCCCAGAAGTGCTCGGACGTGCATTCACTGGCGATGAGGTGATGGCATGAATCAGGCGTGCATCGATAACCGCAGCTCGTATGTGGAAAGATACTGGCGTGAGGTAGGAGCCCCGTGCTTGGCACCTGAGGCCATTACCGAACTTGAGCGCCGCTTCCATAACGCCGGTTTCTCAGATGACCAGATCTCCATGAGTGTCTTGATCATGGATCGTTTCATGCGCAGCGAGCCGCTGCCGAAGTAACCACCCAACCCTGGGACCCAAGCCCTGGCCAGCGCCGGGGCTTTTCCGTTGAAGCCTATACAGCGTTGAGTGGTAGCCTATAAGCAAAACCAAAAAGGGGGCGCGGGGATGAGGAAGTGGATTGGCATCACAGCATTGGTGTATCTGTCAGGCTGCGCCAGCCAGGCAGCCAATAACAGCGATTACTTGGCATTCAGCACGAACCATGAGCAGGAAGAAACCCTGATGCGATCCGTACACGACGAGGTCGGCACGGATGGTGAGTACACTTTTTCTGGCCTGTATCGCATTCAGAGCATGCATGGACGAGGTCATTGGCTCTGCGGTCAAGTCAAGCTGCCCAATGAGCAAGGCGTCTATAACGTGGTCCGCCATCGCTCGGGTACAGTTGAACTGGCTCCTGAACCACAAAAACTGGAGGCTTGCGACCTAGAGCGGTACTCCGCTGCCTTAGGTTTTAGGCCCTCAGGGGAGAGGATGTTTATCGGCGAACAGGAAAAGGAACCCTGCAGCCATATGCAAGCCATGGAGCCACACTATCCAGCAGGGGCAATCACGGTGCGAGACATCGCCACGCTTGGTTGCGTAGCAGAAGAAAGAGGGGAAGTACACGGCATCCCTTATTGGATTAACCATGCTTCGAATGCTGGGAGATTTTACAACGCGCCAGCTCGTTACGGTGTCGGGGATGATCACTACTGGGTGGTAAACTGCTCTACAGACGCCATCAACGATGCTCGCTCTTGCACGATCAGGCGGGATGGCTTCTTCCTATTTTGGCAGAATGGCTACGGCATCATGACCACAGGAACTGCTTACCCTGGATCCAATATGCATTTCAGGGTAGATAGCAATGCAGCCTTATCAGCACCCGAAAGCACAGGCCTTACTGGAGCTGCTGCCAATCGGCTTGTGCAACAGATGCTTGCAGGCAATACACTGATCACTCGGTATTCAGACTGGCCATACAACACGCGTAATGATGTGACGATTCCTACACGCGGATTCGCCCAAGCGCTTGATTATATGCAAAGTATTAGATAGCACCTGCGTACAGGACAAGAACAGGCCCTTCGCACTTACAACCATCAGGTATGGATGCAACCTTTCTTGACCACTACACCAAAAAGGACAGGGAAATGAAGGCGGATAAATGGGACGGCTGGGCAATGACGGTCACGCTGCTGGCGTGCCTCACGGTGGCGTTTTCTGGATTCATGATTGCTCAATACGGCTTCATCGAAGTACCGACCCGCACCGGACAGACGCGTACTGACATCAATGTCATGGTGTGGAGCCTAGCCATCGGCCAAGGCCTGGGCGCCATCCTGTTTGCCGGGCTGTTCAACATGGTCCGCGACATCTACCGCAATACCTGTCAACAACCCCAAGAAAATAAAGTGCCTCTGCCTAAGTTAGAAGAGCCAGAGGGGTTTTCAGGCCTGCTGGTGGAGCGTGTGCGTGACGCCTCGCCGCTTGCCGGGCATGTACGCGCTGGCTATCGCCTAATGGCCGTCAATGGGCGCCCTGCTATCAGTGAGCAAGCCGCTGCCGAGAGTGTGGTGGATGGCGTCAACACCTTTACCCTGGTCGACACCAACGGCAACGAGATAGAGCGCCGTCTTGAGATGCGACCACAGCCATTGCACCTACGCTTCGCTCCTTAACCCTAGCCCCGCCATTGAGCGGGGCTTTTCATTAGCAAAATCGATAGACAAGCACGTAATCTTTCGATTCTATCGATTTATCACCAGATGGACTCACTTGCTTACCCCAGCTTTGGGAAAAGCGCTATGCGGCGGACGCATACTCCCCCTACCCCGCTTGTATCATCTGGTCCCACGACGTTCTTGCTATGCCAATCCCACAAAATACCCAACAAAAACAGGCTTATTAGGCCTGATACGACTATACTGGATAAAACCCCAGTAGGTTTTGAGGTGTACCCATGCCGACTGCACATAAAGGCCGTGTGAGAGGGCCGAACGTTAAGCCTACCCGCCAGGCCGTCGCCGCCTATTACGAGCTGCTCAAGCGCAAGGCCGAGCAGGGCAACGTCAATGCTGCCGGCTGGTTACTCCAGTTAGACCTGTTGAACCAGCCCCGTGAGGGGCAATGACATTTCCTCGAGGAGGAAAACTAATGCTTGAGATCGACCTGAAAGGTATTGGCATTGAGCTGGACGACGACCAGAGCGACGCGCTCATGAAGGCTGTCAACGACGCCCACGAGGTGGACGTCCAAGGCCTCAAGAGCAAGCGCGATGAGCTGTTATCGAAGCTGGCCAGCCGTGGGGAGCGCGACCCCGAGCCAAACCAGGAGATCGAGAGCTACCAGCGAGAGCTGCAAGACCGGGATGAACGGCTGAACCAGCTCCAGGCGCAACTTGATGAGCGCGACCTGGAGACAGAGCTGCACCGCGCAGCCGGCAAGGCCTCACTGATTCCCGAGGCGGCAGCAGATGCCTATCTCGTCGCGAAGACCCTCTTCAAGCGTGAGGAGGGCCAGTTCGTGGCAAAGGACGGCGATAGCGTCCTGATGGGCAAGGATGGGCCGTTGACCGTTGGCGAATGGATCGAAGCACAACGCGAGACCCGCCCTCACTGGTTCCCTCGCCCCGTGGGGGCAGGAGCACCTGGCAACAACGGTAGGGGTCAGGCCTCACCAAGCCGCAGATCCGCAATGTCTCCGAGCCAGAAAGCGGAATTCATCCGCAAGCATGGACCGGAGGCCTACGACAGATTGCCACGTTGAGGTGAACCCCAATGGCTACATCAGTAACGAGTGATTTTCAGGTATACGACGCCCTGTCTCAGTCCGCTTATCTCGAACGCCGAGAGGACGTGATTCAGGTATTCAACGCCGCTTCAAATGGCGCCATCGTGCTGGAGAACCAGGCGATTCAAGGCGACTTCAACAAGCGGGCGTTCTACACCGTTGGCGGCTCGATGCAGCACCGTGACGTCAACTCTACCGCCACCGTCACCGCCGAGAAGATCGGCAGCGAAGAGATGGTGGACGTCAAAATTCCGTGGAAGTACGGCCCCTACCAGTCCACTGAAGAGGCCTTCAAGCGCCGCGCTCGCTCCCCCGAGGAGTTCGCCGACGTGGTGGGCCGCGACATGGCTGACGCCACCCTGGATGGCTTCCTGCAGCACGGCTATGGCGGCCTGCTGGCTGCCGTGGGCGCCAATACCGACATGGTGGTGCCGGCAGACTTCGACATCGACGGCAAGAAGGTGCTGACCAAGGGTCTCCGCACCCTGGGAGACCGCTTCGGACGCCTGGCCCTGTGGGTCATGAACAGCGCCACTTACTTCGATCTGGTGGACAACGCCATCGATGAGAAGCTGTTCGAGGAAGCCGGCCTTGTCGTCTACGGCGGCCAGCCCGGCACCATGGGCAAGCCGGTGCTCGTCACCGACACCATGGCCGTGGATAAGATCCTGGGCCTTCAGCCCGGCGCTATCCGCATCACCGAGTCACAGGCTCCCGGCGTTCGCAACTATCCGGTGAACGACCAGGAGAACCTTGGCCTGGGCTTCCGTGGCGAAGGCGCCTTCAACCTCGCTCTCCTGGGCTACTCCTGGGACGGCGATGCCAACCCCAACCTGGCCGCCCTGGAGACTGCCGCCAACTGGCGTAAGCACTTCCAGAGCAACAAGAGCACCGCCGGCTTCATCATCGACCTGTCCGGCGAGTAACTCTCAAGGGGTGGCCTAAGGGGCTGCCCCGCTCTCCCTGCGAGGTGACACCATGACAAGCCCCATCATCCGTAAGCGCCGTGAACACAAGGGCCGTGGTTACTACATGGCCGACATCGACTTTGACGCCGCCCTGAAGGCACGCATGGGGGCAGGCCTACAGTTCAACCGCGACCGCGCTGTAAAGGCGCTCCGCACCGCTGTGAAGCACGTAGACAGCACCTTCGCCGAAACCATCGACAGCATCGAGGCGGTACGCTCGAACCGCGACATGAAGGCCGAGGCCATCAAGCGCAAGACCGACGAGATCGCCGCCGACTTCATCAAGTCCGTGCAGGAGATGGCCGCGTGGGCCGACGACGAGGCGACCGGCCTGCTCAATGGATTCTCTGCGCTCATCCCGGTGCGGGATCTCAAGGAAAGCGACATGGGTAGCCACCTGCGAGACCAGGAGCTGCGCGCCTTCCTGCGCAACTTGGACACCAAGGAGCGGCGCCTGCTGCTGCGTGAGTGCGAGAGCGGCAAACACCCGGAGCTGACCGCCGCCATGCTGCGCGGCCCTGCGATGCTCAGCGGCATCACTGAGGAGCAGAAAGTCTCCCTGGCCAATGCCGGCGTGGTGTCGAGCAATCCCGACGAGGTGAAGCAGTACCAGGCGCTTCTCGGCATGTCGAGCGAGGTACGCCGCACCCTATCGCAGGCCGCCGAGGCAGTGGGCAAGGCCAGCGGCAACGAGTATTTCGTGAACCTGGCCAAAGGGCTGTCCGTCGGCCAGACAGAGCAATGCCTGCGCGACCTGATCGAATCCCTGCCCCTGGAGCGCCTGCCCGCTGAGCCTGTACCCGAGGAGCCTGAAGTTCCCGAGGCGGCCGCATGAACCAGTCAATGGACACTACCAGCCTGCTGAAAGGCCTTGAGGGTATGGCGATAATTGGACTTCCCGAGTATGACGAGCTTCGCCAGGCCATCGGTGGCGTGGTGGTGGCCAGCGTCAACCTGGACTTTCGGCAAGGCCGCATCTCCCAAGCTGACCACGCAGCGACACTGAAGCGCGTGCGTGAGCTGGTCCCGTCGCAGAAGACGCACTAAGGGGGCGCCATGAGCAACTTTTCTTCAAGGCTAGAGATCGTCGTAGACAGTCGCACGGGGGAAAGGCGGCTCAAGTACTTCCGTGAGGAACTCGAAAGGACCGAGAAGTCCGGTGATCGGGCATTCGGCAGCATCACGCAGGGCGTGAGAAACACCATCAGCGCCCTGGGGCCGCTGGGCGGCATCGTGGCGTCGGCCTTCTCCGTCCGGCAGCTCACCCGCTACGCCGATGGGTGGTCAGACCTCAATGCCCGTGTGCTCAACGTAACCAGGGATGTCGGCCTGGCTGAGGAGACCATGCGCCGGATCTCCGACACCGCGCGCGGCACGTATTCCAACCTGGACCAGACAGCCGAGGCGTTCCTGAACAACGCCACGACCCTGACCGAGCTTGGTTACAGCATCGAGCGGCAGCTCGACCTGTCCGATGCCCTGAACAACGCGCTGGTGATCTCGGCCACCAAGGGCCAGCAGGCGCAATCGGTCATGATGGCCCTGTCTCGAGCATTCGCCCTGGGCGAGCTGAAAGGCGACAACTTCAACAGCGTCATCCAGAACGGCGGGCGCATTGTCGAGGCGCTGGCCGATGGCCTCGGCGTCACGACCTTGGAGCTACGCAAACTTGCCAGCGATGGCGTGCTGACCACGGATCGAGTCGTTCAGGCTTTGATTTCGCAGATGGAAAAGCTGCGCGAAGAGGCCGAGCGGATGCCTGGCACCATCGGCGACGGCTTCGAGCAGATCGGAAACGCGACAAAAGAGCTAGTCGGCACCTTTGATCGCTCGTTCGGCGTGTCTGAGGGCATCGCCGGGATTCTACTCGCCACCGCCGACACCATGCGCGAGTCTGCCGGCTCCATCGGCGACAACCTGGAGACGATCGGCAACGTCGCTGCCGGCGTGGCCATCGTCGTCGGTGGGCGTTACGTGGGGGCAATCGGCGCTTCCACCCTTGCCATGGGTGCCGCTCGCATCGAGGCATTGCGGTATCAGGCCGCCCTGGCCAGCATGGCCGGTGTGAGCCGCACCACTGCCGCCTCACAGGTAGCCCTGGCTACTGCTGCCCGAGGGGCTGCCGGAGCCCTGGCGTTCGTTGGTGGCCCCCTGGGCGCCGCTGTGATCGCCGGTAGCGCCCTGTACTACTTCCGCGAAGAGCTCGGGCTCGTACAGCCTGAACTCCGCGCTTCATCCGAGCGTGTTGGCGAGCTGGTCGGCTCACTCGATGCCCTGAGTCAGGCAGCGGTGCGAACCCGCATTTCGGAGCTGACCGGCGACCTGGCCAAGCTCAAGACGGAATTCATCGGCATTACCGACATCGGCACGTCAGCAGACACCGCCAGGCGCAGCGGTAGTGGCGTGCTGGGCGTGGCCGCTGGTGAGGTTGGCCGCCAGGCGCAAGCTATCCGCGATGCCGTGGATGGTGTCGTGGAAGGCGTCTACAGCCCGGAGACACGCGCTGAGATCCTGGCCCACGAACAGGCCATTACTGACCTGGAGAGCCACCTGGAAGGGCTGGGCAACACCACCATCAGGACGGCGGCGAACTTCGGACCCCTCAATGACGCTACCAAGGAATCCTCCAAGGCAGCCCGAGAGGCCGAGCGGGAGCTTGAACGCCTGGCTAGTGGCTTCCAGTCCCTCTATGACCGCTTGCGCCCCATAGAGGCCTCACAGCGCCGTTACCGGGATGACCAAGAGCTGATTAACCGGGCGGTCGAGGCTGGCTTGCTGCCGCTCGCCGAGCAGTCGCGGCTGCTGCAGGAGTTGGAACGCGACTTCATGAACGCAGGGGATGCGGCGACCGTCTACGGCCTTCACGTCGATGGCGTGTCCAAGAAGGTCGATGAGGTAAGCCGCGGCGCCCAACAGATAGGCTGGGCCTTCTCCAGTAGCTTTGAGGATGCCCTGATCGAGGGCGGCAAGCTGCGCGACATGCTTGGCGGGATCTATAACGACCTGCTCCGCATCGCTACCCGCGAAGCTATCACCCGCCCGCTCGGAGAGGCATTCGGGGGTGCTATCAGCGGTTTCCTACCGTTCGAGAAAGGCGGCGCCTTCTCTGGAGGCGAGCCCCAGGCCTTCGCCAGTGGTGGCGTATTCACAAACAGCGTCGTGAAGCGCCCTACGACCTTCGACATGGGCCTGATGGGTGAAGCGGGCCCCGAGGCCATTATGCCGCTCAAGCGTGGCCCTGGTGGCCGCCTAGGCGTCGAGGCATACGGCGGCCAGGGTGGCGGCATGACCATCGCCCCTCAATTCAATGTCCAGGTGGTGACGCCCCCAGGCATGACCGCAAGGACTGAGGAGCGCCAGAACGCATCAGGTGGCCGTGACATGGTGGTCATCATTGACGAGATGATGGCCCAGAACGCCAGCCAGCCGGGAAGCCGGTTTGGCCGCGCCATGCAAAACACATGGGGCGCTAGCCGCACACTGAACGGAAGAGGTTGATATGGCTTTCAGAGTCGATACATACGACACCGCGCTTTTCACTGCCGGCGTGTGGGAGGAGTTCCAGGCTGGGCGCTTCAAGATCGCCTACCACGGCAACACCGACTATCGCCAGGCGCTGAGCGACCTAGGGAAACGATACCGCAAGCGCTACGGCGACGAGCTCACGCCAGAGCAGTCCGACGAAATGCACGCCGAGGCTATCGCCATGGGGCTGCTGAAGGACTGGGAGAAAGTCGAGGCCACGGACCAGGACGGCAAGCCGGTTGACCTGGAGTACAGCGTCGAGAACGCCACCGCCGCACTGCTGGCCAACCTGGATCTGGTGAACTTCGTTGTTCGCCGGTCTCACGATCTGAGCCGTTTCAAGAGAGACCGAGACGATGAGCCGGCCAAGGGCGAATGACCGCCGGCATCATGCCTACATCGTCGTGAGGGGGCGCCGGTTGGCCACCCTTCACGGCGACGAGGTGCAGGAGCTGCGTGAACGCGCCCACGCCCAAGCCTGCCGCATGGGGCTGCACCGTGCTGTGGTGGAGATCGACCGATGAGCAAGAACCGCCTGTTCCATGGAGCGCCGACTGTTCGGCTGATCGCCAGCGTTGAGCAAGCGACCGTCGATGCAGTAGATGAGGTGATCGGCTACCCGTACAACTCACCGCACCCGGCCAAGGGCAACCGCTCGGAGTTCGTCAGGATCGCCATAGAGAACGAGTTGGCACGCTGGTCTGATGATACTTCCCACCTAGAAAAGGGGCAGGAGTGATGATTTCTTCAGTCCTGAAAAAGAATCGTCGTTTATCAAAGCCCGCCTTCACGCAGCATCTTCACGCGCTGGTATCCATGCCGGTATCCACCGCAAGGCAGGTTTCCACCGAGGTTTCCAGCAGGAGGCCAGTATGAGCGGCAGCCAAGACGAGCTGAGACAGCGCTGGAAAGCTGCCTGTAAGGCGATGCGCAAAGGGGTAAGGGTAGACCTGGCCGAGTTCGCCGAGCTGCGCTGTGGGGCTAAGACGCGAGCAGGAACGCCATGTAAGCGCCGCGACCTATTCGCCAGTGGACGCTGCAGGATGCATGGGGGCATGTCCACCGGCCCGAAGAGCGGCCCAAGAGCCAAGATCGTGCAGCCGGCGCCGCCAGAGGAGCCCTACAACCCGGCAGACAACCCGGAGCTGATGCGGCTGATCAATGCCCAGCTTGAGCACTGCACGCTGTAAAGCCCATGGATGCTTGAGAAAAGTATAGATTCGCGCCGAGGTTCGCAGCCTCGGTTCGCAGCAGAACACCGCGATGGTGGACTAGGAAGTTGTCATGAATGGCCAGGATGGCCGGGGGGATAAGTCGTGAGTGCCCCATGGGAGTAAAAACCGCGACCTGTGCCCGTCATTGCCCCTGCGGGGTGGTGGCGGGCATTCTATTGTTAGGGTGTGTCACAAATAAAAACGAGGGGGGTGTGGTATGTTCGGCTCATTCAAGATCCATGCAGGTGACTTTGGCGAGAAGAAGGACGCGCAGTTCGTCGCCAAGACCTTCCTGATGCCCAAACCAGGGGCTTTTTGGGGTCAGGAGAAATACGACATCAGCCAGGTGGAAGTGCTCGAACAGGCGAGCGAGGAGAACGTTAAGCGCCTCGGTGGTACGGTTGGCTGGGGTGTGGCAGGTGCTGCGCTACTCGGCCCTGTAGGGCTGCTGGCTGGCCTTCTGGTGGGCGGCAGAGGAAAGGACGTGACTTTCATCGTGCAGTTCATGGACGGCAAGAAGGCGCTCTGCACGGCGTCCAGCAAGGTTTACACCCAGATCCTTGCGGCCAGGTTCTAACTTGCTTGCAGCCTCTACCTGCGAAAAGGTGTATTCGACCCAGCAAAACAAAACCGCCTCATCTGTACCGTTTTCGGTTTGATGGGCGGTTTGTTGGGTTGCCTAGAAAAACGCTTCTAAGCACCTGATAAAACAGGGTAAATGGCGGAGAGGGAGGGATTCGAACCCTCGAAGCCTTTCGACTTACACACTTTCCAGGCGTGCTCCTTCGACCACTCGGACACCTCTCCACATTGT
>ERZ869909.1967-NODE-1967-length-15145-cov-8.863685_pt1 | contig 15145 bp, 13 predicted proteins | sample MGYA00520892_ERZ869909 | MGnify/ENA primary metagenome ERZ869909 (study PRJEB32215, sample SAMEA104723947) | bioreactor metagenome | biome: bioreactor; feature: anaerobic bioreactor; material: water | place: China | collected 2015-03-12 ...
GGCGGCTGCGCCAGCGCCCAGGCGTGCGGCGGCGACGCCGCCGGCCATCATCGCGCCAGCGCCGAGGACGGTGCCCGCCGCCGCGCCTGCGCCGAGCTGCGGGCCGCCCGAGACGATGCCATTGGCGATGCCGGGTCCGAACACGCCGAGGCCAAGCAGCGAGAGCGCGGCCAGCACGATGGCGAGCGCATCCTCGATGGTCGGCGTCTCCTCGCCGATCGCGTTGGTGAACTCGCTGAACAGCGTCGAGCCGATGCCGATAATGACGGCCAGCACGAGCACCTTGATGCCGGAGGAGATCACATGGCCCAGCACGCGCTCGGCCATGAAGGCGGTCTTGTTGAACAGTGCGAACGGGATGAGGACGAAGCCGCAAAGCGTGGCGAGCTTGAACTCGATCAATGTGACGAACAGTTGGACGGCGATCACGAAGAAGGCGATGATGACGATCAGCCACGCGATCAGCAGCACGGCGATTTGCGTGAAGTTTTCGAAGAAGCTGATAAAGCCGAGCAGATCCGAGACCGCTTCGATCAGCGGGTCAGCCGCCTCGATGCCGACCTGTGCGACGCGCCCCGGACGGAGCAATTCCGCCGGCGTGATGGCGCTGCCAGAGGCAAGCAGGCCAAGGCCGGCAAAACTCTCGAAGACGATGCGCGCGAGCGCGTTCCAATTGGAGATGATGTAGGCGAAGACGCCGATGAACAGCGTCTTCTTGATGAGGCGCGCCATGATGTCGTCATCGGCGCCCCACGCCCAAAACAGAGCGGCGAGCGTGACGTCAATGACGATGAGGGTAGTGGCGATGAACGCCACCTCACCGCCAAGCAGGCCGAAGCCCGAGTCGATATAGCTGGCGAAGATGTCGAGGAAGCGGTCGACGACGCCGGGGCCTTCCATCTCAGCGCTCCTCTGCCCCGATGGGGACGGGCGCCGGGTCAGCGGCCTCGATCTCCTCGCTGTCGAAGTCGAACAGCCGCTCGGCTTCGGCGCGGTCGCGCGCGAAGAAGCGGCGGCGGCTTTCAGCCCAAGCGCGCATACAGCGCGTGTCCTCGGCCGCGGCCGCGCCGAGCGCCTGGCAGCGCACGAGCGCTTCGCGCAGCGGATCGGCACCGGACACCGCTTCTCGCGCGGTGCGCGTCGGTTCGCGTGGCGCGGGTGCGGGGCGCATCGCCTCGACCACGGCGACCGTGATCGCGATGGCGACGAAGATGATGGCCCCGATCCGCGCGAGAAGTTTGGTGTCCATGACGCGCGGCTCAGTCGCGGAACATGCGCGCGTCGCCGGGCTGGTAGCCGTTCGGACGCTGGAGAAATCGACGAAGCTGTTCGCGCGCTTGCGCTTGCGTGGCGGCGGCGCGTGCGCCTTCGAGGCTGTCAGCCCGTGCCTGCGCGGCTAGCAACGCGGTCAGGTCGGCGATCTGCTGCGACTGAAGCGCGAGGAGCTGGTTGCCGGCCTGGGCGACTTGCAAGGCGCCGGTCGCACTCTGGCTCGCCGAAACGAGCTGGTCCATCGTAGCGCGGGCGCCGTCGATATTGCCAACGACGCCGGCCTGGACGCGCATCGAGTCTTCGAACGCGGCGACGCTGTTCTGCCAGCGCTCGCGCGCGCCATCGACGAGGGCGCGATCGCTCGCATCGAGGTCGATCGCGCGATATTGCTGCGCGAACACCTGCTCGATCTGCTGGACGTCATAGGCGATGCGTTGGGCTTCGCCGAGGAGCTGGCGCGTGCGCTGCACCTGCTGCTGCAACGTCGCCAGCGTGCTCAACGGCAGGCTGGTGAGATTGCGCGCCTCGTTCACCAGCGAGGTCGCCTGGTTCTGGATCTGCGTGATCTGGTTGTTGATCTGCTGGAGCGAGCGCGCGGCGGTCAGCACGTTCTGCGCAAGGTTGGTCGGGTCGATGACCGTCCATTGCGCGCTTGCCGGCAGCGGTGCGGAAATCAGCGCGAAGCACGCCAAGGCGGCGAACAGCGCACGGAGTCGTGAGAGCATTTTCATCGGGTGGTCTCCTCTTTGGTCAAAGGCAGGAGCTCGGCGGCCCACCCGATGCCGCGCGCGTTGAGCCAGGCGGCGGCGAAGCCGTCCTGGCCGTGTTTCGAAATGAGGTCGGCGATCAGTGCCTGGTCGGACTTGGACGAGGCAGCGACGAAGGCGAGTGCGACCTCGCCGAGTCCGAGTTCGAACAGGCGATTGCCGCGCTGCGGCGCGGTGTAATAGTAGTCGCGCTTGGGCGTGGCGCGCGCGAGTATCTCGATCTGGCGCGCGTTGAGTCCGAACTGCTCGTAAATTTCTGCGATCTGCGGCTCGAGCGCGCGCTCGTTGGGAAGAAGCACGCGTGTCTTGCAGCTTTCGATCATCGCCGGCGCGACGATGCTGTCCTTGATCTGCGCCAGCGATTGCGTGGCGAAGACGACGCTCGCGTTCTTCTTCCTGAGCGTGACGAGCCAGGTCTGAAGCTGCTTGACGAAGGCCGGCGTATCGAGCGCGAGCCATCCTTCGTCGATGATGATCAGCGTCGGTCGGCCGTCGAGGCGTCCGGCGATGCGATGGAAGAGGTAGGAGAGAACGGCGGGGGCCGCGCTCGTTTCGGCGAGGCCCTCGGTCTCAAAGACGAGGAAGTCCGCGTCCGAGAGATGCTCGCCTTCAGCGTCGAGCAAACGGCCCCACGGCCCGCCGACGCACCAGGGGCCGAGCGCCTGCTTCAAGGTCTGCGACTGCAACAGCACCGCAAGGCCAGTGAGCGTGCGCTCGGATTTCGGCGCCGACGCCAGCGAGCCGAGCGCCGACCACAAATGCTCCTTGGCCTGCGGATCGATCGTCACGCCTTCGCGCGCGATGATCGCGGCGAGCCATTCCGCCGCCCAGGCGCGTTCGGCGAGATCGTCGATGTGCGCGAGCGGCTGAAACGCGACCGCTGAATCCGCTTCGGACAAGCCGCCGCCGAGATCCTGCCAGTCGCCGCCGCAAGCGAGCGCGGCGGCGCGGATGCTGCCGCCATAGTCGAACGCGAATATCTGCGCGCCTTCATAGCGGCGGAACTGCATCGCCATCAGCGCGAGCAGCACCGATTTGCCCGAGCCGGTCGGGCCGACGACGCAGCTATGGCCGACGTCGCCGACGTGAAGGGAAAAGCGGAACGGGGTCGAGCCTTCGGTCTTGCCGTACAGCAAGGGGGGGGCACCGAAATGCTCATCCCGTTCCGCCCCCGCCCACACGGCGGACAGCGGCATCATGTGGGCGAGATTGAGTGTCGAGATGGGAGGCTGGCGGACGTTGGCATACACGTGGCCCGGCAGGCTTCCGAGCCACGCCTCGACCGCGTTCATCCCCTCGGCGATGCAGGTAAAGTCGCGGCCCTGAATCACCTTCTCGACAAGACGCAGCTTTTCCGCCGCGAGCGCGGCGTCCGGATCGGAGACCGTCACCGTCGCGGTGACGTAGGCGTGTCCGACCTGGTCGGCGCCGAGCTCCTGAAGCGCGAGGTCGGCGTCGGCCGCCTTGTTCGAGGCGTCATTGTCGACAAGCGCCGACGCCTCGTTGGTCATCACTTCCTTGACGATGGCGCCGATCGACTTGCGCTTGGCGAACCATTGACGCCGGATGCGCGTCAGCACCTTGGCCGCATCGGTCTTGTCGAGCATCAACGCCCGCGTCGACCAGCGATAAGGAAAGGCGAGCCGGTTGAGCTCGTCGAGCAAGCCCGGCCAGGTGGTGCTCGGAAAGCCGATGATGGTGAGCGTGCGCAGGTGGTGTTCGCCGAGGCGTGGCTCGAGGCCGCCGACCAGCGGTTCGTCCGCGAGCAGCGCGTCGAGGTGCATCGGCGTCTCGGGGACGCGCACACGCTGCGCCTTGGTCGAGACCGTCGAGTGCAAGTATGTGAGCGTTTCGGAATCGCCGATCCAGTGCGCTTCCGGCATGAAGCCTTCGAGCAAGCTGAGCACGCGTGCGCTGCGGTCGATGAATGAGCGCATGAGCTCGAACGGATCGACACCCTTTCGGTCGCGTCCTTCGTAGAGCCAGCCTTCCGCGCGCGCGGCCTCCTCGGCCGGCGGCATCCAAACCAGCGTCAGGAAGTAGGCGCTCTCGAAATGCGCGCCCTGCTCGCGGAATTGCTCGCGGCGTTCGCGCTCGACCAGCGCCGAAGCCGGATCGGGGAAGACGCACTCGGGATAGTCCTGCGCAGGGATGCGCTGCGCCTCGACGAAAATCGCCCAGCCCGATCCCAGGCGCCGCAGCGCGTTGTTGATGCGCGCGGAGACGGCGAGAAGCTCGGCCGGCGTCGCGGAGTCGAGATCGGGGCCGCGAATGCGCGCGGTGCGCTGGAAAGACCCGTCCTTGTTCAGCACGACGCCGTCGCCGACCAAAGCCGCCCACGGCAGATAGTCGGAGAGGCGGTCGGCGCGGTTGCGATATTCGCGAAGGAGCATCATCGCCGCCTCACACCCGCATGAAGGTTGGGAAGCGCAGGTGCCGACGCCCGACTTCGATGAATTGCACGTCGCGCTTGGCCGCCCAGGCGGCGAGGCCGTGGCCGATCGCCCAAATGACGATGCCCGCCACCCACATGCGCAGGCCCAGGCCGATGGCGCCGGCCAGCGTGCCGTTGGCGATCGCAACCGCGCGCGGCACGCCGGCAAGCAAGATCGGCTCGGTCAGCGCGCGATGCACCGGCGCATAGAAGCCAGGGAGGTCGTCGGCGCCGGGCAGCATCAGACGACCACCACGCCGCCGCCGAAGCTGAAGAAGCTCAGGAAGAAGGAGCTGGCCGCGAACGCGATCGACAGCCCGAACACAATCTGGACGAGCCTCCTGAAGCCCCCGCTCGTGTCCCCGAACGCCAGCGTGAGGCCGGTGATGACGATGATGATCACCGCCACGATGCGCGCGACCGGCCCCTCGATCGACGCCAGGATCGATTGGAGCGGCGCTTCCCACGGCATCGACGAGCCGGCCGCGTAAGCGGGCGCTGCGATCAGCAATCCGGCGGCAGTGATGCCGGCGATGCCGATGCGATCGAGCATCGATCCGGACAGCAAACGCGACTTGTACGATTCCATCGAACGTCTCCTCATTCTGCGGGGGGAAAGGGCGCGAGCCGGTAGTCGCCGCGGGCGTCGAGGCCCTCGACGCGGGCGAGCTCGGACAGCCGGCGGCCGCGCGCGTCGCGGACCAGCACGGCGATGAGGTCGATCGTCTCGGCGATCAGCGGGCGCGGGACGGTGACGACGGCTTCCTGGATGAGCTGTTCGAGGCGGCGCAGCGCGCCGAGCGCGGTGCCGGCGTGGATCGTGCCGACACCGCCCGGATGTCCGGTGCCCCAGGCTTTGAGGAGATCGAGCGCTTCGCTCCCGCGCACTTCACCGATCGGGATGCGATCCGGCCGCAGGCGCAGTGACGAGCGGACAAGATCGCCCAAGGTGGCGACGCCGTCCTTGGTGCGCATCGCGACCATGTTGGAGGCGCTGCACTGGAGCTCCCGCGTGTCCTCGATGAGAACCACTCGGTCGCCGGTTTTGGCGACCTCGGCGAGAAGCGCGTTGGTGAGCGTCGTCTTGCCGGCGGCGGTGGCGCCGGCGACGAGGATGTTGCGCTTGTCGGCAACGGCCCCGGCGAGCGCCTCGGCTTGCGCCGCCGACATGATCCCGGCTTGCGCGTATTCAGTGAGCGTGAAGATGGCGACGGCGGGCGCGCGGATCGCGAAGGTCGGCGCGGTGACGACCGGCGGCAACAGACCCTCGAAGCGCTCGCCGGTGTCGGGCAGCTCGGCCGACACGCGCGGATTGCGCGCATGGACATCGACGCCGACATGATGCGCCACGAGGCGGATGATGCGTTCGCCGTCCGGGCCGCTGAGCGTCTCGCCGGTTTCGATCAGCCCTTCGCCGAGCCGGTCGATCCACAGCCGGCCATCGGGATTGAGCATCACCTCGACGACGCTCTTGTCGTCCAGCCAGGCCGCGATTGAAGCGCCGAGCGCGGTGCGCAACATGCGCGCGCCGCGCAAAGCTGCTTCAGAACGAATGGGATGAACGCTCATCCGGTGTCCCCGGTTTCAGGCCGCGAGCGATGGCCGCTGCGGCACGGGGACGATTAAGAGAGACGCGAAAGCGCCCGTTTCAACAACGAACTTCGCGCGTCCAAGCCTGGCGTAAACAAAGTAAGTCCCGGCGGGTCGGCGATTGCGCGCAACGCCGTGCGCGCGCGTGCGCGGCGCGAAAAATGGATGCGACTCGGAAGGTGGAGTCGACGCGCCTAGTGCGCGTCGTTGTCGCCGTTGGCGGCCGCCTCAATGTCGTCGAGGATCTCGCGCGCGAGCCGCGGACCCTGCTCCATGCGGCGCATCAAGGCGTCGATGTAGCCGCCATAGCGTTCCGTGCCCTGCGCCTGCGCGGCGGGGCGTGCGCTATCGGGAAGTGGCGGGGTCGTCGTCAGCCAGAAGCGCACGAACAGCGCGAGCGCTTCGTTCCCGAGCTCGACATTGTAGGCGAGCTTGTCCGCCTGCCGCGTGAGCCGGTCGAGACGCCGGCCAATCGCAGCCTCCAGACGCTCCGAGCCGTCCGGCGACAGGAAGGAGGCGAGTGCGGTTTCGACGACGAGCGCCTGCGAGACGCGCTTGCGCGCAGCATAGTCGGCGAGCGCGCGCGACAGATCCGGCGGCAGGCGGAAGGTGTGCTTGACGCGCAGCCCCTTCACAGCCGGATTCCGTCATCGGGGTCGAGCGAAGCCTGGCGCGCGACGCCGCGCATCTGTTCCTGCAGACGGCGGTTGCGCAGGGCGTCTGCATCCTCGGTATCCTGGTCGAAGGCGAACTCCTTGGCCGGCTTCGGCGGCGGCGGCGTGATTTCCTCATGCTCGCCAAGCTCGGGTTCGCGCCGGATGCCGCCGTCGGCCGCGTCGCCTGCCTTGGCTTGGGCCTTCGCGCGCTTGGGCGGGAAGACTGGCGCGACCGGCGCAAGGCCACTCCAATCGTCGGCCGGACGCGGTCTCTCAGCGGGCGCGCGCGGCTTCGGCGGCGCAAGGATGCGTTCGGTGAAGCGCCGGTCCTCAAAGTAGCGCGCCTTCTTCGCGCGGATCGGCTGCACGCCGGACACCATCACGATCTCGTCGTTCGGGGGAAGCTGCATGATCTCGCCCGGCGTCAGCAGCGCGCGCGCCGTTTCGGTCCTCGAGATCATCAAGTGGCCGAGCCAGGGAGAGAGACGATGGCCGGCATAATTGCGCATCGCCCGTTGCTCGGTCGCGGTGCCGAGTGCATCCGACACCCGTTTCGCGGTGCGTTCGTCGTTCGACGCGAAGGACACCCGCACATGGCAATTGTCGAGAATCGCGTTGTTGGGTCCGTAGGCGCGTTCGATCTGATTGAGCGATTGCGCGATCAGGAAGGATTTGAGCCCGTATCCCGCCATGAAGGCCAAGGCGGACTCGAAGAAATCCAATCTGCCGAGCGCGGGGAATTCGTCGAGCATGAGCAGCACGCGATGGCGGCGCTCCTGCGGCGCCAGCTCCTCGGTCAGCCGGCGGCCGATCTGATTGAGGATGAGCCGGATGAGCGGCTTGGTGCGCGAGATGTCGGAGGGCGGGATCACCAGATAGAGCGTGCGCGGACGCTTGGCGTCCGTCAGGTCGGCGATGCGCCACTCGCAGGTGCGCGTGACGTGGGCGACGACGGGATCGCGGTACAGGCCCAGGAACGACATCGCCGTTGAGAGCACTCCCGATCTTTCGTTGTCGGCCTTGTTGAGAAGCTCGCGCGCAGCGCTGGCGACGACGGGGTGGACGCCGGCATCTCCCAAATGCGGCGTCGCCATCATGATGCGCAGCGTCGCCTCGATCGGCCGGCGCGGATCGGAGAGAAAATTGGCGACGCCGGCGAGTGTCTTGTCCTTTTCGGCGTAGAGCACATGGAGGATTGCGCCGACCAACAGCGAGTGGCTCGTCTTCTCCCAATGATTGCGTCTCTCGAGGCTCCCTTCCGGATCAACCAGCACATCGGCGACATTCTGCACGTCGCGCACTTCGGTCTCCCCGCGGCGCACCTCGAGCAGCGGATTGTACGCAGCCGATTGCGCGTTGGTCGGATCGAACAGCAGGGTCTCGGAGAAGCGTGCGCGAATGCCGGCGGTGAGCGTCCAATTCTCGCCCTTGATGTCGTGAACGATCGCGCTGCCCGGCCAGGTCAGCAAGGTCGGAATGACAAGCCCCACGCCCTTGCCGCTCCGGGTCGGGGCGAAGCACAGCACATGTTCGGGTCCGTCATGGCGCAGATAGTCCGTGCTGAAGCGGCCGAGCACGACACCGTCGTCGCCGAGCAATCCGGCTTGGCGGATTTCACGCTTGGTCGCCCAGCGCGCCGAGCCGTAGGTTTCGGTGCGCCGCGCTTCACGCGAGCGCCAGATCGAGAGGCCGATCGCGGCGAAGATCGGGATGATGCCGCCCGACGCGGCGATGACGCCGGCGCGGCGGAAGATGTGCGGCGCATAGGCTTCGTAGGCGAACCACCAGTAGAAGATGGCGAACGGCGGGTAGATCGGCGCACCGCCGAGCGCGAACATCGGCTCGCCGAGCTCGGGCTGATGGGCCAGTTGAGCCGCCGTCCATTGCGTCGCGGTCCATATCGCGGTGATGGCGATCAACAGGACGACGAAGATCTGGCCCCAAAGGACGCGACCGCCGGACATTGGACCTCCTTTCCTCCAACGAGAAGGCTAGGTCGGGTCGGATGCTACGCGAACGCAAGGCCATCAAAGGCGCCGCCGTAGTCCAGCGAAGGGTGGGGTTCAGAAACAAGCGCGTGCGCATGAGGGCGATGCGGCGCGCGCGCACGGCGGATTCAGCTATTCGAGCTAGGTGTGCGTCGAAACGAGCGTCGCGGTCGGTCTCTTGTCACAAACCCTCGGCAGAAGCGCGTAAGTGACGAGGAAACGTATCGGGTCGATGCAAGCACAGTGCGCAGAGGGCGGGCCTCCGCCGCGAGCTGCACTTGAATGATCCTGGCTCCATGCGCCGCCTCCCCCGCACGGTCTCAGGTGAGGTTCGCATCGCGCAGAGCGCGCATCATCTGCCGGAAGACATCGTCAAAACCCGGCAAATCACCGATCTGATGGCCAAGGCGGGCAGTCCACAGGCGTCTCAATCGCTCTTCCTTGGCGCCGATCGCGGCCGCGATGCCGTCGATCGCGCGCCCCCGGATGTCCAGTTTCTCCGCCAGTTCGTGCGCCAGCTCGCCGATGCGAATGTCCGTCGTTTCCAGCAGATGACATAGATCGTAGAGATCGCGCGGTTCGGTGCGGGCCTTGTCGGATAGGGCAGCCAGCTTCTCGATGACGATTTCTTCGAGACTATAGACGCGCACGGTTGGACCGTCCGGCAAGTCCGTATATTCTGGGTAGGTGCGTAAGATCGGCCGGTCGGCGAGCGGGAAGCAGATCGCCTCCTTGATCGTGATATCGACCTTCACATCGTTGCGCGCCGGGAGCTGCGCCTTGTAGCCGATATAGAAGGTGTGCGTGTTCTGATGGCCGTGCCGGTCGTGCCGGTCGAACGCCATCTCTATGCCGACACGCGCTTTCAGGCCGGCAAAAATCTCGTCGAGCCCCGCGAGGATGGCGTCGAGCTCGATCGGCTGGATCAGCGAGAAGTCGAGATCCTCCGAGAAGCGATAGTCCTCGAACCAGCAGCGTCGCAGCGCCGTGCCGCCCTTGAACGCGAGATACTCGCGCAACCCATGTCCGGCGAGGCCGGTCAAGAACCAGGCGAGGCAATAGTCGCGCTCGATCACTGATTCCTGGATGCGCTTCCCTCCTGCCTTGGCGAGAGCGTTGGAGATGCGCGAGAGGTCGCGTTGCGGGATCATCAGGCGCTCCGGGCAGCGGCAAGTTCGTCGCGATCGAGATTAAGTCGGAGCCGCCAGCGCGCCAGCATCGGCCCTTCGTCGGGAAGCATCGGGTCGAGGCGCTGATAGGTGTTGGTCAGCCGGATGCGCAGCGCTTCGAGGCGGTGTCGGTCCACGATGTCATAGAGTTCGAGCAAATAGCCGAGCCGGCGAATGACGGCTCCGACATCCAGGCGCAGCGCGTAGTCGATCAAACGAGCAGCATCGAGTGAGTCCCGCTTCATCCAAAGACCCTTGGCGACCTCCGTGATGCCGCCGGCATATTGAGGCAAACTGAGACAGTCGATGATTGTGCGCTCGGGATCGCTCACCTTTACGGCCTGGTCCGATGTTATCCAGTGGTCCGTGATTCCGAACAGGTGCTCGTCGGCGACACGGATGAAGCGAAACTCGTAGCCACGGATGTTGGTGATGCGCACTCGCTTGGTAGTGGACACGGTGGTCCAGAGCTGCGGCTGCGTCACCATGCGGTGCAATTCCATCGCGCTGCCGTGCGAGATGAAGTACGGCGCATCGTCGACAAGCGCGCGCGCGATCAGGTGGGGATCGGTGACGTGCTCGGTATCGTGGCCGAGTTCAAACGGGACGAGATTGAACAGGCCGGGTTTCAGGCGGGTGATGAGCCCGCGCGCCTCGGCGGCGGCGAGCAGGCTGCGCGCCGACGTGGCCGACAGGCCAGTGATTTCGGTCGCGTCCTGGATCGAGAAAATGGGCTGACGACGCTCGTTGAGTTCCGCGACGAGCTGCGCCGTCCGGGTTCCGAGGGTTTTCAGATTATATTGCACGTTCATAATGTGCATCCTCGTTGCGCGTTCGCACCCGCTGATATAGCGATTGTTATATCCAATGGCAAATATGTGCGCTGCGGGTGCGCGTTCCCGCCATAGAATATAATCGTTAACCGCCGGTTCCGCCACGCTAGATTCCCACGCCCCGCGCCCGGCCGAGCGTCCAGTCGATACCGCCGCCCGCGTTCATCACGCCGCTGACCTGCCGGCCGAGATGCGAGTCCAGCGCCGGACGCCACGGTACAAGCTGGAAACCAAGCCCGTCGTCGATCATAGCGAAGCGCCCGCTGGCCAGGGTGATGCGCTCGCGATAGGCGCCGGCCACCGCATCGCCCGGCGCGCCGGGCCGGTGTTCGAGGCCGGTGCGGGCGCAGATCGCGCTGGCCGCTTCCTCGAGCTCCCGATTGCGCAAGGTGGCGATCAGATTGCGGGCCAGGACGAAGCCACGCGAGTCGCGCCGCGCCAACCCCTCGCGCGCAAGATGATCGACGCGGGCGTCGAGCGCGCCGCGCACCTCCTCGCCGAACGCGCCGGCGAGCGCGGGCTCGCCTTTGGCAACGAGCTGGCGGTCGAGCCACGTCGCGCCTTGCGCGCGGACCTGCTCGCCAAGCGGCAGATCCGAGCGCACGGCAAGCGCGCGGCGCGCATTTCCTTTGGCGTCGGTCCAGGCGCGCAACTCGACGATTGCGCCGGGTCGAGCGTCGCTGGTGAGATCGAGATCCTCGAACGTAAGATGATGGACGCGCCCGTCGACACCTTCCACGACCGCATAGGCGTCCCCGCTCAACTCGTCGTGGAGACCGCGATCGACAAGACGTCCGAGGATCGGATCGCCGATCTCCTCCCCATGCAGCGCGAAGCGCGCCGGGTCCGGGGTCCGTCCGGCCCCGGTCATCGCCTTGTGCATCGTCTTGATGATGTCGCCGCGCAGGCCGAGATCGCGCAGCACGGTCTCGGCATCGCGCTTCATGGTCCAGCAGGCCGGAGCGACGCGCTGCGCGAGGCCGAGCGATTCCAGCTTCTCGGCCCGGCCGATCAACAAGCGGCGATGGTCGGACTGCTTGTCGGCGCCGGGGCGTAGGTCGATGAGCCCGCCATTCTCATAGCTCATGTCCCGCAAGCGCTGGTCGAGGCTCGTCCACCGATCCGCGTTCACCTCGCGACCGAGCGCGCGCTGGATCTCCTGTTCGGTGCGCCGCCCTAGTTCCATCGTCACGCGCTCCTCGGCGCGGTCGCGCATCCCCGAGCTGATGTAGGCGCGGTCGATCACCAGATCGCGGCCGTCGTCGGCGACGCCGCGCAAGAGAATGTGGACGTGCGGATTGTCGGTATTCCAATGGTCGATCGCCACCCAATCGAGCTTGGTATCGAGGTCGCGCTCCATGTCCGCCATCAGCTCGCGGGCGAAGCCGCGCAAATCGGCCATGTCGGAAGCGTCCTCCGGCGACACGATGAACCTGAAATGGTGGCGGTCGTCCTTGCAGCGTTCGGCGAAGCCATCGGTGTCGGCCGTCTCGCCGTTGGCGTCGAACATCACCGCCTTGCTGCCGTCCCGCGTGACACCGTCGCGTTCGAGATAGCCGATGTGCTTGGCGAGCGGCGCGGCCCGGAAACGAGCGCCGCGATGTTGGACGGTGCGCGCCTTGACCATCACGCGCCGGTTGCGCGGATGGCGGCCCTTCGACAGCGCGAGCGCCGCCCGTCCGCCGCGCGCCATCCGGCCTGGTCCGCCGCCTTTGCCCTTGGGCGAGCCGCGCGGTCGGCGCGTGAAGCCGGCTTTCATGGCCGCGCGCTTGACCTCGCCGGCGAGCGAGCGTGCGCGGGTGACACGCGCGCCGCCCCGATCGCCGACGCGCCCTGGTCGGGCGCGGAAGTCGTCGTCGCCCTCGCTCATCGCGCGCCTCGCTCTGGCGACGGCGCGTTTTGCGTTGAAAACCCGCGCGAAATGCGCGGGCGAGACGGCGCGCCTGTTCGCGCGACGGCGCAAATTACGCTTCGTTCCCAACCATTTAGGCCGCCTGCGACGGCGGCCCTTTTATCTCGCCGTCGTAATTGGGCGGCCGTTTCGCTTCTGCTGCACCATCGGTGTTCTCCATCTACGACACAACTCAAATATGCGCGGGGCCGCGAGAGCGTGCGCCACCGTGCGAAGCAAGACGTCCAGTGGTCCGTGCAGTCGTTCGTGCTCGGTCCCGCATGCCGCGCGGGGGCACATGTGCGCGTCGGGATCGCGGGGCCACACATCCGGTCCAGCGCGCTCTCGGCCTCCGAAGAGGCGTCTTCGCCGGCAAGATAACGTGCTCTCCGCATCCGCTTCGATCCACCTTCCGTTTGCCGCCGCAAGGGCGGACCTCGTGTCGGCTTTGCGCCGTCAACCTGTATTCGTTCAGCCGTCGGGCTGATTCCTAAGCATCGCTACGCCTGCGCTGACGCGCGCGTCGCGCCAGCACTCTCATTGCCGTCGTTCTGCTTTTCGGGTGCGAACCGGAAGCTCGATCCGTCTCGCCACATGCGATGCATGATCACCGCCAGCTTGCGGGCGACCGCCACCACGGCGCGCTTATGGCCGCGCTTCGCCGCCAGCTTCATGCCCCATGCTTTGAGCGTTGAAGGCTTCTGCGAGCGCGTGAGCATGCTGCTCGCCGCTTCGTAAAGCGCCGAGCGAACCTCGCCGTCGCCGCGCCTGGAAATGTGACCGTCAAGATCCACCGATGTGCCCGACTGAACGCGTTTCGGGGTCAATCCGAAATGCGCGCCAACCACCTTTGACTTGGCGAAACGGGCAGGATCATCGATCGCCGCTCTGAACGTCATCGCTGTCACCGGCCCGACGCCGGGAATTTCACACCAGCGCTGGCAAACCTCGTCTCGGCCGACAATCTGCACCAGCAGTTTGTGCAATTTTCGGTATTCGTCCCAGAGCACGGACCAGCAGCGCAGCAAGCATTCCGTCGTTCCGGAAAGCAGCGGATCGTCGCCCGTCAGCGCGCGCACCCGAGTGACGAACGAGCCTCTTTGCACGCGCGGGCCGACCATGTAGCCGAACATCTTGAGCGATTGGCGCACTTCATTCTCGATGTCGAGGAGCTTGCGCTTCAGCGTCCGCCGATGCGCCAGCAACAGCTTCATCCGATTGGCTTCGTCGCTCTTGGCGTGAACCGGCTTGAACCAGCCCGAGCGCACGAGCTGCGCCAAACCGCGTGCATCGTTCTTGTCGGTTTTGTTGCGCTGCGCCTCCAGCATCCGCGCCGCATGATGTGTTTCCAGCATCACCATCGGCACGCCGCGCGCCTCCAGCTCGCGGTGCAGCCAGGCGGACCACGTGGTGGCCTCATGTCCGACGAGCCGCAGTCGCGGCGCATACGGCGCCAGCACGCGGAAGATCGCGTCAGGATCGGTTGTGGCGCTGGCTTCCAGCACCACCGCTCCATCGCGGCTATTGACCACGCAAATTGCGGTGGTGGTGGCGGAAGTATCGAGTGCGGCGTCATACTGCATCTTTGGTCGTCCTCTCTGGCGTGGCGCGGGGAAATCGCCACCATGCCCGAGCACCTCCTTTTCCGTCACCAGGGGACCTGGCCCAATTACGCCGCCAGTCCCGCGCTTCCCCGTCTGTGCCTCTCCTGGACACCTTGTCGGTGCTTCGATGGAGGACGCCACGAATCGCTGGAGCGCGCGACGGCGCTCATCAACGTGGCGGCGCTTGCCGGGGGACGAAGAGCGAGCCCTCGGCGTCGCTCCGAGGCGCCGGCGCGGGCGATGCAGGCGCTTCCGCGGCCAATTCGCCATGCGACGGCGCTGCGTCATTCGTGCGCGCGTCCTGCGCGTCACTAGCGCGCGCGATGAAGATCGCGGCGTGGGTCCAGTCACGTTGGACCGGCGCGCCAGGCGGCGTGGGCGGCGCAGCGGTCTCGCCGATGTCGCGCGCCACGCGCGCCATGTAGCGGCGCGTCTCGTCCGGGAGCGTGCGCCCACCGCGCAGATATTCTGTGTAGCGATTGGGGCCGGCATTGTAGGCGGCCAGGAAGCCCGGCGACCCGAAGGCGTCGAACATCTCGCGCAAATAGGCCGCACCGGCCATGATGTTGTCGCGCACGTCGTATGGATCGCGGCCAAGGCCGTAGCGGGCGCGCAGCTCGGCCCAGGTGCGGGGCATGATCTGCATCAGGCCCATCGCGCCGGCGCGGCTGACCGCGTGGCGGTCGCCGCCGCTTTCGGCGCGCATGACCGCCCAAATCCATTGCTCGGGGATGGCGAAGCGCTGCGCCGCCTCCGCGACATGCGCTGCATAAGGCGAGCCCGGCGCGGCGCGGGAGGTCTGGACGCTGCGCTGGGCGCTGCAAGGCGACGGCGGCCCCGGCGAGTATCACCAGATCCACCTCCTCCAGGACGGCACCGTCCTCGACCAGACGCCGCCGCCGGCGCTGGACGGCATGATGCAGGCCCTTGCGCTCTACGAC
>ERZ869909.1968-NODE-1968-length-15140-cov-8.904733_pt1 | contig 15140 bp, 12 predicted proteins | sample MGYA00520892_ERZ869909 | MGnify/ENA primary metagenome ERZ869909 (study PRJEB32215, sample SAMEA104723947) | bioreactor metagenome | biome: bioreactor; feature: anaerobic bioreactor; material: water | place: China | collected 2015-03-12 ...
GGCTCCCGGCCCCACAGCACGGCCAACGGTCCGCCGCGGCGCGGCTCGACCGTCGCGCCGGCCGCGGCACGGCGCACGTCAGTGCGCGGCGTCGCCCGGATCCGTGTGGCGAACGACCCAGCCGGCGGCCAGGACGAACGCGCCGGAGACGCCCACCAGCGCGACCAGGACGCCGGCCGCGTAGATCATGATGGCAGCGAAGGTGCTCACGCCGGGGAGTGTACCGCAGGTCGAGGCACGGGCCGCCACCGCCGCAACAACGCCACGAAGCGGCTGGCCAACGCGACGCTGGCGACCGCCAACCCGAGCACCAACCCCCACCACAGCCCGAGGCCGCCATGGTCGAACACGAAGGCGAGGACGACGCCGGCGGTCATGCCCACGAACCAGTACGACACCAGCGTGATCAGCATCGGCACGCGCGTGTCCTTGAGCCCGCGCAACGCGCCGAGGGCGCTCACCTGCAAGCCGTCGAACAGCTGGAAGGCGGCGGCCAACCCCAGGAACGCCACGGCGTACGCCACGACGCCGGCGTTGCGCGGGTCGGCGACGTCCAGGTAGAGCCCGACGATCGCGCGCGGCGCCAACCAGAACAGCAGGGCCGTCGCGGCCATGACGGTGAGCGACGCGGCGATCCCCACGGCCCCGGCGGCGCGCGCCCCGATCGGATCGCCGCGTCCGACCGCGTGGCCGACCCGAGCGGTCGTGGCGACGCCCAGGGCAAGCGGGATCATGAACGTCATCGACGCCGTCTGGATCGCGATCTGGTGGCCACCGAGCGCGTCGGGGCCGAAGCGCCCCATCAACAGCGCGGAGACGGCGAACAGCCCCATCTCGAAGGCGACGGTCAGGGAGATGGGCCACCCGAGCCGCAGGATGTCGCGCCCCAGTTGCTCGTCCCACCGCCACGGACCCCGGAACACGCCGCGGGCACGGTCCCGCCGGGCGACGTAGGCGAAGCCGACCACCGCCATCACCGTGTACACGAGGCTGGTGGCGACGCCCGTGCCGGTGAGGCCGAGGGCCGGGAAGCCCCAGCGTCCGAACATGAAGGCCTGGTTGGCGACGACGTTCAGGCCGACCCCGAGGAACGCGACCAGCATCAGCGGCCGCGTGCGCCCCTGCCCCTCGAGGTAGGCCCGCAACGCGGTGAACGCCATCATGGGCAGCACACCGAAGGAAGCGGCCCGGAGGTACCCCTCGGTCGTGGCGACGACCCGCGGGTCCTGGCCCATCGCCAACAGCGCGCCAGGCATGAGCCACAGCAGCCCGATCGCCATGGGCGCGAGGACGAACGCCCAGGCGAGCCCCTGGCGCAACGCCCGCACCGCGTCCAGCGGCCGCCGCGCGCCGGTGGCTTGGGCGACCAGCGGGCCGACGGCGAAGAGCAGCGACGAGAGAACGATCGTCACGAACGAGAACACCACGGCCCCGAGGGCGATGCCCGCGAGCCCCTCGGGACCGAGCCGGCCGGCCATGAGGGTGTCCACGAAGCCCATGCCGTTCTGCGCCAACTGCGCGAGCGCCAACGGGACGGCGATGCCCACCAGGGTGGGGAGCTCGCGGCGGACGGCGGTGCGCACGGGAGCGAGGGTACCGCGCCGAGCGTGCCCCCGGCCCGTGCTAGCGTGGCCGCCGTGGCTGGAACCGTCCACCGCAGCGTCTGCCCGCTCGACTGCCCCGACACCTGTGCGGTGCGCATCACCGTCGACGACGGCCGCGTCACGAGGCTCACCGGCGACCCGGACCACCCGGTCACCCGCGGCTTCGCGTGCGTGAAGACCTACCGCTACCCGGAGCGCCAGCACCACCCGGACCGACTCCTGCACCCGCTCGTGCGCGTGGGTCGCAAGGGCGAGGGCCGGTTCGCCCGCGCGACCTGGGACGAGGCGCTCGACCTGGTGGCCGAGCGCACCCGCGAGGCGGTCGCGCGCTTCGGACCCCAGAGCGTGCTGCCCTTCTCGTACGCCGGCACCATGGGCCTCGTCGAGCGCGACCATCCCCTGGCCTTCTTCCGCGCGTTGGGCGCAAGCGAACTCGACTGGACGATCTGCGCCGCCACCGGCGGCGCCGGCTGGGAGGCCAACTACGGTCCGCACAAGCTCGCGACCGCCCCCGAGGACGTGCCGCACGCGCGCGTCGTGATCCTGTGGGGGATCGATGCCGCCCGCAGCCACGTGCACCTGATGCCGTTCGTCCAGGCGGCCAAGCGCGCCGGCGCGTTCGTGCTGCACGTCGACCCGTACCGGAACGACACCAGCCGCGCCGCGGACGAGCACTGGCAGGTGGCGGTGGGCAGCGACACCGCGGTGGCGCTGGCGATGGGTCACGTCATCCTGCGCGACGGCCTGGAGGACCGCGATTACCTAGAGCGGTACGGTCGCGGGGTCGACGCCTACCGCGCGGCGGTGGGGCCGTGGACGCCCGAGCGCGCCGGCGAGGTGGCCGGGATCGAACCGCGGCGCATCGAGGACGTGGCGCGCCGCTTCGCGGTGGAGCGCGCCGCGTACCTGCGCATCGGGTACGGCATGACGCGCAACGAGGGCGGCGGCAACGCCGTGCGCGCCATCTCGCTGCTCCCGGCGCTGACGGGCGCCTGGCGTCATCGCGGGGGCGGCGGCGGCATCTCGACCTCCGGCGCGTTCGCGCTGGGCGGACCGCGCACCGCGGGCCGGCACCTCCTGCGACCGGGCGTGCGGCACGTCAACCAGAACCAGTTCGGCAGCGCGCTCGGCGAACTCGACGACCCCCCGATCGCCAAGCTGTTCGTGTTCAACTCCAACCCGGCGGCCGTGGCGCCCGACTCCGCGCGGGTGCGCCGCGGGCTGCTGCGCGAGGACCTCTTCACGACGGTGCTGGAGCACTTCCAGACCGACACGGCCGACCACGCCGACGTCGTGCTGCCGGCGACCACGTTCCTGGAGCACCCCGACGTGTACACCGCCTACGGCCATTACCACCTGCAGTGGGCGGACCCGGTCGTGCCGCCGTCGGGTGAGGCCCGGCCGAACACCTGGGTCTTCCGCGAGCTCGCGCGGCGCCTGGGCCTGACCGATCGCACCCTCTCCTGGTCGGCCGAGGAGGTCGCCCGAGAACTGCTGTCGAGCGGCCATCCGCACCTCGAAGGCATCACGCTGGAGGCGCTGCGCGAGGCACGCTCCCTGCCGCTGCGGCTCCCGTCACCGTTCCGCCCGTACGCCGAGGGCAGCCACCACCCGGACGGGAGGATCGCCTTCGACCCGCCGCCACGGGTGGTCGCGTTCGAGGAGTCCCCGACCGAGGCCTACCCGCTCCGACTCATCTCGCCGCCGGGCAGCCACCTGGTGAACACCTCCATGGGCAACGTCGCCTCGTTGCTGGCGGCCGCGGGCGGCGAGCCGCGCATGCTCCTGCACCCGCGCGACGCCGCCCGGTACGGTGTTCGCGACGGCGAACGCCACCGCGTGGTGAGCGAGCGCGGCGCCATCGTGCGCCGCATCGACGTCAGCGACGCCGCGCGCGAGGGCGTGCTGGTCGCCCTCGGCCAGTGGTGGCCGAAGCTCGCCCCCGACGGCCGCAGCCTGAACGACCTGACCAGCGAACGCCTGACCGACCTGGGTGGGGGAAGCACCTTCGGCAACGCCGTGGTGCGCGTCGAACCCTTGTGACGCCGGCGGCGCAAGCGGCAGCGCCGCACCCGGCAGCGCCGCACGCGGCGGCGCCGCGGGCCGCCCTCCCGTTTCTCATCGCGAACCCCTGGTAGCGTGGCCCATGGTCCGTGTCGCCCTCGTCGCCCTCTTCGTGCTCGTCGCCGCGGTGGTGGCCGCGTGGCGCTTCGAGTTGCTGCCGAACCCGTTCGCGCGGGAGCCGGCCGCACCGCCCGTTCCCGCCCTGCTGACGGCGCTGGCCGCCGACGACGAGGCCGGGGTGGTCGCCGCCTTGGCGGCGGGCGCCGACCTCGCCGTGCTCGACGCCGAAGGCCGGCCGCCCCTGCACGTGGCGGCCCGTCGCGCTCTGCCCGAGGCCATCGAGGCGTTGATCGCCGCCGGCGCCGACGTGCAGTGGGCAGCGGCCGACGGCAGCACCGCGCTGCTGCTCGCGCTGCGCCATGCGCCCGACGTCCGCGTCCCGCTCATGCTGCTGCAGGCTGGCGCCGATCCCACCGTGGTCGACGGCCAGGGCCAGGGCGCCGTCGAGCACGCGCGCGCGAACCCGGCGCTGCGCCAGGGCGCCCTGCTCAGCCGCCTGCAGGAGCTCGTGGACCGGCCGTTCGTCCGCGGTTGGCCCAGCCTGTACGTGCCGCCGGTGACCGACGCCACCATCAGCTCGCGGGCCTCGCATTGGCCGAACGCCAACCGCGCGTACCGAAACGGGATCCACGAGGGCTTCGACTTCTACCCGGGTGCGGTGAGCGGGACCACGACGATCACGTACGGCACGCCCATCGTGGCGGTCGCCGATGGGGTGGTCGTGCGCGCCGACCATGGCTTCGTGGAGATGACGCCGGCGCGGTACGACGAGATCATCGCCGAGGCGCGCCGGTCGCTGTCGACGCCGCCCGAAGTCCTCGACCTCCTGCGCGGGCAGCAGGTGTGGATCGAGCACGTCGGTGGCTTCCTCACGCGGTACGCTCACCTCGCGGAGATCCCGGCCGACGTCGTCGTCGGGGCACGGGTGTCGCAGGGCCAGGTGATCGGGTTGACCGGCAACTCGGGAACGATCGACGGGGTGCTGGGCACCCGCGACGATCCGCATCCGCACGTCGAGATCTGGCGCGGCAGCAGCACCTACCTGGGCCAGGGCCTCGAGCCGGGCGAGATCTTCTCCCTCGCCGGCCAGGTGTTCGGCCTGCGCGCCTTGCCACCGCGCTGGGGTCCCTGAGGCACCGTTCGGGGGCGCCTCAAGCGAGGGCGAGGATCGCCTGCGCCAGCACGATCTTGGCGATCGTGGCCAGGGGGAACACCGTCGCGTACCCGAGGTGCGGCACGTCGTTGCCGGTCTGCTCCACGGCGTACCCGAGGGCGGCCGGCTGCGTGTGCTGACCGCAGGTCACCCCGACGAGCAGGCTCATCGGCAGACGCAGCAGCTTGTGGCCGACGGTGAGCGTGGTCAGCGCCAGCGTGGCCGTGAGCACCGCCCCGCCGGCGATCAGGTCGAGACCCTCGCCGGCGCGGAGCGTGGCGGCGAACGCGTACCCGGCGTTGACGCCGACGCCCGCGAGGAACAGGAGCAGCCCGAACTGCCGCAGCGTCAGGTTGGCCGAGTACGGCAGCGTCCACACCAGCGGACCCGTGCGCCCGGCCGCGCCGAGCGCCAGGGCGACGAGCAGCGGTCCGCCCGCGAAGCCGAGCTCCAGGGTGACGCCGCCGGGGAGCGGGATCGGCAGCAGGCCCAGCAGCAGGCCGGCGCCGAGACCCACCGCCAGCGACGGCACGTCCACCTCGGAGAGCGCCTGGTAGGAGTCGCCGAAGAAGCGCTCCACGGCCACCATCTGGTCCTTGCGCGCGACCACCCGCACCCGGTCTCCCAGCTCCAGGCGCAGGTCGGCCGTCGGCAACAGGAACGCGTCGCCGCGGCGCACCCGTGTGACCACCGCACCGAACCGCTGCGGCAGGCGCAACTCGGCCAGCGTGCGCCCGGCCACCTCGGGGCGGCTCACGAACAGACGACGGAAGTCGAGCCGCGTGCGGTCGAACTCGAGGTCGACGTCGATCACCTCACCCAGCCGCGGCGCCACCGCCGCCAGGTCGCGCGCCGTGCCGACGATGGCGACCTCGTCGCCGAGCCGCAACACGGTGTCGGCATGCACCAGCTCGACCTCGCCCCCCGCGCGCCGCAGGTGGCCCAGGATGGCGTGCCAGCCTTCGCGCTCGCGCCACGCTTGCACGGGCGCGCCCTCGAGTTCGGCGCGCGTCACGCGCACCGTGACGCTGTCGAGCAGCTCCCCGCCGGCGCCGAAGTCGCGCAGTCCACGCGACTCGGCGACGTAGTCGACCCGCCACCAGCGCTGCACCGCGGCGATCGACAGGATCACGCCCAAGACGCCGCCCGGGTACGCGAGCGAGTAGGCGACCACGGGCGCGCTGACGTCCGCGCGGCCGCGCAGCGCCTCGAGCACGCCGGCGAGGGCGGGCGTGTTGGTGGTCGCGCCCGTGAAGAGGCCGGCGGCGACGGCCGGTTCGACGCCGAACGCACGGGCGAGCAGCACGGTGGCCGCCGCTCCGGACCCGAGGGCCACCAGGACCAGGACGTTGGCGCGCAGGCTGCGTCGGTCGAACGCGCGGAAGAACGAACGTGCGCTGGCCAGACCGAGCGTGTAGACGAACAGCGCCAGGCCCAGCTGCAGCAGCATCTCCGGGAGCCGCAGGCGCGGGTCGAGCGCGCCGAACGCCAGTCCGGCGAACAGGACGGCGGCGACGCCGACGCGAACCCCGAGCAGGCGGAGACGTCCGAGCGGCACGCCGACGGCGGCGACCAGGAACAGGAGCAACAGCGGCTGCGCCGCGAGGAGGTCGATCACGCGCGCATCCCACCACGGCGGGGCTCGGGCGCGCCGGGGCGAACGACATCGGTCCGCGAACGTGCGGGTTCGCGGACCGATGTGGGCGCCCGGGCGGGCGCCGGGGTCGACGCCGGGGGCGGGGCTCAGGCGTCCTGGATCTGCAGCTTGCGCACCTTGGCCTCGGCGACCTTGGGCATGCGCAGCGTCAGGACACCGTTCTGGACGCGGGCTTCGATCGCGTCGACGTCGACGCCGACGGGCAGGCGCACGGTGCGCGTGTAGGCGCCGCGGGGCAGGGTACGCAGCCAGTAGCGGCGGGCCTCGCCCTCGGACGCCGCCGGGAGTTCGGCACGCACGGTCAGCTGGCGCCCCTCGACGGACACGTCGATGCCGGCGCTGGTCGCCCCAGGGACCGCGAGCTCGAGGACGAGGGCGTCCTCGACCTCGTAGAAGTCCATCGCGAGCCCGTTGACTTCGCCGCGGCCGACGTCGTCGAAGAGGCGCTCGAAGCCGTCGAAGAGCTCCTCGGCGAGGGTGCGGCGGACGGCGGGGGCGGCGTACATGGCGGGGGTTCGGACGAGCGACATGGTCACCTCCAGGTGGGTCGGTCGGGAGGCGGCCGGCGTGCGCCGAGCGACGCGCCGCCTCATCCGGGACCAAGATAAAACCTGAGTCCCGCCATGTCAAGTTCTATGCTCGTACCCCGCCCACGCGGTCGGCCGCCTCACCAGGGCAGGTTGAACCCCGCGTGGTGCGCCGTCGCGTAGTACGCCTCGATCTCGTCCGGGATGCCCTCGACCTCGTCCACGACCTTGAACAGGTGCAGGTCGTGCTCCGCGATCGTGCCCGCCCGCACCAGCGTCCCCTGCAACCACTGCACGAGCCCGCGCCAGTACTCCACACCCACCAGGAAGACCGGGAACGGCTTGATCTTGCGGGTCTGGATCAGCGTCAGCGCCTCGAACAGCTCGTCGATCGTGCCGAAGCCGCCGGGGAACACCACGAACGCCGTCGAGTACTTCACGAGCAGCACCTTGCGCACGAAGAAGTAGCGGAAGTTGACCTTGTCCGTCTGGTAGGCGTTCGGCGCCTGCTCGTGGGGGAGCACGATGTTGAGCCCCACGCTGCGGCCCCCCGCCTCGAAGGCCCCCTTGTTGGCGGCTTCCATGATCCCGGGGCCGCCGCCGGTGACGACGGCGTAGCCGCGCCGCGCCAGGTCCGCGGAGAGCGCTTCGGCCTTGCGGTAGACGGGGTGGTCGGGGTCCAGTCGGGCCGATCCGAACACCGTGACGGCCTTGTCGACGTCGGCCATCTCCTCGAACCCCTGGGCGAACTCGCCCAGGATCCGGAACATGCGCCAGGCGTCCTCGGCCATGGCGTCGATGACGTACTGCTTGCCGTTGGGAACGTCCATGGAGGATGCTACCCGGCGACGGCCTCGAGCAACGCATCCAAGTTCGCTTCCAGCCGGTCGGGTCGCGCCGTCGCGAGCATCGCCGCGTCGTGCGTGCCCCACGTGACCGCGTACGTCGACAGCCCCGCGGCCCGGCCGGCTTCGATGTCGTGCACCGTGTCCCCCACCATCCAGGCGCCGTCGGCGTCGAGCGCGGCGAGCGCCCGCAGGACCACGTCGGGCGCCGGCTTGTGGGGGAAGCCGTCGGTGCCCTGGACGACGTCGAGCGCGTCCTGCAGTCCCATCGCGGCGACGAAGCGGCGGGCCATGTCGCTGCGCTTGGTGGTCGCGACGGCCAGCGCGAACCCCCGGCCCCGCAGGCGAGCGAGCACGTCGCCCACCCCGGGGAACGGGCGCGAGGACCGCGTGTAGCGCGTCGGGTACAGCTCTCGGTACGCGGCCGCGAGGCGAGGCACGCTCGCACGCGGCGCGAACGCGGCGTACATCTCCTCGAGCGGGAGGCCGACGCGGCCCCGTACCTCGGCCTCGGGTGGCGCGGGCAGGCCGCACGCGTCGAAGGCGTCGCGGAAGGCGCCCACGATGTCGGGCAGCGAGTCGACGAGCGTGCCGTCCAGATCGAACACGATCGCGCGGCGGCGGGGCATGCGCGAGCGTACCCGGTCGCGGGCCGCGGGGACGCAGCGTCCGCCGCGAGCGCCGGCGCTCAGCGCTTGCGCAGGTACGCGACCGTGACGCCGTGCCCACCCTCGTACGGGACGGCGTCCTCGAAGCGCTCCACCGACCGCTCGTCCTTCAGGTACCGCCGCACGGCGTCGCGCAGGGCGCCCGTGCCCTTCCCGTGGAGGATCCGAACGCTCTCGACCTGCAGGGCGAACGCCTCGCGCACGAGGTCGCGCACCTTCTCGAGCGCCTCCTCGACCCGGTCGCCGCGGACGTTCAGCTCGCGTTCGAAGCCGGCGGCGGGCGCGACGGGCGCCTTCGGTCGGGCGGCGGCCTCGGCCGCCCGGACGAGCGTCGCCTCGTGGCGGCCCACCTCCACCTTCAGCAACCCGAGTTGGACGACCAGCGTGGCGCCGCGCACCTCGACGACGGGGCCCTCGGCCCCGTAGGCATCGACCCTCACCAGCGCACCCGGGACGATCGCGTCGGCCGGCGGGCGGGCCGCGGACGGCCGTGTGCGGCGCCTGGCGTCGCGACGCAGCTCCGCGATCGCTTCGAGCGCCCGGCCCCGCTGGGCCGGGTCCTCGCGGGCCGCGGCCCGCCAGGCCTTCGCCCGGTTCAGCGTGTCCTGCAGCATCGTGTCGGCGCGCTCCGCCACAGCGGCCAGCACCGCCGCCTCCTGCGTACGCAGGCGCTCGATCTGGCCCCGCAACAGCTCCGCCTCCGCGACGGCACGCTCGCGGGCGGCCCGCGCCTCGTCGAGTTGGGCCTGCAGGTCGGCGCGCTGGCGCTCGAGCGTCTCGAGGAGCCGCTCCAGCCGGGCGCCCTCGGGCCCCAACACTTCCTCGGCCCGCGCCAGCAGTTCGGGCGCCAGGCCGACGCGTTCCGCGATCGCCAGGGCGTACGAGCGCCCGGGTTGACCCACGACGAGCTCGAACGTGGGCCGGAGCCGCTCCACGTCGAAGCGCATGGCGGCGTTGCGCACCCCTGGCCGCTGCGCCGCGAACACCTTCAGCGGCGCCAAGTGGGTGGTGACGACCCCGAAGGCACGGCGCGCGACCACCGTCTCCAGGATCGCCTGCGACAGCGCGGCGCCCTCGTCCGGATCCGTGCCCGACCCGAGCTCGTCGATCAGCAGCAGGGTGTCGGGGGCGGCGTCCTCGACGATGCGCCGAAGGTTGGTCAGGTGGGCCGCGTAGGTCGACAGCGAGGCCTCGATGCTCTGCTCGTCGCCGATGTCGGTCCACACCGCGCGGAGGGCCGGCAACGTGCAGCGCGCCGGCCGCCCGTCGGTCCCGCGCGCGCCGGCCGCCACGAACAGGCCGGCGTGCGCCATGAGCACGGCCAACCCCAGCGTCTTCAGGAGCACGGTCTTGCCCCCCGCGTTGGGACCGGTCAGCACCAGCAGCGGCGCCGCGCCGTCGAGCAGCACGTCGTTGGCGACGCAGCCATCGATGAGCGGGTGGCGGGCCGCCGGCAACCGCAACGCGTTCCCCTCGGAGACGTCCGGTCGGACGAGCGACCAGTCGCGCGCCAGGCGCGCGGACGCGGCCACCAGGTCGAGCTCGGTCAGGGCCGCCAGGGTCGGCTCCAACCCCGGGTCGAAGGCCAGCCGCTGACCCAACGCGATCAGGATGCGCCGGACCTCGTCGCGCTCCTCGAACTCCAGCAACGCCAGCTCGTTGTTCAGCGGGACCACGGCGGCCGGCTCGACGAAGACGGTGGCGCCCGAGTCCGACGTGTCGAGCACCAGCCCCGGGACGCGCGACTGGGCGGCCGCCTTCACCGGGATCACGTAGCGGTCGCGGCGCAGGGTGACGATCGGGTCCTGCACGTACGGCGCGTACTGCTGCAGGAGCTGCGCCATGCGCTCGCGGATGCGGCCGCGCATCGGGTGGAGGCGTCGCCGGATCTCACGCAGCTTGGGGGTGGCGTCGTCGCGCACCTCGCCGCTCGCGTCGAGCTGCTCGCGGACCAACCGCAGGACGGCGTCGAACGACGCGAGCTCGCGGGCGAGTTCCAGCAGGCGCGGGCGCTGCGAGACCGCGATGGCGCGCTTGACCGTTGCCGCGGCGTCCATCGTGTAGGCGATCGCCAGGCACTCCGATCCCTCGAGCAAGCCGCCCTCGCGCACGCGCTCGACGAGCGGCCGCACGTCCTCTACGCCACCGAGGTGGATCGCGTCGCCGGTGAGCGCCTCGTCGAGCCGCTCGTGGGCGGCACGCAGCGCCTCGCCCGCGAGGTCCGGGCGAAGCGCCCGTGCGCGCGCCTGGCCCGCGAAGGTCTGGCAGCGATCGGCGAGCGCGTCGAGCACGCGCGGGAACGCCAGCTTCTCTAGGGTGGACGACAGGACGCGCATGGCTCGCCGATGATACGACCTACGCGGCGCCTGCCTCCTGCGGACCGGCGGGCGCCTTGGGCGGGACGAGGAACAGCGCCACTACCGCCGCGACGATGCAGGCGATGCCGGCCGGGAGGAAGCTCCATACCCAGGCCTGGGCGTCGCCGGCGATGCCGCCGAGGATCGGGCCCACGCTGCCGCCGACCCCGAAGGCCAGGAAGACCAGCGGGAAGTTCGTGCCGACGTTGCGGTTGCCGAAGTAGTCGGCCGTGATGGCGGCGATGACGGGGAAGTTGCCGCCGAAGTTGAAGCCGATGATCGTGGCGCCGACGTAGAGACCGATCTCGGAGCCTGCGGCGTACAGGAAGGCGATCATGGTGACGCCTTGGATGGCGGTCATGAGGGCCAGCGCGTTGCGCCGGCCGATCACGTCCGACACCTTCCCCCACAGGATGCGACCGAAGCCGTTCGCGAGGGCGTAGAACAGCCCCATGGCGGTGCCGGTGACGAGCAGCGCGTCGCTCGCCGACATGCCGCGGGCCGCGAGCGCCTCGCCGCCGAAGAGGCGGATGATGCCGATCACCATCAGGCCCGACGTGGCGCCCACCAGGAAGATGAAGAACATCGTCCAGAACTGCGGCGTCGCCACCATCTGACGCTCGCTGAAGTCCACTCCGCCGGACAGCAGCGCGGCCTCGCCGGTGGGCGGCGTCCAACCCGCGGGCCGGTAGCCGGCGGGCGGGTTCACCATCGCCCGCGACCCGAGCGCCACCAGGGCCGCGAACAGGATCCCGTAGAGCAGGAAGACCTGGTTCACGCTCCAGCCCATGCCGAAGAAGCCCTGCCAGCCGGGGGTCAGGTCGACGGGGCCGAACACGAAGCCCTCCGTCATCTTGATCCAGATCAGCGCCCCGAAGCCGAAGCCGGCGAACGCCAGGCCGCTGATCAGACCCTTCATGTCGGGGAACCACTTCAGGAGCGCGGCGACCGGGCACACGTAGGCGAGCCCGATCCCGGCCCCGCCCAGCAGGCCGACGCCCACCAGGATCCCCCAGAACGACGTGCCCGACAGGCCCGCGACGACGTACCCGAGGCCGAGCACCAGGCCGCCGGTGAGGGCGACCACCCGCGGGCCGGCCCGCTTCTGCCACCGACCGGCGACCAGGGCCATCCACAGCGCGAAGGAGACCAGGCCGGCCGAGAAGACGATCTGCGTCTGCACCCGCGAGAACCCGTACGGCTCCTCGACGAGGTGGCCCGTGAAGGCGGACCAGGCGTAGATCGCGCCCAGGCACAGCTGGATCAGGATGCCGCCGGCGACGATCCACCAGCGGTTGGGGGTACGTGTCGCACCGTTCGCTGCCATCGGGTTCGTGCCTCCATCGACCCGTCGCGCGCGCTCCGGCGTCGGCGCGGCCACGGTCGTGCTCGCTCGTGGGTCGCGCCGTCGTGCCCTCCGCGACGGGACTCCCCTGCCTCTGGCGCCGCGCGCCGCCCACGACCAGGGGGTCGCGGGCGGCGCGCGGGGGTTCTCAACCCCTCATCGCTTGACGTTGACCGCCGACTCGACCAGATGCTGCACGACCGACGGGTCGGCCAGCGTGCTCGTGTCGCCGAGCCCCTCCGTGCTCCCCTCGGCGATCTTGCGCAGGATGCGACGCATGATCTTCCCCGAGCGCGTCTTCGGCAGGCCCGGGGCCCACTGGATGATGTCGGGCGAGGCGATCGGCCCGATCTCGGTGCGGACGTGCTTCACGAGCTCCTTCTTCAGCGCGTCGGTGTACTCGAAGCCGACCTTGAGCGTCACGTACGCGTAGATCCCCTGGCCCTTGATGTCGTGGGGGTACCCGACGACGGCGGACTCGGCGACCGCGGGGTGCGACACGAGCGCGCTCTCGACCTCGGCCGTGCCGAGGCGGTGGCCCGAGATGTTGATGACGTCGTCGACCCGGCCCAGCAGCCAGTAGTCGCCGTCGTGGTCCTTGCGCGCGCCGTCACCGGTGAAGTACAGGCCGCGGAAGGTGGAGAAGTACGTCTGCTCGAAGCGCTGGTGGTCGCCGTACGTGGTCCGCATGATGCCCGGCCACGGCGCGCGGATGCACAGCTTGCCCGACTCGCCGGGGCCGACCTCGACGCCGTTGTCGTCGACGACGACGGGTTCCACGCCGAAGAACGGGCGCGAGGCGCTGCCGGGTTTGAGGGTGTGGGCGCCCGGCAGCGGCGTGATGAGGATGCCACCGGTCTCCGTCTGCCACCAGGTGTCGACGACCGGCGTCCGGCCGTGGCCGACGTGGTCGCGGTACCACTCCCAGACCTCGGGGTTGATCGGCTCGCCGACGCTGCCGAGGACCTTCAGGCTGGAGAGGTCGCGCTTGGCGACGATCTCGTCGCCCTCGCGCATCAGCGCGCGGATCGCCGTCGGCGCCGTGTAGAACTGCGTCACCTTGTACTTGTCGACCACGTCCCAGAAGCGGCCCGCGTCGGGGTAGGTGGGCACGCCCTCGAACATGATCGAGATCGCGCCGTTGGCCAACGGCCCGTACACGATGTAGCTGTGGCCGGTGACCCAGCCGATGTCGGCGGTGCACCACCAGACGTCGCCGGGGTGGTAGTCGAAGATGTACTTGAAGGTGGTGGCGGCGTAGACCATGTAGCCGCCGGTGGTGTGCAGCACGCCCTTGGGCTTGCCGGTCGAGCCCGAGGTGTAGAGGATGAAGAGCGGGTCCTCGGCGTCCATCCACACCGGCTCGCAGACCGGGTCGGCCTGCGCCATGAGGTCCTCGTACCAGACGTCGCGGCCGGCGTGCATCGGCACGTCGATGCCGGTGCGCTTGACCACGACGACCTTCTCGATGCTCGGGCACTGCGCGACGGCCTTGTCGGCGTTCAGCTTCATCGCGATGTCGCGCTTGGCGCCGCGCAGCGCGGTGTCCTGGGTGATCAGCAGCTTGCACTCGGAGTCCTGGATGCGGTCGCGCAGCGCGTCGGCACTGAAGGCCCCGAAGACGATGGAGTGGACCGCCCCGATGCGGGTGCAGGCGAGGATCGCCACCGCCGCCTGCGGGATCATCTGCAGGTAGATCGCGACGCGGTCGCCCTTCTGGACCCCCAACGACTTGAGGACGTTGGCGAACTTGTTGACCTCGGCGTGCAGCTCGCGGTAGGTGAGCTTGGCGTCCTCGCCGGGCTCGTTGCCTTCCCAGATGATGGCGGTCTGGTCGCCGCGGGTCTCGAGGTGCCGGTCCAGGCAGTTGACGGAGACGTTCGTGGTGCCGCCCTTGAACCAGGAGATGTGGACCGGCGACGTGAACGAGTAGTCGAGGACCTCGTTCCACTTGTCGCGCCACACGAACTCCTCGGCGATCTTGCCCCAGAACGCACCCGGGTCCGCGATCGAGGCGTCGTACATCTCCTGGTACCTCGCGAACGAGGTGAGGTGGGCGCGCTGCGCGAAGTCCGCGGGCGGCGGGTACGTGCGACCTGCTCCGGCTGCCTTGGTGGGATCCGACATGCTTCGGGGCCTCCTTCTTGGGGTGATACCGGTGTCGGCACGTGCGCGCCCGGCGCGCGCCCGAGCTCGAGCGTGGGAGTCGGCGCCCATGGTACGGCGCGCGCACCGGGGTCGATGTCCCGAACGGCGTAGGATGACGGCACGTTTCTTGCGCGAGAGGAGCCCGCCATGAGCGACCCCGTACCGCCTGCCCCCGTGCCACCGCCCGCGCCTTCGGCGGCGACCGGCAAGCCCGACCTGATGACCCGCTTCCTGGCGTTCTTCATCGACGCCGTGATCGTGTCGGTCGTCGGCTTGGTCCCGTTCCTCGGCACGTTGGTGGGCATCGCCTACGCCCTGCTGCGTGACGGTCTCCACTTCGAGTTCATGGACGGCCGCTCGATCGGCAAGAAGCTGATGAAGCTGAAGGTGGTCCGCCACGACGGCTCGGCCATGGACATGCAGACCTCCGCCCGCCGCAACTGGCCGCTCGCGGTCGGGTCCTTGGCCCAGGGCTTGCTGATCCTGCCGGTCATCGGCTGGGTCCTGTTCCCGTTCGCCGTGATCGCCGGCGCCCTGCTCGCGCTGTTCGAAGCGTACCGGGTGTACAGCGCACCCGACGGCCGCCGCTGGGGCGACACCCTCGCCGGCACCATGGTGGTCGCCGAGAACGCCTGACGCGCACGTGCCACCGGGGCGCGGCGGGACCGGTCCCGGCGCGCCCGCGGGCGCGGTCCCCGCACGGCGGCGGGCC
>ERZ869909.1970-NODE-1970-length-15115-cov-3.536641_pt1 | contig 15115 bp, 16 predicted proteins | sample MGYA00520892_ERZ869909 | MGnify/ENA primary metagenome ERZ869909 (study PRJEB32215, sample SAMEA104723947) | bioreactor metagenome | biome: bioreactor; feature: anaerobic bioreactor; material: water | place: China | collected 2015-03-12 ...
AGTTGCCGGCAGACATCCGCGACTGGCGTGCCGCTCTCGGCCTGACGCAAGGCGTAAGTGATCTGTTCCTCGGTAAACCTCGACTTCTTCATGTCCTCGTCTCCCGTGGGAGGACCCAAGAAGCCAGCTTAGTCCAGTTCTAAACTGACGTCGAAAAGTGGGACGACGTCAGATGCCAGAAAGCTCTACTTTTTACCTGTAGCCGAGACCGGGAAGCTTACGCCCGGACGTGGTGTACGAGAGGCGGGCTGAGGCGCCGGCGTTGCTGCCGGGGCGTTAGCCGGCGTGTCGACCACTAATTAGATGAAAGTTGATCCAAGTCTGGCAAGCACTCTATTCGGCCACCTTTCCGGGGATAAGAACAAACCCCGATGAATACACTTATCTCCGGACCGATAGACCCCTCGAGTTCATGCACGAACACAATTTCCTCCTGTTGTCCTGGGGAGGCCGTGCAACCGGGAAGCCATCGGGAGTCGTAATCCATCGGCGTTTTTGTGAAGTCCGCTAACAACACACCCCGATCACTTAGGATGATTGTTCGGAAGAGCGGCCATGCCTTGACCTGGGCTGAAACGTTCACCATATGTATGTGAATCGCCACCAGTCTGTCCTTTATCTCGGCGTGCGCTGATCGAATCGAAAAATCTTTGGGCGAAAGATTCTCATTCAGCCAGCTGGTCTCCTTGGAGCCCCTCCATTCCCCAAGTTCGCTGTCGGGGGCACAGCTCAGCGGCGCTCCACCGATTTGAAACAAACCTTCTATGTGAAGATGAACCGGAATGCTATCCAAGCGAGAGATGATGTCTTGAGCATCAGCTGGTGTCGGTTGGACTGCGACAACTTCGCCATATTGATCGCCAGAGCGAAAGAGCAACCAAAGGATCACTAATACAAGGCATAGAAGTGCGGCGATTATGATGCGATCAAGATGTCGAACTATCATCGTGCGTCCCTCACGCCATGGTCATCCCGCATCTACCGTGATGTCACCGGTGCTCATGCCCAACAGTTTCAGGGAACCGCCTCGCTCCACCACCGCACCGGAAATCATTCCCGTTTCTGTTACCGCGGACGTAACGACTCGTTGGCCTGCTGGCGTGGTATTCACGCGAATTCCCTCACACTTTCCATATGCTCTGCCATTCACAACATTGCAGTTGCCCGCAAAGGCTTGTATCGCCCACACGGCGAGCACCACAAAAGCAAGCTGGCGCACCACTCTCCCGTGCATACCAAACAATATGTCACCTCGTCTTCATCGGCCCAAAGCGTCTCGTATGAGTGAATCATGGTTTGGGGTGAGGCATCGTTAACACGTAGTGTTCGAGCTCTATTGCGAAGTCAATGGACTTAGCCGTCAGTTGAATCAGGGCCTTCAAATCTTGGAGGTCGCGCTCCGTCCAAACGCGATAGTAGTGCGCCTCATCGTTACCAATCCACGCTGCTCTAGCAGCCGCCTCCCGGATTGGCTGCGGCAAGTACTCCTGAATGCAACGCCCTAGCGTAGACCGAATGACAGCCTCCCGAGCCACGTCATTTGCGATGCGGGACAAAGCGTAGTCTTTGCAGAGAAACTCGAGCGCCCGCCTGTATCCAGCGCCACAAATCTCGTTCAAGCCGTTCTCTTCGGCGCGTGTTGCTTGAGCATAGGTCGCGCAAAAAGTGAGCGACAGGTTCGCTATCACTTCCGAGAAGTTAGCTGCTTGAGTGAATTCAAGAGGGCGGTTCTGCAATAGTCGGCCAGTCTCAACACCATTTTCAGTCACCAAGCTGTAGAAGACCGTAAAGATCTTTCGGCAGATGATGGAAGAGCATTGACAGACCGCTACCGCGTCGCGGTGCGTATCGAACTTGCCTCCGGTAAGCACGGCGCCCAAGACCTCGATTGAGAGGAACTCACTGCACCTTGGGCAACGGTCTGGCTTGGCGTTCACGCCTATTTGGCGCACCTGGCAAGCGGAGTCAAATAAATTAATTGTTGCATCCAGGTGCATAGTCTATCCACTCTAACCTATGGGCCCCTGATACCAGTCCGGATCGGTGAGGCGGAAAACGCCCTTCGAGGCGTCCATTCTCAGGTGCGCTCCGTTCCTGGCGGCTCGGCAACTTTGAGGTATCGCTCGTCAGACCGAAAGTCTTCAGGCATGCCGGTGGCGCGCTGCTTGAAGTATTCGTTCGTTTCGCGATCTGTGGAGAACAGGTAGCAACCCTTCTGCCCCCGGGTCATGAGGGTCCTGTAAGTGTTCTTGATAATTCTGTCCGCGATCTGACTGGCTCGTTGAGGGTCTTCCTTGGCCATCCTTTTTAGACCCCGTATTGAACGATCCTGCGATGACCTCTTCTTGAAATCGGTAATGACCTGGCCGTCTCTGACAACCAGGTCTGGCCCGATGATCACGCCGACATGATCCAGCTCCAGGCCCTGGCAGGTGTGTATGCAGCCAATCTCGTTGATCGAATCGGGCTGCAGAATCCAGAGTCCGCCGTCCTTGTCGAGATTCCAACGCATGGCGAATCCGTGTTCAGGGATCGCTACGTCCCTGACGGTCGGATCTCTCTTGCCCCTCCAGTTCCAGCAATAGCCGGCCACCAGCCGCGCCTTGTTCGCGACGAGATTCCTTTCCTCTATGAGGGCACGGAGTTCATTAGGCGAATCGCAGACCTGGAAATCGAAATCGATGCCATCGAGGGTCTCATTGGCCGTCGACCGGATCTGCAGGCTGTGATCAACCCAAGCGAGGTAACCATCAGAACCGTTACAACGAAATTGGGAAGTCAGGTTGCCTGTGTGAACCTCCGCTCCGAGCTTCCCGGCCCATCGCGCAATCTCATCAGCCGTCCCAATATCGTCCGTAGTGACACGCTGGTCCTCATCCACGAAAAAGACGCAGACCTTGGCTGCCTGGATCAGCTCCTTGACCTGGTTCTCACCGAGATTCTTGAACATCCCTGACTTCTCGTTCAGCCGATGCGCCTCATCGACCACGAGAAAATCAATCACGTTGGGCGTGCAATCAATGTAAGAACCGGAGCCCTTGAACAGATTGGTGATACGGGTCTTACTCAGGGTTCCAGCCAGTTTGCTTTCGTACACGGCGCGCGGGGCCGCATTCCGGGTCACGTATTGTGCAACACGCCCCCGCTGGGTCACGGCCACCAGGAGATTAATGGCCACGACGGACTTGCCGGTCCCCGGCCCGCCTTCAACAATGAAAACCTGCTTTCGACCTTGTGCCGCCCGATTCAGCAGCGACAGGGCATGTTCGAAGACGAGCTTCTGGTCGTCGATCAGCGTGAACTCCCTGTTCCCCTCCAGAAGGGAGACCAGGTGATCGGCCAGGTTCTTCGACGGTCGAAGCCGGCCGTTTGCGATCCGGTAAAGCACCTTGTTGTGATCGCCGTGTCGCACATACTTCCTCAGGAAGTTCGCCAACAGTGCAACATCGTCCCGGACGAACAGAGGCGCCTGACTGGTATGGGGTGAGTAGAACTCGGACTTCAGCACGCTGCCGTCTGTGCAGTTGTGCAGGTATGCGCAAGGCAATAGCCTGATGTCGTCTGCCTGGACGGCCTCGTTGTGGTCCCGAATCAACGCGGCGTAGGTCCACGCCTGGTAGGACGGGTGAGCGACCTCCTGCCAACCGTGACCGACGACCGCCTCGACGATTCCATCCTTCTCAGTCGCCTTGGCGTCACTCCATTGCTTCAGCTCAACAATGATCGCGGAGTCCCGATTCGCGTCATCGGAGCCCGTCAAAATGAAGTCGATGCGGCGGGAAGTCAGCGGGATCTTGAACTCTACCGCCACCCCAGCATCTTCGGAGATCTCGGCGCCGAGGAGGACGTTATTGATGTATTGCATTGAGTTCCGCCATGAGCGGACCTCGCTGGCAGAAGTCGAAATCCCCAGGCGGCGCTTGAACGCCTCCAAGATCACGCTCTCGATCTGGTTGCTGAAGACGTCCCTTGTGAACTGCTGTCGCGTGGCCGCGTAGACGAGCATCCCTTATCCGCCTCTCAGTATTCCGTGTACTTGCGCGGATCGCCCTTGACCAGGGTAGCCGGATACTTCTGCTTGTTCTTCTCCAACTTCGCTCGGGCCGCCTCGAGGACATCAATTCCGATGACGCTGGACAACCGAACCAGGTAGATCAGGATGTCCCCCAGCTCGTCGGATACCTCCCCCAATTTCTTCTCGTCGAGTGCCTGGCTTTGCGCCGGCGTAAGCCACTGAAAGATTTCGAGGAGCTCACCGACCTCAGCCGAAAGAGCCATGGCGAGATTCTTTGGGGTATGGAACTGTTGCCAGTCGCGCTCGTCGGCAAACCGATCAAGCTCTCGCGCCAGGTCCGCCAATGCATCGCCGCGTTGATCTGCTCCCACACCGATCTCCCAGAGGGCTTGGGTCAAACTCGCATCACAACTTTACGCAAGCACATTCCTGACGTGCCGCGTCAAAAGGGACGTAATCAGATGGACATCGGAAACCGGAATCTGCGGCTCACTGTGCTCGATGAACGTCGGCAGCGCCTTGGGATTCAGATCCCAGACCTCAGTCCTCTTGGCCTCGCCAGTGGGCACTATGAACCACCCAGGGAAAACGACTACGGGCCTCACCGGCACCCGCTTTTCCGATGTTTCAAGAATCAACTCTTGCAGCCACTTCGCGAGGGCCCGGGCTTGCTTGACGGGGTCCCTGTCAAGTGTCCTGCCCGGATACTGGACTGCCTGCCCATCAAAAGGAATCTTCGGCTCGCCTCGGTCCGGCTTGGAGGCTGTCTTGGTCTCGATTGCGTAGACGCCGCTCTGATGAACGACGACGTGATCGATATTGAATTTCTCGTCGGGAAACTCGTGAATGACCTGGGCGCCACGATCCCTCGAGCGCTCAATCAACCGGCCGACTGCCTTCTCGCCGTCACGAACAAGTTCTGGGTTACGAACGTTTGTGAACGCACTCCGAATCTTATAGCCAGCTACGGCAACGGTGCACATGGCAACCAGGGAATACAATATTGGATTCGGCGTCGACTTGGTGAACCAACGGACCCACTCTGTCTCGGCTAACAGAACAAAAAACGCCGCCGCAAAATAATAGACCGCAAATTGACTCCAAACGATCTCCTGAAACTCATTGTCCAGGGAATCTCCAGGGTTCCGGAGAGGGCGGCGCTTAATGGGGCTCCTCATAGCGAAGCCCTCGTGCCGCCTGTCGATGCGTCCGATTCGCTAAGGCTACGTTTATCCATTTCCGACAGCCGGGTCGCGGTCCAGGCCAAGCGAGGGGAAAGGATAACCTGATATGTGGGTCGTGGGGTGAGCCAGTCTGTCTATCCCGCTCTGCCTTCGGTATTGTCGCCCAGAGCCAAATGGCTGATCGGGTTTCTGCCTGTGCCATCTGGTGACCCGCCGGTCGAGAATTGAAGTGCCGATTCTCTCAATTTCATCCACGAGCGATCTCCCTACGAGAACGTTCTCGATAGCTTGTCGCTTGTCGCTTTCCTAACGGCTCATGAGAACTCTGCCTGTCTAGCAGCTCTCGGCCACGGTCCCTGTCGCGACCCTCATAGATGCCTGGCATCGGGCGCTCGTGAAGATTCTTGAAATCGAAAAGGGTGGCGACGCGTCCATCACCGACTACCCGATCGCCCGCGAGCGGATGCTTTCTGGGCCTCGTTCCACTGCTCGGGACCAACTCGAGATGACGTTTGATACGCGTCTGGAGCTCGGCGAAAAGATCCGGCTCGCACTTGGCCTCCAGCAGCGGCACCAGATCCCGCCGGACCAGGCCAAGATCGAGCTTCCTGCCTTGTCTCTCCGGGATGGTGGAACGTGCCAGGACCACGCGTGTGCGCACGGCAAATCCGAGGGCGGCACGCAGGACCGGCCCGGCGCCAAGCCGCAGCGTGAACACCTGACCTGTTGATTCTGCGACATAGATCATGGGCGACATCCGGCCGACAACCGAATATCCCGGCATGGAAGATCGTGAGAAATCCATTCGCACCCTCTACGTCGCGCTCGCCGGCGGCGCGGCATTGTGGATCGTCACGATGGCCGCTACCGGCCGAAGTGAAGCGTGGGATTCGCCCTGGTACTGGGACGTCACCTACCCGTCGTGCATCGCGTTGGCCGCGCTGCTTGGATACCTCACACCCGTGCGGCCGTGGCGCTGGGGGTTCGCGGTGATCATGATCCAGCTGCCGGTCGTGATGTTCACCAGCGGCAACTCATGGAATCTCCTGCCGCTCGGCATCGCGGCGTTCGTGCTCATGTCGTTGCCGGCGGTTGCCGCGGCGGTCGCTGCCGCGCGCCTGCGCCGCTGGAAGGATGCTTGATGGCGTTGTTCCAGGGACTGCTTTTCAGCGCGATCGGTCTCGGGCTGCTGGCAATCACGTACCAGAGCCTCGGACGCGGCTGGCTGCCATGCGGCCCGAACGGCTTTCGCGGCCGCCTCGAGGTGCAGCGCCGCACGCAGCCCATCGCGTACTGGACCTTGTTCGCAGCCTATACGCTGTTTGCGCTCTGGGTGCTGAGGTACGGCATCGGCATCCTTTTCGGGACCGTCGAGCCGCTCCCCTTGTCCTGATGCCGGTCGTATTGCCACCGGGCCTGGCGGTGGATGGGTACGCGGACCACGAGATTCGCCCCGACGAGCCGCCTCAGTTCAAGGGGTACGGCCAAAAAGGCTGCTGCGGTTGAATCGGCTCACTGTCTGTCCACGAAAGCTGGACTCGAGCGTGGACATTGGGACGCCGGAACCCCGTGTACGACGGGGCGGGCGCACCCAGGTCGTCTCGCTCGGTCCCGGCCGTCATGGCCGGCAAGTTTTGCCAGTCACCGAACAGAGGTCAAAGTATGTCCACTCGTCACAAGATGCTCTCCTTGGCCGTGGCGGTCGCGCTGGGCGCGCCGGCGGCTGCGGGCGCCCAGGATTTCAGCTTCACCTACCTCGAGGGCGGCTACATCGCCGGCTTCGTCAACGACGTGGAGGATGCCTGGACGTTCACGGACAACGGCAGCACGTTCGAGGCCGAGACCGATTCCGGCGGCGGCGGCTTCATCGGCGGCGCGTGGCAGTTCCGGGGGAACATGCACCTGTTCGGCGACTACTCGTTGACCGGCCAGGAGATCGAGGTCAGCGACGGCGTCGACACCGTGAAGGGTGATTTCGACGTGGTGCGCTGGCGGGTCGGGATCGGCTACGCCTACCCCTTCTCGCCCACCGCCACCTTCTACGGCCGCCTCAGCTTCGACAACGCCGAGTTCAAGAACGTGAAGGTCGCCGGCTTCAATCTCGACGCCAACCTGGACGACGACGGGATCGGCGGCGAGGTCGGCATGATCTGGGCGGCGACGCCAGCGTTCCACCTGCAGGGCCACGTGCGCTACACCTCGGTCGGCGAAGTCGTTACCGAGGGCTCCGATGCCTTCGACTCCGACATCCTGCTCGGCCTGAACGGCCGCTGGTACGTCCGGCCAAACATCGCACTGGTCACTGGCTACGAACTCGGCAAGATCACCACCTGGAACCTGGGCGCGCGGTTTACTTTCTGACTTTTTCCAGCCCGCTGCCTCTCCCTCTTGAGCAGGCAGCGGGCTGGAACCGTTGCGCGCGGGTTTCTCACCAGGATCGCTCGAATATCAGGCCGATGATGGGAAACACTTCCCCTTCGTCGGCGACAATCACGCCTCGCCGAGGGTCGAACTCCCGCGAGCCATCGCTTGGGCCCCCATAGACGTTGATCACGTCCAGGAACGCGACAATGTCCACCGGGCCGAGAGTACGCCGGTAATCGACCCGGAGATTGAGTGAGTGGGAGTCGTCCAGCCGAAGCGCATTCTTCTGCGTCAGCTCCTTCGAGAAGCGCAGCGGCTGTCCTGGCCCCAGCACGTCATCATTGATGATGAAGTCGTCCGTGGGTCGCCCGGACGCCCATTTCCAGCGCGCACCCACTTTCCAGCGTTCGCTGATCTCCCAGCTGCCGCCGATGGAGAAGAAGTGCTTGCGGTTGAAGTCGGCGTTGTAGGTCCCGAAGCCATCGTTATCATCGATGCGCGCATCGTTGTAGGCGTAAACGATGTTCCCGAACCAGCCATTCTCAAAGCGTCGTGACAGAACGACGTCCAGGCCGAGGTTCGTGCCCTCTCCATCGTTGGTGACCCGGCCGCTGGTGCGTTCCTGCTCGACGATGACCTTATCCAGCCACTGGTAGTATGGCTCGACGAGCAGCGACCAGTGCGGGCCAAAGTACCGCTCGAAGCCGACGCTCACATGCGTGATTCGCTCGTTCTCGATGTCAAGGTTCTCGGGGCTGGCCGCGCGGACCAGGAAGCGCGGCGACTGATAGAACACGCCCGCGGTTGCCGACACTCGCATGTCCGGGTCGGGGCGCCAGTTCGCCGCAAGCCGCGGAGAGACCAGCGATTCGTCCGAAAAGCCATCGCGATCGTAACGAAGCCCGGCCCTCAGGTCCCAGTCAGCGAACTCGAACACCTGTTCGCCGTAAATGGCATAGCTGGTCTCCTTCGCCCCATAAACCGAGTTGATGTCATCTGGTGTCAACGTAATGTACTGCTGGCCGGGCGGACGCGGGTCCGTCGCTCTATAGACGAATCGATCCCACTCTTCTCGAAGGGAACTCGAATAATCAACATCGGTCTGCCAGACGTGCAGGCCGGCTGATCGCTGGCCGAAGCGATTGCGAGTCACATGGTCGCTGCGCCAGCCGATCTCGGTTTCCTTCTCGGTGACGGTGACCAAGCGCTCGCGCACCGGGACCTCCGCGGCCGGCGTGCCCTCCGGCACGAGATCCGGGTAAGCCTCACCCTCCGACGTGGTCTTGTCATTCGCGCGGAGATACAGTCGATTCGTCCATTCACCGTTCGCTCCGACCAGGCGGCGCCAGGTCAGGCTCGCCAGATAGACGTCCTGCTCGGTGTCGATCAGCGACACGTCCTCGAAGTTCGGAGACTCGAGGACGTTGTTGACGTCTCGAGTGTATTCCTCCGACGCGAAAATACCGAGGAACTCAATCGTGTTGCCAGGATCGAGGGAAGTCACCGTCTTCAGGACGATATCGGTCAGCTCCGGCTGGCCAATGTCCAACTCCTCGATCATGTCGAAGACGCGGCCGAAATCGAACTGGCGCGCCGTAAAAAACATGGTCGTATCATCATGGATGCCGCTCGGTCCCTCGTAGATGAGCTCGGGGCCCGCGATGTCCACCCGCAGGCTGGCGCTGGGCGTCGGCGTGCCGCCAGCGACGTCGAGCTTCAGCAGCGAACCCGAGCGCCCTCCGTACGCAGCGCTCCAGCCGCCGGGCGAGAATTCCGCACTCGCAATGGAATTCGGCGCGAAGATCGAGTAGCGACCACCGCCACCGATGTCCTCCTCCTCGCCGAGTGTCTGATCGAAGTGAATGACGCGGTCAAAGGGCACACCGTCAATCAGAATCAGGTTGTCTCGTGGCCCACGGCCGCGCACGGAGAAGCTGGCGAACTCGCCGTCGGATATCAGCCCCGGCATACCGTCAAGCGCTCGCATGACGTCACCACCTGCGCCCACGGCACTGCGCAGCTCCTCCCGGTTCAGCAAGGAGTTGCTCACCGCCCCAAGCGGGTCGGCAACCCGTGCTCGGCGGGCTCGAACTACGATTTCCTCGAGCGCCTCCGTGCGGGTGAGCATCTCGAAGTTGAGCGGCGTCACCCTGCGGCCGACTACACGCACGCTGGGCTCGTTGGCTGTAACCAAACCAGGGCCACCCGCCGTGACCGCGTAGAGCCCGGCGCCAAGGTCACTCAATTCGACAGTGCCATCGGCCGTCGTACGACCGGTGAAGACCTTGCCGTCTCGGTCGGTCGCGGTAACGATCACGCCTTCGATGGGTCGCCGTGTCTCCATGCTGATGACGGCAATGCGCATGCCGCCATCTGCACTCTGCGCCATCGCGGCAAATGGTCCGCAGATGGCCAGCACTCCGGTGAGAATCTGCACAATCCGTTTCATTCCGGTCTCCTCGCTGTGCTGGGCGCGGTTGCCAAGAAGGCTTGGTGCAAATGCACTCTAAGCCAAAGCTCGGACCCGGTGAAGAGCGCTCGTCACCCGCTTGCCGCAGCACCTTGAAAACGGCGCAACCTCCCCCCGCACGAGTGTAGCCCGACAGGATGAAGCCAGCCTGATGTCGGATTCGCGGAGTGGATGCTTTTGGCCTGGACCTCAGGGCCTTCCCACCTACGGCGCCATCGCCCCAGTGACCGTGCTCGGCGCCGAGCGCAGGTCGCCGGCGGCGAGTAAGTGCACCTCGGCCGCGGTGGACTGGCAGCGGAACAGTAACGCGGCAGCCATGACGGCGACGCACTCTGGGCGGAGCGAGCGGACCATCGGCTTTCCCCTGGGTTGCACCAGGATCATGAACGCGGTCGAAACGACTGCTGCACCACGAGCCCGGCGACGATGAAGCCGAGCCCGATCCAGGTCGAGGGGAGGATCGTCTCGCCGACGAAGGCCCGGATGAAGAACAGCGACAGGAACGGCGACAGGAACACCAGGTTGCTGATGCGAGACGTGTTGCTCGTGAGCCGCATCGCGCTGAGCCAGAGTGCGAACGCGAGACCCATCTCGAACACGCCCACCCACGCTGCGCCGGCCAGCCCGCGCCAGTCCGGCACGGCCAGGCCGGCGGTCAACGCGCACACCAGCAGGACGAAAGGCAGCCCGAGCGCGAAGTTGCAGAACAATGCCACCACGGGGTCGCGCTTGTCGCGAGTGCTGTAGATCCAGTACAGCGCCCACAGCACGGTGCTGCCGAGCGCCAGGGCAACACCAGTCGGGTTTGCGAACTCGAGCGCAAGGACCTCGCCGCGCGTGGCGATCACCCAGACGCCGGCGTAGGCGACGAGCCCGCCGAGGATGTCCGCGCGCGACAGGCGATGGCCGAGCAAGGGCACGGCGAGGATCGCGAGCGTGAACGCCCAGGTGTAATTCAGGGGCTGCGCTTCCTGCGCCGGCAGCCGGTCGTAGGCCTCGAACAGGACGAGGTAATAGCACAGCGGGTTGATCAGCCCGAGCGCGAGCGAGCGCAGGTAGTCGCGCCGGCTGCCGCGCAGCACCTCGGCGAGCCGCCCGGTTGCGACCAGCAACAGGCCGAGCGTCAGCACCGAGAACAGGCTTGCCCAGGCGAGCAACTGGACGGGCGCCAGGTGCTGGAGGGAGAGCTTGAAAGCCGTGGCGACGGTGGACCAGAGCAACACCGCCCCGAGGGCGAGCGTCACCGCGCGCTGTTCGTTGTTGAGCTGCATGCTGCCTGCCTGGCTACACCGCTACCGGCCCTCCTGAGCGCACCGATCGCATCAGGGCCTCGATGACGCGCAGGTCGGCGAGCCCCTCCTCCGGTGAAACGGGCACCGGCGCGCGCCCGCGACAGGCCTCGGCGAAGGCGTCGTACATCAGCGGCACCTGCTCGCGTAGCGGCAGCATAAGCTCTTCGACGCGATTGGGTCCGTCCGTGCCGAGCCGCAGGCGCTCCCCGATGCCCGGCGTGGCCGGATCGAGGTCCAGCCAGCCCCTCGTGAAGCCGATCCGGGCACGGTTTTGCAGCCGGTAGGTCCAGCTGGCGGAGCCGGTGGCGAGGACGCCGCCGGCGAATTCCGCCAGCCAGCTGATATCGGATTCCACCCGGGAGTAGCGCGCGTCGCCAGCGGCATGGTGCGCCATGGCCGTGACGCGCAACGGCAGCCCGCCGGCGATCCAGCGCTGCAGCTGTACGCTGTAGATGCCGATGTCCACCAGGCAACCGCCGCCGGATAGCACCGGCTCGAATCGCCAGTTGCCCTCCGGCAGCGTCATCGCGAACCCCTTGTGTGCATCGACGGAGCGCAGTTCGCCATGCAATCCTTCGCGCGCGCGCCGGAGAACTTCCTGCAGCGCGTTGGAGAACCAGGCCCGGTACGCCGGCATGAGGATACGACCGGCGGCAGTTGCTGCGTCGATCAGCGCTTCGGCCTCTGCCTGCGTGCTCGCCATGGGCTTCTCGACCAGCACATGCTTGCCTGCGGCAAGTGCCATGCGGGCGTGCGGCGCATGCAGCCCGACCGGCAGGCAGACGTGGACCGCTTCGATCCGGCCATCGCCGGCAAGTCGTGCGTAGTCGTCGTAGCCATGGATGGCATCCGGCGGAATCCCGTAGCGTTCGGCCACCTCGCGAGCGCGCTCCGGCGACCCCGTGATGATCCCGGCGGGGTATGCATGGCGCGCCGTCGCCAGCCGCTCGATGGCATAGCGGCCATAGCTTCCCAGGCCGACGATGGCGATGCCGAGGCGCCGCTCGGTGGGTGCCTGGCGCAGTGGGCCGGACGACGGTTGCGCCGCTGCCGGCATTGCAGCGGCAGTCGCGGCCGTCGCGGCCAGCCCGGTCATCAGCTTCCGGCGTGTCCGGTCGAACTGGTCCATGTCAGCCGCCTCGGGGTGTCTTGTGTTCCATGGCCGATATGGGGATCTGGACGAAGTCTTGTCAAGCATTCGGGAGCCTCCGAGGTCGGCCCGGCACGACATCGACCCCACACCCTCGCCCACTTGCCCCTCGCAATCCGGCCTGCATCGGCCATACTTCAATTGCGAACAAGGACACTTTTGCATCCTGCGGCGATCGCTCGCGGGTGCAGTCGCCCAGGGATCTGCATCGCCGCGGGATGGAGGCAACAGCCATGAACACCGCGCGAATCCCCCCGATCACCAGCGTGATACTGGTGGCCACCACCCTTCTTGCCCTCTCGGGGTGCGCCTTCGGCACCCGGCAAGCCGACCTGTCCTACCCGCCGCACGAGCAGGGCGAGGGCAAGGTCATCGCCGTCGCGAAGGCGGACCCGGCCGGCATGCCGGGTTGCTGCGAAGTGCTGCTGACCGTGCGGGACATGCGCGCCCGCACCGACCGCGTGGGCAACGTCCGGAACGGCTTCGGCATGGACACCGCCGACGTCGTGACCGATGTCGACGTGCGCACCTGGGTCGAGGACGCGTTCCGCCACGACCTGGCGCAGGCCGGCTGGGTCGTCCTGCCGGCCGCCGTCGTGCCCGGCGATGACGCCGTCCGCCTGGACGCGGACATCACCAAGGTCCATTGCGACGCGTACCTGAGCTATGACGGCAACGTCGCGATGAGCGTCACCCTGGCCCAGCCCGGCGCCCAGCCGTTCGAGCGGCACTACGAGGGCTCCGGCAGCGTGGGTATCAGCTGGGCAGCCACCGCCAAGAGCTACGCGGAGTCGCTGTCGCTGGCGCTGCAGGACGCGATCGCCCAGGTCATGACCGACCTGGCGCGGTACGAACGGCACTGAGCTCCGCGCGCAGGAGCGGCGCGGTAGCGAGCGCCCGGGGGGGCCGGGTCGGGCGAGCTGCGTTATGCTTGGTTCCCGCACCGCCGGTTGGCATCATCCTCCGGCGGTGTCGACCGTCCTGCCGCCAAGGAGCATCCATGCCACGCCTCAGACAGTGCCTGCTCTTGCCCTTCACCATCGCCCTGGCTTCCCTCGCCGGCTGCGTGGAACCGGCACCGCCCGTCAAGCCGCCGCCCGTTCCGCCACCGGCCGACACGGTTGCGCAGGGCGTGGTGGAGTCCCTGTTCGACATGGGCTTCTACACCGAGGTTGGCCTCACCCGGACCATCGGCCAGCACTACAACCCCGCGGAAGATACCTGGAAGATCCTTGCCTGTTTCCAGTACGTAGCCGTGGACGGCAGCCGGGGCGAGAACTGCGTGGACAGCATCAACGCCTTTCGGCTCACCAACGACACCTGGATCGTCGGCGTCACCATCGACGAGGTGTACCGGTGGCGGGCGATTGGCGTGGGCGCGGGACCGGCTACCTGATCGGCACCTGGAAACGGAAGGTGACCGCATCGACGTCGTTGCGGTCGTAGCGGCTGCCGCCCAGGTAGAGCCGGGCACTGAAGTCGTTCCGGCTGACGAACTCGACGCCCAGTTGCCCGCTGTAGACCGGGTTGCCGAGGCCCACCCCGACCGACATCGGCGCGACGTCGGCCGGCGCACCGGCGAGCCGCGCGCGCACGTCGGTCTGCGTGCCGTCGAGGTATTTCTGCACGCCCAGGTTCAGCATCAACCGCAGGCTGTTGCCGGTGCCGACCTCGAACTCCCGGCCGACCTCGAACGCCGGACGGATCCAGGTGTGCAGTTCCCCGTAGCTGTCGAACACCAGGCTGATGGCCCCGGCGCCCTGTTCCTCGGCACGCTCGGCCCACAGCCGGGTCATGCCGGCGTCGATCATCGGCCGCAGGTACCAGGCTTCCCCTTGCTCGAAGTCGTGGCTGAATCGCAGCATGCCGGACAGTGCCGACAGGTCGCGATTCACGCTGGTGGTGAATGCTCCCAGCAACTCGCCGGAGCGCCGGATGTCCGCATCGCTCGAGCTGTAAGTCAGCACGCCGGACAACTTCGCCGGCCCGGTGCGGCGCTTGGCGGACAGGCCAAGGTGATGGGTGTCGCCACGCGCGGCCCACTGGCCGTCGTAACCGTCGCTGCGGAACGACTCCTTCGACAGCCCGAAGCCGAACGACCAATCGTTCTCGAGCGTCTTCTGCGCGCCCAGCGAGAAGCGGTCGGCGGAACCCTCGATCGCCTTGAAGTCGCCGCCCGCATCGGCGCTCCAGTCATGCGAGTCGTACTGCATCCACATGCAGCTACCCTCGCGGGTGAAGCGGTACTGGCCGCCGGACTGCCGGCAGGTCGTCAGCCGCTGGCCGAAATCGGCCGCGCCCTGCACCAGGCGGACCTGGTGGTCGCCGTAGAAGTCGGGCGACAGCTGCGACAGTGAGTTCCGGTAGCTCGGCATGTCCGGATCCGCCACCAGGCTGGCAATGACTTCGCCATACGCGGCCGTGCCGCCGCCCGCCATCTGCACCGTGTTGAGGTACTCGCCCACCGAGCGCAGGTTGCGGCCCAGCCCGGCCGGCGCAAAATCCACCCGGTAAGCGAGGACGGCGGCATTCGGCGTCGTGATCGGCTGGTAGCTGATCACCACCGACGGCGCCGTTTCCACCCTGTAGCCGCTGTCTGCCAGGCCTTCCGCGCCCTCGAACAGCACCTTCGAGTACCAC
>ERZ869909.1972-NODE-1972-length-15110-cov-4.589304_pt1 | contig 15110 bp, 16 predicted proteins | sample MGYA00520892_ERZ869909 | MGnify/ENA primary metagenome ERZ869909 (study PRJEB32215, sample SAMEA104723947) | bioreactor metagenome | biome: bioreactor; feature: anaerobic bioreactor; material: water | place: China | collected 2015-03-12 ...
CCCGACTGACTCGCATGATCCTCAGAACCGGTAGCTGACCCCGAGGGAAATACCGCTGGGGGAACTGCCGTCGTCGACGGCCAATTCAGCGCCACCACCTGTAGTACGGCCCTGGGTGTAGGGCCGCAGAGCGGCAAGATCCTGGTTGCGGACCACAGCATAATTGGCATAGGTCTGCAGGTTGCGGGCGACCTGGTAATCAAGGCCGACGGCGTACAGCTCGGCATTGCTGTCATCCGCGTCGGCGTCCAGCCGGTAATACTGGGTTTTCAGCGCCAGCTTCTCACTCAGACGATAACGGGCCCCCGCGCCGTAGGCGCTGTCATCCGGGTCCTCCGCATACTGATAGAAACCGGTCACACGCAGGTCGCCGATGTCGTAGTAGCCCGCCACGCGAGAGGCGCTTCGCTTGAAGTCCGGGGCGCCTGTATTGACGTAGACCTGGCGCTCATGGGCGACGGCCAGCCAGGCGCGCGCGCCTTGCCAGGAGATCGCCCCGCTCCAGGCGTTGGTGTCCGAGGTTGTGGTGCCGTTGTTGTCCAGTCTGGTCGCGTAGTGGACCTCGGCCGTCACGCCCTGCCAGGCCGGGGTGCGGTAAGCGATACCGTTGCGGAAGCGCTCGTCCCAGCCGATCTGCCCGTCACCGTCGGGGTTGTCCACGCGGTTACGCACCACATTACGGGCATCACCCACCTGGTTGCCGAAAAAGTCCACCCGGTTGCGCAGGCCTTTCAGGGGGGTATCGAACTTGCCGACGCGCACCTGGCCCCAGTCACCGGTAGCGCCGAGAAAGGTGTCCCGGTCTATCAGATCTCCACCCTGGCTATCCACCCGCAGTGTAGTCTCCGCTTGCCAGAGCAGGGTCAGCTGGGGTTCCACAATGTGGCGCCCCCGGAAGCCTATCCGGCTGTTATTGCTGGAAATGTTCAGGGACTCACCACGGGAATCGGTGTCCAGAAAATCGGTAGAAACGTTCAGTTGTCCGTAGATCTCGGTGGTGCTGGTTGACGCCAGTGCCGGCAGGTTAATCGCCAACAGTGCGGAAGCCGCCGCCAGGTGTTTGTGCCATTGCATGATTGTTCTCCAGGTTTTCCATACTTGTCGGATGGCCTCCGCAGATGCGGTCAGCGGGTAAGCGATGTAAAGATATTGTCATATCGTGCGCTATAGCTATAAAAGGTATAAAAGTGAACTTGCTTATTCCTTAATAGAATAAACGCCTGCATCCCCTCTATATTCCTTTTTAGAATATAAATATCAATAAATAGTATTTAATGGAATAAGCGGGCGCGCCTACACTGCGCCCCATGGCCTGACCGGTTCCCGGAAGGCAGCAAACTGAAATTGGGGAGCAAGCGTAGAGATGAGCACTTGGGATTCCGACCCGGGGCGGTCTGATCAGGTGCCCAAACCCGAAGACGTTCTGGCGTACATTCGTCAGGCGCTTGAAAGTCTTCGCTTTGGCGCTCTGGAGATTACCGTGCATGAAGGCCGCATCGTACAGATCGAGCGGAAGGAAAAGCATCGGTTTGTTAGCAGCCGCACTCGTAAAGACTGATTTCACCCATACCGACACAACCTGAACCTGGACTGACCGGACCACCGGAGGTCTCCGAAGCCATTTATTTGACCTGGAGACCGCACCATGAAACTCAGAACCTTGCTGGCAGCCGCCGGCCTGTCACTGTTTGCTGCCTCGCCCGCGCTGGCGGATCGGCAACTTCTCAATGTCAGCTACGACCCGACCCGTGAGTTCTATCGCGAATACAACGCGCTGTTTGCCCGTCATTGGCAGGAAAAGAACGGCGAGCGTGTTCAGATCCGGCAATCCCATGGCGGTTCTGGTTCGCAGGCACGTTCGGTGATTGATGGCCTGGATGCCGACGTGGTGACGCTGGCACTGGCTTACGATATTGATGCGATCGCCGATCGCACGGATCGCCTGCCGTCGGACTGGCAAAGCCGGTTGCCGAGTAACAGTTCTCCTTACACCTCCACGATCGTCCTGCTGGTGCGCAAAGGCAACCCGAAAAATATCCAGGACTGGGATGATCTGGTCCGCCCGGATGTGCAGGTGATCACTCCGAACCCGAAAACATCGGGCGGTGCGCGCTGGAACTACCTCGCGGCCTGGGGCTATGCGCTCGGCAAGTATGGCTCTGAGGAAAAAGCCTATGACTTCGTGCGCCGGGTTTACGCCAACGTACCCGTGCTGGATCCCGCAGCGCGTGGCGCAACGAATACCTTTGTGCAGCGGCGTATTGGCGATGTCTTTATCGCCTGGGAGAACGAAGCCTTCCTGTCGGTGGAGCAGCTGGGCCGGGGCGAGTACGAGATTGTGGTGCCCTCTACCTCGATTCTTGCCGAACCCCCGGTGACCGTGGTCGACGGTAATGTCGACCGGAAAGGCACCCGTGACCTGGCGGAAGCCTACCTGAATTTCCTCTATACCGATGAGGCACAGCGTTTGGCGGGCAAGCACTATTACCGCCCGACATCTGAGGCGATCGCGGCAGAGTTTGCCGATCAGTTCCCGGCCGCAGAGTTGTTCACGATCGACGAGGTGTTCGGCAGCTGGCGTGAGGCGCAGAACGCACACTTCAATGATGGTGGCTTCTTCGACCAGATCCTGAACGACATCAGCCGTCAACGTCGACGCTAGAAAGCAGCGGGAGATTGATGTCATGGCTATAGCGCTCTCAGCATCCGCTGCGCCCAGGAATGTGTTGCCCGGTTTCGGGCTGACCATGGGTTTCACACTGTTCTATCTCGGGTTCATCATCCTGATCCCGATAGCCGGCCTGCTGTTATATACCTTGCAGATGAGCTGGGCCGACTTCTGGGCAGCAGTGAGTCACCCGCAAGTGGTAGCCTCCTATCGATTGTCTTTCGGAGGTTCACTGGTGGCCGCGACCATCAATCTGGTGTTCGGTGCCATCGTGGCGTGGGTGCTGGTGCGCTATCGCTTTCCGGGCAAGCGCATTGTTGATGCGCTGGTGGACCTGCCTTTTGCAATGCCTACGGCGGTGGCGGGTATTGCTCTGGTGACCCTGTATGCGTCCACGGGCTGGGTGGGTCAGTACCTGGATATATTCGGTATCCGGGTGGCCTACACGCAGCTCGGCGTCATCGTGGCGCTGACCTATATAGGACTGCCTTTCGTGGTGCGCACCGTGCAGCCTGTTCTGGAGGATCTGGAGCCCGAGCTTGAAGAAGCGGCGGCGATTATGGGGGCATCCCGCTGGACCACAGTGCGGCGCATCATCCTTCCGGCACTATTACCATCGCTGCTGACCGGCTTCACGCTGGCGTTTGCACGGGCGGTGGGTGAGTACGGCTCTGTGATTTTCATCTCGGGGAACCTGCCGTATGCCACGGAAATCACGCCGCTGCTGATCGTCGCGAAAGCCGAGCAATACGACTATGCCGGTGCAGCGGCCATCGGCACGGTGATGTTGCTGGCGGCCTTCGCGCTACTGGTGGCGATCAACGCATTGCAGTGGTGGACTTCGCGCCGCCTGGGAGCTTCCTCATGAGTCAGGTCACCGCTTGGCGACAGGCTACTGAAGAACCGCGTTGGGTTCGCCATGCCCTGATTACTGTGGCATTGGCCTTTCTGGCCCTGTTTCTGGTGCTGCCCTTGAGTGTGGTGCTCTATGGTGCGTTCGAACAGGGTCTGTCTGTGTGGTACGCCGCGATCACCGAACCTGATGCGGCGGCGGCGATCCGGCTGACGCTGCTGGTGGTGGCAATTGTTGTGCCGCTCAACGTGATATTTGGTGTGGCGGCGGCCTGGGCGATCGCGAAGTTCCGTTTTCGAGGGCGGTCGCTGCTGATCTCGCTGATTGATCTTCCCTTTGCGATCTCTCCAGTGGTGGTCGGCTTGATCTTTGTGCTGCTGCTTGGCTCGCAAGGCTGGCTCGGGCCCTGGTTGGCGAGTCATGACCTTCGCATCATCTTTGCGGTGCCGGGTATCGTGATCGCGATCATCTTCGGTACGTTGCCGTTTGTGGCCCGTGAGCTGATTCCTCTGATGCAGGAGCAAGGCATAGAGGAAGAGGAATCTGCCCTGACGTTGGGTGCCAGTGGCTGGAAGACGTTCTGGCATGTCACGTTGCCGAACATCAAGTGGGGTTTGCTGTACGGAATAATTCTCTGTAATGCCAGGGCAATGGGTGAGTTCGGCTCCGTAGCGATTGTCTCGGGGCGTATTCGTGGCGAGACCAACACCATGCCCCTGCATATCGAGGTGCTGTACAACGAGTACATGTTTACGGCGGCCTTTGCGGTGTCTTCATTGCTGGCGGGGTTGGCGCTGGTGACCATCGCTATAAAAAGCTATATCGAATGGCGCGATGCGGGTCAGCGTCGGCACGGCTGAATATTTCTGGAGAGTAATGCAATGAGTATCGATATTGTTGACGTCAACAAACGCTTCGGTGACTTTGTCGCCGTGGATAACGTCAGCCTGAAAATCGGGGAAGGCGAGCTGACCGCGTTGCTCGGGCCCTCCGGCTCTGGCAAGACAACCCTGTTGCGTATTATCGCCGGGTTGGAACAACCGGATAGTGGGCGTGTGCATTTTTACGGTGAGGACACCACGGACGTACACGTTCGCCATCGCGGCGTGGGGTTTGTGTTTCAGCATTACGCGTTGTTCAGACATATGACGGTGTTCGAGAATGTGGCTTTTGGCCTTGCTGTGAAGCCACGGCGCCATCGCCCGGACAAGGCAGAAATTCAGGAGCGCGTCATGCGTGTGCTGAAGCTGGTGCAGTTGGACTGGACAGCCAGCCGATATCCCTCCCAGCTTTCCGGAGGACAGCGCCAGCGTATCGCTCTGGCACGTGCGCTGGTGGTTGAGCCCAGAGTACTGTTGCTGGACGAACCCTTCGGCGCGCTGGATGCCAAGGTGCGAACCGAGCTGCGCCGTTGGTTGCGCCGCCTGCATGACGAGATCCATGTTACAAGCGTCTTCGTGACCCACGATCAGGAAGAGGCGCTGGAGGTCTCCGACCGCGTCGTGGTGATGAACCACGGCAAGCTGGAACAACAGGGCAGCCCGGAACAGGTTTACGATCATCCGGCCAATCCGTTTGTGTACAGCTTTCTTGGTAACGTGAATCAGTTCAAAGCGTCAGTGCGTGGTGGCCAGGTGCTGCTGGGGGACGTGCGATTGCCGGATGCCGAGTTTGACAGCACCCGTGACGGTCAGGGGTTGGCCTATGTGCGGCCGCATGACGTGCGGCTGCTCGCGCAGCCGGACGAGCATACATTGCCAGCGCGCATCGAGCTGGTTTCTGTGGTCGGCCCCTGGGTCCGGCTGGAGCTGGCCGTGCCGCACAGTGATGAGCTGGTGCATGCCGAGATACCCAAGCCTCACTATCAGGCCCTGGGCCTGCGTCAGGGTGGCAATACCTGGGTTCAGCTTGAACGCAGCAGAGTTTTTCTCGGAGGAGATGCATTGCCCGGCGTAGGGAGTTGAGTGGGGTGGATGGCGCTGAGGTGTTTACGCTAGGCTACGGCAACTCTGACGCCATAAGGTTACAGGTATGACAGCAGCCACTGCCGATCCGGCTCCGCAGATCCCCTTCTCCGAAGCCTTCCGTGTATGGCTGCGCATTGGTTTGCTCAGCTTTGGCGGCCCGGCGGGTCAGATTGCGTTGATGCAGCGCATCCTGATCGATGAGAAAGGCTGGATCAGCGAGAAGCGTTTTCTGCATGCGCTCAACTACTGCATGTTGCTGCCCGGCCCCGAGGCCATTCAGTTGGCGATCTATATCGGCTGGTTGCTGCACCGTACCCGTGGCGGGCTGATGGCAGGGTTGCTGTTCCTGCTGCCTGGCGTGATCGCGTTGATGGCGCTTAGTCTGCTCTATGCGCTGGCGGGTAATCTGGGCTGGGTCGAGGCGCTGTTTTTCGGCCTCAAGGCGGCGGTGCTGGCCATTGTCGTCAGTGCAGTAGTGCGGCTGGCCGGGCGCGCCTTGGGCACACCGGTACGTTACCTGATGGCGGCGGGTGCTTTTGTGGCCCTGTTTGCGCTGGGCGCGCCCTTCCCGCTGGTGGTGCTGGGGGCCGGTTTGCTCGGTCTGATCGGGGGCTTGCGTGGCTGGCGGAGTTTCCAGCCGCCGGTGGCAGCGCAGGGCGGCAGTGACGACCGGCATCTGCACAGTGCGCCGCCATCACGCTGGCATGTTCCGCGCATGCTCGCTATCTGGTTGCCGCTCTGGTTGCTGCCGGTGGCCCTGCTGGCGCTGACGCTGGGGGGCGACAATGTCTTTACGCGTATTGGTTTGTTCTTCAGCCAATTGGCGGTGGTGACCTTCGGTGGTGCCTACGCGGTGCTGAGTTATATGGCCCAGCAGGCGGTGGAAAACTACGGCTGGTTGTCCGCCGGAGAAATGCTGGATGGTCTCGGGCTGGCGGAAACCACGCCGGGGCCATTGATCATGATCGTGCAGTTTGTCGGTTTTCTTGGCGGCCTGCGTGACAGTGGTCTGGACCCGATTCTCGGCGGTATCCTGGGTGGTCTGCTGGCCACCTGGGTTACCTTTGTGCCGTGTTTTCTGTGGATATTCATGGGCGCGCCCTATGTGGAAGGGCTGCGCCAGCGGCCAGCCATCAGCGGAGCGCTGGCCGCCATCACGGCAGCGGTGGTCGGGGTGATTCTGAACCTGGCAGTGTGGTTCGCCGTGCATGTGCTGTTTGCACAGGTCGGCGAATGGCGTGCAGGCCCACTGGCACTGCCCCGGCCGGAATGGGCCACCCTGGAGCCGTGGGCGCTGGTGCTGGTGCTGTTCGCGCTGGCGTGCCAGTTCGTGTTCCGGCTGGGGCTGTTTTCGGTGCTCGGGCTATGCGCCTCAGCAGGCCTGCTAATCGGGCTGCTGTTCGCGTGAATAATGCGCGGTCACGCCGCGCATAAAGGCAATCATTTCGCCGGTGTGCGCCCGGAATTCGGGATCAACGCTGGTCTTCACGATCACGACATCAGCGTTCTCGTCGATCCAGATGGTCTGCCCCCAGACGCCATTGAAAAAATATTCGCCGTCGGGATTTTCCGGTGTCCACAGGTGGTAGCCGTAGCCGCGCTCGGCATAGCCGTGTCCGGCGGCCAGCCAGGGTTCGGGGCGCCGGGTGGCATCGAAGACCCAGTTGTCGGGTAACAGCGCTTCACCATCCCACACGCCCTGTTGCAGGTGCAGCTGGCCCAGTTTGGCGTAGTCGCGCAGCGTCGCATTCAGGCAACAGAACCCCAGCTCATCGCCATGCTGATCCAGATTCCATAACGCATCGTCTTCCATGCCCAGCGGCTGCCACAGGCGTCGTGTGGCGTAATCGCTCAGGCGTTCACCGGTGGCCGCTTCCAGAACCCAGGCCAGCACTTGCGTGTTCGGGCTGATGTAATGAAAGCGCTCGCCGGGCGGTCCGGCGGCGGGGCGGTTGGCCACCACGTCGCGTGCGGAATGGCCAAACAGGAAAACGCGGTAGAACAGCTGATTGATGTCGGAAAAATGATCGTGATAGGTCTCGTCAAAATCGATACCCGTGGCCATGCGCAGCAGGTCATGCACGGTCACATCACCGTAGGCCTTGCCGTCGAGTTCGGGCACGTACTGACGCACCGGATCATCCAGTGAGTCGATCAGGCCATCCGCCCAGGCCATGGCGATCAGGGTGCTGACCACGGTTTTCGCCATCGACCAGGAGGTCAGGCGCGATGTGGGTTCGGTGTCCTGGAAGTATTCCTCCATCTGGATTTCGCCCGCCCGCAGGATCATCAGGCCGGTGGTTTCGGTGCGCTCCAGGAATTCCTGCGTGTCGATGGTCTCGCCCTGATAGCTGAAGGTCTCCGGCAGCGAACCGGGCTGCGCGGCACGGGGGAAGGGGCGCGGCGTCTCGCTGGCGTTCAGCGTGGCGTAGGGGAAGACCCTTTCCATGGCGCGGAAATTGTCCAGCCGGTACTCCGGATGAAACAGGCGCGTCATGGTGCTGGGGGAATAGGGTGACCAGGGGCGGAACCACCAGAGGGCGGCGGCAACAAGCAATGCCAGCAACGCCAGCAGAACAATGCGGGTACGCATGGGTGAGGCCTTTATTGGAATCATTGCCCCAGAGTCTGCCAGCGTGTGGCGCTCGGCGCCACGCCGACGCGGATCAGTTCAGGGTATAGGCCACCGGCACGGTGATGCCGCCGGCGATGCGATCGGCAATGCTGTCTGGCGGTTCCGGCAGACGCAGGCGGCGCAACATGCGCTCGGTGGACATATCCAGAATGCGGCTGCCGGAGCTGTTGAGCACTTCGATGTTGTCGACACGGCCGTTGCCATTGACCTCGAAACGCACTTCGACCACGCCTTCCTGATTGCGCAGCCGGGCCTGAGCGGGGTATTCCTTGTGGCGCTCGATGGCATCGCGAATCTTGCCCAGGTACAGGTTGTAGTCGTTCTCCACCTGCCCGGCCATGTCCGCACCTTCACCAATTTCACCGGCACGGGCGCGCTCGGCGGCATCCGTCTGTGCGCTGTCAGTGGTGGCCCGTTCCTGCGGTGTGTCGCGCGGGGTGTCCGCAACCTGCGTGGGGGGCGTGGTGACCACGGGCTCTGGTTCAGGCTCCGGTTCAGGTTCCGGTTCGGGCTCAGGCTCAGGCTCGGGTTCCGGTTCGGGTTCGGGTTCTGACTCCGGCTCCACCGGCGCTTCGGTGTCTTCAGCCTCCGATGCGGGGGCGTCGCTGTATTCTGCCAGTGACAAGGTCATGGCCTGTTGCTGGCCGGGGCGTCCGCCGGCCAGCGTGTCCGGTTCGCGGCTCAGCAATACCACCGCGTGTACAGCCAGTGACACCAGCACCCACAGCCACAGGCGACTGCGGCGTGGTGTCAGATCAACCCCGGACTTCATGGTGCGCTCCGCGATACCAGCCTGACCTCACGCACTCCGGCCTGTTGCAGGGCGGTGAGCACAGGCCGCATGGCATCCAGGCGGGTGTCGGCGTCGGTAAGCAGGCGCACGGGCGGGCGGTCGGCGCCGTCTTCAACGTCGGGCAGCAGCGCGGGGAGGTCCGCCAGGGTCAGCGGCTCGCCCTGTTGTGACAGGTTGCCGTCACGGTCCAGTGTCAGCAGCAGCGTGTCGGCTTCCTCCGCCAGGGGCATGCGTGTTTCCGGGGGTGTGACGTCGATACGGTTGGGGGCAACCTGGCCTGCCACCATGAAGAACACCAGCAGCAGGAACACCACGTTGATCAGCGGCAACGCGGGTTCCAGCGCCGGGCGCCGGGGCGGCTGTTCGGTCAGCAGGCCGCGTCTCATCGCATCAGCTCCAGGCGGGCTTCCGCGAGCCCGGCGTCCTGAAGGATATCGACCACCCGCATGATGCTCTGGACCGAGGCGCCGTCGGCGCCGGTAACGCGCGTGGGCCGCTGCGGGTCGGCGCTCAGGGCGCGCGCCAGCGCATCCAGCGATACGGTGTCGCCGTCCAGATCCACTTGGCCGTCTTCGCGCACCTGTACTTGCCGCACGCTGTCGTCGGCGACCACCGGCGTGGTCGTCGGGCTGCTGACACGCACGGGCAGGTCCTGCCAGGCACCGAAGCGGGTGGCGAGCATGAAGAACACCAGCAAGATGAACACCACATCAATCAGCGGTGTCAGGCCGATGGTCGGCGTGCGGTGGCTGTGCTCGTTGATATGCATGAATCAGCCGATCAGTAGGCGTGGGCCGGGTCGGCCTCGGTTTCCTGGTGCACTTCCTCGGCCTGACTCAGGCGACCGTTGAGCTGCACCCGCAGCCGTGCCAGCCGGTCTTCCATGGTGTGGCGGCACTGCTCGATGGTGCGATCGCACCAGTGGAAGGCGGCCAGGGCCGGAATGGCCACGACCAGACCGGCGGCGGTGGTCAGCAGGGCTTCCCAGATACCGCCGGACAGCAGCGCCGGGTCCACCTGCGAACCGGCCATTTCCAGCTGCTGGAACGCATTGATCATGCCGAACACGGTGCCGAGCAGACCGATCAGGGGGGCCAGGGTGCCGACCACCTCAAGCAGTCGCAGGCCGCCGCGCAGGGCTTCCAGTTCGGCGCGTGCCTGGCGCAGCACTTCTTCCTGCCATTGCACGGCAGTAACGCCGGGGCGAGCCAGACCCAGAGCACTGGCGATCAGCCGGTCTGCAGGCGTGGCGGGGCTGGCGAGGGCACCTTGGGCGGCCTGGCGGTCTCCGGCGGCCAGCGCCGAGAGCGCGGCGTCTGCGGCGGGCGTGGCCAGTGGTTTGACGCGCAGGAACTGCACCACCTTGCTCAGCAGGACGGCCAGTGAGACTACGGACAGCACAGCGAGCAGCCACATCGCCGGGCCGCCGGCCAGAAACCACGCGGGCAAGGTGGAAGATTCAACAGCAGAAACAGGCATTGAGGCACTCCGTGTGGGGTCGGGGCCGGGGGCAAGAATGAATTCAGCTCTGAAAGCGCGCCAAGGGTAGCGCCGGGGCGGGATAAATGCAAGTCATTATCATTTGGCGCGGCATAACGCCGCACCCGGTAGGGTGCTCTCCTATCCCAGGAGGGCAGGATTCAGTTGCCAGACATGCCAGTTCAGCGCTGCTGCGAAAACCACCCAGGCCAAGTAAGGCAGCAGTAGCAGCGCCGCGATGGTCCGAGTGCGGGCGAAGCGGATGATGGTGGGTACCAGCAGGACGATCAATAGCAGGATGGTGAGAAACGCGAGATCACCTCGTTGCCAGGTAAAGAACACCCAGCTCCATGAGGCGTTCACAACAAGTTGAGCAACAAACAGTGTGAGGGCATTCTGCTGGCTTGCCCAACCTCCCTGTCGCCATACCAGCCAGGCAGAAATGGCCATCATGGTGTAGAGCAACGTCCATACCGGGCCGAATAACCAGCCGGGAGGTGCCCAGGCCGGGGTCGTGAGTTCACTATAAAAAACGCCTGCATTCAATGAACCAAAGCTGCCTAGCGCTGCGGCCAAAAAGCACAGGGTCATCCACAAGGCGAAACCGAAGCGTTGACGACCTGCGGGTAACAACGGCGGCATCAGTCGGCCTCCAGCAGCAGATTGAAGGGTGACCAGAACTCACGCTTGAACTCATCCAGCAGCTTGATCCGCTGCGCATCCAGGCGCAGGAAGTTCCGCGTGGTGGCCGGGCGATCAAAGTCGAGCTGATAGATGGTGGCGGCGGGGTCAGCCTCGTTGCCGGTCACGCGGCGCCATTGGCCGACACTGCGTTGCGGAGTGTCGGCCTCGCCGTTGGCGGTGAGACGGGTCTCGGTGGCGCGGTAGATGTTTTCCCGGTAATCCAGCATCAGTTCGACGTTCAGCCCCTCGCAGTCGGGGCAGGGCAGCACCCCGCGATAGGTGACCTGTGTGGCGGGTGCTGTCTGCGCGGGCGCCGGGGCCGGGTCAATGGTGGCGGCGTCATCGGCCGGTCGGCTGCTACAGCCGTTTAACAGCATCAGGGCTGGCAGCGCCAGAAGCAGCCACGCCAGGGGCTGGCCTGGCCGGTGAGTGACAGTGGTAACCATGCTCGCGTCCCCTTCGCCCGCTGGATGGTGACCTCATAGTACCCCACCTGGAGCGGCTGTCACGTTGCAGTGGCTGCCTTGTCAGCCCGCTTGCCGACGGACGGGCTGCGCTTCTGCACGCACGCGCAGGGCGTGGTTCATCTTGTTGAAGCCTGCGCGCGTCTCGCGGTCCAGCTTGCGACGCAGGAACGGCACCAGCAGCCCGCGGAAGGTTTCGCTGTGGCTCAGGCGCACGGTGCCGTCTTCCAGCGGTGAGAGCACAAAGGTATGTTCGCCATCAAACAGTCCCGGCATCAGGAAGCGGCCACGCCAGGCGAATACCTGGCCGTGCTTGAGGGCGACCACGTGTGGGCGAAAAGTCATGCTGCGTCCGGGGCGGGTAGCGATGCTCAGGGTCAGCCGCTGGCCCGGTCGCGGCACGCCGCTGGCCTCGATGATGAACGGGTTCCACTCACTGTAGTGGGCCAGATCAATCAGGATCGCCCAGATGCGCTCGGGGCTGGCGTTGATATCGATGGTGGTGTCCAGCGTAAACACAGGGAGCCCCGATCAGTTCACATGAAGGCCGGATGGTAGCAGAAAGCGGCGCTTTATAGCGCGGTCTGTTTCCCATGCTCACGCCAGGCGCGCCACAGACTGATGGCCAGTGTCAGCAGCGTCAGCGGCACCACAAACAGCAGCATGGTGGTGCTGAACGCACCGGCGGCGTCGTGACCTGCAGCATCCAGCAGTAACCAGCTGACATAGGCGATGTAGTAACCCAGGAAGATGGCGCCTTCCCAGCGGGCAATGCGATGGCCGGTGAAAAAGATGGGCAGGCAGGCGACGGCCACGGCCAGCATGATCGGGCCGTCAACCGTGCTGAGCGCGGTCGGGGCGGGCAGCCCTGCGGGCGCCACGATGGCCGCCAGCCCGGCGACGGCGAGAATGTTGAAGATATTGCTGCCGATCACGTTGCCGACCGCCATGTCGCGCTGCCCGCGCACGGTGGCGATGACCGAGGCCGCCACCTCGGGCAACGAGGTACCTGCCGCAACAATGGTCAGGCCGATCACGGTCTCGCTGAGCCCGATCTGCGCGGCGATCTGCACGGCCCCGGTGACCAGCATCCGGGCGCCCACCACCAGCAACACCAGCCCGGCCAGGACACGCAGCAGGGCGCCGGCCAATCCGGTGGCGGGTGTGTGGTCCGGCGTGGTGTCCGCCCGTGGTGCCTGCCACAGGGTAAAGGCCACGTAAACGAGCAGACTGGCGAACAGCAGTGCACCCTCGGTGCGACCCAGCAGGCCATCGCGGGTAAACCAGAGCAACGCCGCTGAAGCAGCGATCATGATCGGCACTTCGATGCGCACGATGCGCAGGTTGACCACCAGAGGTGCGATCAGCGCGCAGACCCCGAGAATAAACAGCACGTTGAAAATGTTGCTGCCGACGACGTTGCCGAGGGCGAGATTGGCTGCGTCGCCGCCGCGCCACCCGGCATCAAGGGTGACCACCAGTTCGGGGGCGCTGGTGCCAAAGGCCACGACAGTGAGGCCAATCAACAGCGTGGACATGCCCAGCCGGGCGGCCAGGCGTGCAGCGCCCGACACCAGCCATTCGCCTCCAAGGATCAGCAGTATCAGGCCTGCCACCAGCAAGGCCACCGTCATCATCATGGCAAGGTCACTCTCAGTCCGGCATAGATCATACGGTCTGGCGCCGGTTCGTAGTACTGGCCGTTATTGGCGTTGATGCGAATATTGCTGAAATAGTCGCGGTTGAACACGTTATTGATGCCCAGGTGCATATCGAGCTGCTGTGCGGGCAACGCCCACTGGCGGCCGATGCGGGCGTTGACCACGGCGTAACTGCCAGCCTGTTCATCGTTCGCGTTGCGGGTTTCCACGTCGCTGGCAAAGCGGGTGTCGATGATGACAAAGTGCCCGGCCTCGTGGCGCCAGGCTGATTCGGCAAACAGAGTGTGGCGGGGCAGGCCCGGCAGCCGGTTGTTGCTGAAGTCATTGCCGTTGCGGTCGCGGAAGGTGTCAAATCGATAGCTGGCCCAGGTCCAGGCGGTGGTCAGGGTCAGGCGGGCGGTGGCGGTGTGCATCAGTGCCGCCTCCAGCCCCTGTCGCTCGGTGCGTGCAGCGTTTTCGTAGAAGGTGCGTCCGTCGTCTTCGAACGGTGTGATTTCATCGCGCACGCGCAGGCCGAACAGGGCCAGGTCATAGCGCCATCGCGGCGCGAGCAGGCCACGGGCGCCGATTTCGGCACTGCGCGTCTGCTGTGGCGTAATGTCCGGGTTGAAGCCGCCGCTGCCGTCAGGGTTGGCAAACTCGGTGAACGTGGGGGTCTCGAAGGCGGTGCCGACATTGGCATACACCTGGTGATCGGCATGCAGATGCCAAAGCAGCCCGGTGCTGTAGCTGTATTCATCGAAGGTGCGTGAACCGGAATCGTCACCATCGCTGATCAGGCGATCATCAATGGCCAGTCGCACGCGATCCACCCGTGCGCCCAGTGTCAGTGTCAGGGTGTCGGTGAGGGCGGAATCGTTTTGCAGAAAAAGCCCGGTGCTGGTGCCGGTTTGCAACTCGTCACCGCTGATGCCGGTAACGGCCCCCGCAGGATTGACGTTGCGGCGCAGGCGGTCATCTTCCTGACGGGCGATGTCCACGCCCACTACATACCGATGATGCAGGCCGAACAGCTCCACCGGGCGGGTAAAGTCGATGCCCGCGCCGTAGAAATTGCGATCAAAACTGACCAGGCTGCTGCCGGGGAATGGCAATTGCTGCTCGAATTCGCGGCGGGTGAAAAACGTGTAGCCCGACAGTTGCCCACCAAGCAGGGCGGTGTCGTCGTAACGCAGGCCAACCCGTTGCTGCCGTACGGTCTGACCGGCATCCAGATTGATGGCATTGGCCACGGCCTGGTGGCGGTTGTCACGGACCTGCTGCCGGGTCAGGCCACCGGGGTCTTGCGCGGTATCCGTTTCCAGTGCATTGACCTGAAATGTCAGGGCGCGTTGATCGGTCAGGGCCATGCCCACGCTGGCATTCAGGCGTCTTTGGCGCACCGCGCTTTGCTGCCGGTAACCGTCGTAATCCAGTTCGGTCAGGCTGACCTGATGGTAAAAAGGCTCTTGCTCACCGGCTAACTGTGCGTTCAGTTTTCGATAACCGTATTCCCCGGCTTCGCCGCGCACCTGGCCACGGTAACCGGCGGTGCGACCGTCCACGCTGCGCACATCAATGACGCCGCCACTGGCGTTACCGTACTGCACGGAAGCCGGGCCGCGAATCACGTTGATCGATGCGGCCGAGTCCAGGTCCAGCGCATCGACCTGGGATTGGCCATCAGGCAGGGTTTCCGGGATACCGTCGTAAATAATCCGCAAGCCACGAATCCCGAACGGTGCTCGGGCACCAAAGCCGCGCGCGGAGATACGTTGGCCCTGGGCAAAGTTGTGGCTGTTCTGAAAATACAGGCCGGGTACCCGCGCGAGTGACTCGGCCAGTTGCAACTGCGGCTGACCGCTGCCGATGTCGCTGCGCTCGACCCGAGTGACCGCCAGTGGCGTGTCATCCAGCGCGCGGCTGA
>ERZ869909.1974-NODE-1974-length-15107-cov-4.201863_pt1 | contig 15107 bp, 15 predicted proteins | sample MGYA00520892_ERZ869909 | MGnify/ENA primary metagenome ERZ869909 (study PRJEB32215, sample SAMEA104723947) | bioreactor metagenome | biome: bioreactor; feature: anaerobic bioreactor; material: water | place: China | collected 2015-03-12 ...
CCTTCTGGGCGCCGGCGATGCGCGCCTGCATGATCTTCTGCTTGGCCGCCATGCGTTCGGCATGGCGCTTCGGATCGGGGGAGGTGAGGGCCACGGCAGGATGTCCAGAACAGGAAGGACGCAAAAACCTTCCACGTCCTGAAGCCTCTCTAGTTAGGCGGTGCGGACAGTTCCGTCGAGCGTCTAGCTGCCAAGCGCGCCGAACACGTCACGCGTCAGGCGCGGGTCGAAATGTTGGCCGCCATCGACGCACACGATCTGCCCCGACACCGAGGGCGTGGCGAGGAACCAGCGCAGCGTGCGCACCAGATCATCCGGCGTCGGCCCGCATTTGAGAGGGTTATCGTCATGCAGCCGCTCGAACGTGGCCTCGTCATGATAGGGACTCGGCAGGGTCAGGCCGGGCGCTACCGCGTTGACACGGATACGCGGCGCGAGGGCGCGCGCCAGCATCTCCGTCACCGCTTTCAGGGCCGCTTTGGAGATGGTGTAGGAGTAGAAATCCGCGTTGATGTTGAAAAGCTTGTAGTCGAGCAGGTTGAAGATCATCGCGCCTTCCGGGGCCTGCGCGGCGAAGGCCTTTGACAGGAGTATAGGCGCGAGCGTGTTGGCTTCCATATGCGCGCGGAAGCTCTGCGCGCTCACGCTCTCCACGCTGTCATCTTCAAAGATCGAGGCGGAGTTCACCAGCAGGCTGACCGGCCCCATGGCTTTGGCGGCCTCCTCCATCAGCGCTTCGGCATTGCCACCATCGGAGAAGTCGGCGGCGAACACGCCAGCCTTTGCGCCTTTGCCCTCAAGCGTCTGCGCCAGCGCTTCGGCTTCATCGCGTGATCGGTTGCAATGAATGGCGATTGCATAGCCGTCCTCGGCCAGCGCCTCACAGAATGCGCGCCCGATACGCTTGGCCCCGCCGGTTACCAGCGCCGTCCCTTTGCTCTGTGCCATGTCATGCTCCTGCATCTGGGGCGAAACTAAACCTTGCGGGCGCGGTTGAAAGCCCCGACCTGCGTGCAGGGCTTACCTTGCACCGCCCTTCGCAGTATAGAGCGCGCGCCATGATGCTGATTTCTGCCCAGGTGAATATCGAAGCCGCGCACTTCACCCCGTTTGGGGATGAAGATGATGCGCGCCGCCAGATTCATGGCCATTCCTATCTGGTGCGCGCCTGGGTACAGGCCGAGCCGGGCGTGGAAGATCTTGACCGGCTGCGTGAAGACCTGTTCTCGGCGGCGCTGCCGCTGGACCACGCCCTCCTCAATGAGGTGGAGGGACTGGCCGGCCCATCGATGGAAGCGATTGCCGATTTTGTGGCGCAGCGCCTCGCCCCGCTCTGGCCCGGACTGAGAAAAGTTTCGGTTGCCCGGCCCACTCTCGGTTATGAAGTGGTACGAGAGCTCGCCTGAGCTGAAATCTCGCATTCCGCTGCCAAACAGGATTTCCGGCATGAAACTGACGCCTGCCAATGCCGATGCAGCCCTTGCTGCACGCGCAGAGCCCGCCGCGAGCGGGGAGCGTCTGAGCGTGCGCGTGGAAGGCCTGCGTCTGGACGCGGAAGTGGGCGTCTATGCCAGCGAGCACGGCCGCAAGCAGCCGATCCTTGTCAGCCTAGAAGCCGAAGTGGCCAGCGAAGCGGCTCACCCGGAGGCCGATCTGGGCCATGCGGTGAATTATGCCGCGCTGGCAGAAACCGTGCGCCAGGTTGTGGGCCGCCAGCATCATGAATTGCTCGAAGATCTGGCGCAGGCATTGGCCGATACCATGTTTGCCGATCCCCGCATTGTGCGTATCGCCCTTAGAATCGACAAGCTGGCCGCGCTTGATGATGCCGCTTCTGTCGGCGTCAGCTATGAGCGCTGGCGCTGACGCCGCGCGCAAGACGGCCTATCTTTCCCTCATGGCCCGCGCACAGAAGCCTCAGACACCGCCTGCAGACACGCCAGACGCGCCCGGCCGCGCCAGCGAGGCGTCTGCGCGTTCCGGGCCGGAGGTGATTGCCGACTACGTCAAGCGCCTGCCGATGAAGCCCGGCGTCTACCGCATGTATGGCGCGGACGGCGAGGTGCTCTATGTGGGCAAGGCCCGCCAGCTGAAATCGCGCGTGTCGAACTACGCCAAGTCCGGCGGGCATAATAACCGCATCGCGCTGATGATTGCGCTGACGGCCAGCATGGAGTTTGTCGTCACGGCGACCGAGACCGAGGCGCTGCTGCTGGAGGCCAATCTCATCAAGCGGCTGAAGCCCCGCTTCAACATCATATTGCGCGATGACAAGTCGTTTCCCTACATCCTCATCCGCACCGATCATGCATCCGCCCAGCTGACCAAGCATCGCGGCGCACGCAAGATGAAGGGCGACTATTTCGGACCCTTTGCCTCGGCCGGCGCGGTGAACCACACGCTCAACACCCTGCAAAAAGCGTTTCTCCTGCGCACCTGCACCGACAGCGTGTTCGAGGCGCGCTCGCGCCCCTGCATGCTCTACCAGATCAAGCGCTGCGCCGGGCCGTGCGTCGATCTCATCGCGCCGGAGCGCTATGACGATCTGGTGGGTGAGGCGCGCGAGTTCCTGCGCGGGCGATCCGGTGCTTTGCGCGAGCGCCTGCAGGCCGACATGGAGGAGGCCGCAGACGCGCTGGACTTTGAGCGCGCCGCGCGCCTGCGGGACCGGCTGCGCGCGATTGCCGCCGTCACCACCAGCCAGGGCATCAACCCGGAGGGCATCGAGGAAGCCGATGTCATCGCCGTCCATCAGGAGGGCGGCAAAAGCTGTGTGCAGGTCTTCTTCTTCCGGGCAGGCCAGAACTGGGGCAACCGGGCCTTCTATCCGCGCCATGATGCCGAAGCGGGGCCGGAAGACGTGCTGGGCGCTTTCATCGCGCAGTTTTACGAGGACAAGCCTGCGCCAGCCTTGCTGCTGGTGTCCCATGAGCCCGAACAGGGCGAGTTGCTGGCCGAGGCGCTGTCGTTGAGGGCGGGGCACGCGGTTGAAATCCGCAAACCCCAGCGTGGCACCAAGACCCAGCTTGTCGATCAGGCGATGACGAACGCGCGCGAGGCGTTGGGCCGCACGCTGGCGGAGTCCAAAAGTCAGGCCCAGCTTCTCGACGGCGTGGCGCGTGTCTTTTCGCTCGAAACCCGGCCTGAACGGATCGAGGTCTACGATAACTCCCACATTCAGGGCTCCAATGCGCTCGGTGCGATGATCGTGGCAGGGCCGGAGGGGCTGGAGAAATCCCAGTACCGCCGCTTCAACATGAAGGGCGGCGATGCGGCCACCAACGATGACTTTGCCATGATGGCCGCCATGCTGCGCCGGCGCTTCGCGCGTCTGGCGAAAGAGCGTGAGGAGGGCGCGCCTGTGCCGGGTCTCGTTCTGGTCGATGGCGGCAAGGGGCAGCTTTCGGCGGCGATGGCCGTCATGGAAGAGCTTGGCATGGCTGACATACCGCTCGCCGCCGTCGCCAAGGGACCGGACAGGAATGCGGGCCGCGAAGATTTCTACATGCCGGGCAAGGCGCCGTTCCGTCTGCCGGCCAATGACCCGGTGCTCTACTATCTGCAACGCCTGCGCGACGAGGCGCACCGGTTTGCGATCACCGGCCACCGGGCCGCGCGCAGCCGGGCGATCAAGGACAATCCGCTCAATGACATTGCCGGGATTGGCGCCTCGCGGCGTGCCGCGCTTCTGAAGCATTTCGGGTCAGCGCGGGCGGTCTCGCGCGCGAACCTTGCCGATCTTGAGGCTGTCGAAGGCGTTTCAAAGGCGCTCGCCCGCAAGATCTACGATCATTTTCACGAGCAGGGTTAGGAGACAGGCCATGCTGCGCCATATCCCCAATCTGATCACGGTGCTGCGCGGTGTTGGAGGCATTGCCGGCGCCTGGCTGCTCTTGCAGAGCGCAGGCGCGGCGCTGGAGGAGACGGCGGTTTTCTATGCGGTGCTCTCCGGGCTGATCTTCGTGGTGGCAGCCCTTACCGACTGGCTCGACGGATGGCTGGCGCGGCGTTTCAGCGCAACCAGCTCACTGGGCGCCCTGCTTGATCCCATAGCCGACAAAGTGCTGACGGGCGCCTATCTGGTGGCCTACACTTTCCTGGCCGGAGGCAATCCGGCGCTGGCCGTTCCCGTCGGCATTATCCTGCTGCGTGACATCATCGTCACGGGGCTGCGTCTGGCGGGTCCGCCGCGCGCCGAAGGCGCCTATGCCGTCACCAGTGATGCCAAGGCCAAGACGGCTCTGACCATGATTGTGGTCGCGCTTCCCTTCATGCTCGTGGCGGCCGGTTTCACGGAGGTAAGAGACTGGTTCTACATCTGGGTTGGCGGGGTCTGGCTATGCGCGGCACTTACCGTCTGGAGTGCGATACCCTATCTGCGCCGGGCAATTTCGACTAACAACCATAAGTAGGCATATCTTATGCTACACGGTTTAGTGGCCGTTAACTACGTTCATGGTTTTTTCACCATGGCGGTCGAGTGTGCGGCTCTGCCGTCTGAAAAGGCGGAGTGTTTCCATGAGCATGGCGATTGTCGATTTGACCGAACGTTTTGAATTTCTCAGTTTTTCAGACGCTGACCGTGAACGCCTGCGCGCCGCGAGGCCGCTGGTTGAAGCAGAGCTGCCGGCGATCCTGGACCAGTTCTATCTGGATATCTCCAAGCACCCTGAAGTGGACGTGATGTTCAAGAGTGCGGAGATGCGCAGCCATGCCCGCCAGAAGCAGCTCGAACACTGGCTGCGCATCTGTGCGGCGGATTACGGGCAGGACTACCTGGACTCAGTAAGGCGTATTGGCGAGACCCATGCCCGCCTTGGCCTGAAACCTGCCTGGTATTTTGGCGGCTATGCGAAGATTCTTGGGGGGCTGGTGCGAGCCATTACCCGCCGGTCATTGTCGGGCAAAAGTCCGATTCGCAACCGTGGCAAGGAAGAGCAGCTCGAGGCCATTTTGGACACGCTGGTCAAAGCGACCATGCTGGATATGGATCTGTGCATGTCCACGATCGAGTCGTGTGCCGCGAACGCCAAGGCGGCCGAGCGCGACGCACTCGCGGGCGAGTTTGAAAAGACGGTTTCGGCCATTGTGTCGTCTGTGGCGGCAGCGTCTGAAGAACTGTCAACGACGGCAAAGGCGATGGCGCAGACGGCTGAAGGGACAACCGACCGCTCCTCCAGCGTAGCGGCCGCCTCCGAGGAAGCCAGTGTGGCCGCCCGAACGGTCGCCCAGGCGGCTGGCGAGCTGACGCGTGCCATCGGCGAGATATCCGAGCGCGCGAGCGAAGCGGCTGGCGCATCCTCACAGGCGCGCGACCAAGCCCGCAAGACCGCAGAGACCATGGCCGAGCTGTCCGCGGCGGCCGAGCGTATCGGCACGATAGTCAGCCTGATCGAGAAGGTGGCCGAGCAGACCAACCTCTTGGCGCTGAACGCCACGATTGAAGCCGCCCGTGCGGGCGAAGCAGGCAAGGGGTTTGCTGTGGTGGCCTCGGAAGTGAAATCCCTGGCCGCGCAGACTGCCAAGGCTACCGAGGACATCTCCAGCCAGATCGCCAATGTTCAGTCGGTCGTCAACACGGCGGTTAAGGCGATCGAGGCCATGTCCGGCTCGATTGAGCAGGTAACGGGCGTGTCAGCCTCCATCTCGGCGGCGGTCGAAGAGCAGAGCGCGGCAACAGCCGAAATCGAGCGCAACACCAACCAGTCAGCCGAAAGCTCCGGCATGGTCTCGCAGACCATCACCGAAGTGCTTTCCGGCGCGCAGGAAACCAGTAACTCTGCCGGTGCGGTCGTGAGTGCGGCCGCTGAACTCGGCAATCAGGCCGAGCGGCTGCGCGGGGATGTGTCGCGCTTCCTGGAGCGAATCCGCGCGGCGTGAAGCCGGGCTGAAATGCTGCGTAACATCCTGCCACTTTGTGGGCCGGGCAATTCGGTCCATCCTCGGCGCTGACTTTGCAGGCATAGCGGAGCGAGGATGACCGGACTGCCGCCTGAAACCCATATACTCGTCGTCGATGATGATGACCGTATCCGCACACTCCTGAGCCGCTTCCTGCGCGAGCGGGGCTTTCGCGTATCCTCCGCCCCGAACGCGGACAAGGCGCTGTCCATGTTGCGTTCGCTCGCCTTTGACCTGCTCATCCTCGATGTGATGATGCCCGGCATGGACGGATTTGAACTGACGCGTGCCGTGCGCGAGGCCCATGATTGCCCGATCCTGCTTTTGACCGCGCGCGGCGAACCCGAAGACCGGATCAAGGGCCTGTCACTGGGCGCCGACGACTATCTGGCCAAGCCTTTCGAGCCCGAGGAGCTGATCTTGCGCGTGCAGGCAATTCTGCGCCGCATGATTCCCAAGAAGCTGGGGGCAAGGCGCGTTCGCTTCGGCAGCTGGATATTCGAGCTGGAAACCGGCCAGCTCCTGCAGGGCGAGGCCCGTGTGCGCCTGACCGGCGGCGAGGCGGCCCTGTTGACAGCCCTTGCCCAGTCGCCCGGAGAGCCTGTCGACCGTTTCCTGCTGTCCGAACGGGCGGCAGGCGGCGCAGGTGAACGCGCGATTGACGTGCAGATGACGCGTCTGCGCCGCAAGATCGAGGATGATCCGAAAAATCCTGTTTTCCTCCAGACGGTGCGTGGCGAAGGCTATAAGCTGGTGGCCGAGCCGGTATTCGAGGCCCCGGCAGGAAAGTGAGCGCGCGTCCATGAGGCTTGCATTCAAGCGCTATCTGCCGACGAGCCTGTTCGGCCGCTCTCTGCTCATCATCGTCCTGCCGGTGGCGATTATGCAGGTGGCCGTCACCTGGTCCTTTTTCGAGGAGCACTGGCAGACAGTCACGGCGCGACTGTCTGAGAGTGTGGCTGGTGACGTCGCACTGGTGACTGCCCTGGTCGAACGCTCCGGCCCGGAATCAGTTGATCCAATTGCCAACCTTGCCTTCGAGACGGTCGGCCTGTCGGTGGATATGCGGGAGGGCGATGTGTTGCCGACCAGCCGGCGCACGGCCTTTTTCCGGGCGCTCGACCGCTCCTTGCGCCGTGCGTTGACCGCGCGGCTCGATAACGAGTTCTGGTTCGACACCACGCGCTATCCCGAATATGTCGACATACGCGTGCAGGTGGATGCAGGCGTCTTGCGCTTCATCGCGTCGCGAGAGCGGGCTTTCGCCACCACGGGGCATATCTTCATCTTGTGGATCGTCGGTGCCTCCACGCTTCTCAGCGCGGTATCCATCATCTTCATCCGCAATCAGGCAAAGCCTATCCAGCGCCTTGCCGCCGCCGCCGAGGCGTTCGGGCGCGGGCAGGACACGGCCGGTTTCCGCCCCGCTGGCGCGCGAGAGGTGCGCCAGGCCGCGACCGCCTTCATCGATATGCGCGAGCGCCTCGTGCGTTATGTCGAGCAGAGAACGGCCCTTCTGGCAGGCGTCAGCCATGATCTGCGTACGCCGCTGACGCGCCTGCGCCTGCAGCTCGCCATGATGCCAGCCGGACCTGACCGCGAGGCAGCGATCCAGGACATCGCCGAGATGGAAATGGCGCTGGACGAGTATCTGGCATTTGCGCGCGGCCAGAGCGGCGAAGAAAGCGCTTACACCGATCTGGCTGAACTCTGCCGCTCGCTGGCGGCAAAGGCCGGGCGTTCGGGCTGCATGATTTCGCTGGATGTGCCGGATGTTCTGACCCGCGAGGTGCGTCCCGGCACTCTGACCAGAGCAGTATCAAATCTCGTCCATAACGCCGCCGCGCACGGCAAAACGGTCAGCCTGTCACTGGTAGACACCGGCGGGCGCATTGAGTTCCGCGTCGAGGATGACGGGCCGGGCATTCCGCCGGAGCTGTACGAGGAAGCCTTCCGGCCCTTCAGCCGTCTGGATCCTGCGCGTAACAGCAATACGACCGGTGTCGGGCTGGGGCTGGCCATCGCGCGCGATGCAGCACGTGCCCATGGCGGCGATGTGTTTCTGGAGCGCAGCGGGCTGGGCGGGCTGAAAGCGGTTTTGTGGATACCCGCCTAGCGGCCCTAGAGCGCGCTGCCGAGCTTGCGTGACTGGCGCTCGGCGGCGGACACGGCGTTGCGCACCAGCATGGGCAGGCCTCCACCGGCCATCATCACGTCCAGAGCGGCCTGCGTGGTGCCGCCCGGTGACGTAACCGCACGCCGCAAGGCTGCCGCGTCCGCTGTCTTGCGCTTATGGCCGTCTTCCAGCAACGCGCCGGCACCGGCCACCGTGGCGACGGCGAGTTTCTCGGCCAGCTCTGTGGGCAGGCCTTCGGCTTCTCCCGCCCGCGCGAGCGCTTCGCACATGAGGAACACATAGGCCGGGCCGGAACCGGACACGGCTGTAACGGCATCCATCATGCGTTCGTCTTCAACCCATTCCACGCTGCCAAGCACTTTCAGGAGTGCGTCGGTGGCGGCGCGGAAATGGGGCGGGTCGGCTTCGATATTGGAAATCGCGACGGAAATGCCCTTACCGATGGAACCGGGCGTGTTGGGCATGGCGCGCACGATGGGATGGCCGGGAAAAAGGCGCCCCAGACCGATCAGCCCCGCTCCGGCGAGGATGGAGATAATCAGCGCATCGCGGGGCAGTTTCCCGGCAAGGTCTTCACCCAAAGCTGGCAGCGCCTGCGGCTTTACGGCCAGCACCACGCGGTCAAGGCCGCTTGCCGCGCTCTTGGTCAGCGTAGGAAGCACCTTGACGCCATACTTGCCAGCGAGCGCGTTGAGTTCATCAGACGGGTTTGGCTCGACGATGACCAGCGTATCGCAATCCAGCCCGCCCCGGCGCGCGCGCAGCCAGCCAGCGGCCAAAGCCAGCCCCATCCGGCCTGCACCGATAAGTGCGACCTTGCCTGTACGTTCGTTGCTGGCAGACATGGTCGTGACCTTCAGGCCTCCCCGGCCGTGTCAAACATCGCGGCGGCGACAGCCTCCTCGACGCTCTTGCCCCCCCAGACGAGGTAGTGGAAAGCCGGATAGAGCCGTTCGCCGGCCTCCCGGGCAGCCACGATCAGGGCGGCGGCCTGCGCCGGGCTTACCGTCTCGCCGCCAGCCAGCGACAGGGCGTGGCGGAACACCACCGAACCGTCTTCGGCCCAGACATCGAAATGGCCAAGCCAGAGGCGCTCATTGAGGCGGGTGACAAGCTCGCAGACCTCGCGAAAGCGTGCCTGCGGCGTTTTCAGCTCAAGGCTGGCACAGACATGCATCACGTCCAGCTCCGGGCGCCAGGCGAACCAGACCTGATGGTCACGCCACTCACCGGGTACAGCCATGTGCAGCTCGGTATCATCGCGCTCATAGGCGTATTGCTCGGCGATCACCGCCTGCTCCACGCTTTCCAGCGGATCGATTGTCTGAATGTAGGTTTCGGTATGCAGATCCATCATTGCGCCTCCCTCAGAGCACATGCCGGCCTCGTCCCTTGCTGCGACGGTAAGCCGCTCCGGGCAGAGTGTGCAACGGTGTGCAAGGGGTTTGAATTTAAGCCGTTCAGCTGGAAGCCTTTTTCGAAGCGGGCTTTGGCTTCGAAGCCGCCGCAGCGCGCGAGGGAGCAGGCTTTTTGCCCTCCAGCGCCGTCAGACGGGCTTTAAGTGATTCGATTTCCTCGCCCTGCCGGGCGATGATTGCCTGCAAGGCGCGCACCTCCTCGCCCGAAGCGAGATCCATGTCAGCGGCCACCCGTTCGGCCTGCGCCCGGAAAACCGAGCGCGCCTCATCACCCGCAGCACGCGCTGCGCCGAAGGCATCGGTCATCAGATCAGCCAGATCAGTGAAAACGGGGTTGCGCGTCTGCATGACAAGACGGTCCTTGCTGGTATAGAGGTCAGGATATAGGCCTTTCGGCCCGTCCAACGCAATGTCCGCCCCGCAGATTTCACCGTTAACGCCGCTCTGGAGACGATACGCCACATGGCCCCGTGCCCCGCGAGTTTCGACCTGATTGACCCGGTCATCTTCGAGATCGGCCCGTTTGCGCTGCGCTGGTACGCGCTGGCCTACATTGCTGGCTTCTTCCTCGGCCTGTTTTACGTTCTCAAGCTGATTGCCCGGCCGCGCCTGTGGACCACACATGCCAGCCCGAAGGCCGCGCCCATGGACCGGGCCTATGTCGAGGAGCTGATGCTGTGGGTGATGGTGGGCGTCATTGTCGGCGGCCGCGTCGGCTATGTCCTCTTCTACCAGACCAGCGCGCTCTGGGAGCGTCCGCTTTGGGTCATAACCGGCATCACCGAAGGGGGGATGAGCTTCCACGGTGGCCTGATCGGCGTCATGCTGGCCATGATCGTCACCGCACGGTTGTGGAAAATCCCGCTGCTGAACGTGTCTGATGCCGTGGCGGCGGCGACGCCCATCGGCCTTCTGCTGGGACGTCTGGCCAATTTCATCAATGGCGAGCTGTGGGGCCGCCCTGCCCCGGACCTGCCGTGGGCGATGCGCTTTGCCGATGATCCGCTGTGCGCACTGCGCCATCCCAGCCAGCTTTACGAGGCCTTCCTTGAGGGCGCTGTGCTGCTGGCGCTCATCGCCTTCCTGATCTGGCGTTTCCGCGCCCTTTCGCGGCCAGGTCTCGTCACCGGCGTGTTCCTCGCAGGCTATGGCGTATTCCGCGCGTTCGTGGAGATATTCCGCGAGCCGGACCGGCATATGCCAGAGGCGCTGCAGGGATATGTCACCATGGGTATGCTCTTGTGCGTGCCGATGATCGCTGCCGGAGCATACCTGATCTGGCGTTCGCTCAAGGCGCCGCCTGCCTCCGTGCCGGGCGAGGTGCGCCCTGAGCGCAAGAAATCCCGGCCCTAGCGGTGACTGAAGCGGACGAGTTCAACCCGGCGGCGCGCATCGCGGCAAACTTGCGCGCGCGCATGGCCTCGCAAGGGCCGTTGCCGGTCTCCGTCGTCATGATGGAGGCGCTCTTTGACCCGATGGCAGGCTACTATGCCACGCGCGACCCTATCGGGGCGGGGGCGGACTTCGTGACCGCTCCGGAGATCAGCCAGATGTTTGGCGAGCTTCTGGGCCTGTGGGCCGCGCAATGCTGGCAGGACATGGGCAGCCCGGAGAGCCTTGTTCTGGCCGAGCTGGGCCCCGGCAAGGGCACGATGATGGCCGACATGCTGCGCGCTGCGCGAGCTGTGCCGGGCTTTGCCGATGCCCTGAAAGTCAGCCTGGTCGAAGCCAGCGCCGCGCTGAAAATGGTGCAGGGCCAGACGCTGGCTAGGGCGGGCGTGCCAGTAGGCTGGGCCAAGAGCCTTGAAACCATTCCGGCAGGCCCGGCCATCATTTTCGGCAATGAATTTCTCGACTGCCTGCCTGTGCGTCAGGCGGTGCGAGTGGAGGGCCAGTGGCGGGAACGCTGCGTGACGCTGCACCCTGATGATGAGAGCCGGTTCGCCTTCGTCACCGGGCCGGTCATTGCTGAGGATGACCCCTTCATCCCTGAGGCTTTGCGCGACAGCCCGGACGGCACGCTGGCCGAGCTGCGCCCCGGTGATGCGCAAGTTGTGGACGCGCTGGCTGCGCGTTTCTCAGACCATCCCGGCCATGCCCTGTTTATTGATTACGGACCGTCCCTGTCCGAGCCCGGCGATACGCTGCAGGCGATACGGGAGCACCAGAAAGTGGACCCGCTGGATGCGCCCGGCACGGCGGACCTGACCGCGCGGGTGGATTTTGACACGCTGGCGCAGCGCGCCCGTGCCGCAGGGCTGGATGTGTATGGTCCGGTGGAGCAGGGTGCGTTCCTGAAAAGTCTGGGCATGGAGCAGCGCGCCGCGGCGCTGGCCGCATCCCGGCCAGACCAGCGCGGCACAATCGCCCGCCAGCTTCACCGGCTGACGGCGGGCGAGGAGATGGGCGTTCTGTTCAAGGTGATAGCCCTTAGTGCGCCGGGCATGCCCGCGCCTCCGGGTCTGGAGCCGTTCCCCGGATAATCCGTGTACGGGATATGGCCTGCGGTGCACAAACACGGCTGCGGCGCTTTCGATACGCCCAACTGTCTGCTATGAGCGCGCCCATCACGGCCAGCGCGAGGGGAAGCTTTCGATGAAACTGATGAGCGGCAACGCCAACCGGCCCCTGGCCAAGGCAATCGCCAATTATCTCGACGCTCCGCTGTCCAATGTCGAGATCGAAACCTTCGCCGATGGCGAGCTCTTCGTGCGCATCGAGGAGAACATGCGCGGCGAGGACGTTTTCCTCATCCAGTCGACCTCCAAGCCCGCCAATGACCATCTGATGGAGCTGCTGATCTGCATGGACGCGCTCAAACGCGCCAGCGCCCGGCGGATCACGGCGGTCATCCCCTATTTCGGCTATGCAAGACAGGATCGCAAAACCGGCGGACGCACGCCGATCACGGCCAAGCTTGTCGCCAACCTGATCGCCAAGGCGGGTGCAGACCGCGTGCTGACGCTGGATCTGCATGCCGGCCAGATACAGGGCTTTTTCGACATCCCGACGGACAATCTCTTCACCACGCCGGTCTTCGAGCAGGACATCCGCAGGCACTACGACACTTCCGACCTGATGATCGTTTCGCCGGACGTGGGCGGTGTGGTGCGCGCGCGTGCGCTCGCCCAGCGCCTCGGCGCGGACATCGCCATCGTCGACAAGCGCCGCCCCAAGGCGGGCGAGAGCGAGGTGATGAATATTATCGGTGATGTGGCGGGCCGACGCTGCATCATCTTTGATGACATCATCGATAGCGGCGGAACGCTCTGCAATGCCGCTGCCGCCCTGAAGGACCATGGCGCGGCTGAGGTGTCTGCCTACATCACGCACGGCGTGCTCTCGGGCAAGGCCACCAGCCGGATCACGGATTCGGTGCTCAAGGAGCTGGTGGTGACCGATTCCATTGATGTTACCGACAAGGCCGCCGTCTGCGCCAAGGTGCGCGCCGTCTCCATCGCGCCGCTTCTGGCCGAGGCGATCCGGCGTATCGCCAACGAGGAAAGCGTCTCCAAGCTGTTTGACTAGCGGTTGCCAGCAAGAGGGCAGGGTCGACAAGACTCACTGCACCCTGTTGCACGGCGTGCAAAAACCGGCTAATAGCCCGCGCTCGCTTGAGCGCCGCCCGCTTCCAGGCGGCGAACGCGTTTGAAACCAGAATTTACCACAGGGACCGGACCCCATGAGTGATATTGTTGTTTCCGTTGAGGTGCGTGAGCGCACCGGCACTGGTGGCGCCCGTGAAGCGCGCCGCTCCGGCCTGGTTCCCGGTGTCCTTTACGGTGGTACCCGCGGCGCTGTGTCGATCAGCGTAAAGCGCAACGAGCTGGTGAAAGCCATCAATACCGGCAAGCTGATTGCCCAGATGGTCGACCTCGAGCACAAGGGCGAGCGCCAGCCGGTGATCGCGCGCGACATCCAGTTCCATCCCGTTACTGACGAGCCGGTCCATATCGATTTCTACCGTGTGGAAGAAAACTCCGTCATCACGCTGAACGTGCCGGTGCACTTCATCAATGATGAGAAAGCTCCGGGCATCAAGCGCGGCGGCGTTCTCAACATCGTGCGCCACGACATCGAAGTGCGCTGCAAGGCGGGCAATATTCCCAGCGAGATCGTGGTCGACCTTTCCGGCTATGACATTGGCGATTCCATCCACATCTCCAGCGTTACGCTGCCTGAGGGTGTGAAGCCGGTGATCACCAATCGCGATTTCACCATCGCGACGCTGCAAGGCTCGCGCGCTGTCATTGAAGACGGTGTCGAAGGCGAAGATGCCGATACGGGCGCTGATGAGGACGAGGGCGACGAGGACTAGTCGCCTTTGCGCTGGCCGCTGCGTGCGGCCGGGCGTCTTATACTTTTTGAAAAGGCGGCGCGGGATGACCTGCAGCCGCCTTTTTCATGACCGGCCCGTGCCGGACAGGCTCGCAAGGGGCATGACATGCTGATCATTGCCGGTCTGGGCAATCCCGAAAGCAAATATCTGAAAAACCGCCATAATGCGGGCTTCATGACGCTTGACGGAATTGCGTCCACGCACGGCTTCGGGCCGTGGCGGGAAAAGTTTCAGGCTGCGATCAGCGAAGGCCTGGTCCAGACGATTGCCGGGCCGAAAAAGACCCTGCTGATGAAGCCTCTGACTTATTACAACAATTCCGGCCTCGCCGTGCGCGCGGCAGCCGATTTCTACCGCGTCGGCCCGGAGGCCGTGACGGTCTTCCATGATGAGCTGGACCTGGCACCGGGCAAGTTCCGCCTGAAGGCTGGCGGCGGGCATGGTGGCAATAATGGCATCCGCTCGATTGCCTCCCATATCGGCCCGGATTTCCGGCGTGGGCGCATCGGCATTGGCCATCCCGGTGACAAGAACATGGTCACCAATTATGTGCTCTCCGATTTTCCAAAAGCCGATGCCGTCTGGTTCGATGCGCTGACCGACGCCATCGCCCGCAGCTTCCCGCTGTTGGCAGGCGGAGAGTTTGATGCCTTCCAGACCCGCGTCACCCATCTTGCCCCCGCTCCGGGCGCCGCGGACGAGTAACACGCTTTGTCGCGCGCCTTCGCGGCGCTAGACTGCGCCCATGAGCCTTGCTGCGATCATCCTCGCCCTCACGCTTCAACCCGCGCCGGCCGTGGAGCCGGGCGCCGTGCCCGAACGGGCGCTGCCCTATATCCATGAGGCGGGAGGTTTCGCCCTTACCCTGCCTGCAGGCTGGCGGTATCTGCCGCTGGAGGACGGATCAGGCATCGCATTGCTCCACGATACGCTGGACGCCCGCATTGAGGCCTTCGCGGTGGCGGTGGAGCCATCCGGTGTGCCAGGCCTGCCCGATGACACGCTTGATGCGCTGATCCTGCGTCTCGATGGGCCGGGACTCCGGCGCGGCGCCCATGTCCGTGTGCCGCTGGTAGTGACAGGATCAAGCGCCTCCGACCGCCAACAGGCTGGTGATGTGGAAGCCCTCTCCTATACGGGCGGTGATGCAGGCCGGCGCTGGACGGGTGTCGCCACCACGCGCTGCGGCGCCGACATCATGCTGACGCTGGAGGCGGGGGCGGAGGCTTTTCAGGCAGTGCAGCCGGTCTTCGACGGCGTTCGCGCCAGCTGGGGGCTTCTTCTAGCTGGCGGAGACGAGTTTCCCTGCGGC
>ERZ869909.1975-NODE-1975-length-15099-cov-24.564306_pt1 | contig 15099 bp, 12 predicted proteins | sample MGYA00520892_ERZ869909 | MGnify/ENA primary metagenome ERZ869909 (study PRJEB32215, sample SAMEA104723947) | bioreactor metagenome | biome: bioreactor; feature: anaerobic bioreactor; material: water | place: China | collected 2015-03-12 ...
CAATGAAAAATAAAAATCTTGAAGTGCTTCAGGAGATTGCAGTTAAAATATTAAAACTGAATGAAAATACTTCTGTGGGAGACTTGCGTCAAATAACAAAAGAACTCCACGAGGGTCTTATCATTCAAGAATATTTGCAAAAAAACAACACTCAAATCAGCAAAAAACTTCAGGACTCACCAGCATCTAAAAGTGAAGAACCTACTCCCGTTGAACAGCCCGAAAACCGTGAAAATCTTGCCGAACCGCTGATTGAAAAAATAAAAGATATTGTGGCTCAAATGCCCGGAGAAACTCATCAGGTGGACGATATGCTGAATGAGATACTGCCGGAAAAGAAATCGCATTTCAGCGAGCTGGAAGAATTTGCCGCCACCTATCAAGAAACACCTGTTTTTGAAAAAAAGGATTCTAAAAGCGAGGATTCCCCAAAAAAAGAAGCAATTGAAAAGGAAGTTTCCAATAAAGAAAAAGCTAAACAAGTTGAGGAAAAACCTAAAACCCCTGAAAAAGAAAATGAAACCGTCAAGAAAAAATCTCTTAACGACAAATTGACCAAAAACATTCAAATAGGCCTGAATGACCGTTTATCCCTTACCAAACACCTGTTTGCCAATAATGCCAGCGATTATAACCGGGTAGTTTCTCAGGTAACCACGCTCAGCAGTTTTGATGAAGCACAGCGGTTTATCATGGAACAGGTAAAAGCCGACTACAACTGGGAAGGAAAAGAAGTATATCTTGAGCGTTTTCTGTTGCTTATCGAAAAACGATTTGACTAAAGATGTCTAAACTCTATCTGGCACCCACGCCCATTGGCAATCTGGAAGATATGACTTTCAGAGCCATAAGAGTCCTGAAAGAAGCCGATTTAATACTGGCCGAAGACACCCGCACCAGCGGAAAACTGCTCAAGCATTACGATATTTCTACACAAATGCACTCCCACCACATGCACAACGAGCACAAAACGGTGGAAAATATTGTCAACCAAATCAAAGGAGGAAAAACAATTGCTCTTATAAGCGATGCTGGCACACCTGCCATAAGTGACCCGGGATTTTTACTTACCCGCGCTTGTATCGAGGCGGGAATTGAAGTGGACTGTCTGCCCGGCGCCACTGCTTTTATTCCGGCGCTGGTCAACAGCGGCTTGCCCAACGATAAATTTGTTTTTGAAGGATTTCTGCCTGTAAAAAAAGGCCGCCAAACCCGGCTACAATTACTTGCTGAAGAAACCCGAACAATGATTTTTTATGAATCGCCCCACAAATTGTTAAAAACCCTTGCCCAGTTTGCTGAAATCTTTGGCGAAGACCGAAAAATTTCCGTGTCCCGTGAAATTTCAAAACTGCATGAAGAAACCATTCGCGGAAGCGTTAAAGAGGTTTTGGAACACTATTCAGCAAAACCTCCCAAAGGGGAAATTGTTGTTGTGGTTGCCGGAAAATCATAGTTTAAAAATGCTTACCCTTTTCCCAACCGTGCTTACCTAAATATTTTTCCCCGCTTTCCACAGCACCCTCTTCAATGGTTGTTCCCATGGAATCGTTCCAGCGGTTGAGGTAGCCAAAGAGGGAAATCACACCCAGCATTTCTACAATTTCGCCTTCGTTCCAATGTTCATAGAGCCGTTTTTTGATAGTTTCATCAACTGCATTAGGCAGCTGTGAAGCCGCCAGCGCAAAGTCCAATGCTGCCCGTTCCCCCTCCGAAAAAGCAGCATGGGTGCGATACTCCCAGATGTTTTCCAGTTGCTCCTGTTCGGCACCATAGCGCTCTGCCGCCCTGATGGCGTGTGCCTGGCAATACCGGCAGCCTGTAGCATTGCTGCTCACCCAGGCTATCATACGTTTTAAAGCAGAAGTGACCCGGCCTTCATTGGCCATCACGGCTTTGTTGAGGTTGATAAACGCCTTGGAAATGGCCGGGCGGTGTTGCATCGTCAAAACAGAATTGGGACAAAACCCCAAAGTTTCATTAAAAAATGCCGCCAACTCTTGGGTTTCTTTGTCATAGTCTGGTGAAAGCGGGGTAACTAATGGCATATTTGAAAAGTTTAATTTGTATTTTTGAACATACAAGAAACAAAATATTTAAACATGAACCACATCATCACCACCGTTTGGAAAAAGAACCTGCAGTTTGAGTCCAACAATCCCAGCGGGCACACTGTTCTTATGGACACTTCAGTTGAAAACGGCGGCCAAAACAGCGGGCTTGCCCCCAAGGCGATGATGCTTTCCTCACTGGCAGGCTGTTCGGGGCTGGATGTGATTTCAGTTTTGAACAAAATGAAAGTGCAAGTCGATGATTTTAAAATCATCACCACCGGCGAACTCACTGATGAACACCCTAAATACTACCACAGCGCTCATGTTGTCTATCAATTTTTTGGTAAAAACCTGCCACAGGACAAATTAAAAAAAGCCGTAGATTTATCTGTAGAAAAATACTGCGGGGTTATGGAAATGTTCAGAAGATTTGCAGAAGTTACTATTGAAATACAATATTTAGATTCTTAAAGTCAGTGATGGTTTTTGGAATTTGGAATTTTTAAATTTGGAATTTAGACATGCATTGGACCCTCAAACCCATACCCGATTTTAAAAAAGTCACAGCCCTGGCCAAAGAACTTCAGGTCGATGAGGTAACCGCTTCTTTGCTTATTCAACGCGGAATTGAAACCTATGAGGGCGCCCGGAAATTTTTCCGCCCGTCGCTGGACGATTTGCACGACCCTTTTCTGATGAAGGATATGGACAAGGCCGTGGCACGCATTGAACAAGCCATAGCCAATGAAGAAAACGTCCTTGTTTTTGGCGATTATGACGTGGATGGAACCAGCTCGGTGGCGTTGATGTCGTCTTATTTACTTTCCTATTATCCCAACGTGGCCACTTACATTCCGGACCGGTATGCAGAGGGTTACGGCGTTTCCTATCAGGGGATTGACTATGCATTTGACAACAACATCAGCCTGATTATTGCTTTGGACTGTGGCGTAAAAGCGGTTGAGAAAGTCGCTTACGCGAAAGAAAAAGGCATTGACTTTATTATTTGCGACCACCACCGTCCGGGTGAAACCCTTCCCGATGCGGTGGCCATCCTTGACCCTAAAAGAATTGACTGCAATTACCCTTTTGATGAACTCTGCGGCTGCGGTGTGGGATTTAAGCTTTTGCAGGCACTGGCGGGCAGGCGCGGACAAACCATAGACGATTTGCTGCTCTACCTCGATTTGGTCGCGACGGCCATTGGTGCAGACATCGTGCCGATGACCGGTGAAAACAGGATACTGACTTATTTTGGATTGCAGGTGATTAATACCCATCCGCGTCCTGGTTTTCAAGCCATTATCCAACAAATTAAAAAAGACACCCTGGATGTGAGCGATGTGGTGTTTATTATTGCCCCGCGCATCAACGCCGCCGGAAGGATGAAACACGGGCAACACGCCGTAAACCTGATGACCGAAACCGATTTGGAACAGGCCAAAATCTACGCCGGGGAAATAGAAGCCTATAACCTCGACCGTCGTGAAACCGACCGCGAAATCACGGAAGAAGCCCTGGAACTCATTAAAACTAACGGCGAAGAAGAACGCTTTACCACTGTGGTCTATCAGGAGCACTGGCACAAAGGTGTGATTGGGATTGTAGCTTCCCGCTTGACCGAAACCTATTACCGCCCCACCATAGTTTTTACAAAAAGCGGCGAAAAACTGGCAGCCAGTGCCCGGTCTGTCAAGCATTTTGATGTCTATAACGCCATTGAAGCCTGTGAGGATTGCATTGAGCAGTTTGGCGGACATAAATATGCCGCCGGGCTCACCCTCTTGCCCGAACAGTTTGAAGTATTTAAGCAAAAATTTGAGGAAGTGGTCAAAGAATCCATAGACGCCAAACTCCTCACTCCCGAAATTACCGTTGATCTGGAAATTAACCTGAAAGACATCACCCCCAAGTTTTTCCGCATATTAAAACAATTTGCCCCCTTTGGACCCGGCAATATGACCCCGGTTTTTATGACTCAACACCTGCAGGACACCGGTTGGAGCAAAAAAGTAGGCGAAAATGAAGACCACTTGCGCGTGGTCATCAAGCAGGACAACTCCCCCAATTTTACCGGCATTGGATTTGGAATGGGGGACAAGTATGAGCTGATCAAAGACAAAAAACCCTTTAAAGCGGTGTACTCGCTGGATGAAAATACATGGAATGGAACAACGAGTATTCAGTTGAAGTTGAGGGATGTGAAGGGGTGAAAACTTTAAAATTAATAGGCATTTTAATTTTTCGCATATTATATAGCCTTTAGCATGAGCATCGATACAATCGTATGATAGCATCGGTTTTTAGCCATTGAACTAGCAATCTATCAGCCGCCAAACCATTAGAAATTTTATTAAAATTGAAGAAAACAAATATTTTAAAGACAGTATATGTCAACTCAAATCTAGAAAATGTTGAAAATCTAATTGATTATCTTTCAGCAATTGGTGGCAAACCTTTAACAATAAAATGTAAAAGACAAAACGCATTCAAAACTTCCTGGACAGATAAAGAAACAAAACTTTTAACTCGTTGTCATATTCAGAATGCTTTAGAATATTTATGTTTTATTAAGGAGAGCTTTAAAAAAGAACAACTTAGAACGGTAGTTGCTGACTTAGCTATATATGTAAATACTTTAGACTCAAATGAAGACACTTCCTTTATTATCATAAGTACCAATACAATACCATCTGCAATTCAGTTTGACAGCGCAAAACGATTATTTTACAATCATCAAATTAGAAAACAAAATCAAAATAATTACGCTACAGATTTATTGACACTTTATGCTATAAGATTATCATTAGAAAGCAGAGTAAGGGGGCTTTTAGGTATAGATTACGCAACAAATACTGGTAAAAATATAGGGCTATCGACATTAATAAAAATATCTAAAACTCTTACTTCTGTTGAATACTCAACAAGTGTTGATTGGATTGAAATAGAGTGGGTTAACAATTGGTTAAATCACCATATGCACAGACATATAAGGCCTTATCCGTGGAATATACATCAGGCTTTAGAGGTACTAAAGCCATTTGTTGATCCAAAGGAACCCTTGATTAAACCTAATAGGATTATTCATTCTTTATATAGCGCAACTTTTGTTAAATAAGAAAAAATGCTTAAGCAAGAAATTGAATCAAAACTTAAAAAATTATATCCAAAAATTGAGATTTGCTGGCTAAGTAAAAGAGAAATTGTAAAATAGAGAACTCGATAAAACTACCCCTCAAACTTCTTCAACTCAAACCGCTCCCCATCAAACACCCCATAAGTAAAATGGGTAATCCAGTCGCCTAAATTGAAGTAGGTGCTGTTTTCGCCCACCTTTATTTCCATAGGCAGGTGGCGGTGGCCAAAAATAAAGTAGTCATAGTGTTTGCTTTCCAGTTTGCGTTGGGTATATTTTACCAGCCATTCGTTGTCCTCACCCAAAAATTTGACATCTTCATCACCGGAAATCAATTTGTTCTTTACTGAGAGATACTTTGCCAGCCTAACCCCCAAATCAGGGTGTAACCATCTAAAAAGCCATTTTGAAAAAGGATTAATAAACACTTTTTTCATGCGTTTATAGCCCTTGTCACCGGGGCCGAGTCCGTCGCCGTGGCCAATTAAAAATAGTTTGTTGTCTATGGTAAATTCCTGTGGCTTGTGAAACACGGGGATGTTGAGTTCTTTTTCAAAATAACCGTTCATCCACAAATCGTGATTGCCCACAAAAAAGTAAATAGGAATCCCCGAGTCGCTCAATTCGGCGAGTTTACCCAGCACGCGCACAAATCCTTTGGGGACCACTTGTTTGTATTCAAACCAGAAATCAAACAAATCACCCAGCAGGAAAATAGCTGCGGCATCGTCTTTAACGGTATCCAACCAATTCACAAACACTTTTTCCCGCGGAAGACTGGCTTCGGGAGTGGGGGCGCCCAGGTGGTTGTCGCTGGAAAAATAAATTTTTTTGCCTTCAGGAATGTTCATTCAGAAGTTTTAGATACTGTAAATATAAAGAATTGAATGAAGTTTTATAATAATTAATTCTTTGATGCATTGCATCGATGCGCATATTTTCTTCCTCCCCCTCTAGGGGCCGGGGGGTTTTACTCATTATCCGAAGCATACCATTCAGCAAAACTGCTTTCGGTTTCCTGAAGTTTCAGGGAGTGCAGCTGGATGTTTTCAGAAAGGCGCGCTTTTATTTTTTGTGCAAAATCAATCACCATATTTTCGCTGGTGGGTTGATAATCTGCAAGAATTACGTGGTGTCCCCTGTTGGAGAGTTCTTTGGCGAGTTCGACATGCGGAGTGTTTTTATTAAACACCGTGGCGTGATCAAACACATCGACGATTTCTTCTTTTACGATTTTTTTGAGGTCAGTAAAATCGATGACCATCCCATATTTCACGTGATTGGAATCTGATATGGGCTGCCCAATCACAGTTACCGAAAGCTTGTAACTGTGCCCATGCACATTGCGGCACTTACCGTCATAGCCAAAAAGCGCGTGTCCGGTTTCAAAATTAAACTGCTTGGTGATTCTAATGGTACTCATAGCGTCAGGTTGTGCCGCAAAGATAACCGCTTTCTTTTTATGGCGATGTTAAAGCAATGATTTTCTGAACTATATTTGCCCGCTTTTCAAAAAGGCACTGAAGTTATGGCTGAACTGTTTGAGCAACTCGATTTTGTGGAAAACCCCATGTATGAAAGCATCATCAGCGACCTGATGGAGCAGCAATACTGTGTGGTTGAGGATTTTTTTTCTGCGGAAGAAGTGTTCGCTTTGCGAAATTCGTTGCTCGAAAAATATGAAGAAGACAACTTCAAAAAAGCCGCCATCGGCAACCGGCTGAACGAAACCATAGAAAAAAGCGTGCGTGGTGATTTTATTTTTTGGTTAAACGAAAGTGAAGCCAATCCTGCCGAAAAGCAGTTTTTCCTTAAAATCAATAATATGGTGTCTTATCTCAATAAAACCTGTTTTATGGGGATTTTACACAAGGAATTTCACTATGCCCTGTATCCGAAAGGAACTTTTTACAAACGTCATCTGGACACCTTTCAAAACGACGACCGCCGAAAACTCTCCATGGTATGCTACCTCAACGAAGAAAACTGGCAACCTGAGTTTGGCGGCGAACTGGTTTTATACCTTAATGAAAACGGCCGGGAAGTTGAAAAAACAATATACCCTTTCCCCGGAAGGATGGTCATTTTTGAAAGCCAGATTCTGGAGCACGAAGTAAAACCGGTAGAGCAAAAAAGGCTGAGCATCACCGGCTGGTTAAAGACGCGTTAATCCTGAATTAATTTTGGTCGTATCAAGTTTCGGAACTTTATAATCAATGAAAGCGAACGAATCAACGCCCAAACCGAAAACGCAATCCAAACGCTGTACAATTCAAACCCCAAATAATCAAACAAAAACAAGACCGGGATAAACCCTAAAAATGTTGCCGAAAGCAGGACATTGCGCAGGTATTTCATTTCGCCCATGCCTTTAAATATTCCGTCAAAAATAAAGGCAAAGCCGTTGATGGGCTGCACCAAAATCACTATAAAGAAGATTTGCTTAAAACTCAAAATCACATCAGGGTCTTTTGAAAACAATAACCCCAGTGGTTCATAGAGTTCCCATCCCACCAGCATCAATCCGCCGGCGACCAGCATTCCGTAAAGCGACACTTTTTTGCTGAGTTCCCACAAACCGTGATAATCCCGCGCACCCAGCAATTTTCCTGAAATAATATTCCCGGAAGAGGAATACCCATCAATAAAAAACGCCGAAAACAGCCAGAGGTTGAGCGCAATGGTATGTGCGGCAATTTGTGCCGTTCCATAATCGGTTGCAAAAGCATTGGAAAAATAAATTGCGGTGTTTAAAGCGATGGACCGCACAAAAAGGTTTAGGGCCATACTTGTGAGGCGGTACATTTCAGGGTGTAATGGCAATACAAACTTAAGGCTCACATCCGTTTTCCAAAGCAGAAGAATCAGCGATATCACCGCCATCAAACCTTGAGAAATCAAACTCGCCCATGCGGCACCTTTTAAGTGCATCGGCTCAATAAGGCCTTCAATTCCGTACACCAAAGCAAAATCAAGACCGATATTTGCAAATGCTCCTAACAAGGCCACAATCATCGGCCAGAATGTGTTTTGCAAGCCTCTGAACACCCCAAAAACAGCAAAGGTGAATAAGGTGAGCGGAAAGCCCCACACCCTGATGTTGTAGTAATCCACGCTGTATTCCAGCACCAGTCCCGAAGCATTGTAAAGTTTAAATATGCCCTCCACAAAAAAGATGGTGCTGAGTAAAATAAACACGCTGAGCAACACATTCAGGTAAATGGCTTGCGCAGGAAGTGTTTTTAATTCGTCCAGTTTTCCTGCGCCCAAATATTGAGAAATAATAGCTGAAATGGCACTGCGTGTTTGACCCAGAATCCAGATTAATGCTGAAAGAAAAGAACCCACAATGCCCACTGCAGCCAGTGCTTCGGTGCCGTTAACGGGAATGTTTCCCACGATGGCGGCATCTGTAATAGAGATTACAGGCTCTGCTATCCCGGCAATCAACGCCGGAATGGCAAGGCGATGGATGTTTTTAAAAGAGAGGTCTTTTCTCAATGATGTTGATTTTAAACAAGAAACCACAAGCGGGATGCTTGTGGTTTTTCCTGGTGGAGAAGATGGGACTCGAACCCACGACCTCTTGGCTGCCAGCCAAGCGCTCTAGCCAACTGAGCTACATCCCCGATTGAGGGGTCAAAAATAATTAAAAAAAACCATTCTAAAGAGCTTCCCGTAAAAGTTTATTAAAAGTCCTTACTAAATTATAGCAGAATTTTTTAACCTATTGAAATATAACGTCCCTACGGGACTTTGTTAATGAGCTGGCTTATTTTTTTACCAATATTCAGCCCCGATAGGGGCAAAATATAGGTAGTAAATAGTTTAGTAAAAACCATTAAAGCCCCTTAGGGGCGGAACTTTTTTCAAACTAAAACCCGGCCGGAGCGAAAGAACAGCAATTAAGCTTTTGCCTTTTCTTTGGCTTCCATATCAATCAGATAAGCCATGTTTTTTATAATCTTGTCGTGTTTGGTCACAAAAGGATTGTTTTGATCCCAAACATAACCGGCCAATACAGCGCAGATTTTTCTTTTCACATCGGGGTTTTCGGGTTGATGAAAAAACAGGTTTTGGAGGTTTCCGGTGTACCACTCTTTCACATAAGTAGTAAAAACGGCGATTCCTTTTCTCATATAGCCTTCATATGCTGTTTCCCAGTTTACTTGTTCGCCATTCAACTGTTTGATAGCAAGTTTTGCGGCAAGCATGCCCGATTCTGTCGCAAAGGCAACCCCCGACGAAAACACCGGGTCTAAAAACTCTGAGCTATTCCCCGTAAGGGCAAAACCGGCACCATACATTTTTTTTACTGACCGTGAATAATTGCTCAGTTTTATGGGTGGGAATAAAAAGGGCAATCCGCCAAAACGTTTTTTATAATAGTCAGATTGCGAAATCGCATTTTGTAAAGCTTGAGTAGTATCGCCGTTTTCTGAAAGTTTTTCGATAAATTCGGTAGGAGCAACTACGCCCACACTGGTTTTCCCGTTTGAAAACGGAATGACCCACAACCAGACTTCAGTTTCTAAAATGTCAAATGAAATGAGTGTGCCTTCAACCCCATCGGGACGGTTAACATCAACGACATGTGAAAAAATAGAGGAATGAGGATCCAACCCTGATGGTGTGTCCAAATCGAGCAACCTGGGCAAAACCCGTCCAAAACCACTGGAGTCGATAATAAATTTTGAATGAATCGTTTTTTCCTTGCCGGAAGCGTCTTTGATGGTTGTTTTGGAATTTGTTCCTGTAAATTCTACAGCGGTGACTTCGCTGTTAAATTCAAGATCAACTCCTTTCTTAATTACTTCCTGGGCCAAAGTGTGGTCGAAATCGGCTCGAGGCACTTGCCAGGTCCAATCCCATCCATCTGAAAACTTTTTGCTGAAATCAAAATGACACACCTGATTGCCTCTGATAAAGCGTGCGCCAAATTTCTTTTCAAAATTCATCTTGTCGAGCGCAGGCAACAAGCCGGCTTCATCAAAATGATCCATCACCCGCGGAATCAAACTTTCGCCCACGACCAAACGCGGGAAAGTTGTTTTTTCTAAAACCTTCACTTTAAGTCCTTGTTGATGAAGGTAAGATGCAGAAACACAACCTGAAGGGCCTGCGCCAATTACCAATACATCTACACACTCGTTTAAACCATTTATACAATCGTTTAACATAAATTTATAATTTCCTCCTAAATATCTTACATTTGCTTCGTAAAATTAAAAATATAAATTTGATATTCACTTTAATTAGTAGATAATCTCAATTGATTTTGTTACATGACTAAAATCCATACATATTTAAAGCTCACCGATTTTAATGAAGTTGTTTTTTATAATCAAGAGGTGGAATTGAGCGATGAAATTGTTTCAAAAGTTGAACAAAGTTTTAATTTTTTAAAATTCTTTTCAGAAAACAAAATTATTTATGGCGTTAACACCGGTTTTGGTCCCATGGCTCAATACCGTGTCAAGGATCAAGATCGCACACAATTGCAATATAACCTGATTAGAAGTCACGCTTCCGGAATAGGAAATCCCTTAAACCCACTCTTTGTTAAATCATCCATACTTGCCAGGTTGCATACCTTGTCATTAGGTTGCTCCGGCGTGCATCCTTCAGTAATTCAACTGATGAAAGAACTTATAAACCGCGACATTACCCCGCTTATTTTTGAACACGGAGGTGTGGGTGCCAGTGGTGATTTAGTTCAGTTGGCACATTTGGCGTTGGTATTGATTGGTGAGGGCGAGGTTTTTTACAAAGATGAACGCAGACCTACCAAAGAAGTGTTTGAACAGGAAAACCTAAAGCCTATTCAGGTTGAAATACGTGAAGGCCTTGCGCTGATGAACGGCACTTCGGTTATGACCGGAATTGGAATTGTGAATGCATTCCGGTCCCGTCAACTGATAGACTGGATGTTAAAAGCGTCTTGTTCCATCAATGAAATTGTTAATGCCTATGACGACCACTTTTCCGAAGGATTAAACGCTGTAAAAAAACACGACGGCCAGCAGCAAATTGCTTTCAAAATGAGAGAATACCTCTTTGACAGCAAAAGAATCAAAAAGAGGGAAGAGCACTTGTACAATGGAATAAGCAATGAAGAAATTTTTAAAGAAAAAGTTCAGGAATATTATTCCCTGCGTTGTGTTCCTCAAATTTTAGGACCGGTTCTGGACACCCTGAACAATGCTGAGCAAGTACTTGAAAACGAAATAAACTCTGCAAATGACAACCCGATTGTTGATGTAAAAAACAAACAGGTGTATCATGGGGGAAATTTTCACGGTGACTATGTAGCACTTGAAATGGATAAGCTGAAAATTGTCATCACAAAACTTACTATGCTTGCAGAGCGGCAGCTAAACTATTTAATGAACAGCAAGCTTAACGAGATTTTACCCCCTTTTGTAAATCTAGGTGTTTTAGGGTTTAACTTTGGTATGCAGGGCGTTCAGTTTACAGCAACTTCAACTACGGCAGAAAACCAGACCCTTTCCAACCCGATGTATATTCACAGCATTCCAAACAACAATGACAATCAGGATGTGGTAAGCATGGGGACCAATGCCGCAACTATGACTTCAAAAGTAATTGAAAACGCCTTTGAAGTGGTGGCCATAGAGCTTATTGCCATTGTTCAGGCAATAGATGTGTTGGGAGGAATTGACGGGTTTTCTTCAACAACAAAAGAAATGTATTACGAGTTGAGGCAAATCGTGCCGACATTTAAAAATGATAAGGCATTGTATCCCTACCTTCAAAAAGTAAAAGCACACTTAATGAAACATTAGAATTTTAATCTAACCAATAAATTTTTTAATTATGAAAAAGTTACTTTTAATGGTTTTTCTGGTAAGCTTATTTGCAGATGCACAAGAGCTCGCTTTGGTAAGAGAGAAAAAACAATATGGCTATATGAGCACCTCCGGACAGATGGCCATTGAGCCACAGTTCAGGAACGCAAGTGGTTTCAGTGATGGCTTGGCTGCTGTTGAAAAAGACAGAAAATGGGGTTTTATCGATGTCAAAGGAAATTGGGTTATTGAACCGCGATTTAACAGGGCAAAAGATTTTAGCGACGGAATAGCAGTTGTGCAAATAGACAGAGAGTGGGTTTATATAAATAAAAATGGAGAGACACCCTTTAGACCGGAAACTGATAAAATTTACGATTTTTCAAATGGAGTGGCCTTTATTAGGCAAGACAGAAAAGTTGGGTTTATAAACAATCGTGGAAATGTAGTTCTGCCTCCCACATATGATGTTATCAGAGATTTTATTGGAAATTATGCAAGGGTAAGGAATGATGGTAAATGGGGAATTATCGACAAATCAGGAAAAGTAGTGATTCCCGTAGAATATGATGATCTAGGTAATCTACACAAAAACGTCACTTTTGCCAAAAAAGGAGATGAATTTGGACTTATCATAAACAATAAGTTTCAGGTGATAGAAGGAGCTACAAGAATTTGGGATTTTCATACACAAGACTTAACCTATGCCCAGAAAGATGGAAAAATTGGCTACATTAATTTAAAAGGTGACTGGGTGATAGAGCCAAAGTTTGACAGAGGCCGTGCTTTTGCACAAAATCTGGCACCGGTTCAACAGGATGGAAGCTGGGGATACATAAATACCTCCGGAAACTTTGTGATAGAGCCCACTTATAGTGATGCCGAAATCTTCAGCCCTGATGGTTTGGCTCCCGTAAAAATTGGCAGAGATTGGGGCTTTATCAATACTAAGGGTGAACTGGTTATAAAAGCAGAATACCAAATTACAGCTGCAAGTTTAACAGGATTTTTTGGTTCTGCTGAGAAAGGATTTATAAACGGGTTTGCACGTGTTGGGCATAAAAAAAAATGGGGCTTTTTGAAAACCGATGGCAGCGTTTTGGGCAATAAATGGTTTGAAGGTGTAGAATTATTTCAAAAATAAATTAGAATGAGTATTAAAAAATGTGCTATAGTAACGGGAGGCTCCAGAGGTATTGGTAGTGCCATTTGCGTTACTTTGGTAAAAGAAACAGATTACCATATTTTAATCAACTATACCTCCAACGAAGCAGCCGCAAAATCAACCCTTGAACAAGTAGTTGAAAACGGTGGAAGTGGAGAAATCATCAAATTTGACGTAAGTAATGCCGAAGAAGTTGAAAACACCTTAACCAACTGGCAGGAAAACAACCCTGACGCCATTGTTGAGGTTATTATCAACAATGCCGGAATCACCAAAGATGGCCTTTTTATGTGGATGCCGGTTGAGGACTGGAACAATGTTATACAAACCAGCCTAAACGGTTTCTTCAATGTCACCCGGTTTTTTATTCAAAAAATGCTGCGCAACAAATATGGAAGAATAGTGAACATGGTCTCTGTTTCCGGGGTGAAAGGCACCGCCGGACAAACCAACTATTCGGCAGCAAAGGGCGCTATGGTTGCTGCAACCAAAGCCCTGGCACAGGAAGTTGCAAAACGCAATATAACAGTAAATGCAGTTGCACCCGGATTTATAAAAACCGATATGACAGAAGCTATGGATGAAAATGAATTAAAAAAATTAATACCGCTGAACCGTTTTGGTGAAGCACAGGAAGTAGCCGATTTGGTAGGATTTTTAGTTTCAAAAAAATCTGGTTATATTACGGGTGAAGTGATTAACATCAACGGCGGAATATATTCATAAACTGAAGTTTGAGTAAGCAATGAAAGAAAGAAGAGTCGTCATAACCGGAATGGGAATTTATTCCTGTATTGGCACCTCGTTAAATGAGGTGAAAACCTCTCTTTTTGAAGGTAAATCCGGGATTCAATATGATGCCGAAAGAAAAGAATTCGGTTTTCGCTCTGCACTAACCGGGCTTGTACCGCCACCCGATTTAAAACCATTTTTGAGCCGAAGACAACGTGTGAGCATCGGCGAAGAAACAGAATATGCCTATATGGCAACGAGGGAAGCCCTTGAAAACGCAAAAATTCCTGATGCTTTTTTTGATGAACATGAAGTTGGAATTCTTTACGGCAACGACAGTGTTTCAAAAGCAATCATTGAATCGACCGATATAATCAGGGAGAAAAAAGACACAGCACTTATTGGCTCGGGTGCCATTTTTAAGTCGATGAACTCCACAGTCACCATGAACCTCTCAACCATTTACAGGTTGCGGGGGGTAAATATGACCATTAGTGCAGCCTGCGCCAGCGGCTCACATTCCATCGGGATGGGGTATATGCTGATTAAAAGTGGCCTGCAGGATATGATTATATGTGGTGGTGCCCAGGAAATAAATAAATATGCCATGGCCAGTTTTGATGGTTTGGGTGTTTTTGCTTCACGCGAAAACGAACCCACAAAAGCCTCCAGACCCTTTGATTCCGGAAGGGATGGACTTGTGCCAAGCGGCGGAGGGGCTACGCTCATTTTGGAAAGCTATGAATCTGCCGTAAAACGCGGCGCACCCATCATCGCCGAAGTAGTGGGCTATGGGTTTTCATCAAACGGAGGCCATATTTCAACACCCAATGCCGAAGGTCCTGCTTTAGCCATGCAAAGAGCTTTAGATGACGCTAGACTTCCTGCTGACGCCATAGAATATATCAATGCACATGCTACATCAACCCCCGTGGGTGATGCTAATGAAGCAAAAGCCATTCACGGAATTTTTGGCAAAACAAACCCGCCGGTAAGCTCAACAAAATCAATGACCGGTCATGAGTGCTGGATGGCAGGAGCCAGCGAAGTCATCTATTCAATTTTAATGATGAAGAACGATTTTATAGCTCCAAACATCAATTTTGAAACACCCGATGAGGATTCAAAAAAGTTAAATATTGTGCCAACAACATTAAATAAAAAATTTGATTTACTTTTGTCCAATTCTTTTGGGTTTGGAGG
>ERZ869909.1976-NODE-1976-length-15093-cov-4.066129_pt1 | contig 15093 bp, 14 predicted proteins | sample MGYA00520892_ERZ869909 | MGnify/ENA primary metagenome ERZ869909 (study PRJEB32215, sample SAMEA104723947) | bioreactor metagenome | biome: bioreactor; feature: anaerobic bioreactor; material: water | place: China | collected 2015-03-12 ...
CGCTTTGGCTATAGTGATGGTGCGCCGGCCATTTAGTGGTTGGTAACAGCAACACCTGCTCTTGAACGCAATCGACCCGCCAATGGCGGGTCGATTGCGCGTGGGCTTGGCTCGGGCCGCTCAGTCGCGGTACTCGTCGATGCTTGGGCAGGAGCAGATCAGCTGTCTATCGCCGAAGACATTGTCGACGCGGTTGACCGCCGGCCATACCTTGGCAGCCTTGACGGCGTCGGAGGGGAAGGCGCCGAGCTTCCTGGTATAGGGGCGGTCCCAGGCGTCGTCCATCAGGTCGGCCATGGTATGGGGGGCATGGACCAGCGGGTTGTTATCCGCCGGCCAGTCACCACCTTCTACCGCCGCGATCTCCTTGCGGATGCTGATCATGGCATCGCAGAAGCGATCAATCTCGTAGCGAGATTCCGACTCGGTGGGTTCGACCATCAGGGTGCCGGGCACGGGGAAGGACATGGTCGGTGCGTGGAAGCCGTAGTCCATGAGGCGCTTGGCGATATCCTCTTCGCTGATGCCGGAGGCTGTCTTGATCGTGCGGATATCGATGATGCACTCATGTGCCACGGTGCCGTTGACACCGCGGTAAAGCACTGGATAGTGCGCCTCGAGCCGCCTGGCCACATAGTTGGCGTTGAGGATGGCGAGCTCGGTGGCCTCGCGCAGGCCGCGGGCGCCCATCATCTTGATATAGGCCCATGAGATCGGCAGGATCGAGGCGCTGCCGAATGCCGCCGCCGAAACGGCACCGCAGTCGGCATTGACGCCGGCAATCGGGGTGACCACATGGTTGGATACGTAAGGCGCCAGGTGCGCCTTGACCCCGATGGGGCCCATGCCCGGTCCGCCGCCACCGTGGGGTATACAGAAGGTCTTGTGCAGGTTGAGGTGCGAGACGTCGCCACCGAAGTCGCCGGGGCGAGACAGGCCGACCTGGGCGTTCATGTTTGCGCCGTCGATGTATACCTGGCCGCCGTGCTGGTGGACGATGGAACAGGCTTCCCGTACACCCTCCTCGAACACCCCATGGGTGGAGGGGTAGGTGAGCATGATGGCCGAGAGAGCGTCGCTGTACTGAGCGGCCTTGGCGCGCAGGTCCTCGAGATCGATGTTGCCGTCGCTATCGCATTCGACCACCACCACTTTCATGTGGGCCATGGCTGCGGAGGCGGGATTGGTGCCGTGGGCAGAGCTGGGAATCAGGCAGATGTCTCGATGCCCTTGGCCCTCTGCCTGCTGGTAGCGGCGAATGGCCACCAGCCCGGCATATTCACCCTGGGCGCCGGAGTTGGGCTGCATCGAGATATGCTCATAGCCGGTGATCTCGACCAGGAAGGCGGCCAGCTCATCGATCATCTGCTGGTAGCCGGCCACCTGGTTGCGTGGGGCGAACGGGTGGATCTGACCGAATTCCGGCCAGGTGATGGGGATCATCTCGCTGGTGGCGTTGAGCTTCATGGTGCAGGAGCCCAGCGGAATCATGGCGTGGGCCAGCGACAGGTCCTTGTTCTCCAGCCGCTTCAGGTAGCGCAGCATCTCGGTTTCGCTGCGGTAGCGTTGGAAGGTCGGGTGATCGAGGAAGCTCGATTCGCGGCGACAGGCTGCCGGAATGCCGGTCCTACCCGCCTTGACCACGGCTTCATCCAGCGCGGTGACCGAGAGCCCGTGTTCTTCGTCGAGCAGCACATCGAAGAGGGTGTCGAGATCGTGGGCCGTGGTGGTCTCGTCGAGACTGACGCCGATGTCGCCATTATCGAAATAGCGCAGGTTGATCTCGTGGGTCATGGCGCGACCATGGATCTTGCCGGCATCGATACCGGTCAGGCGGAGGGTGTCGAACCAGCTGTCGTGGGCCAGCGCCACGCCCTTGCTGGTAACGCCCTCGGCGAGAATGGTGGTCAGGCGCTGAATGCGGGTGGCGATGGTGGTGAGCCCTTCGGCGCCATGATATACGGCGTAGAACCCCGCCATGTTGGCCAGCAGGGCCTGGGCGGTACAGATGTTGGAAGTGGCCTTTTCTCGACGGATATGCTGCTCGCGAGTCTGCATCGCCATGCGCAGGGCGGTGTTGCCCCGGGAATCCCTGGACACGCCGATGATGCGCCCCGGTATTGAGCGCTTGAGCTTGTCGGTGGTGGCAAAGAAGGCAGCATGGGGGCCACCGAAGCCCATGGGTACGCCGAAACGCTGGCTGCTGCCCACCACGATATCGGCACCCAAGACGCCAGGCTCCTTGAGCAGCACCAGGCTCATGATGTCGGCAGCCACGCAGGTCATTACGCCGCTCTCCCGCGCGGAAGCAAGCAGTGGCGCCAGGTCGCGGATCTCGCCGCTCTGCCCCGGGTACTGGAGCAGGGCGCCGAAGACGTCGTGTTCGGCAAGGCTGTCGGCGGCGCCGACGATCAGCTCGAAGCCGAAGTAGTGGGCACGGGTGCGTACCACGTCCAGTGTCTGCGGCAGCACATCGTCGGCGACGAAGAAGGCGTTGCTCTTCGACTTCTTGTTGGCGCGCTGGCACAGCGCCATGGCCTCGGCCGCCGCCGTGGCTTCATCCAGTAGCGAGGCGTTGGCCAGTTCCATGCCGGTAAGGTCCATCACCATCTGCTGGAAGTTGAGCAGCCCTTCGAGCCGACCCTGGGCGATCTCAGGCTGATAGGGTGTATAGGCGGTGTACCAGCCCGGGTTCTCCAGCACGTTACGTTGGATCACGGCCGGTACATGGGTGTTGTAGTAGCCTTGGCCGATGTAGGTCTTGAACACCTTGTTCTGACGCGCCAGACGCTTCAGGTAGTCCAGTGCCTCGGCTTCACTGCGAGGCGGGTCGAGATCCAGCTCTCGGCCCAGGCGAATGTCCGCCGGGACCGTGCGCTCGATCAGGGCGTCCAGGCTTTCCATTTCCAGCGACGCCAGCATGGCGGCGACGTCATCGGTATCCGGTCCGTTGTGGCGTCGGATGAAGGCGTCATGATCGGCCAGTTCGGCCAGGCGGCGATTGTCGGAAGCCATGGAGCACCCTGTCGATAGAAGAGAATGGGCCCGGCCGCCCGGGCCGGGAGATCTGTCGGATAATCAGTCTTCGGCGGTAATAGCCTGGTAGGCGTCGGCATCGAGCAGGTCGTTGAGGCTGGTGGCGTCCTCGATGCGAACCTTCATGATCCAGCCGCCGTCATAGGGCGCCGCGTTGACCGTTTCGGGCGCGTCTTCGAGTGTCTCGTTGACGGCGATGACCTCGCCGGCCACCGGGGCATAGAGGTCGGAGGCTGCCTTGACTGACTCGATCACCCCAAACTCATCACCCTTTGCCAGGATGCGTCCGACATCGGGCAGTTCCACGAATACCACGTCGCCCAGGGCTTCCTGGGCATGATCGGTGATGCCTATGGTGACGGTACCGTCGCCATTATCCAGCACCCATTCATGGCTATCGTTGTAGCGCAGATTGGCGGGAATCGTGCTCATGATGTTTTTCCTATACGAAAAAGGTTTCTGAACGAGTGAATGCTAACGCCATTGACGCCGTTTGGCGAGTCCCTGTGGATGACCACATTGGGCGCTCATGCCTGCCCCTCCAGGAGCCTTCAAGCGGCAGGCTTCCAGAGGCGGTGTGCTTTCTGGTTCGCTTCCCTTGCTCCATTCGACAGTTCCGTGAACGCTCACTAGTCTGTAGCCAGGCTTGTACGACTCGTATTCATTGCAAGACTCCACCGCACTGGCTATCACTTTGGTTATCACACTGGCTATCACTCTGGCTGCTGCTCTGGCCCATAGGATGGGCTCGCAGAGGAAGACAGTCTGTTGTTTCCGATACGAAACACGCGTTACGCTTGCTCTCCAACGGGCCTACGAACTGGTTTCTTGAGAGAACTCTCCGAGTGGGTAGCGTAATTATGGTGGATTCCGCTATGGTACGCCGGTTTGTGCTGCCGATCGTTCTGGTTCGATACCCATGGCGCGATTAACGTTGGTACCGATGTATCCGGCGAGAGCATCGGCAGCCCCAACAATAAATCCATACAACAGAGGGACACGTGCGTGGAAACCTTGACAGCGATATTCACGGCCATCAATAGCGTGGTCTGGGGCCCGTTGATGCTCATTCTCCTGCTGGGCGTTGGCCTCTATCTGCAACTCGGCCTCAAGTTCATGCCGATTCGCAAGCTGGGTACCGGGTTCAAGCTGATGTGGCAGGGGCGCGATGCCAAGCCGGTACCGGGCGAAAAGAAGCGAGTGGAAGCAGAGGGCGAAATTTCGCCCTTCAACGCCTTGATGACGGCGCTCTCCGCGACGATCGGCACGGGTAACATTGCCGGGGTGGCGACAGCCATCGCTCTGGGTGGGCCTGGGGCGATATTCTGGATGTGGATCACCGCCCTGGTGGGCATGGCGACCAAGTTTGCGGAAGCGGTGCTGGCAGTACGCTTTCGCGAGACCGACAGTACCGGCTACCACGTCGGCGGGCCGATGTTCTACATCAAGAATGGCCTGGGCAAGAAGTGGCTGTGGCTGGGCGGCGCCTTTGCCTTCTTCGGTGCCGTGGCAGCCTTCGGGATCGGCAATACCGTGCAGTCCAACTCGGTCGCCGACGCATTGGATTCCACCTTCAATATCCCTCACTGGCTGACAGGCGTGGTGATCATGGTATTGGCCGGGGCGGTCATCCTGGGAGGCATCAAGCGTATCGCGAAGGTGGCGGGTAAGCTGGTGCCTATCATGGGTATCCTCTATATCCTGGCGGGGCTGCTCGTCCTGGTCGTCAATGCGAGCCAGATCGGCGAGGCCTTCAGCCTTATCTTCTACTACGCTTTCAATCCTCATGCCGCGGCGGGCGGTTTCGCCGGCGCAGCCGTGATGGCAGCCATCCGCTTCGGTGTGGCGCGTGGGATCTTTTCCAACGAGGCAGGCCTGGGCAGTGCACCCATTGCCCATGCCGCAGCCAAGACCAGGAACCCGGTGCGCCAAGGGATGATCGCCATGCTGGGCACCTTCATCGATACAATCATCGTCTGCACCATCACGGCGCTGGTGATTCTGACCTCCACGGTATGGATTGAAGGCGAGCAGGGTGCTTCGCTGACGGCGCTCTCCTTCGATGCGGCTCTGCCTGGGTTTGGCAACCAGATCGTCTCGCTGGCGCTGGCAGTGTTTGCTTTTACCACGATCCTTGGGTGGTCCTTCTACGGTGAGAAGTGCTTCCAGTTCCTGTTCGGCACACGATCGATCATGCTCTACCGCACGCTGTTTGTGCTGGCCATTCCTCTCGGGGCGATGGCGCAGCTGGGCTTCATCTGGCTGATGGCAGATACCTTCAATGCCATGATGGCCATTCCCAACCTCATTGCCCTGGCACTGCTTTCACCGGTGGTGTTCAAGGTGACCAGGGATTATTTCGACGGTAAGGAGGTCTTGCCGGGCGAGGATCTCGATCACGGTCAGCGTTGACGTTGGCAACTGGTAACACGATAGGCGTCCTTCGGGGCGCCTTTGTCAGCGCTGAAGCGCGCTGTCGTATTCATGGTCTACCACTATCACTATCCGAGGACTTCTGCATGAGCGATCTCAAGCATACGCCGCTGCATGGACTGCACCTGGAGCTGGGCGGCAAGATGGTGCCTTTTGCCGGCTATGACATGCCGGTGCAGTACCCGCTTGGCGTCAAGAAGGAGCATGAGCACACCCGGACGGCCTGTGGCTTGTTTGACGTCTCGCACATGGGGCAGGTCCTGCTGCGTGGGCCCCGGCCGGCCGAGTCGCTGGAGACCCTCGTCTGTGCGGATATCGTCGGGCTGCCCGAGGGTATGCAGCGCTATGCGATGTTCACTGGGCAGGAGGGCGGCATCCTCGACGACTTGATGGTGGCGAATGTGGGCGATCACCTCTACCTGGTGGTCAATGCGGCCTGCAAGGATCAGGATATCGCCCTGCTCGAGATGGGTGTGGATGCCGAACACGAGGTTGAGATCCTCGATCGAGGTCTGCTGGCCCTTCAAGGGCCACTGGCGGCAAGTGTGATGCAGCGGCTTTGTCCGCCGGCATGCGAGATGCTCTTCATGCAGCATGGCCGCTTCGAGATCGACGATATTCCCGTCTGGATCAGTCGCAGCGGTTATACGGGGGAGGACGGTTTCGAGATATCGGTACCGACGGAGCGTGCCGAGGCGCTGGCCCGTCGCCTTCTCGCCGAGGAGGAGGTGGAGGCGATAGGTCTCGGCGCGCGAGACTCCCTGCGCCTTGAGGCAGGACTCTGCCTTTACGGTCACGACATCGATATCGAGACTACGCCGGTGGAAGCGGGGCTTATCTGGGCAATCGGCAAGCCGCGTCGTCGTGGCGGCGAGCGTCAGGGCGGTTTTCCCGGTGCAGACCTGATCCTGCACCAGGTCGAAAAGAAGGATCACCGACGCAAGCGAGTGGGCTTGCTGGGTGAAGGACGCGCTCCGGTTCGTGAGGGTGCCGAGCTGTTCAGCAGTGACGACAAGGCGATCGGCGTGGTGACCTCCGGGGGCTTTGGCCCCAGCGTTGGCCAGCCCGTGGCCATGGGGTACGTCACCATCGAGAACGCCGAGATCGGCACGACCGTATACGCCGAGGTGCGTGGCAAGCGGCTGCCGATGACGGTGAGCAAGATGCCGTTCGTGACGCCGGGGTACTTCCGGGGATAAATTTTTATACCGTTATATTGCTGTACGTGTGATGTTCATCACACGTACAGGGAAGTCGATGGGTACATTGATCAAGACGCGCTGGAGCTTGGCCTGATCCAACGAAAGGTGAGGCTGATCCTGAGCCCGGGAATCTTGCGGGGTAGCAGCGCATGTTGAAGCTGCTGCTGTACGCCGTTTCCCATCAGCAGGAGACTATCGTGGGGCAGCCAGACATTGAAGGCCCTGCGTGAACCCTGGCGCCAGCGCAGCCTCAATGGCCGCTCCGCTCCCAGACTGACGGCCGCTATCAGTGGGTCAGGTCCGAGTTCGGGTTCGTCGTCACTGTGCCAGCCCATGCGTTCCTCGCCATTGGCATAGCGGTTGAGCAGTACGCTGTTGAATGTGGTGGTCAACCCGGTTTCGGCCAGGCGTGCGATGACGGCATCACGGATCCTGCCGACATCGGGGTGCCATGGTTCAGGCGTGAAAGCACGTCCGGAATAGCGGTAATGCGCTGCGCCATCTCCCATCCATACCTGCCGGCGGGGAATAGGGTGTTCTCGACCATAGAGCCGCAAGCGTGGCTGTTGCCACGCCAGGTCTCGATCGAGCCGGGCCAGGACAGCGCTGGCCTCCGGCTCGCCGAGAAGGGCGGGGAAACGCTGCAGCAGCGGCGAACCAAGCAGGGTATCACCCGCCAATGGGCTCGATCTCCTCATGGCTTCAGCGTAGCACTCTCCGCGGATCGATTGGCTTGCCACCCAGGCGTAGATCGAAGAGCAGATCGTATCGCTCGGTGGTATTGCTGTAACCGACTTCGCACAGCGGTGTTCCACGACTGACCCGAGCGCCATCGTCGACCAGGATCGAATCGCACAGGGCGTAGACGCTCTGCAGGTTATCGGCATGATGCACAATGACTACCCGGCCTAGCTGGCGCATGCTTCCGGCAAAGCGAACATCGCCATCGGCCACGGCCTTGGCGTTGGCGCCACTGTTGGTGGCGAGCAACATTGGCTGCAGCGTACCTCGACTGTCGCTGCCGAAAGGACGCACGATCCGATAGTCGTCAAGCGGCCATGGCCAGTTGCGGGCGGAGCCGGGCAGTGAGCTGGTGTCGGGTGCGGGCGGCGTAGCGCGTGGCGCACTGCTGCTACCGCTGGAGCCGGCGCCGCTTTGCGTGCTGCTGGCAGTGGCCGTCGCTGCACGGGCAGTCGCTCCCTGCAAGGGCACCTGGATAACCTGGCCGACCCTCAGCCGCGTGGGCTCAATGCCCGGGTTGGCCGATTGAATGCGTGCCGGCGTGGTGGCGAAGCGTCGAGCGATGCCGGAATAGGTATCGCCGGGGCGTACCTCGTAGCGATATGGGCCGCCGGATGGAGCTCGCTCCTGCTGGGAGGGGACCAGCAGGCGCTGGCCTACCGCCAGGCGATTGGGGTTGGCATCCGGATTGAAACGCTGGAGTCGAGCCAACGGCACATCCGCCCGCGCCGCGATGCTTCCCAGGGTATCGCCACGTTGCACCGTGACCCAGCTTCCGGCGATGCCGGGGTCGCCACTACGCTGCACTACGCTGCGATCGCCACCGGCACCGCCGCCGCTACCGCTGGCACAGCCGGCCAACAGCAGCAGAATGGCGATGGTCAGCGCGAGTCGAGCGCCTCGTCCTTTTCCTGCCACAGGGCATTGAGCCATGAGTGGAAGCGCTCCTTATAGTGCGGGTCGTCGTAATAGCTGCCTTCCTGCATCCAGGCGGGTACGTCAAGACGGCGTGCCTCGACTGAAATAGGTCCTTCCCGGCCGCACAGGAACCCCCAGAAGGTCGGGTTGGGATTCTGGTAGCGCAGAGTGAAATCGAGAATGCCGCTGAGTCGATCGCCGAGCAGGTTGAGGACCTGTGCGATGCCGCCTGCCTTGGGCCGCAGCAGATGCCGGAAAGGACTATTCTGCAGATCCCGCTTGGCCGGCGTAAAACGAGTGCCCTCAACAAAGTTGAAGATGGCGATGGGCATTTCGCGGGCCCGCTCGCACATCCGCTCCGTTGCCTCGCGGTCGATGCGGGCAAGCTGTGGTTTTCGTGCCAGCTGGCGCTTCGTATAGCGGCGCATGAACGGATATTCCAGTGCCCACCAGGCGAGCCCCACGATGGGAACCCAGATCAGCTGCTGCTTGAGAAAGAAGCGGGGCATGGGAATGCGTCGATGAAGTCCCATCAGCAGCATGAAGATGTCAGTCCAGCTACGGTGATTCGACAGCACTAGCCACCACTGGTCTCGGGCGAGCCCCTCTGGCAGGTTCATGCTCACCTGGGGTTTCAGCCAGTGGCGCATCCACCACAGGTTGAAGCCGATCCAGTTGAGTGCCACGCCGTTGAGCCCATGCAGGACGGTTCGGCGTAGCCGACGCCCGGGCGTGATCAGCTTGAGGGCGGTCAGCAGCACGAGGGGCACCCCCCAGAACAGGGTGCTGAAAATAAGCAGCAGCACGCTGACGATCCCCTTCAGGGTCGACATGCTTCACTCCTTGCGTCGATTTCATGACAGCCGCTCATGCTAATGGATCAAGGGTGAGCTGCCCAGCGCTACCTGCTGTTACGGGTCGCATTGCTGAAGGGTGGTTCTAAGTACGTCATAGAGTGCGCGGGCGGCGGTGGAGAGTTCCTGGCCGGCACCAATGACAACGCCGACGGTGCGCCGTATCTGGGGGTCGTGCAGGGCAACGCAGCGCGCCCCCAGCTCATGCATCTGTTCCCGGCAAAGGGTCGGCACGGCGCTGACGCCCAGGCCGCTGGCGACCATGCGCCCCACCGTTGCCAACTGATGGCTTTCGAAGGCGACGGGAAGTTCCGTGCCCCGCTGAGCCAGAGTCTGTTCTATTAGAATGCGTACCATGGAGGGGCGCTGAAGGGTGATGAAGTCGTAATCGAGCAGGGCGTTCCAGTCGATTTCTCCGGCATCGGCTAGCGGGGAGTCGGGGGGGACGACGGCGACGAAGGTATCGTCGAAGAGGGGCAGGAAGTCGACCCCCTCGCTGGTTTCAGGTTCGAATGCGACGCCGAGTTCGACCTGTTGCTGGCGAACCATGTCGATCACCTGTTCATTGATCACGTCGTGCACCGTCACATTGACCCGCGGGAACTGCTCGCGGAAGACGCGCAGGGCATAAGGCAGTCGATTGCAGGCGATCGAAGGCATTGCTGCAACGGCCACACGGCCCAGTTGCAGCGTGAAACGCTGGCGCAGAAGCTCCTCGGCGTTATCCCAATCGGTGAGGAGCCGCTTGGTCATGGGCAGCAGGGTCTCTCCTTCTGGTGTCAGGCGTACGCTGCGAGTGCTTCGTATGAGCAGGGCGCCGCCCAGCGTCTCCTCCAGACCCTTGATGGCGAGACTCAGCGCGGGCTGAGAGAGATGGAGTCGCTCGCAGGCCTGTGTGAAGCTCAGGGTCTGGGCGACGGCTTGGAAGGCGCGGAGCTGCTTGACGGTCATGGCCATGATTTATTTATAATTCCGATTAATTGATAAAAAAAACAAACTTAACAAATATATTCGTCGGGTCAACACTGATCAGGTACTGTCACTCTTTCATCTCACAACAAGACGAGGCTTCGCGATGGCCGGATTCGACAAACGCGTATATTCCTACGAAGAGGCAATGCAAGGCATCGAAAGCGGTATGACCGTGATTGCCGGGGGGTTCGGCCTGTGCGGCATTCCCGAGAACCTGATTGCTGAGATCAAGCGGCGGGGCGTCAAGGACCTGACCGTGGTCTCCAACAATTGCGGTGTCGATGGATTCGGGCTTGGCCTGCTGCTGGAGGATCGTCAGATCAGCAAGATCTATGCTTCCTACGTTGGTGAGAACGCTCTGTTCGAGCAGCAGATGCTCAACGACGAGATCGAGGTCGTGCTGACCCCACAAGGTACCCTGGCAGAGCGCATGCGGGCTGGTGGAGCGGGCATTCCAGCCTTCTATACCGCAACCGGTTACGGCACGCCCATCGGCGAGGGCAAGGAGGTGCGCGAGTTCAACGGGCGACACTACATCCTCGAGGAGGCCATTACCGGCGACTTCGCCATCGTCAAGGGATGGAAGGCCGACCGTTACGGCAACGTGGTCTATCGCCATACGGCGCAGAACTTCAATCCCATGGCCGCTACCGCTGGCAGGATCACCGTTGTCGAAGTGGAAGAGATCGTCGAGCCGGGTGAGCTGGAGCCCAGTCAGATCCATACGCCCGGGATCTATGTCGACCGGATCATCCAGGGCTCTTTCGAGAAGCGCATCGAGAAGCGCACCGTTCGCGACTGAACCGCGACCTTCCATGGATTCGACTCGAGCCTTCCGGCCAGACCGGCTTGGCTCATAACGACAAGAGGCAAGAAGATGGCACTGACTCGCGAACAGATGGCACAGCGCGTGGCACGCGAACTGCAGGACGGCTTTTACGTCAACCTGGGTATTGGTATCCCCACGCTGGTCGCCAATTACATTCCCGATGGTATCGATGTCATGCTGCAGTCCGAGAATGGGCTGCTGGGAATGGGGCGCTTCCCCTCCGAGGAGGAGGTCGACCCGGACATGATCAATGCCGGCAAGCAGACCGTGACGGCACGGCCGGGGGCGGCGATCTTTTCCTCCGCGGAGTCTTTTGCGATGATCCGCGGCGGGCATGTGGACCTGACCGTGCTCGGCGCCTTCGAGGTGGACCAGGAGGGCAATATCGCTTCCTGGATGGTTCCCGGCAAGCTGATCAAGGGGATGGGTGGCGCCATGGACCTGGTGGCCGGTGCCGAGAACATCATCTGCACCATGACCCATGCCTCCAAGCACGGTGAGTCGAAACTGCTCGAAAAGTGCACCCTGCCGTTGACCGGTGCGGGCTGCATCAATCGGGTGCTGACCGACCTCGCTTATATGGAGATCGAGAACGGCGCCTTTATTCTCAAGGAACGGGCGCCGGGTGTCAGCGTGGAGGAGATCGTTGAAAAGACAGCGGGCAAGCTGGTGGTGCCCGAGCATGTACCCGAAATGACATTTGACGCCTGATTCTCGTTAATCGATACCTCAAATGAAGCCCGGGCCTGCAGGTCCGGGCTTCGTCGTTATGCGTTTTTCGTTGCGATGCGCATCTCGTTTGGCAGCGGTATAGAAGCTTGATGAATTTGTGACCAGCTCGTTGAAGCCCCGCTGGCCTCCGGGTGTCTGAGGGTTAAACCGCCGCCTTTCACAGTGTTATCCACAGTTTTTGTGGATAACTACAGGCGTCAGGTGATCTCGCAGCGAGTATGGTGGGGCAACAGCAACTCGACGGTGCGCTCATGATCGCTGCTCAGGCGCTTCTGCATCAGGGCGAGGCCTCCCTGGGGAATGCGATGCTCATCGCCGTCGGCAAAGGCCATACGGCGCGAACAGGTGGGGTAGAAGCGGTAATCCAGCAGGGGGGATACCGGAAAGAGTCCATGCTGGCGATCCTTGCTACCCTTGAGGCCGGTCTGCTCGAGGGACTCGTCGAGGCTGTCGATGCCACTTCCAATACGCTCGCAGTCGAATCCGGCGTGATGCATGCTCGGCCCCATGACCGACAGCCACCCAGCCAGCGGATGGGCGTCACAGAGTGTCCGATAGTTGGACCAGTCGGGCATCGCCCAGGGACGGCCGCGTGTCAGCAGGTTCTTGCCCCGAGCATCCTGTGGGTGAGTGTTGGCGACGAGTTCGGCGAGACGGGTCCTGGGCTCACGCGAGAGTGTACCCATCTGCAGCTCGGCGAGTATTAGCCAAGGACCGTCATCGGGCGGGGCCAGCAGGGAAACGAGCAGGCCACGGTCGGCCATGGCATAGCGCTGCGTGGGACGATAGCCGAGATGGCCCAGAGTGGGTAAGAGCTCGGCAGCCGCAAAGGGCGATTGGTTCAGGGTCAGTAGCGCCAGGTACTCTGCCGGGGTGTTGGTGGGCCACAGGCGCAGAGCACCCACTTCCGTGTGCTGATGAATATAGTCGAGCCACAGTTGTTGCAAGAACTCTTCCCGCTGCATCGTTGCCGTTCCTTGTCTCCTGATGCGCCTGTAACCAGGACGCCTGGCGACAGTATAGGTGGTGACGGCAATTGGCTTTCAACGGCAGAAGGACGGACGCAGGCGAGAAGGCTCGGGGAGCACGGCAGGGTGCTCCCCAGGGGCTGGCAATCAGGTAGCGCTGGCGCTGGATAAGAGGTTGTGGTCACGCACGTACTGGTCGAATTCGGTAAAGCCACCCACGTGTGACTGGTCGACGAATATCTGCGGTACGGTCGAGACCGGCTTGCCGATGGTTTTTTCCATGTCGGCCTTGCTGATACCTTCCTGCAGAATGTCGACGTAGCGATGGCCCTCAATGGCACCGGCCGCTTCCAGCCGTTCGGCAAGGGTTTGCGCACGGACGCAGAAGGGGCAGCCGGGACGGCCGAAGATCACGACGAACATAGGGGCACTCCTGGAAAAAAGTTGCCGCTATTGTGACCGATCACTTCACCTGGCGCCAATAGCGACCCGCTAGGCTGTGCATTGCCCAGGGCTATCAGGTACCTGGGAAAAGGTGAGAGGCCCTGCAAGCCCCAGTGCCGTGAAAGTGGCAGCTCACTAGTGCATTAGCTCAGAATAGCATCAGCTCATTGTCATCGGCGGCGCGAAGCAGGTCGGCGAGTTCGGCGTGAATCTCCGGTGCACTGACCAGGAGGTTTTCGCCGTATAGGTCCTCAGGAATACCCTTGGGGCAAGGATAGAGATGGCCTGCCCGAGCGCCGGCCTCGCGCGCGATCAACATTCCGGCGGCGAAGTCCCAGGGCGAGACGCTCTCGTAGTAAGCGTCAAGTCGGCCGCAGGCGACATCGCAGAGGTCAAGTGCTGCCGAACCGTTGCGGCGCACGTCCTGGCAGTGCTGGAGTATTGCCATCAGGCGGCGCATCAGGGGAGGGCGGCTATCGCGCCGGTAGGGGAAGCCGGTACCCACCAGACAGTGCTCCAGGTTGGAGCGCCGACTGGCATGTATGGGCTTGCCGTTGCACCAGGCGCCCTGCCCATACAGGGCGGTGTAGGTTTCACCCAGGAAGGGGGCGTGGACCACGCCGAGCCGGGTCTTGCCTTCGCTGACCCAGGCGATGGAAACAGCGACGTGATAAAGGCCATGGGCGAAGTTAACAGTCCCATCAATGGGATCCACGACCCACAGCGCATCGGCAGTCGCCATTACCGTATGATCCGGAGCCAGTTCCTCACTCAGTCGTGACTCGCCCGGTAGGGCGGCCTCCAGCCGCTCACTGATCAACGTGTCGATCTCCATGTCCACATCCGTGACCAGTTCCTGGCCCTGCTTGTAGCGCTGGCTGAATGCCTGACCCTGGCGCGCCGCTGTGATGCGCTCACCGGCGTGTGTTGCGATCGACACCGCCAACTCGAGGCGATCTTGGGGAAGCATGAGCATTCCTCGTCGCTGATGGAACTGCCAGAATAGCAGTCGTGGCGGATCCCTGCCGAACCGTACGGCCCGACTAACTTGTGGCCCTATCCGCTTGTGGCCCTATCAACTTGCCGAGGAAGGAGTGCCAATGCAGGCCCTGACACCCGAGCAGTACGAGCGTCTTCGCGATCTGGCCGCAGCCTGGCAGCAGCAGCAGGGCCGCAGTCTGAAGGCATCGCCCCATTACAATCCGCGGTTGAGCGTGGATGCACTGTGCTTTCAGGTGCTGGCGAAGAGCCAGGGAGATCGCGAAGAGGAGATCTACCTGGCCGGTGCCCTGGTCACCCCCGTGTCGCTATCGCTGGTTCTGGTGCCTGCGGTGGAGGCTGCGCCACCGCCCGAGTCGGGAACCCGTCGTCAATTCGCGCTGCCGTCGGGGCGCTACCCTTTTGTCGCGGAGCGGCTCGCGCGGTCGCTCTGGTTGTGGCGCTGCGAACTCATGGATGATCTCTCGGACCTCGGCTCACTGCAGGAGGCGAGCCGCCTGGCACAGCAGATGATGGACAAGGTCATGGCCCCCACCGGCGGCGAGTGAGGCTGGTTTCGGTGAGGGTGGTTTCAGTGAGGGAGGGGGCCTATGCTGGAAGCGATGTAACCGCGCTCATGCCCTCTACGCATGACTCCTTCTCATGTCCCGCTAGGGATTCCACCGCAGTGTATGAGGAATCGTTCATGACCAACGCAACGACCCCCAAGCCACGAGTCGCCTTGGTGACAGGCACCGCCAGTGGTATCGGTGAGGCCGTAGTGCACCAGTTTCGTGAGCTGGGTTTTCAGGTGCTGGCCGTTGATTTCAATGAGCAGGCCAAGGAGAAGGCCGATGCCGAGGGTGCCGCCTTCTTCAAGGCCGATCTCTCCGATGGCGAAGCCTGCAAGGCGGCCGTGGCCGAGGCGATCAAGCGTTTCGGACGTGTGGACATACTGGTGAATAACGCGGGTATACAGCATGTCT
>ERZ869909.1977-NODE-1977-length-15085-cov-3.725880_pt1 | contig 15085 bp, 12 predicted proteins | sample MGYA00520892_ERZ869909 | MGnify/ENA primary metagenome ERZ869909 (study PRJEB32215, sample SAMEA104723947) | bioreactor metagenome | biome: bioreactor; feature: anaerobic bioreactor; material: water | place: China | collected 2015-03-12 ...
CCAGCCGGACTTTGCGCTTGCGGTTGGCGCGGCCGGGGATGACCGGCACGGCTCCAGCCTGGCGGATGGTGCTGCGCAGACCGTCCCCGTCATAGCCCTTGTCCGCGATGAGATACTTCACGCGCTCGGCGCGCGCCAGCAGGGCCGGAGCGACGGTGATGTCAGCCGCGTTGCCCGCGGTCAGGGTCAGCGCGAAGGGGCGGCCCACCACGTCGGTCAGCGCGTGCAGCTTGGTGGTCTGGCCGCCGCGCGACGGGCCGATGGCCTGATTTTTCGCCCCCCTTTTCCGCCATGGGCGGCGCGCTGAGCCTTGACGTAGGTGGAGTCGATCGCGGTGCTTTTCGTCACCGCCCCGCTGGCGGCCAGCGCCTCCAGAAGCCTGATCCAGAACCGGCGGCGGGACCAGCGGTTGAAGCGGTTGTAGATCGTCGTGGGCGGCCCGTATTCGGGCGGACAGTCGCACCACCGGCAGCCGGTCTTGAGCACGTGGATGATGCCTGAAATCACCCGGCGGTCGTCCACCCGGCGCGCGCCGGGCTGGTTGGTGGGCAGATGCGGCGCGATCGCCGCCCATTGCATGTCGCTCAGCCAGAACAGGCGGGCCATGATGTCCTCCGATCACCCCAGCAAAGCCATCGGAATCACGATTTGCCGTGCTCACGCAACACGCTGATTGGGTTCAGACCCTAGTGTGCGTGCGCTTCGCTGCGCTAGGCCTTTTATTTGATTGTCTTTAAGTTTTCGAGCGTGGATGAACAGCTCATTCAGAACCGATATCCAGCCGTTCAGCACGTACAACGGAAGCTCGGTGGGGTACTCCTCGAAAAAGCATCCTAGGTCATTCTCCAGAAATATGCCGCCCTCTTCTACAGGAATTCGAAAACTGCGTGCGAGTGCGAAAGCAAAATCTTTATGCTCGGACTTTTTCGTTTGAAGATACAGTCGACCAATGGCGCCGAGATATCGTGCTTGCGTTAGTGCGGAAAAGAACTTGAATTGATAGGGCGTTACTCCATCATCAGGTTCGTAAAAGTAGACGTAGGAGTCATTAAGCTCCTCCATGCGATTTTGGGCTGCAAGCGCTACCTGATCTGCGCGTTCGTTTATGAGCCGGGTATCGGGGTTTCCGTTCTTCGCCGCATTCAGTATTTCAAGGATCATGTACGCACCGGACATCGGATGCTCGACAGTCCGCGAGTCGTCAAAGGCGGAGCGGGTGACAGGATATCCGTCACTCGCGACAGAATGCAACCTGTAGTAATTCCAGACTTTTCTTCGAGATTCTGAAAGAAAGTAGTAATCGAATGGATCTTCATCAATCATTGTATCAGCCGAACGTCTAAAGTCGTGCGAATTACAGTGCCGCATCGATGGGTGAGATTTCATGCTACTTTCCACTGATTGCATCGAATAGCAGGACTGGCAATCCCTAAATACGATACAAATCCAGTCGAATTTTCAGAGTTGTGGGCGGCAGCCCTACTATTCGTTCCTCAGGCGCTCTTTCCGTTTTCACGCAGAGCACGCAGGCATATTGCCAGCCCGTAGGCGAGATGCATTTCCTGGCGGAAATCCTTGCCGGCTGAAATGTTCAGTCCGCACACACGAAAGCGGCGGATCGCTGCGCGCCAGAATGCCGGGGTTGCACCGATCAGGGCGAAGTTCCCCATGCACGCCAGCAAAGCACCTAGCGACCAGAGCCTGGCGCCCGCACGTCGTACAATCAGGGCCTGCCCGCCCCGGAAAGTGAGGTCGAGAATGGAAGAGCGGACGACACTATCAATAGCGTTGCCGGTATCACTCGCACGAACGGTGTCAATGTAACCCTCTCCCGATTTGAATAGCGAAAAAGTTTCAATCGCCTGAGTTTCTACCGGCGCGGACCCGAGTATGCCGGTCAAGGCTTTGATGATGTAGGACTGATGGACGAGGTCAAACACCGGTTCCGAGGCGCTGTAAGCCCAGCCTGTCTCCGGGACGCGGCGAGCCAATATGTGCCGGGCGACACTCTCGGCGACACTCTCGGCGACGCCGGGCGAGGGGCGGCCATCAATGGCAGCGGCTTGGTGCAGTGCAAGCGCCCATACGCAAATCGTGTTGTCAACGTGCTCGCGGATATGTGGCGAAAAGAAGGGAATGTGCGCCTTGATATCCAGTCCTGACCACGGAGCACCATCAAACCGCTCAAGACCTTGCACCGCCTCGGAGAGCAGGTCGGTTGCCAGTTCCAGTTCGGGGAAACTGCTGACCACATCAGCCAGCGCGCAGGTCACAAGGGCGGATGTGACTAGGTAGGGTTCGTCGTAAGGTGCGTTCTTGAAGGCGAATCCCAGCCCCCATTGTGCAAATTCACCACGCGTGCGCTGGATGGCGCCTGCGGCAAGGCGCTCACACCCCGCTTCCAGCAACTGCAATGCATTGGGTCTGCTTATCATCGCGCACAGGGCAGCTTCAGTTACTGCCTGTAGATACTGTCCCTCTGCCATGGCGTGCCATTGGGGTGTAGCGCAGTAGGCATCAGCACTTACGCCGTCGTTAACGGCATATGTGTCCAGCAGGCCGTCCAGTACACGCCGGAAGGCTTTGGCTGCGGGTTCGCCTGCTTGCAACTTATCGATCATGCGCCACTCCAACTGGCTGATGCTAAGAACGCCGCCCCTTGCTTTTGACGCTGGCCATGGGTATCGACCGAATGGCCTTCCCACTGAGGAGGCTGGACTGGCTGCAGGTGCAGTCTCGGAAGCAGGAACGGGTAAAGCTCATGAAGGTTGTCGCTCTTGTGCCGAATTCGGGAGCACGGGATGCTCGCGTCGTCAAGCAAGCGCATACACTCGCTGCTGCCGGACATGAAGTCCACATCGTAGGGGTGCGGGAGCCAAACCATCCCAGTATCACCGCCGTACTGGGCGAGAACATACTCGTTCACCGCGTGACATGGCAGGGCGATGCCTACCGGCGCGCACTTGTTGCGGTGCTGCTTCGGATGGGGCTGCTGGCACTGATCTTTGTGGTGGCATCGGCTTTACTGGTCCTAGCACTTGCGCCGGCAATCGGGGCGCTCGGAAATGCCTTGGGCGGCTTCATGAACGACGCGGTACAATTTGTTGAAACCCGATTGTCCACTCACAGTCAGAATTTCGAGCCGGGCTGGAGTTGGCCGGGGCTTGGTTTGCTGATTTTTGACGTTCTCGTGCTGGTTGTTATCACTCTCGCCTTTGCTGCAAGCATATTCGTACTGAAGCCGGCGAGAAAGCTCAGTGCAGTTCTTGGTGCGGCGGTCGCTGTGATCGCTGAACCGGTTCGCAGTCTGGCGCGATTTTCAAAGAATTACAGCTCGCGGGATAACGCCCCGGCAAACGACCTGTCGCTTGTAGAGGCGTTGGCAGCGGGAAATCTGATGGCTTGGGTCGGTGATCTGCTTATCAACCGGTTTCGAGAACGGGCAATTTTCCGCTCTAGTTTCAAAGCTCGGAGCGACGCTCTGTTTCGCCATGCCCTGTCGCTGGACCCCGATCTTGTCTACGCGCACGAGGTTATGACGTTGACAGCTGGTTGCCGACTCAAAAAGGCGCTGGGTTGCCCGCTAATATACGACGCACATGAAATGTATGACGGCTTGGCTCAGGCTCCCGGCTATGTCAAACAACACTATTCTAGAGTCCACCGGATTCATATTGCATCTGCAGACCAAATGGTTGTCGTCAGTAAGTCCATGGCTGTCGCGTACGCCGACGCTTACGGAAATGCAGTCCCGTCGATGACGGTTGTCGCGAATGCCGTGCTGGACGTGGCCCTTCCTCCTTATGACGGGCGACTTCACCAAGCTGCGGATATTCCTCGGGACCGCAAGATATTGCTGTATCAGGGCGGTTTCGCACCCAACAGGGGCATTGAGGCGATTGTCCAAAGCGCTCGCTGGCTGGGCGACGACTGGACGATCGTTCTGATGGGGTGGGGGAATCTGGAAGCGACGTTGAGGGATCAAGCAGCGAGCTTAGCAGAAGTGGTAACAAACGAAAAATCCGAACAGATCCGCCGGAAAGCGGAACTGGCTCAGCGCGTGCATCAAGACGCCATGGTAAGGGCGTTTCTTGAAGGCTTCTCGCCCACTCGTGGCAGAAGCGCACTTCAAGTTCAGGCGGGCGCTCGGTCGGCGGAGGATGAAGCGGCCCGTGCCGATCCCTTGGCGGAATCGATCGACGCAAATATGAAAAATGCAGCGCCTGCAACGCTGGACGGTCTGGCACCGAACGCAGTCACACAAGGATTCGGGCTATCAGTGGCGGCATCCGATGTCGGGTCAAGATCTGAGGTTTTTGCCCGGAGCATCGCTGACGCTACTAGTTTACTAACGAACTGGTCGAAGAATTCCGGCAAGTTGAAGCAGGCCGCAAAGTCAGCCTTTGATGCCCAGTTGGAGCTGGAACTGTCTCTGCCCACACCATCCGATTTCGACAAGATCAGATTTGTGCCGCCAGTACCGCAAGAAGAGCTGCTACTTTGGAGTCAAGGTGCGACCATAGGGGTGATCCCCTACCCGAACGACGGCATCAATCATTGGGTGTGTTCGCCGAACAAGCTCTGGGAATATTCCTGTGCAGGCGTTCCGGTTCTCGTGAGCCCGGTCATTGAGCTGTACAACTTTATTCAAGAGTATGATTTCGGTTGGGTTTTGCCACCGGATCCGTCACCTGAGCGGATCGGACGGATCGTGAACAGCCTTGATGGCGCAGAAATCGAGGCTAAACGCGCACGGACACGATCTTTTATCGCGGATCATCATTGGGGCGTCTACGCGGAGCGCCTTTTAGAGGTAGTAAATAGCTGTGCGGCTGGAGCAAGGGCATGAGCTATTGGGCTCATGAGACTGCCGTGATTGACGATGGTGTCGAAATCGGCGACGGCACCAAGATATGGCACTTCACCCACGTTCTTCCTAGAACGGTGATTGGCCGCAACTGCTCGCTCGGTCAGAATGTGATGGCCGGCCCGGACGTCATTATCGGTGACAAGGTGAAAATCCAGAACAATGTATCGCTCTACAAGGGCATTGTCCTTGAGGATGGAGTGTTCTGTGGCCCCTCCTGCGTCTTCACCAACGTGCTGACACCGCGCGGCTTTGTTGAGCGCAAATCGGAGTTCGGTGCCACAATAGTACGGCGCGGGGCCACGATCGGAGCCAACGCCACTATTGTATGCGGCGAACCGGACGGACGCACTGTGCTGGGGGAGTATTGCTTCATTGCAGCTGGAGCGGTGATCACCAAGGATGTACTCCCGCACGCGCTCATGGCCGGCGTTCCGGCGCGGCGGATCGGCTGGGTGAGCCGCGCTGGCGAGGTGCTTGGTACTGATCTGGTCTGCCCCCGCACCGGGGAAGGTTATGCAATGCAGGACGAGCGCCTTGTCATTGTTGATGAGCGCCCTCAGGACTCACCTCATCTCGACATGTAAGTCAGAGTTTTCGCCGCACCACTAATCCAGGAGTGTCCAGACATCACGCGGCGTGGTATTTCGATTCCGGCGGCGGACATGGGCTCATTTCAGAGGCTACTTATTTTGCTTGCGCGTGTCCCGACCTGAGACCCTCCGACCCCTCACTTATTTCACGAGTCTAAGCCTTTTATAGTGCATGGTTTGATGAGGCCCTCAGGTCAGTCCGGTGAGCGGTAAGCGACCGAGCTGACGACATGGAGACTGAGCGGCAGCTGCACAGTGACGCGTGCTAGGCACAGCGTGGTTGACCGAAGGTTAGTCTGCCTGTGCTTCCAGCAGGAATGCTTTCACGCTATCAATGCAGCGCAGGCGCGGTTGCCGTGTCCGATATCGCGGACGGTGTAACCGCCAGGGGCATCCCCGCGCGCTAAACGGAACAACGCGGATATTTCGGGACGAAATCCGAGATTTCGGTAGCGGACGCCCTCTCTGATCTCTATCGGTAACGCCAAGCGCCAGACGTCTGGGGCAAATGGGGTGGGGCACCCGGCGCTATCGGGCAAGAGAGACAAATAGCATGAGGGTTCTGGTAGTTCTGGGTACGCGGCCCGAGGCGATAAAGCTCGCCCCGGTGATCGAAGCCATGCGCGCTGACCCGGACATTGAACCGATACTGGTGTCGACTGGACAGCATCGCGAGATGACGGCAACGGCGCTCGACTGGTTCGGTCTTACGCCAGACCACGATCTTGCGATCATGACGCCCGGCCAGACGCTCACCGGTGTTGTCACCCAGTCGATGAGCGGGCTGGACGCGCTTCTCCTTGAGCACGCGCCTGACGCGGTGGTGGCACAGGGAGATACGGCGACCGTTTTCGCCGCTGCGCTGTCTGCTTTCCATCGCCAGATACCCTTCGGGCATGTGGAAGCGGGCTTGCGGACATATGACCTCGAACACCCCTTTCCCGAAGAAGGCTACCGCCAGCTGGTGAGCCGCATCACCAGGTGGCATTTCTGCCCGACAGAGCGTGCGGCCACGGCTGTACGTGACGAGAGGGGGCAGGGCATTGTGCATGTTGTGGGCAATACGGTTGTGGATGCCCTTCTGAGCACCGCGGAACGGGTAAAGCAGATGGACGAGCCGGTACGTGGACGGCGCTACGTGCTGATTACGGGGCATCGCCGGGAAAATCACGGCGCGGCCTTTGATGCGCTTTTTGGCGCTCTGGCACGCCTGGCAGAGATGAACCCGGATGTGGATTTTATCTACCCGGTCCACCTCAACCCGAACGTCCAAAAGGCAGCCCATGCCCACCTTGGCGGTAAGGCAAATATCCAGCTGATCGAGCCGGTCAGTTATCCCGAGATCGTCCGCCTGATGCTCGGCGCGGCGGTCATCTGCACCGATTCCGGCGGCATACAGGAAGAGGCCCCCAGCTTTGGTGTGCCGGTGCTTGTCATGCGCCAGACCACAGAGCGTCAGGAGGCTGTTGACGCGGGCGTATGCGAACTTGTTGGCAGCAATCCGGAGCGCATGGTCGAGCGGGCACACGAATTGCTGGCTCATCCGGAGCGCTTCACCGCACGCAATACGCCAAATCCGTTCGGAGACGGACTTGCGTCAAGGCGCATCTGCGATGTGCTTGCCGGGCGCGAATACACCCCCTTTCACACGCAATAATTACAATTTTACAGATTGTTGAATTCAAGGGCGAGCTATGAGTGACAACAAGATCGTTGTAATCGGGATGGGGTATGTTGGTCTTCCCACAGCAGCCATTATGGCTGATGCCGGATTTGACGTGCACGGAGTTGATGTCAACCCGGCGACATTGCAGGTGCTCAATGCTGGCGGCTGTCCTATCGGCGAGCCCGAAGTCACCAAGCTTGTGACCGGTGCGCTGGCGTCGGGCCGCCTCAAGGCCAGCGATGCGCCCGTGACCGGCGACGTGTTCATCATCTGTGTGCCCACGCCCATTACCGATGACAAAAGAGCTGATGTATCGATCGTGCGGGCTGCAACGCGGACACTGGCCAGGTATGTGAAGAAGGGTGATCTGGTCATCCTTGAGTCCACGAGCCCGATTGGCACGACCGAGTACACGGTGGGCGAAGAGCTGGCGGCGCAAGGGTTTGATATCCGCGAGGACCTAGACCTTTGCTACTGTCCGGAGCGCGTTTTTCCCGGATCGACCATTTCCGAAATTGTCGAGAATGACCGCATCATTGGCGGCCTGACACCGCGCGCTGCGGCGCGCGCACGTGCTCTCTACGCCCGCTTCTGCACGGGCGGGCAGCTGGAGACGACAGCGGCAATTGCCGAGTTCTCCAAGCTTATGGAGAACACCTATCGGGATGTGAATATCGCGCTGGCCAATGTGTTCGGCCACATAGCCGAGGCGGCCGGCATAGATGTGAACGATGCCATTGCGCTCGCGAACCGGCACCCGCGTGTAAATGTGCACAAGCCGGGGCCGGGCGTTGGCGGGCACTGCATTCCGGTGGACCCGTGGTTTCTTGTCGATGGCTTCCCCGAACAGACCGGACTGCTGCTTCAAGCCCGCGTCGTCAATGACGGGCAACCCCACCATTTGTGGGCACGCGTGAAGAGCGCTGGCGGGCCAATCGGGAAAATTGCGATCCTGGGGGCTGCCTATCGCGGTAATCTTGATGATGCGCGCGACACGCCGGCCGAGCAGCTTATCCACGCGCTTGAAGCTGATGGCGTGGGCTATGCGGTGCATGATCCGTACGTCTCGAAGTTCCGGATGCATGACGGCCGGCTTGTGCCCGTTGGTATTGATCTGGCGCAGACGCTGGACGGCGTTGATGCCGCCATCATCATGACGGATCATTCCGATTATCGCGGGCTGGGGCCTGAAGTCTTCGCGGGCATGGCGGGCAGGCTGATTGCGGATGGCCGCAATCTTGTTGACCGGGGCGCGCTGACGGCGGCTGGCTTCACGGTGGTCCCGGTAGGTGCGCCTCTATCGCGGCCTTCAGCTCCGGTGACCGTTCCGGAGGGGGCAGCGATCCGGCGCTGATACCGAACAGGCGCGTTAGCCTACCCGATCAGTCCCTGTTTGATCAGCTGGTCGATCACCTGCTCGGCGGCGTCCTCGGCTGACATCTCGCCGGTGCGCAGATGCAGCTCGGCCGTTTCGGGGGACTCATAGGGGCTGTCAAAGCCGGTGAAATTCTTGATCTCGCCGGCTTGAGCCTTCTTGTAGAGGCCTTTGGGGTCGCGCTCGATGCACAGCTCCAGCGGCGCATCTACAAACACTTCGATGAAGCGGCCCTCTTCCAGCATCTCGCGGACCATGGCGCGCTCGGCGCGGAAGGGCGAGATGAAGGAGCAGGTCACGATCAGACCGGCATCCACAAACAGGCGGGCCACCTCGCCAATGCGGCGGATGTTTTCCACCCGGTCGGCATCGGTGAAGCCCAGATCCCGGTTCAGCCCGTGGCGCACATTGTCGCCGTCCAGCGAATAGGTGTGGCGCCCGCCTTCGGCCAGCTTGCGCTCGACCAGATTGGCGATTGTTGACTTGCCCGCGCCCGACAGGCCGGTGAACCAGAGCACGCACGGCTTCTGGCCTTTCATGGCGGCGCGGCGGGTCTGATCGACATCCATCGCATGGGTGTGGACATTGCTGGCCCGGCGCAGGCCGAACTCGATCATACCGGCAGCAACCGTCTGATTGGTGAAACGGTCGACCAGGATGAAGGAGCCGGTATCGCGCTGGTCGGCGTAAGGATCGAAGGCGATGGCGCGGGAGGTGGCCAGCGTGCACACGCCAATTTCATTGAGCTTCAGGCTGGTGCCGGGCTCTTTTTCGAACGTGTTTACATTCAGCTTGTGCTTGAGCGTCGTCACCGAGGCCGGCGTTACCTGCCCGCCTGCCTTGAGCAGGTAGGAACGGCCAGGGAGCATCTCCTCCTCGGCCATCCACAAAAGTTCGGCGGCAAACTGGCCGGAAACCTCCGGACGGGCCTTGGGGTCGGCGAGAATATCGCCGCGCGACACGTCAATATCGCGGTCGAGCACGATGGTCACCGCGTCGCCGGCCACGGCCTCGTTTCTGTCGCCATCCGCAGTCACGATGCGCGCGATATTGGCCGTCTTGCCGCTCAGGGCCGCGACGATCTCGTCACCGGCGGTGATCCGCCCTGAGGTGACGGCGCCGGAGAAGCCCCTGAAATCGAGATTGGGCCGGTTCACCCACTGGACCGGCATGCGGAAAGGCCGGTTGGCCACTTCCTCGGTCGCGGTTTCCACACTCTCCAGATGGGCCAGCAGGGTAGGGCCGTCATGCCAGCTTATGGCCTCTGAAGGCGCGAAGATGTTGTCGCCATGCAGGGCCGAGATTGGTATCGGCGTGATGGTGTCAAAGCCGAGTGTCTCGGCGATACGCAGATAGTCGGACACGATCTCGTGGAAGCGCGCGCGGGAATACCCGGCGACGTCCATCTTGTTGACCGCCAGCACGGCGTGGCGGATGCCCATCATGTTGGCGATATAGGTGTGGCGGCGCGTCTGGGTCAGCACGCCCTTGCGGGCATCCACCAGAATGATCGCGAGGTCTGCGGTCGAGGCGCCCGTCGCCATGTTGCGGGTGTACTGCTCGTGGCCGGGGGTGTCGGCGACGACGAATTTGCGCTTTTCCGTGTTGAAGAAGCGGTAGGCGACATCAATAGTGATGCCCTGCTCGCGCTCGGCTTCCAGCCCGTCGAGCAGAAGCGCGAAATCCATCGTGTTCTCGCCGGTCGTGCCGTGCTTTTTCGAGTCGCGCTCCAGCGTGGCGATCTGATCCTCGAACAACAGCTTGGAATCGTAAAGCAGCCGTCCGATCAGCGTCGATTTGCCGTCGTCCACCGATCCGCAGGTGATGAAGCGCAAGACCCCCTTGTCGCCAGCCCGCGTGAGCCGGCTCAGCACGGCGCTGCGTGCGTCCCCCTCGGCCATATCAGAAGTACCCCTCACGCTTTTTCTTTTCCATCGACCCGGACTCGTCGTGGTCGATCAGGCGGCCGGAGCGCTCGGACGTGCGCGCCGTCAGCATTTCCAGCACGATGTCTTCCAGTGATGTTGCATCGGATTCGATAGCCCCTGTGAGCGGATAGCAGCCCAGCGTGCGGAACCGTATCCGGCGCATTTGCGGCGTTTCGCCCGGCTGCAGCGGGAAACGGTCGTCATCGACCATGAGCAGGGTGCCCCCACGCTCGACAACGGGACGCTCAGCGGCCAGGTAGAGCGGGACAATCGGAAGATCTTCTTCCAGGATGTACTGCCAGATATCCAGCTCGGTCCAGTTGGACAGGGGGAAAACCCGGATGGATTCGCCCTGCTTGATCCGGGTGTTGAAGGTGCGCCAGAGCTCAGGGCGCTGATTGCGCGGGTCCCAGGCATGGTGGGCGTCCCGGAAGGAGAAAATCCGCTCCTTGGCGCGTGATTTCTCTTCATCGCGCCGTGCGCCGCCGAAGGCTGCGTCATAGCGATGGCGGTTCATTGCGTTGCGCAGTGCCTCGGTCTTCATCACCTGCGTGTGCAGGTTTGAACCGCTGTCGAACGGGTTGATACCGCGTTTTACGCCTTCCTCATTGATCTCCACGCGCAGTTCCAGCCCCAGCGCGTTGGCCAGGGTGTCGCGGTAGGTGATCATGTCTCGGAATTTCCAGCCGGTGTCGACATGCTGCAGCGGGAATGGCGGACGGGAGGGGTAAAAGGCCTTCAGCGCCAGATGCAGCATGACCGCTGAATCCTTGCCGATGGAGTAGAGCATGACGGGATTGGCAAACTCTGCCGCAACCTCGCGCATGATGTGAATGGATTCAGCCTCCAGCGCTTTCAGGTGCGGTGACAAAGGGCGTGAGCGTTCGCCGGCGCCTGGACCAAACCGGGCAGCGTAGCTTTTAAGGTTCGCGGCGAAATCCGGCATGACTGCCCCGTGCTTTCTTGCAAGTGTCGGGGGTGTACAGACCATCCGCTCAGCATAGTCAACACTTGCCGCGTAACCCGCGCGCGGCCTGCATGTTATTCTGCCGCAGCGTTGCGTGCCGTCAGGCGCCACATCAGATCGGCGATGCGGGGGGCAGGGGTATATTCGACCGGCGCCCTCACCAGAATATTGCGTATATTAGTGATGTCATACGCGTCGCAGGCATCGCGCAGGCGGTGCAGTACGGGTTCAAGCTCGGCCCACGCCATCGAAGTTACGGGCTCTGTCAGGATCCGCGGGTGACGGGTTGGCCGCGCATGGTCAGATACCAGTAATTCCTCGTGCAGCTTCTCGGCAGGCCCCAGTTTTCCGAAAACGATCTCGATATCGCCTGTTTCCGCTCCGCGTTCGCCGGCGACATAAGGTTTCAGGCCAGACAGTCTGATGATGCGCCGGGCAAGGTCGTAGACCTTCACCGGCTCGCCCATGTCGAGAACGAAGACGTCTCCTCCCCGTGCAAGCGCACTTGCCTGGATGACCAGCTGGGATGCCTCGGGAATGGTCATGAAGTAGCGGGTGACGTCCGGATGGGTCACCGTTACCGGCCCTCCGGCGGCAATCTGGCGGCGGAACAACGGAACAACAGAGCCTGAGGATTCAAGAACGTTGCCGAACCTGACCATGCAGAAACGGGTGCGCGACTGCTCGGAAGCCAGCGACTGGCAGACCAGCTCTGCCATCCGTTTGCTGGCGCCCATGATATTGGTCGGCCGTACCGCCTTGTCGGTGGAAACGAGCACGAACATGTTTACGCCCGCCTGAATGGCGGCGCGCGCCATGGTCAATGTGCCGAACGTGTTATTGCGCAGGCCCTCGACGACGTTCTCCTCCACAAGATTGACGTGTTTGTAGGCGGCGGCGTGAAAAATCGTGTTCACACCCAGCCGGGCGAGGACTGTACTTATCCGGCCTTCGTGCTGGACCGAGCCGAGCAGCGGCGTGATGACAACATCGATCCCCTCCTTGGAGGCCATCGCATCCAGTTCGCGCTCGATCATGTAAAGCGCGATCTCTGACTGTTCGAGCAGGGCAAGCTGGCTGGGTTTCTGCCGGAGGATTTGCCGGCAGAGTTCGGAGCCTATTGATCCGCCCGCTCCGGTCACCAGCACCACCTTGCCAGCGATATTGGCGCCCATCAGAGCGGGATCGGGGGGGACCGGGTCACGCCCGAGCATGTCCTCGGGGGCCACTTGTCTGATCTCGCTTACATTGGCCCGTCCAGAGACGATATCGCTCATGTCGGGAATGGTCTGGACCCGGACGGGCAGGTCTTCCATCTGCGCGATGATGCGTTTGCGCTGGGCGAGCGTTGCGCTGGGGATGGCCAGAAGCACAATTTTCGCGCCAGTGGAGGCCATCAGGCGCGGTACGGCCTGGGGCGGAAATACCTCCAACCCGCCGATATGGGCGCCCTGAAGCTCCGGCGAATCGTCCACAAAGGCGACCGGCAGATAGTCTGAAGCCTGCTGGAGGGATACCAGAACCTGGCGGCCACACATGCCGGCGCCGTAGATGATGACACGCGACTTCTGCAATGACCGGCGCTGAAGGAAGAGTGACCGGACGGCGAAACGTGCACCGCCTGCCAGGATGAACAGGAGCGGGGCGTAGATGAAGGGGACCGAGCGCGGCACCAGCAGCTGGAAGAAATGGCTGGCTGTGAACACGAACAAGGCTGAGAGAATGACGCCGAGACCAAGAGCCTTCAGCGAATCGGTTCCGATAAAGCGCACTACCGTCCGATAGATGCCCAGCCTGTCGAAAAGGAGCAAAGTCACAGGCAGCGTGATGGCCAGCGCTACCCAGATCTGAGGCGCGCTTACCCAGTGCAGGCTATCCAGGCGCAGCATCATCGCAGCAAGGAAGCTTGCCGCGATGAAGAGGGCGTCCACAATGGTCAGAATCGCGCGCTTGACCGGACGCGGCCATTCGAAAATCTGATCAAGACCGCCGGAAATCACCGATATCCGCCTTTCCTGCGAGCCGCTGGCCCATCCCGCTGTCAGGTGAGATCAAGCGGTCCGGTTGGATTACAAAAGCCCTGCTGCCCCCGCCTGCTATTCTGATAAACGTGTCTGGCAGGCGTGGATATGATTAAATGCCCCTGATTTGAAGGGCAGGGTAATCCTGTATTGCTCCGGCTACAAACTTTGTGTGATCGACCCGTCCGGAGCCAAGGGCAAGGTGGGGAACCAGCATGGTGCAAAGTGCCTGCCCGGTTTGTGCCGGGCGCCAGGTTGAGGCCTTTTTCAATGAGGGGGCGAAGGTCTATAGCCGCTGCCTTGGGTGCGGCGCGCGATATCTCGAGCCCTGCTACCGCCCGGATGCGGATACCGAACGCGCCCATTATGACCTGCATGAGAACGACGCTTCGCACGCAGGCTACAGACATTTTCTGTCACGCCTCGCCGAGCCGCTGCTGGAGAGGCTGCCAGAGGGCAGCCACGGGCTGGACTATGGTTGCGGTCCCGGCCCCGCACTGGCGGCCATGATGGAGGAGGCCGGGCACACGATGGCCCTCTACGATCCGTTCTATGCGCCGGACGCCGCGGTTCTGGACCGGCCATATGATTTCATCACGTGCAGCGAGGTGGCCGAGCACTTCCATGATCCGGCGGCCGAGTTTGCGCGGCTTGATGATCTGCTCAGACCAGGCGGATGGCTGGGCGTGATGACGTGCTTTCACACCGATGATGCCCGGTTTGGTGGCTGGCACTACCGCAAGGACCCCACTCATGTGGTTTTCTATCGCGAGGAGACCCTGCGCTGGCTGGCGGGACAGTTCGGCTGGCACTGCGAGATACCGGCCAAGGACATCGCCCTGATGAGAAAGCCTTGAGCACAGCCCTGCATGAAGAGCGTCTGCAGGCGGTGATGGACGTGCTGCGCCTGACGGCTGCCCGTTCGGTTGCCGATCTGGGATGCGGTGATGGCGCGCTTTTGCTGCGTCTGGCCAAAGACCCTGCCTTTGTGCGTCTGGCGGGCATTGAGCAATCCGTCACCGCGCTTGGGGCATTGCGCGCGGCACTGGCCCTCCTTGATGAAAATATCCGCAACCGTGTGACGCTGATTGAAGGCTCCATGCTCGAGCCGCGCCCCGAACTGGCAGGGGTCGACGCGGTAGTGATGGTGGAGACCATCGAACACCTGCCTCCTGACCAGCTTTCGCGCTGGGAGAAGGCGGTCTTTGATATCATCGCGCCGAAACTGGTGGTCATCACCACACCCAACGCCGAATACAATCCGTTGCTGGGCGTGCCCGTTCACCGTTTCCGCCATCCCGAACACACGTTTGAGTGGGACCGGGCGCGCTTCCGGGCATGGGCCGAAGGCGTGGCGGCGCGTCACAACAGGCGCTGGCTGGTGCGTGATATTGCCGGTGTGCGCGACGGGGTGGGCGGCGCAAGCCAGATGGCCATCTTTTTCGATCCCGATCTTGTGATCTGACCGCAATACGCCTTGCATTCGCCGCAAAGCATGCGCATACACCACGCCAGCGCATAAGTGCCGTGTGCGTAGAAAAGCCCTCCTAAGGGCTTCAAGCGCGGCCTGATCGGACCGGTAGCGGACATCTCCCGCAAACCTTCAGTCCGGGCGTGAGATGCATGATCTGCCAGTGTGGCAGGCCCATCTCCTAACCGGCGGCTGAT
>ERZ869909.1979-NODE-1979-length-15069-cov-3.395277_pt1 | contig 15069 bp, 12 predicted proteins | sample MGYA00520892_ERZ869909 | MGnify/ENA primary metagenome ERZ869909 (study PRJEB32215, sample SAMEA104723947) | bioreactor metagenome | biome: bioreactor; feature: anaerobic bioreactor; material: water | place: China | collected 2015-03-12 ...
TCTCGCCACCGACCACCTGGACGCCCTCGGGCAGGGCGACCTCGGCCAGCGTCAGCGGGACCTCCAGCTCCATCCCGGCGACGTTCACCTCGATGAACTCCGGCAGGTTCTTCGGCAGGCAGGTGATCTCCAGCTCGTTCAGCACGTGGGAAACCACGCCGCCCTGCTTCACCCCCGGCGCCGTGTCCTCGCCGATGAAGTGCAACGGGACGGTCACGCGGATCTCCTCGTCCTCGAGGATGCGCTGCAGGTCCACGTGCAGTACCGCGTTGCGGTAGGGATGGCGCTGCACGTCCTTGAGGATGCACGGCTGGGAACGCTCACCGATGGTGATGGTCAGGATGCTGGAGAAGAAGGCCTCGTTCTCCAGGTTGTGCACCAGCGCATTGTGGTCGAGGGCAATGGCACGCGGGTCGCGGTGGCCGCCGTACAGGATGGCGGGCACCTTGCCGGTCCGACGCAGGCGGCGGCTCGCACCCTTGCCCTGGTCTGGCCGGTCTTCGGCAATCAGTTCAAATTTCTGGCTCATGTGGGTTCTCCGTGAAGTTGCATTCCGGCAGCGCGGGCCCGCGACCAGGCTTGCGCGCTGCCGACCCGGCGCTCCCCGGGGAGCGCCGTTTCCTGTCGGCTCAATCGATGTAGAGCGAGCTGACGGATTCCTCGTCGCTGATGCGCCGCATGGTCTCGGCCAGCATCTCCGCCACGCTGAGCTGGCGGATCTTCGGACTGGCCCGGGCGGCATCGGACAGCGGGATGGTGTCGGTGACCACCAGGCCGTCCAGCAGCGAATCGTTGATGCGTTGTACTGCCGGCCCCGACAGGACCGGATGGGTGATGTAGGCGTAGACCTTTTCCGCGCCGTGGTTCTTCAGCGCCGCGACGCCCTGGCACATGGTGCCGGCGGTGTCGACCATGTCATCGACCAGCAGGCAGGTCTTGCCGCGCACGTCGCCGATGATGTGCATCACCTGCGCCTCGTTCGCCCGCGGGCGGCGCTTGTCGATGATCGCGAGATCGGCGTCATCCAGCCGCTTGGCCAGCGCGCGTGCGCGCACCACGCCGCCGACGTCCGGTGAGACCACGATCATGTTCTGGTAACGCTGCTTCCAGGCGTCGTGCAACAGCACGGGCGAGGCATAGACGTTGTCCACCGGGATGTCGAAAAAGCCCTGGATCTGGTCCGCGTGCAGGTCCACGGTGAGCACGCGGTCGACGCCGGCGTGCGTGATCATGTTGGCCACCAGCTTGGCCGAGATGGCGACGCGCTGGGCGCGCGGCCGACGGTCCTGGCGTGCGTAGCCGTAGTAGGGAATCACCGCCGTGATGCGTGCGGCCGAGGCGCGGCGCAGCGCATCGACCATGATGAGCAGTTCCAGCAGGTTGTCATTCACCGGCGGGCAGGTCGACTGGACGATGAAGACGTCGCGGCCGCGCACGTTCTCGAGCACCTCGACCGACACCTCGCCGTCGCTGAAGCGCGAGGCCTGCAGCTTGCCCAGCGGGAAGCCGAGGTGTCGCGCAATGCTCTCGGCCAGTTCCCGGTTCGCATTGCCGGAGAACACCGCCATGTGTCCTGCTTCGTTGATCACGCTCGCTCCCCTGGACTCCCGGTCCGGTGCCGTTCCGACGCCACTCCAGCGCGCCGGGGAATGGCTGGGGTGGGAGGATTCGAACCTCCGCATGGCGGGATCAAAACCCGCTGCCTTACCACTTGGCTACACCCCAGCGGTCAAACTGTTGCCGTGCCGTCCCCGGCCCCTGCGGCGACTCGCGCCAGCAGCGGGCTGTAGTCGAGCCCGCGGGCCACGAAACCGGTCCAGCCCGCTGGCAGCTCCGACAGCAACGCGCCGGCAGGTGCCTCGGCCTCGAATTCCGCGAACACGCAGCCACCGGTGCCGGTCAGCCGTGCCGTCCGACCCCCGGCCCGCTCGGCCAACCACGCCATTGCAGCCGCGACCGCCGGGTATTTCCGCCGCACCACGGGTTCGCAATCGTTGCGCCCCCCGGACGAAAGAAAGCCGCTAATTGTCGTTTCCGGGGTATCGCGTGTCAATTCGGGATCCGAGAACACCTCGGCGGTGGAGACCGCGCAACCCGGGTAGACGACGAAATACCAGGCCGGCGGCAGCGAAAGCGGGACCAGCCGCTCGCCGACTCCCTCAGCCCAGGCCGACCGGCCATGGACGAAGACCGGAACGTCGGCGCCCAGTGCCATGCCCAGCTCCGCCAGCCGCGCCGCCGGCCAGCCGAGCCCCCAGAGGCGGTTGAGCGCCACCAGCACCGTGGCAGCATCGGAGCTGCCGCCGCCCAGGCCGCCGCCAGCCGGGATGCGCTTGTAGACCCGGATGCGGGCCCCACCCGGGGTGCCGGACGCTGCCTGCAGGGCGCGCGCCGCGCGCACCACCAGGTCCTCCTCGGGCGGCAGGCCGGCGAGGCCCGCCGGGCGCTCGATGCGGCCGTCCGTGGTCGCCTCGATCGACAGTTCGTCGCCGAAGTCCAGCAGGCGGAACACGGTCTGCAGGCGGTGATAGCCGTCCGGCCGCCGGCCGGTCACGTGCAGGAAAAGGTTGAGCTTGGCGGGCGCCGGCCAGGGCGCGCTCATCGCCGCGCGAAGGCTCGCGCCCCGGGGATGTCCCAGCGGTCGGTCATGACGCGGATCCGGACCTCGCCACGCTCCATGTCCAGGCGCCTGGGCAGCAGCAGGCCCTCGGCCTCGCCATAGCTGTCGTAGCGCACCAGCCAGCCACCCTGCTCCATGCTCTCCAGCAACCCGTCCAAGCCGGGCACCTCGGTCGCCGGCAGGCCGGGATCGGAGGCGCCAAGGATCCAGTAGCGCATGCTGTGGACGGGCAGGCTCCAGCCGAAACGCTCCGTCATCTCCAGCTCGGGCTCGCGCAACAGGAACTCCTCGCCCGAGGTGGTCTTCACGCGCAGCTGCCCGGGGTCGCCCTGGATCTGGAAACCGCCGAAGCCGAAGGGACCGCGGAAGCGAAAGTCCACGATGTCGTCGTTCTGTTCCCAGGACACGGTGCCGCTATAGCCGCGCCGGCCGGTATTCAGGGACAGGCGGCCCTCCATCCGGAATTCTTCGATTTCGCGCAGCATGTCCCGCCTGTCCAACCAGTCGACTCCCGGCTCGCTCGGTCGTTCCGGCGCCCGGATACAGGCGGCGACGAGAACGGCAAGGGCCGAGATTATAAAGAACCTCGCGGCCACAACGGCAGTATCAGGGCAAATTCTTTGCCGCCGCAGCATTTTTCTCAGGGATCCAGCCGGCCCATGGTGTCCAGCAGGACCTGGCTGCCCGGAAATTCCACGATCCCCTCCAGCCAGATGCGGCGGGCCTCGTCGGTGCGACCCAGCCGCCACAGCATCTCTCCGAGGTGCGCGGCGATCTCGGGATCGCGCTGCAACGACCAGGAGCGCTCGACGTAAGGCAGGCCCTCCGCCGGCCGGTCCAGCTTGAACAACACCCAGCCCATGCTGTCGAGGATGGCGGGATCGTCCGGCGCCAGTTCCAGCGCGCGCCGTATCAGCGGGTAGGCCTCTTCGTGCCGGTCGGCCATGTCGGTCAGGGTGTAGCCGAGCGCATTCAGGGCCGAGGCGTCGTCGGGCCGCATCTCCAGCACCCGGCCGAAGTCGGCCAGCGCGCCGTCCACGTCGCCGAGCTCCGCGTGCAGCAGGCCGCGAGCGTAGTAGATGCCTGCCTGCTCCGGCGCACGCGCCAGCAGCTCGTCGTATACGGCCAGCGCGTCCTCGGGCAGGCCGAGGCGCATCAGCAGCTCCGCCCGCGCGACGCCGAGCTCCAGCGCGGCCTCCGGATTGCGGCGGGCGAACAGCTCAAGGTGGTTGATGGCCAGCTCCGGCCGGCCCATGCCCACCATCATCAGCGCCAGGCGCACCTGCGCAGTCAGCAGGTGCTCGCCGCCGTCCACGCGGGAATACAGCCGGGCCGCGTCCTCGATGTCGCCCTGCTGCTCCGCCAGCCCGCCCAGGTAGAACAGCGCGTCGTTGGTGTGCTCACCGGTGGCGAGCAACGCCATGAAGGCATCGCGGGCGGCGTCCGTGCGGCCCTCGAAGTACTCGAGATAGGCCAGCGCCCGCAGCGCGTCGGCGTCCGCCGCGTCGGCGGCCAGGACCTGCTCCAGCAGCTCGCGGGCCTCGGCGTTGCGCTCGATGGCCATCAGCATCACCGCCCGCTCGAGCCGCAATGCCCGCGAATTCGCGTCGGGCCGAGCCTCGAGCCACGCCAGCGCTTCCGCGGCGCGGTGGTCAGAGGCCATGGCCCGCGCATACAGCAGTGCAGCCTCGGTCCAGTCCGGTTCCAGTTCGAGCGCGCGGGCCGCGCGCCGCAGCGCGCTGGCGACGTCACCCGCCCGCAGCGCGAGGAACCCCGTCGCGTAGGCGCCGGAGGCATCCTCCGGATAACGGTCCGCGACCAAGGCCATTGCGGCGTGCGCGTCCGCTCGCGCGCGCGTCTCGGTCGCCAGCGGCAAGAGCCCCAGGAACGGCCGCTCCACGTCGTCTGCGGCGGCGCGCAGCCAGCCCAACTCGGTGGCCGCCTGCGCGACCTCGCCCGCATCGAGATGGAAACGCACCAGGAAACGCCGCGGATGCAGGTCAGCGGGCGCCAGCGCGACCCAGCGCCGAGCCGCCTCCAATCCTTCCGCTCGCGTGCCGAAGGCGCTGGCGATGCGCGTGGCCCGGGCCGCCACCGCGGGATCGTCACTGAGGCGGGCGGCATTCAGGTACTCGGTGGCCGCCAGGGCGGGCAGCTCCCGCTGCAGGGCGATCTCGGCCATCAGCAGGTGATAGTCCACCTCGCCCGGCTGGCCGAAATCCGACGCGAGCGCGTCGGGATCCTCGGGCTGGGGCAGCGGGGCGGCGCAGGCGGCCAGGAACAGCAGGACCAGGGCGAGAAGCGGCTTCATCGTTTCCACGTCAGCTCTCGGAAAGCCACTATACCCTAGGAAATCAAGGGCCGGTTGCGACAGGTCTGCTTGTCACCGGCCGGTCGCTTGCCGGACAATTGACCAATTCTCAACCCGGGCGGCGGCGCCAGAACCCTTCATGTCCCTGAAAGTCCTCGGTGTCAACCATCGCTCGGCCCCGGTCGAGATCCGGGAGAAGCTGGCCTTCAATCCCGAGCGGCTGCCCGTGGCGCTGCAGGAACTGGTGCGGCTGCCCCAGGTGGACGAGATGCTGATCGTCTCGACCTGCAATCGCACCGAGTTCTACAGCCACTGTGCCGACAAGGGCCTGGCGCACGTGCGCGAGTGGCTGAACGACTATCACCACCTCGGCGATCGTGCCAACGGCTGCCTGTACCAGCTCGACAACCAGCTCGCCGTCAGCCACACCTTCACCGTCGCCTGCGGGCTCGACTCGGCCGTGCTCGGCGAGCCGCAGATCCTTGGCCAGATGAAGGAGGCCTATCGCATCGCCACCGAGGCCGGCAGCACCGGCCCGATGCTCCACTCGCTGTTCCAGCAGGCCTTCTCGGTCGCGAAACAAGTCCGCACCGACACCGAGATCGGCGCGAGTGCCGTGTCCGTGGCCTACGCGGCCGTGAACCTCGGCCGGCAGATCTTCGCCGACTTCAGCCAGCGCGCGGCGCTCCTCGTCGGCGCCGGCGAGACCATCGAGCTCGTGGCCCAGCACCTCAGCGCGCGCGGCATCGGGCGGATCGTCATCGCCAACCGCAGCATCGAGCGGGCGCGCCGCCTGGCGCAGGAGTACAAGGGCTTCGCCATCGAGCTCGGCGAGATCCCCGACCATTTGGCCGCGGCCGACATCCTCATCTGCTCCACCGCGGCGCCGGACGCGATCGTGACCCGGCCGATGGTCGAGGCCGCACTCAAGGCGCGCAGGCGCAAGCCCATGTTCATCGTCGACCTGGCGGTGCCCCGGGACGTGGAAGCCACGGTCAGCGAGCTCGAGGACGTCTACCTCTACACCGTGGATGACCTGCAAGGCGTGGTGGACGACAACCTCAAGGCGCGCGAGGAAGCAGCGGCCCATGCGCGGCGCATCATCGACGTCGAGGTCATCCGCTTCGCCCAGACGCTCAAGACCCGCGACGCCGCACCGACCATCCGCTCGGTGCGCAGCCGCGCCGAGGAGATTCGCAGCGCGGTGAGCGAGCAGGCCGTGCGCATGCTCGAGGGCGGCCGCAGCCCGCAGGAAGTGATGGACTTCCTGTCGCGCACCTTGACCAACAAGCTGATGCACCTGCCGAGCGTCAGCCTGCGCCGGGCCGGCGAGGAAGGCGACCAGGAGCTTCTCACGGCCGCACGCCGGCTGTTCGGCCTCGACGCCGAGGACTGATTGAAAGCCTCCATCGTCACCAAGCTGGCGAACCTCGTGGAACGCCACGAGGAAGTCACGGCGTTGCTGTCCGACGCCGGAGTGATCGGGGACCAGGGCCGCTTCCGCGAACTGTCGCGCGAGTACGCCCGGCTCGAGCCGGTGGTGCGTGACTATCGCGCGTGGAACGCCGCCCGGGCCGACCTGTCCGAGGCCGAGGAGATGGCTGCCGACCAGGACCCGGAGATGCGCCGGCTCGCCCAGGAAGAGATCTCCGGTGCGCACGCGCGCCTCGAGGTTCTGGAAACGGCGCTGAAGAAGCACCTGGTGCCGCGCGACCCGCTCGACGAGGCCAACATCTTCCTCGAGATCCGCGCGGGCACCGGCGGCGACGAGGCCGCGATTTTCGCCGGCGACCTGTTCCGGATGTACTGCCGTTACGCAGAGCGCATGGGCTGGGGAATCGAGATCCTGTCGGCCAGCGAGGGCGAACACGGCGGCTACCGCGAGGTCATCTCGCGGGTGGTGGGCCAGGGCGTCTATTCACGCCTGAAATTCGAGTCCGGCGCGCACCGGGTGCAGCGTGTCCCGGCCACCGAGGCGCAGGGACGCATCCACACCTCGGCCTGCACGGTGGCCGTGCTGCCCGAACCCGAGGAGATGGAGGAGATCGAGATCAACCCGGCCGAATTGCGCGTGGACACGTACCGCGCGTCCGGCGCCGGCGGCCAGCACGTCAACAAGACAGATTCGGCCGTGCGCCTGACCCACCTGCCCACGGGCATCGTCGTGGAGTGCCAGGACGAGCGCTCGCAGCACAAGAACCGGGCCCGCGCCATGGCCTTGCTGCAGGCGAAGCTGACGGACGCCGAGCGCAGCCGGCGCGAGGCTGCACAGGCGCAGAGCCGCCGGCTGCAGGTCGGCAGCGGCGATCGCTCGGAGCGGATACGCACCTACAATTTCCCGCAGGGCCGGGTGACGGACCACCGCATCAACCTCACCCTCTACCGGCTGGAAGACATCCTCGAGGGAGACCTCGATCCCTTGCTCGAGCCGCTCGCCAGCGAGTACCAGGCGGACCAGCTCGCGGCGCTGGCCGACTGACGACGACGGAGGAAATCGCATGGGAGTCCTGCCCACCGTCCTGGAAGCCATCGGCAACACGCCCTTGATCCGGCTGCGCGGCCCCTCGGAGGAAACCGGCTGCGAGATCCTGGGCAAGGCCGAGTTTATGAACCCCGGCGGCTCGGTCAAGGACCGCGCCGCGCTCGGCATCGTGCGTGACGCCGAGGCCCGCGGGCAGCTCAAGCCGGGCGGCGTCATCGTCGAAGGCACGGCCGGCAACACGGGCATCGGCCTGGCGCTGGTGGGTAATGCACTCGGCTATCGCAGCGTCATCGTCATGCCGGACACGCAGAGCCGCGAGAAGATCGACACGCTGAAGGCCTATGGCGCTGAAGTCCGGCTGGTGCCGGCCGTGCCCTACAAGAATCCAGAGAACTACGTGCACGTGTCACGGCGGCTGGCCGAGGAACTCGCCGCGCGCGAGCCCGATGGCGCACTGTGGGCCAACCAATTCGACAACACCGCCAACTACGCCTTCCACCTCACCACCACCGGGCCGGAAATCTGGCAGCAGACGGAGGGCCGGATCCACGGCTTCATCTGTGCCGTGGGCACCGGCGGCACCCTGGCGGGCGTCGGGCGGGCGCTGAAGGCACGCAACTGGCACGTACAGATCGGCCTGGCGGATCCCTCCGGCTCGGCACTTTACAATCACTTCACCCACGGTGAGCTGAAGGCCGAGGGAAGCTCGATCACCGAGGGCATCGGCAACGGGCGCATCACGAAGAATTTCGCCGAGGCCGTAGTGGACCATGCCTTCCAGGTCCCGGACAGCGAGTCGATCCCGCTGGTGTTCCGCCTGCTGCAGGAAGAAGGGCTCCTGCTGGGCGGATCGAGTGGCGTCAACGTCGCCGGCGCGATTCGCCTCGCGCGCACCCTTGGCCCGGGACACACCATCGTCACGATCCTGTGCGACTCCGGGCTGCGCTATCGCCAGCGCCTGTTCAACCCGGAGTTCCTGGCGGCAAAGGGGTTACCGGTGCCGCGTTTCCTGCAGGACTGACCGGCAGGCATTCGCGACGGGCGGGGTGGAGCTCAGGCGGCAGGATGCCCGGCCGCCGCGAGTGCCTGGTCGAGGTCCGCGAGCAGGTCCTCGCAGTCTTCCACGCCCACCGACAGGCGGATCAGGCTGTCGCCGATGCCCAGCCGGGCGCGGGTCTCAGCCGGCACCGAGGCGTGGGTCATGATCGCGGGATGGTTCACCAGGCTCTCGACACCACCGAGGCTTTCGGCAAGCGCGAACACCCGGCAATGCTCCAGGAAACGCCGAGCCGCATCGAGTCCGCCGTCGATGTCGAAACTGACGATGCCGCCGCCGCCGGCCATCTGGCGGCGCGCCAGCGCATGCTGTGGATGTGATTCCAGCCAGGGATAGATGACGCGGGCGACCCCGCGCCGTCGCTCCAGCCAGCGGGCCACCGCCAGGCCGTTGGCGTTGTGCCGCTCCATGCGCAGGGCCAGCGTCTTCACGCCCCGGAGGGCGAGAAAGCTGTCGAAAGGACCGGCGACGGCGCCGATCGAGTTCTGCAGGAACGCAAGCTGCTCGGCGAGCGCGGCGTCGCGCACCGCCAGCACCCCGCCCACAACGTCGGAGTGCCCGTTGAGGTACTTGGTCGCCGAGTGCATCACGACGTCCGCGCCCAGTTCGAGCGGCCGCTGCCCCCAGGGACTGGCGAAGGTGTTGTCCACCACGACCAGCGCGCCGTGCGCCCGGGCCTCGGCCGCCACCGCGGCGATGTCGACGAGCTTGAGCATCGGGTTGGTGGGTGTCTCGATCCAGACCATCCGGGTATCCGGCTGGAGGGCCGCGGCCAGTGCGGCCGGTGCAGACAGGTCGGCGTAGCTGACGCGCAGGCCGGCGCTGCGCGCCCGCACGCGGTTGAACAACCGTCCGGTGCCGCCATAGAGGTCGTCCATGGCGACGACGTGGCTACCGGCGTCGAGCAGCTCCAGCAGCGTCGCGATGGCGGCCATGCCGGATGCGAAAGCGAAGCCCCGTTGGCCGCTCTCGAGGTCGGCCACGCAGCGTTCCCATGCCATTCGGGTCGGGTTCTGCGTGCGGGAGTACTCGTAGCCCTGGTGCACGCCCGGGCTGGACTGCACGTAGGTCGAGGTCGCGTAGATCGGCTGCATCACCGCCCCGGTCGAGGGGTCCGGGGCCTGCCCGGCGTGGATGGCACGGGTGCCGAAGCCCTGGCGCGGGTCATTGCTCATCGCGTTCCCTCTGGTGCAGGCGGCGGAGATAGTTGAGGACGTCGGAACGGGTGATGAGGCCCAGGAATCGCTGCCCCTGGTCTTCCGTCACGGCGGCGTAGGAGTCGCCGTGCAGCAGTGCGACGAGGTTGTCGAGCGAAGTGCCCTTGTCCACCTTGAGGAAGCTCGTGCGCATGGCGCAGCGCACGGGCTCCGCCATCAGCGCCGGCCGGCCGAAAGTGAACCGGATGATGTCGTCCTCGGTGATGACGCCCACCAGCCGCTCGTCGGCCATGACCGGAAGCTGCGAGAAGCCGGCATTGCGCAGCCGGTTGTGGGCCGTGGTGATGACGTCCTCGGCGCCGACCGTGATGGTCGCTCGATGCTCGTGCGGCCGACCGATGAGGTCGCGCAGGTCGCCGAACTCCTCCCGGCGGATGAAGCCCTGGTCCTCCATCCAGAAGTCATTGTAGAGCTTCGACAGGTACTTGTTGCCGGTGTCGCAGGCGAAGGCGACCACCCGCCTGGGCTCGGTCTGCTCGCGGCAATAGCGCAGCGCCGCCGCCAGCAGGGTGCCGGTGGACGACCCCGCCAGCACGCCTTCCTTGCGCAACAGTTCCCGCGCCGCGGAAAAGGACTCTGCATCGGTCACGGTATAGGCGCTGCCGACCATCGACAGGTCGCAGATGTCGGGAATGAAGTCTTCGCCGATGCCTTCGACCAGCCACGGTCCGCCGGGAACGACCTCGCCCGTCTTGACGTAGCGCGCCAGGATAGAGCCCTGCGGGTCCGCCAGCACGAACTCCAGCCGCGGCGCGACCTCGCGGAAGTACTTCGTCATGCCGGCGATGGTGCCGCTTGAACCTACGCCGACCACGATGGCGTCGACGTCATGCTGCATCTGTTCCCAGATCTCCGGGGCCGTCGTCTGCTCGTGCGCGCGCGGGTTGTCCGGGTTGCCGAACTGGTTGATGTAGTAGCCACCGCGCTCGGTGGCAATGCTCTGGGCGAGGTCCTGGTAGTACTCCGGGTGCCCCTTGCCGACGTCCGAGCGCGTCAGCACGATCTCGGCCCCCATGGCGCGCAGGTTGAAGATCTTCTCCTGGCTCATCTTGTCGGGCAGCACCAGCACCAGCCGGTAGCCTTTCTGGGCTGCCGCCAGCGCCAGGCCGATGCCGGTATTGCCGGCCGTCGCCTCCACCAGCAGGTCGCCCGGGCGGATGTCGCCGCGCCGCTCGGCTTCCTCGATCATGGAGATGCCGATGCGGTCCTTGATCGAGCCGCCGGGGTTCGTCAATTCCAGCTTGAGGAACAGGCGGCAGGGCCCGGTGTCGATGCGCGTGAGCTCGAGCATCGGCGTCGCGCCGACCATTTCGAGCACGTTGCGGTAGATTCTCATCGCGTCTCTCCCGGGCCGTGGGCCGGGGGCGCGGGAGTCGCGCGCCCGGCGAGTCGAGCGTATTCTACACGCCGTGATGAACACCGGACCGGGCATGACCGACGCGGACGTCGACCTTTCCATCGGCCAGTATCTCGAGGACGGCACGGCCATCCTGCGCGTTTTCAGCGACAGCCCCCGGCTGGAGGCGGAACTGCTCATGGGGCTGGTACTGCGCAAGCCGCGCAGCTACCTGCACGCATGGCCGGAGCAGCTCCTGAGCCCCGAGCAGGCCGAGTTGTACGAGCGCCTGCTGCGCCGCCGTTTCGCCGGTGAGCCCATCGCCTACATGACCGGCATCCGCGAGTTCTGGTCCATGCCGCTCAAGGTCACGCCAGCGGTCCTCATTCCGCGGCCGGAAACCGAGTTGCTGGTGGAAAAAGCCTTGCTGCGGCTGCCCGAGGACGAGGACCAGCGCGTGCTGGACCTCGGCACCGGCTCCGGCGCGGTGTCGCTGGCCATCGCGCGCGAGCGGCCGCGGACGCAGGTGATCGGCGTCGACATCTCGCTCGACGCGCTGGAGGTGGCACGCGGCAACGCGCGGCTGCAGAAGATCGACAACGTGGAGTTCCGCGAGAGCGACTGGTTCGACGCGGTGCGCGGCGAGAAATTCCACGTCGTCGTGGGCAACCCGCCCTACGTCGCCGAGGATGACCCCCACCTGTTGCGCGGCGATGCCCAGTTCGAGCCACGCCTGGCGCTGGACGCCGGCGCCGGCGGCATGGACAGCTTCCGCGCCATTCTCGAGCGTGCCCACAATTACATCGTCCGCCAGGGCTGGCTGCTGCTGGAGCACGGCCCGACCCAGCACCTGCCGCTGCGCCGGCTGCTCGAGGCGCAGCATTACCACGACATCACCGTGCACAAGGACGCGGCCGGCCACGACCGTGTCACCGAGTGCCGCTTCGTGGAGTGAGCCGGTGAGCACGAACCGATATGCGCGCCACCTGGCGCTGGCCGGCTTCGGCGACGCCGAGCAGGCGCGCCTGCGGGCCGCCACCGCGCTGGTGGTCGGCGCTGGCGGCCTGGGGTCGCCTGCGCTGTTGTACCTCGCGGCGGCGGGCATCGGCCGGCTCGTGGTGAGCGACTTCGACACCGTGGACGAGACCAACCTGCAGCGCCAGGTGGTGTTCGCCAGCGCGGACATCGGGCAACCGAAGGCCGCCGCGGCCGCCGCCCGGCTGCGCGCGCTGAATCCGGAGGTCGAGGTCGAGGCCGTCGACGCGCGCCTGGCCGGCGATGCCCTTGCGCAAGCAGTGTCCGGTGCCGACGTCGTGCTCGACTGTTGCGACAATTTCGCCACGCGCTTCGCGCTCAACGCCGCCTGCGTCGCCGCGCGCAAGCCGCTCGTGTCGGGCGCGGCGATCCGCTACGAGGGACAGTTCGCGGTGTTCCGCGCCGACCGCGGCCACGGCCCGTGTTACCGGTGCCTGTGGGAGGAGGATGCCGAGGGACTCGAGAACTGCCGTGGCAACGGCATCCTCGGCCCGGTGGTCGGCGTCGTCGGCTGCATGATCGCGGTCGAGGCGCTGAAGATCGCCAGCGGCTGCGCCCCGTCGGCGGATGGCAAGCTGATGCTCTACGACGGGCGCGAGGGAAGCTGGCGCAGCCTGCGGCTGGAACGCGACCCGGCTTGCCCGGTATGTGGAGACCTGGAGTGACTCGAGCGTCGATTGCGCTGCTGGCCCTCGGGCTCGCGGCGACGGGAGTGGCCGTGGCCCAAGATGACCCTTTCCTGTGGCTGGAGGAGATCGAGGGCGAGCGCGCGCTGGACTGGGCGCGGCAGCAGAACGAGCGCGCCGAGAGCCGCCTCACGGCGCACGAGGCCTTCGCCGACATCCACCGCAAGAACCTCGAGATCCTGACCTCGGAGGACCGCATTCCCATGCCCGCGCTGGGCGGCGGGATGATCTACAACTTCTGGCGCGACGCAGCCCGGGTGCGCGGCGTATGGCGCCGCACCACGGTGGACGGCTACCGCAGCGCGACGCCGGAGTGGGAGACCTTGCTGGATCTCGACCAGCTAGCCGCCGAAGAAGAGCGCAACTGGGTCTGGGCGGAAGCCAGCTGCCGCTACCCGGCGTACGACCGATGCCTGGTCGGGCTGTCGATCGGCGGAGCCGATGCCGCCGTGCGGCGTGAGTTCGACCTGGCCACGCGCGAGTTCGTCGCGGACGGATTCAACCTGCCGGAATCGAAGAGCTTCATCAGCTGGCGCGATCGCGACAGCGTCTTCCTGGCGCCGGCCTTCACGCCCCAGCAGGTGACGGAATCGGGCTACCCGCGCCAGGTGCAGGTCTGGCAACGCGGCACCCCGGCCGAGGCAGCGGAAACGGTATTCACCGGCGAGCGCAGCGACGTCGGGGTGTTCGCCACGCGAGAATGGGACGGCGAGGCATGGTACGACATCATCCTGCGCTACCCGGATTTCTTTTCGCGGGACTATTACCTGCTCGACGACGGTGTTCCCACGCGGCTGAACCTGCCACGGGATGCCGAGATCGCCGGGCTGCTCGACGGCCAGCTGCTGGTGCAGCTCAAGTCCGACTGGCAGGTCGGCACGCGTACCTTCCTCCAGGGCGCACTCGTGGCCGGGCCACTGCCGGGCTTTCTCACCGATGAACCCGAGCTCGAGCTGGTGTTCCAGCCCGACGAGCGGAGCTCGATCGCCGAGGTGGAGACTACCCGGGGGACGGTGCTGGTCAACGTGCTCGACAACGTGGTCAGCCGGCTGTTCCGCTTCACGCACGATTCGGACGGCTGGCACCCGAGCGAGCTCGAGGTGCCGGCCATGGGATCCGTCGCCGTGGTGAGCGCCGACGATCGCTCGAACCACTTCTATTTCAGCTACACCGGCTTCCTGAGCCCGAACACGCTCTACGAGGCCGACGCCGGCACCGGACGCAGCACCCGGGTCCGGGCCGAGCCGGCCCGGTTCGATGCCACCGGCATGACGGTTGCGCAGCATTACGCGGTCTCTGCCGATGGCGAGCGCATCCCGTACTTCGTGGTCAAGCCCGCCGGCTTCGAGGCCGATGGCGCGCGCCCGACGCTGGTATTCGCCTACGGCGGCTTCGAGGTGCCTTACCTGCCCAGCTACTCGGGCATCGTCGGCTCCGCATGGCTCGAGCGCGGCGGGGTCTACGTCATCGCCAACATCCGCGGGGGCGGCGAGTTCGGGCCGCGCTGGCACCAGGCCGCGCTGCGCGAGCACCGCCAGCGCGCCTTCGATGACCTGGTCGCGGTGGCCGAGGACCTGGTCGAGCGCCGCATCACTTCGCCCCGTCACCTGGGCATCCGTGGCGGCAGCAATGGCGGCCTGCTGGTGGCCGCCGTGATGGTGCAACGGCCGGACCTGTTCAATGCGGTGGTCTGCCAGGTGCCGCTGCTCGACATGCGGCGCTACCACCTGCTGCTGGCCGGGGCGAGCTGGGTTGCGGAGTACGGCAATCCCGACGACCCGGAACAGTGGGCTCACATTTCCCGTTACTCGCCCTACCAGAACGTCAGCGCCGAGGCGAAGTACCCGGTGGCCTTCTTCACCACCTCGACGCGCGACGACCGCGTGCACCCGGGCCACGCGCGCAAGATGGTGGCGAGGATGCTCGACCAGGGCCACGAGGTGCTCTATTACGAGAACATCGAGGGTGGCCACGGCGGCGCTGCGAACCTCCAGCAGAGCGCCTACATCAATGCGCTGATGTACGCCTACCTGCTGGAACGCCTGGCGCCGGCCGCCGCGGCGGAAGACTGAGCGGGCCGAAATCGGCGGGGCGGATGGCTGGCCGTCGCCTCGCGGGCCGAGCCGCCGGAGCGGCTCAGTGCTCCGCCACGCTCCAGGCGTGCAGCAGCTCCTCGATGCGGGCGAACACCTCGCCGATCACCTGCGGTTCCGGCAGCGTGGTGATGCGGAAGTGGTCCTTGTAGCTCGTATTGAAGCTGACGCCGGGAGCCACCAGGACGTGCTTGTGCTCGAGCAGCTCGAAGGCAAAGCGCTCGTCGTCGAA
>ERZ869909.1980-NODE-1980-length-15051-cov-32.202685_pt1 | contig 15051 bp, 14 predicted proteins | sample MGYA00520892_ERZ869909 | MGnify/ENA primary metagenome ERZ869909 (study PRJEB32215, sample SAMEA104723947) | bioreactor metagenome | biome: bioreactor; feature: anaerobic bioreactor; material: water | place: China | collected 2015-03-12 ...
GACGTGGGGAGGGGCTAGGGGTGGGGGGAAGCCCAACACCAGAGGGTGCTCAATCCCCCCCTCCTAACCTCCCCCACAAGGGGGGAGGGACAGCGTCGAGTTCATTTGAAATGAACACGCTCTAGCGGGTGTGGCAATCCAGTTGCGCGGAAAGATTTAAGAATCGCTATATTTTGCCGCAATGAAAATAGATGATCATATCTTAGAGCTTCAAAACGCCTACGCAGAGGCAGTAATAGCTCGGAGTAGCCTTCCCGCTGATATTCAAAAGAAGCGCGCCACATATTGCGAGCTGCAAAAAACTCAAAATGCTTGGCGAGGCGAGCTATGAAATGAATCGCGAGCTTCTTCGGCTCGCAATGGAGCTTCTGCCCCACCTTCATTTTCGCATGGACGAAGTAAATTGGCGCGAGCAATAATTCGCGCCGGCAAGTTCTTCTATGCTTCGTGCCGCAATGAGATAAAGCCTCGCTTCTGCTGATGGCACGATGCTCCGTTCGTGTCGCCGAGCGCACGCTTGGAGCGAGCGGTCCCGAGGGCGCTTAAAGGCTCGGGCGAGGTGTGACCGGTGCAGGTTCGATTTCGTCCACCGGTGCGGCGATCTCGACGGCCGCGAGTGCCTTTTGCGGCGATTGCTCCGCGTTGGCGAAGTCGCCCAATACGGCCTTGAGCGCGTAGCGCTCCCGCTCGATCTCGTGGACGGTGCGGAAGCCTAAGCGGCGCAGGATCGGGACCGGCGGGCACCAGCCCTGGATGGCGTGCTGGAACAGGAAGGCCGTCACCAGCGCCGGCAGGATCAGCCAGTAGGGGTGGACGAACGCGCCAAGCACGACGCCGAGGAACGCGAGCATGGAGGCGTTGGCCTCGATGGCGCGCTCGATGTCCCATTCCTCGTCGAGTTCGGCCAGGCGAGCGGAAATGCCCGCCGGGTTCGCCGCCAGCACTCGCACGGAATTGCGGATTTCGGCTTCGATCTGCTCGTTGATCGACGGGTCCGTGTGGACCGGCACGCGGTCCCGGGTCGAAGGAATGGCCATCGCTGCGCCTCTCTCATTTTTTGGAACCAACGTCCCGTGAAGAGGCGAGTTCCAGAGGGGCTTCCCTACGCCTCGCTTCCCGCGGCGCGGCGGGCGGTGTGCATTTCGAGGACGCGGCCGATGCCGGCGAGGAGCGAGCCGATTGCAAACAGGACCATCACGACGATCTGCAGGTAGCCTTCGACGCGCTGCTTCTCGATCATAAAGTCTGCGATGTCGGCGTCGGAGTTCTTGTACGAGCCCAGAATTCTCTCGCGCTTGTCCTCGGCCTCGGCAATGCGCTCGGCGGGGGCGTTCAACTGCTGCAGCAGCGTCACCTGGTTGTCGTAGAGCGCCTTGAGCTGGATCTGCGACTGCTGCTGATTGTTGAACGCTACGAGGCGCCATTCGATCTCGCGCTTCAAGGGTTCGACGTAGAAGAGTTGCGTCGCGGTGGATGCGAGCAAAAACGCGATGCCGACGAGCTCGCCGATCTGATAGCCTTTGAGACGCATGGATCCTCCCCCCTCCGTTGACGGAGGGGAGGTTAGCGTGCGTCTCGGCTGCGGTCGATTGGGATCAGGATCCGATCAGGGCTGCTGCTCGGCCGGCGGCGTGGCGGGCTCGCTTGCGGCCGCGGGGTCCTCAGCAAGGCGCTCGACCTTGGCGGCCATCTTGGGGATGAGCTGCACCTTGTAGCGCGCGCCTTCGCAGGTCAGCAGCCAGACCGTCTCGTCGGGCTTGCTGTCCTGCTTTTCCCGCTCCGCGCTCTCGGGGTTCTTGCATTCGAACCCCTGCTTGCGGAGCTGGACCGCGATGACTTCCTTGGACACGGCAGGGTCGGCGGCGGGTGCGGTCTCCGGCAGGGAGACGAGCAGGGCCGCGGCTGCGAGCCCCAGGGCGGCGGTGGTGCGGATTGCGGTCATCGGCTCAGCCCTCGTGTGGTTTGCGAGAGTGTGCTTCGGCTGAAGATCAGCAATCCTACACCGGATTCGGCCGCATCGTTCCGCCCTGAGGGCTCCTTTTTCCTGTTTTCGTTACCGATTTGCGCATGCCGGCAGGCTGCTAGGTCTCGTCGGTGCGGATGTAGACCTCGCTGCCGAGGTCGCGGAATTTCCGGCTCATTTCGCGCATGCCCGCTTCGCGGGCGGGGGCGGCCATCTCCTCGGGCTGTTCGTTCAGGCGGGCGGCGTAGTCGCGGACCTCGCGGGTGATCTCCATCGAGCAGAACTTGGGCCCGCACATGGAGCAGAAGTGCGCCACCTTGTGCGCCTCCTTCGGCAGCGTCTCGTCGTGGAAGGCACGGGCCGTGTCGGGATCGAGGCCGAGGTTGAACTGGTCCTCCCAGCGGAAGCCGAAGCGGGCGCGGGAGAGCGCGTCGTCGCGGAGCTGGGCTGCCGGGTGGCCCTTGGCGAGATCGGCGGCGTGGGCCGCGATCTTGTAGGTGACGACGCCCGTCTTCACGTCGTCGCGGTTCGGCAGGCCCAGGTGCTCCTTCGGCGTCACGTAGCAGAGCATCGACGTTCCGAACCAGCCGATCATGGCGGCGCCGATCCCGCTCGTGATGTGGTCGTAGCCCGGCGCGATGTCGGTCACGAGCGGTCCGAGCGTGTAGAACGGCGCCTCGCCGCAAACGCTGAGCTGCTTTTCCATGTTGACCTTGATCTTGTGCATCGGCACGTGGCCGGGGCCCTCGATCATCACCTGGCAGCCCTTGTCCCATGCGATCTTGGTCAACTCGCCGAGCGTTTCGAGCTCCGCGAACTGCGCGCGGTCGTTGGCGTCGGCGATGGAGCCGGGGCGCAGGCCGTCGCCGAGCGAGAACGACACGTCGTAGGCCCGCATGATGTCGCAGATCTCCTCGAAGCGCTCGTAGAGGAAGCTCTCCTTGTGGTGGGCGAGGCACCACTTGGCCATGATCGAGCCGCCGCGCGAGACGATACCCGTGACGCGGTTTGCGGTCAGCGGCACGTAGGGCAGGCGCACGCCGGCGTGGATGGTGAAGTAGTCGACGCCCTGCTCGCATTGCTCGATGAGCGTGTCGCGATAGAGCTCCCAGGTGAGCTTGACGGGATCGCCGCCGCACTTCTCCAGCGCCTGATAGATCGGCACCGTTCCGATCGGCACGGGCGCGTTCCTGATGATCCATTCGCGCGTGGTGTGGATGTTGCGGCCGGTCGAGAGATCCATCACCGTGTCGGCGCCCCAGCGAATGGCCCAAACCATCTTCTCGACTTCCTCCTCCACCGAGGAGGTGACGGCGGAGTTGCCGATGTTGGCGTTGATCTTCACCAGGAAGTTGCGGCCGATGACCATCGGCTCGAGCTCGGCGTGGTTGATGTTGGCGGGGATGATGGCGCGTCCCCTCGCGATCTCGTCGCGCACGAACTCGGGCGTGATGTGGGGCGGGATCGCGGCGCCGAAGCTCTCGCCATCGGCGAGGGCGGCGCTCGCGCGTTCGAGGGCGGCGGTGCGTCCCAGGTTTTCGCGGTGGGCTGCGTAGATCATCTCTTTCGTGACGATGCCGGCGCGCGCGTATTCGAGCTGCGTGAGCGGTTTGTCGCGCCCCGTCGCGCGGAGCGGCGTGTGCACGGTCGGGAACGTGCGGGCGGCGTGGCGGCCGGTGACCGAGCCGTTGTCCTCGGGCTTGATCGCGCGGCCCTCGTAGGCTTCGACGCCACCGCGTTCGCGCACCCAGGCTTCGCGGTGGCGCGAGAGGCCGCGGTCGACGTCGATGGCAACGTCCGGGTCCGTGTAGGGGCCGGAGGGATCGTAGACGCGCACGGGCGGCTCGCCGCTCTCCGGGGAGAGTGCGATTTCCCGCAAGGGGACGCGAAGGTCGGGGGCTTCGGACGGTGTGACGTAGACCTTGCGCGATGCGGGCAGCGGGCCGGTGGTGACCTCGGGCCGCACGGATTTCGGATCGTGAATATTCATGAGCGGGCTCCCGTGCGGGTGTTGGCGATGTAACCGAAGACGCAGAGGACGGCGGCGGCGACGAGAACGATCGCCGCGGAGACGAGCAGAAGCGTTTCTGACAGCAGCGGCGCCCAGAGGCGGCGCATTTCGCTCGGAAACAGCAGCCAGACCGCGGATTCGATGACCGTCAGCCAGGCGAGAAGGGTGATGATGACGCGCCAGTCGGCGACCCAGAGATTGTGGGCCAGCACCAGGGCGAGGCCGCCGAGGAGGCCGAGGATGGTCGCGAGATACATGAGGGGCGCGTCGTTCATCATGCCGCCCGCCATCGCGAGATAGGCGTTGGGGCGGATCAGGATGCCGATGCCGGCGACGGCCAGCACCGGACCCAAGAGGCGTGCGAGATAGATCGACGTATGCATGCGCTCCCTCCTCGAGTTGGCTCGAATGGCGAGACGATCCGCGCACGCGTCGGCGCAGGCATGGCTAGGCATGGGAAAACAGCGTCCATCCCTTCGCCGGTACGAGCCGGATCAGGTTCGGAGGGTGCTCTTGGGCTCACCAAGATCTCAGCCGGTCGACCGGCGCCCCTTGGAACGGAGAGGAGCATGGCCCTATCGGCTGCGGCATGCAAGGGCCCTGGACCAAAGAAGGGCCGGTCTTTCGACCGGCCCAGGTGCACAGGAGCAATGAGGATCAGCGCGTGGACTACCAGCCGCGACGGTGATTGTAGCGCCAGGCATTGTAGTAGCGCGGCTTCCAATGCCGGTGGCCGTGGCCGTAATGGCGGTGGCGCTTCGCGTGACGTCCGTACTTGTGCTTGCCGTGATAGCCATGGCCGTGATGATAGCTGTGCCCATGGTAGCCGTGCCCGTGATGCGAGCGGCTGCCGTGCGCAAGTGCGGGCGAGAGGGTCAGCATCGTTGCCGCTGCGGCGGCGAGCGACAACTTGGTGAAGGTCGAGAATGTCATGCGGTGGTCTCCCTTGGTCGAGATGATCCGGACGGCGGGCTCCGCATTCATCCGGCTTCACGAGGAGAATGACAGCGTGCGTTTGAACCGGTTTTGAACGGCTTCGACAGCTTCCGTTCATGTTGCCGTTTGATCGGCGCTTGTGTGCGCGGACGATGAAAAAAGGGCCGATCTTGCGATCGGCCCAGCGGGAGGCGGAGGGGACAGAAGGCCGTCAAACTGTGTGGGGTGGATGAGTGTGCGTGATCAGCGGCCGACGCGGGGGAGGACGCTCAAGCGCTGGCGGTTGTTGTCGGCGGCGCGGAAGATGTTGCGCTCCGCTTCGTTCTGAAGCCGGTGGACGATGCGCCGTTCCTGCGGGGTGAGGCGGCCGTCGGACATGAAGTCCGCGTAGACGCGGGCGATCTGGCGCTGCTCCTGGCGCAGCTTGAGGCCTTCCGTCCAGGTGATCGAGCCATCCTGGCGGCCGCGCTCGATCATGCCGGCCTGCTCGGTCATGCGGGCGTCGTTGCCGTGCGCGGAGGCGACGGTGGGGAGCGCCATCAGGGCAGCCAGGGCGAAAGCGGTCGTGCGGATCATCTTGCCATCTCCGTTTGTCATGCAAACCGTCCGGCGAATGCCGGCGTGATGGCATGAGAGATAGCGGGGCGGCTTTGAACCCGTCCTGAACGCGGCTTTCAGCTGGCGTTCATCTTGCGCGGAGCGGCTCAGGACCCGGGCAGGCTCCGGACAGAGAAACGCCCAACCCCGGGGGGCGGGGCTGGGCGTATTAGCGCTCTCGCGCATGGCGCCGGGAGGGAAGCCGGCGCCCCAGACGATGACCTCGGTTAGACGGGGGGAGCTACCGATGAGTTTGGTCTCGCCTGTATGAGGCTGACATAAGCGCAACACGCCAGCTTTCAATAGGGGGGAAGGGGCAGTCTCACAAAAAAGTGATGAACTTATACCCGATTTCCCCAGGACGCCCTGATTCGACCGGCGGATGGCGCCAAAAATGCCCAGTTTGTCGGCTTGCCGAGCTGGCGGTTCCTGCCAAACCTTCCCTGGAGCCTGGCCGGAACGGCTGCCGCCCCGTCGGTTGCAACGGGGTGCCGTCTACTGGCCGGGATGGAAGCCCGAGAAGGTGACGGTCTCGATCCGGAACAGCTTGGCGTCGAGCGTCTCGTTGGTCACGAGTTCGGAAACCTGGACGTGGGTGTCAAGGCCCTGGGCGTCGGTCGTGATCCATTCCTTGATCGCAAGCTCCGGCTGCCGGGTCAGCGTCAGGCGGATCTGTCCCGGCGCATCCGGGCTTTTGTCGCGCAGCGCAAGTTCGATCGCGGCGGCGTCCTCGCGAATCTCGACAATGTTGGCGTCGCGGATCAGGTCCACATCCTTGCGCAGGAGCAGCCGGAACGGCGTCTGGTCGAGCGAGACGCGATCCTCGTTGTTGAGATCGAGATCCTGGATGGCGAGATACTTGCCGTCGGAAATGATGATCTGGCGCGAGGGGCGCGCGTAGTCGAAGCGAAAGCGGCCGGGGCGCTTCATCATGAACTTGCCGCGCATGCGCTTGTTGTCGGCGGTCGTTTGAACGAACGCGCCTTTGAGATCGCCGAGGGTGTTGAAGTAGGAATCGACCTCTTTGATCGCCGCGGTCTGGGAGTCGGAGAGCCCGCCGGCACTGCTGCCGGGCGTCGCGACCTCGGTGTCCCATTCCGTCGCGGCGGATTCGGCGGCAGGGGGCGCTTCAGCCGGCGTCGTGTCCGGGCGCGTGGCAGGGACGGGCGCGGGGGGCGGTGCGACGGCGTTCTCGGAGCCGTCCTGGGCAAGGGCAGGTGCGCTGACGAGCGCAAGCGCAAGGCTTGCCGCGGCAATCAGATTGAACTTCTTCATGTTCCGTCCCATTGGGCCCCTGCCTTCTCCCTGCGGAGACGGCATCGGATTGTCTCACCGAACATTGCGACCACAAGTGGGCGAGGTCCGGGTTTCGGGCGCGTGCCTCTTCACGACGCGACCCTCGACGATCCGTATGTCAGATCTAGCGGCTCGATAGGGGCAAAGCCAGCCTTGCGGGCGCTCGGTCCTCGTTTTTCTGGTGACGTGACGTCAGGCGACGTCGCGTCCCGCCCCGTCGCCGACCAGGATCTCGCGGCGTCCGGTGTGGTTCGGCGCGCTGATCAGGCCTTCGCGCTCCATGCGCTCGATGAGGTCGGCGGCGCGGTTGTAGCCGATCGAGAGACGGCGCTGGACGTAGCTCGTGGACGCCTTGCGGTCGCGCAAGACGAGGGCGACGGCGCGGTCGTAGAGGCTGTCGCCGCTGTCGCGTCCGCCTTCGCCGCCGTCCATCCGGTCCGCCGCCGACGGACGGGCCTCGCCCACGCCTTCGACGTAGCGCGGCGCGCCCTGCTGGCGGAGATGGTCGGCCACGGCTTCCACCTCCTCGTCGGACACGAAGGGGCCGTGGACGCGGAGGAGCTGCCCGGCGCCGGAGGTGAACAGCATGTCGCCCGCGCCGAGGAGCTGCTCGGCGCCCTGGTCGTTGAGAATCGTGCGGCTGTCGATCTTGGACGCGACGCGGAAGCCGATGCGGGTCGGGAAGTTGGCCTTGATGGTGCCGGTGATGATGTCCACCGACGGGCGCTGCGTGGCCATGATGAGGTGGATGCCGGCCGCGCGCGCTTTCTGCGCGAGGCGCTGCACGGCGGTCTCGATGTCCTTGCCGGCGGTGATCATCAGGTCCGCGAACTCGTCCACGACCACCACGATGTAGGGCATCGGCTCGAGGTCCATCTCCTCGCGCTCGTACACCGGCTGGCCGGTTTCGGGATCGAAGCCCGTCTGCACGGTGCGGCCCAGCGTCTGGCCCTCGGCGCGGGCGGATTTCACGCGCGTGTTGAAGGCTTCGATGTTGCGGACGGAGAGCTGCGCCATGCGCTTGTAGCGCTCCTCCATCTCGCCCACGACCCAGTTGAGCGCGCCGACCGCCTTCTCGGGCTCGGTCACGACGGGCGTCAGGAGGTGCGGAATGCCGTTGTAGACGGAGAGCTCCAGCATCTTCGGGTCGATCATCAGGAAGCGGCACTCGTCGGGCGTGTGCCGGTAGAGGATCGACAGAATCATCGCGTTGACGCCGACCGACTTGCCGGAGCCGGTGGTGCCGGCGACGAGGAGATGCGGCATGCGTGCGAGGTCGGCGACGACCGGCTCGCCGCCGATCGAGCGGCCGAGCGTGAGGGGCAGCGCGCCTTCGGCGGCGGCGAAGTCTGGGCTTTCGATCAGTTCGCGCAGGCCGACCGTTTCGCGGCGCGCGTTCGGGAGTTCGATGCCGATCACGTTGCGGCCCGGGATGACGGCGACGCGGGCGGAGGCGGCGCTCATCGAGCGCGCGATGTCGTCTGCGAGCGCCATGATGCGCGTCGCCTTGGTGCCGCGGGCGGGCTCGAGCTCGTAGAGCGTCACGACGGGGCCGGGCTTCACGTCGCGCACTTCGCCCTTCACACCGAAGTCGGCGAGCACGTCTTCGAGCAGGCGGGCGGTGCCGCGCAGGACCGTCTGCGAGAAGGCGTTGCCGGCTTTCGACGGCGGGCTTTTCTTGAGCAGCGCGGGCGCCGGCGGGCGGAACGCGGGGGCGGCGCGGCGCTGGGCGACGGCGCGCAGGAGGCTCGATCCCATGCCGCGTGGAGCGGAGCCGCGCTGGGCGCCGTGCTCGGACGCGGCGCGTTTGGCGCTTGCGGCCGGCGTCGGCTGAGGCGCATCGGCGGGGTTTTCGCTCGCGCGGGGCGCCTGGCCGCGCATGAAGCGGGGCAGGTCGTCGCCGCCGGAGGCTGCCACCGGCGCGCGGGGCGCGGGGGCCTGCTCGACCGGCTCGGACGTCGGGACGGGACGTGCGCCCGCGGGCGCGAACCGTTGGGCGATGGCGCGGCTCGAATTGTCGAAGTCCGGGTCGAGCGCGTGGATTTCGGGCTCCGGCTCGTCGTCCGCATAATCGTCGGCGAAGTCGTGGTCGAACGCGGCCGGCTCGAACTCGGCCGGGCTGTCGTCGAAGACGGGCCGGGGGGCTTGAGCGCGGTTCGCGAATGCGGCGCCGGGCAGGACGGGCTCGCGCGCCTCGGATGCGGGACGGCTCGCGGGCTCGCTCAGGAAGCTCGAGGGGCGCAGCGCGCCGAGGGCGGAGACGAGGCTCCTGGCGCGCGCCGGCGCGGTCGCCCACACGGGCTCACGCGGGGCGCTCCATGCGGCGTCGCGCGCGGCGGGGCGGGCGTTGCGCCGCATGGCGGGCCAGCGCAGGAGGGCGGTGCCCGAGAAGCCGGCGGCCTGCGAAAGCGCGGCGAAGCCTGCTCCTCCGAGAAGGATGGCGGTGGCGGCGGCTGCGCTGCCGGTGCTGAAGAGACGAAGGACGGTCGACAGGGCGTCGAAGACGACGTCGCCCAGGATGCCGCCGAGCCCATACGTGATCGGCCAGGAGGTGGTGGCCGGAAGCGCGGAGACGGCGCCGGCGAGCGCGAGCACGGCAAGCGGATAGTACGCGAGCTTGGTCGAGAGGGCCGGGACGCGCTCCGAGAGCGTCATCTCGAAGGCCCAGATCATGAGCGGGAGCAGCGCGATGGCCGCCGCGAGGCCGAGCGTTTGCAGCAGGAGATCGGCGATGATGGCGCCCGGCGCGCCGAGCGCGTTGCGGATGGGGCCGCCGGTGGCGTGGCTGAGGCTCGGGTCGGTGACGGACCAGGAGACGAGGCTCGCCCAGACGGCTGCGAGCACCAGAAGCAGCACCACGCCCAGGCCACGGCCGAGCGTGCCGATGAGGCGCGCCTCAAGGGAAGCCGGAAGAAGGCGCTGGGGGTTGGAACCGGTAATGGACGGCATGGGCCGAACGTCTCTTACGCAGAAACATGGACGAAGCGTTCGAGCGCCTCCCTGATCGTTCCGGCATCGTGGACCAGGGCAACCCGCACGTAGGTTTCGCCCGGGTTGGTTCCGCGAGAGCCGGCCTGAGCCAGGTAGGCACCAGGGATGACCTTGACTCCGAAACGTTTCCATAAGGTTAGGGCGAAATGAGCGCCGTTCCCAATTTGACTCGTCTCGAGCCAAAGGAAGAAGCCGGCGGGCGGGCGCCGGTAGGCAAAGCGGGTTCCCAGCACGGCATCGGCCACGTCGTATTTCTCGGCGTAGGCGCGCCGGTTGGCGGAGACGTGCGCTTCGTCCGCCCAGGCGGCGGCCGAGACGTGCTGGACGGGGCCCGGCATCTGCGGGCCGATCAGGTTGCGGACCTCGAACAGGCGGGCGAGGAAATCGGCGTCGCCCGCCATGAAGCCCGAGCGCAGGCCCGGCAGGTTCGAGCGCTTGGAGAGCGAATTGAAGACCACGAGGTTGCGGAAGCGCTCGGGGGTTTTGGCTGCAACCTCGAGGGCGCCCGGAGGCGGCGTGCCGGAATAGATCTCCGAATAGCACTCGTCGAAGAAGAGCATGATGTCGTGCGCGCGAGCCAGGGCGAGCGCGCGGGCGATGTAGGCGGCGTCCGCCACGGCGCCTTGCGGATTGGCTGGCGAGCACAGGTAGAGGGCGGCCGTGCGGGTGAGGAGGTCGCCGTCGGCTTCGAGGGCCGCGAGGTCGGGCAGGTGGCCGGTTTCCTCCGTCGCGTCGAGGAACACGGGGTCCGCGCCCGTGGCGAGGGCCGCGCCGAGGTAGGCCTGATAGTAGGGGTTGCACATCAGGACGGCCGGGCGGCGGCCTTTGAGATCCTTGCGGGCGACGGCGGGGAAGGCGGCATAGAACAGCCCCTCGCGCGAACCGTTGCAGGGCAGGATCTCGCGGGCCGGGTCGACGACGCCGTCCAGGCCGTAGCGGCGGCCGATCCAGTCGGCGATGGCGCGCCTGAGCTCGTCCGATCCCTTGATGGCCGGATATTTGGCGAGGAGCGCCTCGGCCTCGGCGAGCTTGGCGCCGACGAACGCCGGCATCGTCTCGCGCGGCTCCCCCAGCGTCAGGTCGATGGCGCGCTCATGCCCGGGCGGGATGTCCTCCAGCAGCGTGCGAAGGCGCGAGAAGGGCGAGACGATCGTGCCGTCGGCGAGCGCCGCGAGGGTGAGAGGGTCCGACATCGGGTTAAAGGTCTTCCGGAAGAAGCGGGGCCTGCGTCCGGACAGGACATAGCGTCCGGAGTGCGTGGCTGTCGATGGGGCCTGGCGGTCTCTCGCCCCAGCCTTAAATCTTTCCCGGACGATCACGCTGGCAGATTGGCCATTCCCAAGCCTATACCTTGTCGATGGCTGAGCCTGACAACATCGTGCCGCGATACCTTCGTTCGATCGACGAGAAGCTCGATCTCGTCCGGGCGGACGTGCACGATCTCAACGTCCGCATGACCCGTGTCGAAGAGGGACTGGCCGGTGTTCATCGCCGGCTCGATCGTGTGGATGAGCGTCTCGATCGCCCTGAGGCCCGTGCCGGGCTCTCGGAAGCGGGTGCCTGACATATAACGAATTCGATGGAAAATTTTTGATCAGGGCTTGGCAGCGAGGCGGGCTGTCTCGAAGTTCAGCGTCTTTTCGAGGCCGATCACCTTATCGAGGCCGCGGGCGGTGCGAAGATCGACCTCGTAGAGGTTGGCGCCCGTGAGGTCCGCGCCGGTCAGATCGGCGCCGGTGAAGTCCGCCTGGATCAGGTCGGCGCCTTTCAGGTTGGCGCCCCTCAGGTCCGCGTTCACGAAGCGGGCATACTTGAGGGACGTGTTCGCCAGCGTCGCGTCTTTCAGGATTGCCCGCGTGAAGTTGGCGCTGACGAGGCTGGCCGGCGCGTTGACCGAGGACTCCCGCACCGCCGTGCGGCCGAGGATGGCGCCGGTCAGGTCGGCACCGGTGAAGTCCGCGCGGTCGAGATAGCCGTCGGAGCGGAAGCGCACGAGCTTGGCGCCCGTGAACTTCGGCACCTCGCTCGACATGACTTCGAGCGTGGTGAAGATCGTCGGGCGGATGATGCGCGCGTCGGTCAGGTCCGCGCCGGAGAAGTCGGTCGCGGTGATGGTCGCGCGGTCAAGCTTCGCGCCGACGAGGGATGCGCCCGCCAGCGTCGCCCGGGAAAGATCCGAGCCGTAAAGGTCCGAGCCGGTGAGGAGGGCGGCCTTGAAGTCGAGTTCCGCGAGATCGAGACGCGTCATGTCCGCCTTTTCGAGATCGGGGCGCGTTTCGGGTGCGGCCTTGAAGATGCGCTCGAAGACGGCGCGCGCGGTGAGGCGCGTGCCCGGGGTAGCCTGTTCCGCGGGCCCCGCGCCGAGATAGCTCGGCACGTCTTGCGACGCGGCGGCGTTGCACCACGCCATGGGCGCCGCGAGGGCAACCAGGAGGGCGGCCGACGGGACGCGTTCTCTGCGGCGGTTTCCGTGACGCATGAAGATTTGTCCCATGCCTTGCGGTACGCGGATGCGCACCTCCCGGTTCTGTTTTGCCGGTTGTTTCGCGCGTTTCAAGGGAAATTTCCCGGAGAAAGCCGGTCTTATCGCCCGCCCGCCACGCGCGCGGTGTCGACGTTGAGCGCGTCCTTGAGGCCGATGACCTTGTCGAGGCCGCGGGCCGTGCGGAGATCCGCGCCATCGAGGTTGGCGCCGGTCACGTCGGCCCCTGAAAGGTTCGCCCGCGTGAAGTCGGCGCCGAGGAGGTGCGCGCCGCGCAGGTTGGCGCCCGTCAGATCCGCATCGACAAAACGCGCATACTTCAAATGCGCGCTCGGAAACTTGGCTTCCTTCAGGATTGCGCCGGTGAAGTTCGCGCTGATGAGGCTTGTCGGCGAGAACAGCGTCTGCTCGTGCGCGTGGCCGCCGCCGAACACGGCGCCGGTGAGATCGGCGCCCGAGAAGTCGGTGCCGTCGAGCCAGCCGTCGGAGCGGACGCGGACGAGACGCGCGCCGGTGAAGCGGAGGGCTTCGGCCTTTACGGGGTCGAGGGTCGTGAAGATGGTGGGGCGCAGGATGCGCGCGTCGGTGAGATCCGCGCCGGTGAAGTCGGCCGACGTGACCTTCGCGCGATCGAGGCGGGCGCCAACGAGCTTTGCGCCGGCAAGGTTCGCCCGCGAAAGATCCGCGCCGTAGAGATTGCTTCCCGAGAGGTTCGCCTGCTTGAAGTCGAGCTCTGCAAGATCGAGGTTTGCGAGCTCCAGTCCGCTGAGGTCGGGTGCCGTGCCGGGCGCCGCCTTGAAGAGACGCGCGATGACGTCGCGCGCGGCCAGAGGGCCGGGCGCGGACGCGCGCGCTTCCGGTGCGGTGTAGCTCTTGACGTCGCCGCCGGTCGCGGACTGTGCCGCAATGGCCGCAAATGCAGCCACCAGTGCCGAAGAGATCAGAATGCGCATGACGCTTTCCTTGCTTGCGACCGCCTATGCCGCGGCCGCTCCCGACTTCAGGAGCTTGTAGTTGATGGAATCGAGCAGCGCCTCGAAGCTTGCGTCGATGATGTTGGGGGAGACGCCGACGGTGAGCCAGCGCTCGCCGGTCGCGTGGTCCAGAGTTTCGACGAGGACGCGGGTCACCGCTTCGGTGCCGCCCGTCAGGATGCGCACCTTGTAGTCGACCAGCTCGATGCTATCGATGTGCTTCTGATAGCGGCCGAGGTCTTTTCTGAGCGCGCCGTCGAGCGCGTTGACCGGGCCGTTGCCCTCGGCGGCCGACCACAGCGCATCCGTCTCGCCGTTGACGAACACTTTGACGGTAGCTTCCGAGACGGTGACCAGCTCGCCCACCGCGTTGTGGCGGCGCTCCACCATCACGCGGAAGCTGTCGACCGAGAAATACTGCGGGACACGCGTCAGGTGGCGGCGCGCGAGCAGCTCGAACGAGGCTTCGGCGGCTTCGTAGGCGTAGCCCGCACTTTCGCGCGCCTTCACCTCGTCGAGCAGGGTCTGGATGCGCGGGTCGTCCTTGTCGGTGGCGAGGCCCAGGCGTTCGAGCGAGGCCATCACGTTCGAGCGCCCGGCCTGCTTCGAAACGAGGAGGCGGCGCTGGTTGCCGACGGCCTCGGGCGTGACGTGCTCGTAGGTCCCGGGGTCCTTGAGGATCGCGGAGGCGTGGATGCCGGCCTTGGTGGCGAAGGCGGCTTCGCCCACGTAGGGCGCCTGGCGCCGCGGGGCCTCGTTCAGGAGGTCGTCGAGCACGCGGCTCGCGTGCGTGAGCGTGCGGAGCGCTTCGGGCGTCACGCCGGTTTCGAAACGCTCGGCGAAGTCGCTCTTCAGCAGCAATGTCGGGATCAGCGTCGTCATGTTGGCGTTGCCGCAGCGCTCGCCGAGCCCGTTCAGCGTGCCCTGGATCTGGCGGACGCCCTGGCGCACGGCGGCGAGCGTGTTGGCGACGGCGTTGCCGGTGTCGTCGTGGGTGTGGATGCCGAGGCGGTTGCCCGGGAGCTCGTTCGTCACCTCGCCGACGATGCGCACGACCTCGTGCGGGAGCGTGCCGCCGTTGGTGTCGCAAAGCACCGCCCAGCGGGCGCCGGCTTCGAGTGCGGTGCGGGCGACGGCGAGAGCGTAGGCCGGATTGGCCTTATAGCCGTCGAAGAAGTGCTCGCAGTCGAGCATGGCTTCGCGGCCCGTGGCGACGACGGCCGCGATGCTTTCGGCGACGGCGGCGAGGTTCTCCTCGTTGGTGATGCCGAGCGCGACGCGGACGTGATAGTCCCAGGCCTTGGCGACGAGGCAGATGCTGTCGGCCGAGGATGCGAGGAGCGCCTGAAGGCCGGGATCGTTCGAGACGGAGCGGCCGGCGCGCTTGACCATTCCGAAGGCGGTAAAGCGGGCCCGCTTGAAGGCGGGCTTCGAGGAAAAGAACGCGGTGTCGGTGTCGTTCGCGCCGGGATAACCGCCTTCGATGTAGTCGAGGCCGAGGCCGTCGAGCAGGGTCGCGATGCGCCGCTTGTCGTCGATCGAGAAGTCGACGCCCGTCGTCTGCGCGCCGTCGCGCAGCGTGGTATCGAACAGGTATAGGCGTTCCTTAGACATTCGCGATTCGCTTGCTGGCTGCGCGACGGCATCTTGTTGGATTTGTTCGTGCTCGGCGCTCCGAGATGACAAGGCGCTCCTGTGGCGGGGCGCCTGCGCGCGAACGGGCACGCAGCGTGGTATCGAACAGGTATAGGCGTTCCTTAGACATTCGCGATTCGCTTGCTGGCTGCGCGACGGCATCTTG
>ERZ869909.1981-NODE-1981-length-15039-cov-8.690416_pt1 | contig 15039 bp, 11 predicted proteins | sample MGYA00520892_ERZ869909 | MGnify/ENA primary metagenome ERZ869909 (study PRJEB32215, sample SAMEA104723947) | bioreactor metagenome | biome: bioreactor; feature: anaerobic bioreactor; material: water | place: China | collected 2015-03-12 ...
GCCATCATGGGGCCGAACGGCTCGGGCAAGTCGACGCTCGCGCACGTGCTCGCGGGCCGCGACGGCTACGAGGTGACAGGCGGCGAGATCCTCTGGAACGGCGAAGACCTCGCCGAGCTAGAACCCGACGAGCGCGCCGCCAAGGGCGTGTTCCTGGCGTTTCAGTATCCGATGGAAATTCCCGGCGTCGCCGGCCTCACGTTCCTGCGCACCGCGCTCAACTCGGTCCGCAAGAAGCGGGGCGAAGCGGAGCTTTCCACGCCCGACTTCATGAAGCTCGTGCGCGGCAAGGCGGAGCAGCTCAACATCGACATGGAGATGCTGAAGCGTCCCGTAAACGTCGGCTTCTCCGGCGGGGAAAAGAAGCGCGCCGAAATCCTGCAGATGGCGGTGCTGGAGCCCACGCTCTGCGTGCTCGACGAGACGGACAGCGGCCTCGACATCGACGCGCTCAAGATCGTGGCCGACGGCGTTAACGCGCTTCGCAGCCCGGATCGCGCGATGCTCGTCATCACGCACTATCAGCGGCTCTTGAACTACATCGTGCCGGACAAGGTTCACGTGCTGTCGAACGGACAGATCCAGGCGACGGGCGGCAAGGAGCTGGCGCTCGAACTCGAAAAGTCCGGTTATGCGGCTTACCAGGGCAAGGCGGCCTAACATGAGCGTAGCCCAGAAAATCGAAAGCGGAGCCACGGGGCGCAGCGGCGCCTCAGTGCAAGCGCTCAAAACCAAGGCCGAGACGGCGCTGGTCGAAGCATTCACCGCGGCGGAAGCCTCTCTTCCCGGCGGCGCATGGCTTCGCGCGCTGCGCAAGGACGCAATCGGCGCATTCACGGGCCGCGGCCTGCCGCATCGGCGCGTGGAGGAATGGAAGTACACAGACGTACGCGCCTTCATGCGCGAGGCGTTTCCGCAGACGCCCGGCGTCGTTCCCGATGCAAAGACTGCGAGTGCTCTTATCGAAGCTGCGCTGCCGGGTGCCGATCTCTCCGGTACGCATGCGCTATTCTTCGACGGCACGGCGGTTTCGGAAGCCGGCATCTCGGCCGTCTCCGAGATCGAGAGCGCGTTTCTCGCCCGCATCATCGACCATCCCCCTGCCTGGCTTCAGGAGGAGGTGGCCGAGGTCAGCGGGCATGTGAACGAGGCAACGCAGGCGCTCAACACCGCACTGTTTACCGATGGCGCGGTGCTCGACATTGCGGAAGGCCGCGAGATCGAGGCCCCGATTGCGCTCATCTTCGCGTCCGGCAGCGACGCAGCCGGCTCCGTCGCGACGCGCAATGTCATCCGCGTGGCTAAAAATGCGAAGGTGACGATCGTCGAAGTACATCCCGCACCCGATGCGCCGCGGCAGGTCAACACGCTGACCCAGCTCATCGTTGGCGACGGAGCTGAGGTGGTGCACGTGAAGCTGGTCGCCTCGCGCGAAGGTTCGATCCATCTCGGGCGCACTGTCGCGCGCCTTGGAGCGGAGGCGAACTACCGGCCGTTCCAGATGGTGCTCGGCGACGGCGTCGTGCGTAACGATCTCGCCGTCACCTTCCGCGGCGAGCATACGACGTTCGACCTCGGCTCGGCGTTGCTCGGAAACGCAGGCGCGCATCACGACATCACGATGGTTGTCGACCACGCGGTCCCCAACTGCACGAGCCGCGAACTTGTGAAGACGGTGCTGCGCGACCGCGCGCGGGCCGTGTTCCAGGGCAAGGTGATCGTGCGCCCCGACGCGCAGAAGACCGACGGCAAGCAGATGGCGCAGGCGCTGATGCTCTCGCCGGACACCGAGTTCAACAGCAAGCCGGAACTCGAAATCTATGCCGACGACGTGGTCTGCGGCCACGGGAGCACGTCTGCGGAGATCGATCCGGAGCTGGTGTTCTATCTTCAATCACGCGGCATCCCGCTTGCCGAGGCGCAGGCTATGCTGGTCGAGAGCTTCGTCGGCGAGGCTATCGACAAGGCGGAACCTGAAGCGGTGCAAGACGCTTTGCGCGCACTTGCGCGCGGGTGGCTTCAGAGCCAAGCTTAAGGGCACGCGGGGCGCTGAGAGGCGCCCCGCTTTGTCCTCAGCGCTGAGATCTCTGCTCGCTTCAACAAGGACGGCAACATGACGGCGGCGACACAGAAGAAGTCGAAGAAGGCGCAGGCTCCCGTGCCCGCTGGCCCCTTCGACGTGGAGCGCATCCGCACCGATTTCCCGATCCTCTATAGGGAGATCTACGGCAAGCCGCTCGTTTATCTCGATAACGGGGCCTCGGCGCAGAAACCGCTGTCCGTGATCGAGGCGATGGATCACGCCTACCGCTTCGAATATGCGAACGTGCACCGCGGGCTGCATTACCTCTCGAACACCGCGACGCAGCGCTTCGAAGAGGCGCGCGAGACGACGCGCCGCTTCCTCAATGCGCCGAAAGCCGACCAGATCATCTTCACGCGGAATGCGACGGAGGCGATCAATCTCGTCGCATCCTCGTTCGGCGCGCTCGAGATCGGAGAAGGCGACGAGATCGTGCTCTCCATCATGGAGCACCACTCCAACATCGTGCCCTGGCATTTCCACCGGGAGCGCAAAGGCGCGGTACTCAAGTGGGCGCCGATCTCGAACGAGGGCGAACTCTTGCTCGATGAGTTCGAACAGCTCATCACGCCGCGCACGAAAATCGTCGCCATCACGCATATGTCGAACGTGCTCGGCACAGTCGTGCCGATCAAAGAGGTCATCGAGATCGCGCACGCAAAGGGCGTGCCTGTGCTCGTGGACGGCAGCCAGGCCGCAGTGCACCTGCCCGTCGACGTGCAGGATCTGGACGCCGACTTCTACGTGTTCACCGGCCACAAGACGTACGGCCCTTCGGGCATCGGCGTGCTCTACGCCAAGCAGAAATACCTCGACATCATGCCGCCCTACCAGGGCGGCGGCGAGATGATCGAACTCGTCGAGGTAGATCGCATCACTTATGGGAAGGCCCCACACCGCTTCGAGGCCGGCACTCCGGCCATCGTCGAAGCCGTTGGATTGGGGGCGGCGCTTGCCTACATGATGCAGGTGGGGCGCGACCGCATCGCAGAGCATGAAGCCGAGATCGGCGCTTATGCGTTCGAACGTCTTCAGGAGGTGCCGGGGCTCACAATCCACGGCACGGCGCCAGGCAAGGGCGCGATCCACGCGTTCTCGATCGACGGGCTGCATCCGCACGATGTGGCAACCATCATCGACCGGGGCGGCGTTGCAATCCGCGCAGGCCACCATTGCGCGCAGCCCTTGATGGAGCGCCTCGGCGTCTCCGCCACATGCCGGGCGTCGTTCGCGATGTACAATACCAAGGCGGAAGTGGACGCGCTCGTCGCCGCGCTCATCCGCGCCCGAGACTTCTTTGCTTGAGGAGCCCTAGAGCCGTGCCATGACGGAACAGGTCGAGACGGACAAAAGACTTTCTGAGAGCGAGCGCCCTCCGGCGGCGAAGCTCGCCGAGGCAGAGCAGCCTGTCGCCGAAGATACGACGACGTCTGACGTGCAGGCGGCCGCGCCTGCCGATGCGCCGTCCGCCGACGGGGCGTCGTCCGAAGCGGTCTCCGGACTTTCGCAAGACGAACTCGACCAGCTCACGGCAGACATCATCGCGGCTCTCAAGACCGTGTACGATCCCGAGATCCCGGCCGACATTTACGAGCTTGGTCTAATCTACAAAATCGACATCAACGACAACCGGGAAATTGCCGTGGAGATGACGCTGACCGCTCCCGGCTGTCCGGTGGCCGGCGAGATGCCGGTGTGGGTGGAGAACGCCGTCAGCGCCGTTCCCGGCGTCTCGGGCGTGACCGTCACGCTCACCTTTGATCCACCGTGGGAACAGAGCCGTATGTCGGACGAGGCGCGGCTCGCACTCAACATGTTCTGAGGATCTCAATCCTTACGGATCGAAGCGGGTGCCCGCGGGCGCATGAAGCGTTGCCGTCGCGCATCTCGCAATGGGCAGCACCTCACGCTATATTTTGCTCGAGTTCCGGTGTTTCCGGCTTCGAGATCCAGGACAGCAGCACCGATGACCGAAAAGACGACCGCAACGCCCACCCGCCGCCCCCGGCCGAAGGTCATGACGCTTACGCCAGCGGCCGCGGAGCGCGTGCGCGCCATCATGGCCTCGAAGGGCCCGGACATCGCGGGCCTCAAGATCGGCGTCAAGAAGGGCGGATGCGCCGGCATGGAGTACACCATGACCTGGGCCGACACCGTCGACAAATTCGACGAGGTGGTGGAGCAGGACGGTGCGCGCGTGATCGTCGATCCGCAGGCCGTGCTCTATCTGCTCGGCACCGAGATGGACTACAAGACGGACAAGCTTTCGGCGTCGTTCGTGTTCAACAACCCAAACCAGCAGGGCGCGTGCGGCTGCGGCGAGAGCGTCAATCTCGTACCGGCCCGACAGGACGCGGACGAAGCAGCCGAATAGCGCTTCTCTTCAGACGCAAAGCAGCGTTCAGATCGCGACTTGCGTGCCGACCTCCACGACGCGGTCGGTCGGGATCCTGAAATACGTCGTAGCGTCTTCCGACGTACGCGCGAGCCGGATGAACAGCCGCGTCTGCCAGCGCGGCATTTCCGACTTCGAGCTGGGCCTAAGCGATCGACGCGACAGGAAGAACGATGTCGCGCCGATGTCGATGTTGAGATCTTTGCGCCGGCAGCCTTCCAGAATCTTCGGGATGTTCGGCGATTCCATGAAGCCGTAGGTTGCGACGACGCGTGTGAACGTCTCGTTCGAGCGGTCGATATGCACGCGCTCGTGGCGTGGAACGCGCGGCTTGGACGTATCCGTGGAAATCGAAAGCACCACGTTTCGCTCGTGGAGCACCCTGTTGTGCTTCAGGTTGTGCATCAGAGCCGTGGGGGCCGCGTTGACATCGGCCGAGAGGAACACCGCGGTGCCAGGCACGCGCGCGGGAGGCTTGGCTTCGAGCCGGCGCACCAGCCAATCGAGCTCCGTCTCGTCGCGGCGCGTGATGCGCGAAAGAATGCGATAGCCGCGCATCCATGTGAACATGATCAAACTCAGTACAGCGGCCACAGCCACGGGGAACCACGCGCCTTCGAAGAACTTCATGGCGTTCGCAGCAAAGAAGGTCAGCTCGACGACGAGCAACGGCGCCATGAGGGCGACGACCTTCCACAGGGGCCACCGCCAATACTTCCACAGCACGAAGAACGCGACGAGCGAGTTGATGACAAGGGTCGCCGTCACCGAGACACCGTAGGCGCTTGCCAGGTTCGACGACGACTTAAAGGTGACGACCGTGAACACGACGCCGATCAGCAGGAGCCAGTTGACGCGCGGCAGGTAGATCTGGCCCGCCATCTCCTCCGATGTGTGCCGAACCGCGAAGCGCGGCAGGAGACCGAGCTGGATCGCCTGACGTGCAAGGGAGAACGCGCCCGTAATGACGGCTTGGCTTGCAACGACAGTCGCCGCGGTCGCAAGAATGACCATCGGCACCAGCGCCCACTCCGGATAGAGGCGATAGAACGGGTTTTCCATCGTGCTCGCGTCTTCGAGCACCAGCGCGCCCTGCCCCATGTAGTTGAGCATGAGCGCCGGAAACACGAACCCGACCCAGGCCACCTGGATGGGCTTGCGGCCAAAGTGGCCGAGATCGGCGTAAAGCGCCTCTGCGCCCGTTACCGCCAAGAAAACGAAGCCGAAAACGGTGAGGCCCAGGAGGCCATGACTGACCAGGAAACTCAGCCCGTACCACGGATTGAGCGCAGCAAGGACGGACGGATTGTGCAAGACGTGCCAGAGGCCACCCCCACCCAGCACGAAAAACCAAACGACGGTGAGCGGGCCGAAGAACTGCGCCACCCGCGCGGTGCCGCGACTTTGCACGGCAAAAAGCGCAACGATGATGACAAGCGCGAGCGGCACGATCCAGCGCTCGAACATCGGCGACACAAGCGCCAGGCCTTCGACGGCGGATAGAACCGAGATCGCGGGCGTGAGGACCGCGTCTCCGTAAAAGAACGACGCGCCAGCCACACCGAGGCCGAGCAGAAGCGGAGAACTGCGTTTGGCAACCGTGAGCCCCAGCGCCATGAGCGCAAACGTGCCGCCTTCGCCTTTGTTATCAGCGCGCAGCAGCACGATTACATACTTCAGCGTGACGATGAGAACGAGCGCCCAGAAGATCAGAGAGAGGACGCCGAACACCGCTTCGATGTTGGCGGGCCTGCCCTCGCTCGCTGCGCGCACAGCTTCACGAAACGCATAGAGGGGGCTGGTTCCAATATCGCCGTAAACGACGCCGATGGCGCCGACGACCAGGAGCCAGAACCGCTTGTCCAGACCCGCGTCTTCGGGGTCCTTTCCAGCCTCAAGGGCCTTGGGGTGCGCCACGATCAATTTCCTGCCGCTGCTGCCGCTCGCGCAGCAAAACGCGGCCGCTTATACGCCCGTTCCTTAAGGGCCGCCACAGATCAATTTCGGGCATCGATAGGCGAACCCCGGCTAATCCGCCGGCCAGTTGTCACGGATCCAGCGGGCGAGCCCGTCCTCGTCGATCTCGCCCGCGGCGAGACCTTGGATGATCAGCACCGCCTCGTCGTTGCCAGCCAAGAATTCGATGTGGTTCAGCCCAAGGACGGTCCCGATAGAATGTACAACGCGCCGGGCGGCCGATCAGGCCGCCGTCTTCTCCATCTCCTCCAGCTCGTCGATCATACCCTCGATCACGCGGAGGCCCTTGGACCAGAACGACGGGTCGGTGGCATCGAGGCCGAAGGGGGCCAGAAGCTCGGAATGGTGCTTCGAGCCGCCCGCCTTCAGGAGATCGAAGTATTTCGTGACGAATCCCGGGTGCGCCTCCTGATAGAGACCGTAGAGCGAGTTCACGAGGCAATCGCCGAACGCGTAGGCGTAGACGTAGAACGGCGAATTGATGAAGTGGGGGATGTAGGTCCAGTACACCTCGTAGCCCGGCTTCAGGTCGATGGCGGGGCCTAAGCTCTCGCGCTGCACGTCGAGCCAGAACGCATTGAGCTGGTGGCTCGTTAGCTCGCCCTCGCGGCGCGCCTCATGCACCTTGCGCTCGAACTGGTAGAACGCGATCTGGCGCACCACCGTGTTCAGCATGTCCTCGACCTTGCCGGCCATCATCGCCTTCCTCTCGCGCGGGCTCGTCGTTCGATCGAGGAGCGCGCGGAAGGTCAGCATCTCGCCGAAAACGGATGCTGTCTCGGCAAGCGTCAACGGCGTGGGCGCGAGCAACGGGCCCTGAGCACGCGCAAGCATTTGATGAACGCCGTGGCCCAGCTCGTGGGCGAGCGTCATCACATCGCGGGGCTTGCCCTGGAAGTTCATCAGAACGTAGGGGTGAACGGACGGCACGGTCGCGGCCGAGAACGCACCTTGCGTCTTGCCCTCGCGCAGCGGCGCATCGATCCAGCGCTTGTCGAAAAATTCCTTGGCCACGCTCGCCATGTCGGGCGCGAACGCACCATAGGCTTCCAGCACGATGCGCTCGGCCTCGGGCCAGGTGAAAATCTGCTCGGGCTTATCCGGAAGCGGCGCATTGCGGTCCCAGTGCGAAAGCTTCTCCATTCCGAGCCAGCGCGCCTTCATGGCGTAATAGCGATGCGAGAGCTTCGGATAAGCGGCACGCACGCTTTCGACGAGCGCCTCCACGACGGGGGCCTCGACGCGGTTCGCGAGGTGGCGGCTGTCGGCGACGTCCTTGAAACCACGCCAGCGGTCGGAGATTTCCTTGTCCTTGGCGAGGGTGTTGGTGATGAGCGTGAACAGGCGAATGTTCGCCCCGAAGACCTTGGAAAGCGCCTCGGCTGCGGCGCGGCGGCGCGGCTCTGCTGGATCCGACAAGAGGTTCAGCGTCGCTTCGAGCGCGAGCGGCCCGGGCTCACCTTCGACGTCGAAGCGCAGGCCCGTCATGGTTTCGCTGAAAAGACGTGTGAAGCCGCCGCGCCCGGTCTGGCCCTTTTCGGTGAAGAGCTGCTCCAGCTTCTCGTCGAGCTGGTAGGGCTTTTCTTTTCTCAGATCCTCCAGCCAAGGTTTGAAGCGCTGAAGCTCGGGAACGTTCATCGCGCCTTCGAGGGTGGCTTCATCGATCTGATTGAGTTCGAGCTCGACGAAGATGAGGTCGGTCGCAATCCGGGTCAGGCGCTCGGAGATGTCACCGTAGAACTTCGCGCGCGCAGGGTCCGCCTGGTTGGCCGCGTAGAGCAGGCCAGCGAAAGAGCCGAGCTTGCCCATGAGGTCGGAGAGTTGCTCATAGGCGGCGATGGCGTCGGCTAGGCCCGCACCGTCGCCCGCGAGAGCGGACAGCTTACCCTGATAGCTTTCCTTGATGCGGCGCGCTTCTGCGGCGGCTCGGTCGAGATCCTGCGCGACAGCCGGATCGTCCATGCCCTTATAGAGGTCCGACAGATCCCATTCCGGCACCACACCGAGATCCGTCCCTCCAGCCGGCACCGCCCCGCCCGCGCCAGACGCCGCGAGAGGACCAGGGAACACGGCTGAGGCGGCAAAGGCGGGGGCGCGCGAGATCGGCGACATCAGAGACTCCGGTTTGAATGGGAATGTAGTGCCTAATTTGCGGGCTCCCCTGCCAGAGTTCAAGCACCACCACGCGCAAGAAAGCCGCCGTCTTCGCTTCGGCAGGCGGCGGCTTCCTCGAAACGGGGAAAACAGCCCGCGGGCCGGCCCTCGTTAGCTCGTGCTCGACACTTTCATGAGAATGATGCCGCTCACGATCAGAACGGCAGCCAGCATTCTGAGCGCGGTCGCCGGCTCGCTCAGCACAACGATACCGACGACGAACGCGCCGATGGCGCCAATACCCGTCCATACGGTGTAGGCCGTGCCGAGCGGCAACGAACGCATCGCGGCAGCAAGCAGAACAATACTCACGGCCATCAAGACGACCGTTATGGCCGAGGGCCAAAAGCGCGTGAAACCTTCCGACTGCTTCAGCGAGAACGCCCAGCCAACCTCAAAAAGCCCAGCGACGATCAACATCAACCACGCCACGACAGCCTCCTTAGAACGAGCTGCCGGGCCGTCCCGGACTTGATCCCAAATTTTAGGGGGAGGACGTGGCCTCACACTTTCAGATAAGATCGATCGCAGGCGCCATCAATGCGTGCTTTTGACCCCCGTCGCGGGCAAGCCGCGGCGCATCCGGCTCTCTATCCTTCAGCGAACTCCGCTTCTCAAAAAAGTTTCAAGGTGAGTCTCTGTGAAAGGGGTTGTTTACCGTTGTGGGGCAATCTCTGGCCATGTGAGTTGCCGGTCCTTCGCAACGCTCCGAGCGTAAGTTCATCGAAAGACCGGCCGCGTTTCAGTTCGTGTTGAGTACGAGTGACCATGGCCAAGCGTATCCTTATCGTCGATGACGATCCCGCCCAGCGTCGCATTCTCGAAGAGACGGTCAAACGTTTCGGATTCGAAACCCGCTCCACCCATTCCGGCGAGCAGGCCGTTGAAATCCTCGAGGGCCCCGACCGCGGCTCCATCTCCCTTGTGCTTCTCGATCTCGTGATGCCCGGCATGGGCGGCATGGGCGTGCTGGAACGCATGAAGGGCCAGGCAGGCGCGCCCATCATCGTGCTGACGGCTAACGGTTCCGTCGATGCGGCCATCGCTGCGATCCGGCTCGGCGCCGTCGACTTCGTGATCAAGCCGGCCTCGCCCGAGCGCCTCGAAGTCACGATCCAGAGCGCGCTCAAGATCGAAGCGCTTTCGGATGAAATTACCCGCATCAAGAAGAAGACCGAAGGCACGCTGACCTTCGACGATCTCATCATTCGCGGCGAAGGCATGCAGCGTGTGATCGGGCTCGGCAAGCGGGCGGCGTCGTCCACGATTCCGGTTCTGATCGAAGGCGAGAGCGGCGTCGGCAAGGAGCTGATCGCGCGCGCCATCCAGGGCGAGAGCGAGCGGGCAGGTCGTCCGTTCGTCACCGTCAACTGCGGCGCGATCCCAGAAAACCTCGTCGAAAGCATCCTGTTCGGCCACGAGAAGGGCGCGTTCACCGGCGCCGTCGAAAAGCGCGTCGGCAAGTTCCAGGAAGCCGACGGCGGCACGCTTTTCCTTGATGAAGTGGGTGAGCTTCCGCTCGAAGCGCAGGTGAAGCTTCTGCGCGCACTGCAAGAAGGCGAGATCGATCCTGTCGGCGCGAAGAAGCCGGTAAAGGTCAACTTCCGTCTCATCTCGGCCACCAACCGCGACATGATCCAGCTCGTGAAAGACGGGCGCTTCCGTGAGGACCTCTATTACCGTCTCAACGTGTTCCCGATCTGGGTGCCGCCGCTGCGCGAACGCTCCGAAGACATCGCCGACCTTGCTCGGCATTTCCTCGCCCGCTTCGCCGCCGAAGAAGGCAAGCGCCTGTCGGGCTTCAGCGACGAGGCGATGAAACTCCTCATGGCCTACGACTGGCCCGGCAACGTGCGCCAGCTCGAAAACGCCATCTTCCGGGCCGTCGTTCTCGCGGACGGGACGACGCTCTCCGTTTCGGAATTCCCGCAGATCGCGAGCCACGTCGATGGCTTCTCGGCCGAAATCCCGCCGGCTCCAGCTGGCGTGGAGAAGCCTGCCGCCTACACAGGGCCTGCACTCATCGGCGCGGAAGACACTGTGCCGCAAACTGTCGAAGTGCGTCCGGGCTCCGGCACCTCCGCGCTCGGAATCCCTGCGGTAACCGAACACGGCGAGATCCGCGCACTGGAAGACATCGAGGCGGACATGATCCGCCTCGCGCTCGGGCGCTATCGCGGGCACATGACGGAAGTCGCCCGCCGGCTCAAGATCGGCCGCTCGACGCTGTATCGCAAAATGCAGGAATACGGCCTCGAACCGCGCGTCAACTGAGTTCCGGTCGTCTGGTCCCTCCGATCGTCCGCGTCCCAATGGGCGATCCCGATGCCTCCGTTCGCGCCCTGCGAACGGAGGCATCTTTACTTTTGCCGATGGGCGTCAAAAGCGCTTCTCGCGCTTCGTGTCCCATGCCGGCTGGGCCGTTAGCCGAAACTTAACCGCGTTTCGCATCAAGGCGGCCCTTGCCCTGTTGTTGCCGCAGGCAAGCCCCTTTTGTCGCGCATTCCAAGGTTACCGACCGTTAAGCACGACGACGTAAGCCTTAACCAAGGCTCCTAACAGTCTCGACGGGGGAAAAGCGTTTGAGCGTAGAGGCGGGACAGTCTGCCTGCCGGCACCGGGCCAAAGTCCGGCTGCCCGGCTTACAGGCACTCGGTCTGAGCATGGCGGCACTCGTTGCCGTGCTGCTGCAGGCCGGGCTCGCGCATGCCCGCGAAGACCGCACGATCTCCTTCTACCACATCCACACGAAAGAGACTTTGACCGTCCTCTATAAGAGGAACGGCAGCTACATCCCCGATGCGATGAAGAAGATCGACTGGATCCTGCGCGACTGGCGGCGCGACGAGTCCATCAAGATGGATCCCAAGACCATCGACATCATCTGGGAAATGCATCGCGAGCTCGGCTCGCAGAAACCTGTCAGCATCATCTCCGGATACCGCTCGCCCGCGACCAACAACATGCTGCGTAAGACACGCGGTGGACAGGCGCAGCGCAGCCATCACATGACAGGCCGCGCGATCGACATCTCCTTCCCCGACGTTCCCATTCGGCGGATGCGCTATTCGGCGATGATCCGTGAACGCGGCGGCGTCGGATACTATCCGACATCGGGCATCCCGTTCGTGCACGTCGATTCCGCGCGCGTGCGCCATTGGCCACGCATGGTGCGCGACGAGCTTGCGCTGCTGTTCCCCTCTGGCCGCACGCAGCACATGCCGGCCGACGGCAAACCCATCACACGCGGAGACGCAACGGCGGCGCGCGCAAAGCGCAAGGATCTCGCGCAGGAGGTGGCGCAGTACTTCGCCATTCGCGATGGCAAGGTGCTGCCGGCTCCGGTGCAGGTGGCCGACGCATGGCAAGCGTCCGTCGCGGCTGCGCCCGTTCCGACGCCGGTGCGCGCGGTACGTCCGCCGCCGCCTGCCCCGGATCGCCGCATGGCCGTCGGCGCGCCGCTGCCGCCGCCCGGCACAACCCGGCCCGAAGCCATGACCTCCCTCGCCTCGCTTACCTCGGAGGCGCCCTCTTCGCACCAAGCCGCGCCAAAAATGGAACTCGTGGCCGCGCCGCGTCCCGTCGATCGGCCTTCGCAGTTTGTGAACCGGCTGCCCGACGCCGAGCGCTCCCGCCTCGATATGTTGGTCAAGCTCGCGTCGCTCGAAGAGCCGTCGAGCCTGCCAGAAGAAACAGGCACGTCGTCGCTGATAACGGGTACGGCGCCGCTGCGTACCGCGTCGATGACGCCATCCTGGCCTTCGCTGCGTAAGCCGGCACCCATCACAGAAGATGTCGTGTCGGACGATGCGCTTTCTCACAATCCGCTTGGGGCGGGCAGTTCCGATTGGCGCAGCGGCTGGAACGTCGCGCCGGCATACGACGACGATCATCCCGACGAGCTTGCCTATCGGCCGTTCGCGCTCGGACCGCTTTTGACGGAAACGCCCTCGTTCGACGATCCCGCACTCGTCACGCTCGTCCATCCCGATGCGAACGAAGCCCTCGCGATGCTCGACGACGAAGGCTCCGCGCTTCCGATGCGCTTCGGACCGGAGAAGTCGCACACGGCGATGGCCTGGGCGCAGGCGTTCAGCGGGGACGCAGTCAATTTCGATGCGTTTGCGGCAGCGCCCGAGCCCAGTGCGCCGTCTGGACCTCAGATCCTGGCCCGTGCGGTCAAGACCCAGCCGAAGTAGCGGCCTTCTTCGTACCGGTGCGTCCACCCGCGCGCGCAGCAGCCAGCGGCCCGTCGTTCCACGCCTTCGTCACGAGACGGCCGAGTTCCTCGAAGTCGTTCGTCCGCGGCGACGTCGACCGCCAGACGAGACCGATGGTGCGGAACGGCTCGGGCTCCACAAAGCGGACGAGCGTGATGTCGCGGCCGCGCTCCTCGATTCCGATCGACATCTCCGGCAGAAGCGTGATGCCGAAACCCGCGGACACCATCTCCACGATGGTCGCGAGGCTCGACGCGCCGAACGTGTTGACGGCGTCCACCTGCTGAAGACTGCAATAGGTGAGCGCCTGGTCGCGCAGGCAATGACCCTCTTCGAGCAGCAAGAGCCGCTCGTGCTCGATCAACTCCTTCGTTGCGCGCACACGGCCCGAAAGTTTGCGCTCCTTCGGCATGGCGAGAAGAAATTTGTCCTCGAACAGCGGAAGGTTCGTCAGGTCCGGGTTCTTGAGCGGCAGCGCCAGCAGCAGCACGTCGAGCTTGCCTTCCAGAAGCTCGTCGGTGAGCGGCTGCGTCTGGGTTTCGCGCACATGCAGTTCGAGATCGGGATACGCATCCCGCAGGAGCGGCAAGAGAGGCGGCAGCAAGTAGGGGGCGACGGAGGGAATGACGCCGAGACGCAACGTGCCCGCCAAAAGCCGGTTGGAGTGCTGCGCGTAGGCGACAAGGTCACGCACATCGCCCAGGACACGCGCGCAACGGGCGGCAATCTCGGCCCCTTTGCCGGTGAGCTGAACGCCTGCCCGGGTTCGTTCCACAAGCACGAGCCCCAGGCTCTGCTCCAGCTCGTGGATCTGCATGGAGAGCGCCGGCTGCGTCACGGCGCAGGCTTCCGCAGCGCGCCCGAAATGGAGCTCGCGTGCCAGCGCGTCGAAGTAGCGGAGCTGCTTGAGCGTGACGTTCGTCATAAGGCAGCCTGATCAGACTCGAAACAAATAACGATTAGCCCTGATCTAGGCCGCGGTCTATGGTCACAGTGAACAAACGATCGTGATCATCTGGCCAACCAGATGGGACGATTTCCCAAACACGGCTGGTGAGGCTTCGGTCTAGCCTGTCGTTAACGTCCTGGGCCGTACGCCGAAGCGGCCCGGGACGTTTTTCATTTTGTGGACGTCTTATTCACGGGCACGCATCGAAGGCACCCGTCTTCGGCGCCTCCGATACGTTCATCCCAATGTGCGCTTTCTCGCCTACTCGGCGGCGATCATCTGATCGACGGCTGCCTCGGCGTCGGCCGAGAGAGGGCCGTCCAGCATCCCTAGGGCGTGCATGTAGACTTCGAGAAGGCTCTCTTCCTCCTGGCGCTCCGTCTGGCTCTTCTTGCGCAGACGGATGATCTGCCGAAGCGTCTTCACATCGAAGCCCAACCCCTTGGCCTCGTTGTACTTGTCGCGGATGTCATCCGCGAGCGCCTTCTTCTCCTCTTCCAGCCGCTCGATGCTTTCGATCATCTGGCGAAGTTGCTTCTGCGCCGAGGCTTGAAGCGTCGTCATGGCACCCCCTGCATCCGTTCGATCATGCGATATCCGCTCGTCGGGCCCAGTTCCGGCACCGACCTTGACCGGACGCTAGGCTTCCCCTTCGGCACCCGCAAGGAGCCGCTACGTCTATCCAGAAGTAATTTCCCTGTGGATCATTGGCTTAGGGCCGTGGATCAGCCCGGTTTCTAGGCGTTGCGCGGCTTGCGGGCCTTGCGCATTCCAGATCGAGGCCTTTCAATGCGTCTACTTTGCCACGGTGCTCCGCTTGCGCCCCACCTCAAAGCTGCCAGCTTTTTCCGCCAACCTCGCCGAGCTTTCCGCAAGGCCCGGTTGCGTTCAGGCTTCCCTAACGTCGGACCCTTACCCTCCCCCGTGCAACCATGAGCCTGAAATTCCGAATCCTTCCGCTCGGGGCGGCACTTCTCATCGCCCTCATCCCCAACGCCGCGCTGGCCGATCTCAAGTTTTGTAACGCCACGCAGAGCCGTATCGGCGTCTCGATCGGCTATCAGGACGCGGACGGATGGGCCACGGAAGGGTGGTGGAACATCGCGTCGCAGACGTGCGAAACGCTCTTGAAAGGTGCGGTGCCGAGCCGGTTTATCTACGTCCACGCGGTGGACTACGACCGCGGCGGCGAATGGGCCGGCACCAACTTCATGTGCACCGACGACAAATCGTTTGCCATCCGCGGTGTTCAGGATTGCCC
>ERZ869909.1982-NODE-1982-length-15036-cov-8.412461_pt1 | contig 15036 bp, 13 predicted proteins | sample MGYA00520892_ERZ869909 | MGnify/ENA primary metagenome ERZ869909 (study PRJEB32215, sample SAMEA104723947) | bioreactor metagenome | biome: bioreactor; feature: anaerobic bioreactor; material: water | place: China | collected 2015-03-12 ...
ACGGCGTTCGCGGACGGCGGTGCCGGCGCGACCGCGCTCGCCGAGCGCCTGCTGGCGTTGCTGACCGAGACGGACGACGCGCCGCCGGCGCCTCGCTTCCTCTACCCCGCCGACGCACCCGTCGTGGAGAAGCTCGACGCCGTGGCGCAGACGATCTACGGCGCGGCCGAGGTACGCCTCTCGGAGGCGGCCAGCGCCGACCTCGCGTGGCTGCGTCAGGCCGGCTTCGACCGCCTGCCCGTGTGCATCGCCAAGACCCACCTGTCGCTGACCGACGACCCGAAGGGCGGCGGGCTCGCCCGAGGCCACGCGATGACCGTCCACGAGCTGCGCCCGTCGGCCGGCGCCGGCTTCGTCGTCGCGCGCATGGGCCGGATCTTCACGATGCCGGGGCTACCGCGGGAACCGGCCGCCAAGAACGTCCGGATCCGGCCCGACGGCACCGTCCAGGGGCTCATGCAGGGCAGCTGACCGCAACCACCGCGGAACGTCGCCGCCAGCGGTAGGCTGGCGGCGATGCCGCTGGGTCCCGCCGACGTCTTCCCGCGCGGCGCGGGTGCCGCCCCCTACGCCCTGATCGACGTCCGCTCGCCGATCGAGGTCGCTCGCGGGGCGCTGCCCGGCGCCATCGGCCTCCCGCTGATGAGCGACGAGGAGCGCCACCTCGTCGGCCTGCGTTACGCCGAGGCGGGCCAGGAAGCGGCGATCGCCCTCGGTTACGAACTCGTCGGCCCGCACCTGCCGGCGCGCGTGGCCGCGTGGCGGGCGGTGGCCGAGCGAGGGCCGACGGCGGTGGCCTGCTGGCGAGGCGGGCTTCGCAGCGCGCTGGCGGTCCGCCATCTGGGACGCCCCGGCGTGCAGGCCGTCGCGGGCGGCTACCAGGCGCTGCGGCGCCACCTCGCGGCCGGACTCGCCGCCGCCGCGGAGGCCAAGCGGTTCGTGGTGCTGGGCGGCCTCACGGGCAGCGGCAAGACCGAGCTGCTCGCCGCGCTGGGTCGTGCGGACGACCTGCGTGCCGCGTCGCTGCAGGTCCTGGACCTCGAGGGTTCGGCGCGCCACCGGGGCAGCGCCTTCGGCGCCGAGGAGGACCCACAGCCCGCCCAAGCCACGTTCGAGAACGACGTGGCGGCGCAGCTCGTCCTCGATCCGGCGGCGCGAGTCGTGGTCGAGGACGAGTCGCGCTTCGTCGGCAGGCGTACGGTACCGGCGCCGTTGTGGAGCGCCATGCGGGCGGCCCCGGTGGTGTGGCTGGAGGCGCCGCGAGCGGAGCGGCTCCGGCGGGTCTTCGACGCGTACGTGGCCGCGCCGGCGGCGGCGCGTGGGGTCACGGCCGCCCACGACAGGCTCGCGGCCGACGTCGCGCGCGTCCGCCGACGGCTGGGTGGCCAACGCACGGACGCGGTCCTGGCGTCGCTCGCCGCCTCCCGCTCGGCGTGGTTCGATCCGGCGGCCCACGACGGCTGGATCGGTCAGCTGCTGGACGACTACTACGACCGCCTGTACCTGCGCGCGTTCGAGGCGAGCGGTCGGTCCCTCGCCTTCCGCGGCCCGGCCGCCGAGGTCCGCGCGTTCCTGCGGGCCGGTTGACGCGTTGCCCCGCGGTCCGGGTGGCACGATGGAGGGCATGGACGGAACGCCCATCCGCCTGACCCACACGGTGAAGAAGGGCGGCTGCGCCGCCAAGATCGCCGCCGGCACGCTGACCGAGCTGCTGCGCTCGCTGCCCCGCTCGCGGCACCCGGACCTCCTCGTCGGCCACGACCTGTTCGACGACGCAGCCGTCTGGCGCGTCTCGGCCGACGTCGCCATGATCCAGACGCTCGACTTCTTCACCCCGATCCTCGACGACCCCCGCGACTTCGGGGCGGTCGCCGCCGCCAACGCCGTGTCCGACGTCTTCGCCATGGGCGGGACGCCGGTGACGGCGCTCACGATCCTGGCCTACCCACTCGAGACGCTGCCGCAGGAGGTCCTGCGGGAGCTCATGGCCGGCGCCGTCGAGGTGATCCACGAGGCCGGCGCCCACCTCGTGGGCGGGCACTCCATCGAGGACGACACGCTGAAGCTGGGCTTCTCCGTGACCGGGCTCGGGCACCCCGATCGCCTCTGGCGCAACGACGGCGCTCGCCCCGGCGACGTCCTGGTGCTGACCAAGGCCGTCGGCACCGGCACGCTGGCGGGGGCCCGCAAGAACGACGAGATCGACGCCGAGGCGATGACCCCCGCGATCGCCTCCATGCGCCAGACGAACCGGCTCGACCTCCCCGAGCGCCTCCACCGTGCCGTCCGCGCGGCCACCGACGTCACCGGCTTCGGCGTGCTGGGCCACGCCCTGCACGTGGCCCAGGCGTCCGGCGCGACCCTGCGGATCGAGTCGGGGGCGGTGCCGCGCCTGCCCGGTGCCGAGGACACCCTGCGCCGCGGCGTGCTCACGAAGGCGCACACGACGAACACCCGGTACGTCGCGCCGCACGTCGCCGGCCGCGAGACGCTCGACGAGGTCGGCTGGTGGGTCCTGGTGGACCCCCAGACGAGCGGCGGCCTGCTGCTGTCCGTCGACCCCGAGGAGGTCGACGCCCTGCTCGCGCACGTGCGGCCCCGCTTCCCACGCACCGCGATCGTCGGTCGGGTGACGGCGGCCGGCGAGCGGGCGCTCGTCCTGGAGAACTGACGACGGCCGCGGCCGGCGGGCGCTCGTCCTGGAGAACTGACGACGGCCGCGGCCGGCCGCCGCTGGCCCATCAGGGTCGGAGCAGCGTGACCCCGACCGGGGTGAAGCGCTCCATCGCGGCGAGCGCCGCCCCTGCCTCGGCCAACGGGCGCCGTTCGCCGATCAGGCGATCCAGCGGCACGCGACCCGCCGCGACGAAGCGGAACAGCCGCGGGTAGGAGGTCGCCGGCATCCCGTGGCCCCCCACCACCGCGAGCTCGCGCCGGACCACCTCCTGCAGCGGCAGCGGCGGGTCGGCATCGGCGCCCAGGAGGAGCCCCAACTGCACGTGGCGACCGCGCCGACGCAGGCAACGGATGCCCTGCGCCGCGGTGCCGCTGCTGCCGAGCGCGTCCACCGCGACGTCGGCCCCGCCACCCGTGGCGTCGCGCACGGCGGCCACCGCGTCGGTGCCGCGCGCGTCGACGGCCAGCTCCGCCCCGAGGTCGACGGCCAACGCCAGCTTCTCGCGCCGTACGTCGACCGCCAGCACCCGCGCGCCGGCGGCCGCCGCGATGGCCACCGCCGCCAGGCCGACGCCGCCGCAGCCGAACACCGCCACGGTCTCGCCGGCCCGCAGGTGCGCGCGCTCCACGAGGCCGTGGAACGCCGTCATGAAGCGGCAGCCGAGCGACGCGGCCTCGTCGAAGCCGAGGTCGCTCGGCAGGAGCGCCAGGTTCACGTCGGCCCACGGCACGGCCACGAACGTCGCGAAGCTGCCCCAACCATCGAAGCCCGGCTGGAACTCGCGCTCGCACAGGTGGACGTGGCCCTCACGGCAGGTGGCGCAGCCGCCGCAGCCGCAACAGAAGGGGGCGGTCACGCGCGCGCCGAGCCAGTCGCCGCGCACGTCGCGGCCCACGGCGACCACCTCGCCGGCGAACTCGTGGCCCGGAACGTGCGGCCAGCGGATCGTCGGATCGTGCCCCACCCAGGCGTGCCAGTCGCTGCGGCACACCCCGGTCGCGCGCACGGCGACGACGGCCCCGTGCGGCGGCGGCTCCGGGTCGGGAACGGTCGTGAGCGTCGGTGCACCGCGCGGGGCGTCGACCAGGATGGCGCGCATGCCCCATGCTACGCGGGCGTCGCGCGTCCTAGGCCCCGCTGGCCGCCAGCGCCTCCTCGGGATGCAGGTCCGCGGGGGTCAACCCCACCTCGGCCAACACCTCGGCCGTGTGCTGGCCGTGCAGCGGCGGCGGGTACCGCAGCGACGGAGGGGTGCGTTCGAGCTTCACCGGGAACCCCACCTGCAGCATGGGGCCGATCGTCGGATGGTCGATCTCCAGCAGCATGTCGCGGGCGGCGACCTGGGGATGCTCGAACACCTGATCGATCTCGAGCACCGGCGCGACCGGCACGCCCGCCGTGTCGGCGCGCGCGCAGAACTCGCGCGCGTCGACCCGCGCGAAGAGCTCGTCGAGGACCGCGCCGAGCTCCCGGCGGTGGGCGACGCGCCGGCGGTTGTCGAGGAATCGTTCGTCGCGCGCCACCTCGGGCGCGCCGAGCAGCTCGCACAGGCGCTGGAACTGGCGGTCGTTGCCGACGCACACCATGACCGGTCCCGTGCGCGTCTCGTAGCTGTCGGTCGGGACGATGTGCGGGTGGGCGTTGCCGAGCCGCGGATGCACCTCGCGGCCCATCAGGAAGGCGGACGCCTGGTTGGCCAGAGCGGACAGCGCCGACTCGAACAGCGACAGGTCGACGCGCTGGCCCTCGCCGGTGCGCTCCCGGTGCACGAGCGCCGCGTTGATCGCCATGGCCGCCTGGCAGCCGGTGATGAGGTCGATGACGGCGACGCCGACCTTCAGGGGCCGCCCGCCTTCCTCGCCGTTGATGGCCATGAAGCCGCCGACCGCCTCGATGATCGGGTCGTAGCCGGGGAGGTGGGCCGCGGGCCCGGTGCGGCCGTACCCCGTGATGCTGCAGTACACCAGGCCGGGGTTCAGCGGCCGCAGCACGTCCTCGTACCCGAGCCCCCACTTCTCCATGGTGCCGACCCGGAAGTTCTCGATGACGACGTCGGCGCCCTGCACGAGGCGCTTGAGCGCCTCCCGCGCCGGAGCGTGGCGGAAGTCGAGCACGATGCCGCGCTTGTTGCGGTTGGTGCACGTGTAGTACGCGCTCTCTCCCGCGATCCACGGCGGACCCCAACGCCGCGTGTCGTCGCCGATGGGGGCCTCGACCTTGATCACGTCGGCGCCGAGGTCGCCGAGCAGCATGGTGGCGAAGGGGCCGGCCAGGACCCTGCTCAGATCGATGATCCGGACGCCGTGGAGGGGCCCGTGATGCGTGGCGTCGGGCTTCGTGGCGTCCAGGTGACGGGGCTTCATGGGCGGTCCTCCAGGGTCTGCGCGGGACGAGGCGGCGCGTTCGCCGCCGAGGCTGCGTCGTGACTCCACGATAGGCGGCGGAGCCCACCGCGCGCGTCGGAGCAACGTCCCCGGGAGCGCACCGCGAGCGCGGGCCGCGAGCGCGAGCGCGGGGGAGCGGTAGCATCGGCGCGGAGGTTGCGCACCATGTTGGAGACCTACCCCATCGGCCGGCCGACGATCCCCGACACGCTCGAACTGGGCGCCGTCCTGACCGCGATCGACCGCATCGAGGTCCTGCCCGAGGCAGCGCGCGAAGCCGTCGCGGGCTGCGACGACCTCGACCACCCGATCCGGCCCGGCGCCTGGACCATCCGTGCGGTGGTGCACCACCTCGCCGACGCCCACATGAACGCCTTCCTGCGCAGCAAGCGCGTGCTCACCGAGGACGGTCCGACCATCGAGAGCGTCGACATCGACGCCTGGGCGCGAACGGCCGACGTCGACGCGCCGATCGAACGCTCGCTCACGCTGCTGGACGGCCTGCATCCGCGCTGGGTCGAACTGCTCCGCCGATGCGGCCCGGCGGAACTCGAGCGGCCGTGGTTCGTCCGCAACGACGCCGCGCCGCGGACCCTCTGGCGGTCCGTGCTCATCTACGGCTGGCACGGCGACCACCACGTGGCGCAGATCCGCCAAGTGCGCGATCGCGACGGCGTGTAGGCGGCCGATCGCCGCCCGCCGCGGCGGGACCCCGCGACACGCGCCCAGGCGCGGTGCGGGCCGCCGTCAGAGCAGGGTGCCGCTGAGGAACCAGGTCGCGATCGTGAAGAAGATGATGATGCCGGTCACGTCGACCAGCGTCGCGATGAACGGCGCCGACGACGTGGCCGGGTCGGCGCCGAGCCGCTTCAGCAGCAGCGGCAACAGCGATCCCGACAACGATCCCCACACGACGACGCCGACCAGCGAGGCGCCCACGGTGGTGGCGATGAGCGGCCAGTGCGGCCCGTACGCCTCGAACGCGAGCGCCCACACGGCGATGCGCACCGCGCCGAGACCGCCGAGGATGGCCCCGAGCAGGAGTCCGGACGCCAACTCACGGCGCATGACGCGCCACCAGTCGTCGAGGCGGACCTCGCCGAGCGCCAGGGCGCGGGTGATGAGCGTGGCGGCCTGGGCGCCGCTGTTGCCGCCGGACGCGATGATCAACGGCAGGAAGATGGCGAGCACGACGGCGCTGGCGAGCTCGTCCTCGTAGAACGCCATGGCTTCGGCCGTCAGCATCCCGCCGAACAGCAGGATCACCAACCAGACGCCTCGCTTGCGCACCATCGTCCAGATCGGCACCTGGAGGTACGGGTCGTCGAGCACCTGGACCCCGCCGAACTTCTGGATGTCCTCCGTCGCCTCCTGCTCCTGCACGTCCAGCACGTCGTCGACGGTGACGATGCCGACGAGCACGCCGGCGCCGTCGACGACCGGCAGCGCCGTGCGGTCGTGGCGCCGGAAGGCGGCGACCGCGGTCTCCTGGTCGTCGTCGACGCGCAACGCCACGAACGCCCGGTCCATGAGCGCCTCGACGCGCGTCTCCGGGTCCACGGTCAGCAGCTGGCGGATCCTCAGGTCGTCGATGAGCACGCCGCCCGGACCGGTGACGTAGAGGACGTTCAGCGTCTCCGAGTCCTCGCCGTACACGCGAACGTGCGCGAGGGCCTCGGCGACGGTCCACGAGGGCTTCACGCGGACGTAGTCCGGGGTCATGAGGCGACCGATCGAGTCCTCGGGGTAGCCGAGCAGGTGGACGGCGGTGGCCCGCTCCTCGGCCGACAGCAGGTTCAGGAGCCGCACGGTCACCTTGCCGGGGAACTCCTCGAGCAGCGCCGTGCGGTCGTCGGCCGACATCTCCTCCAGCACCGCCGCGGCGTCGGCGTCGGAGAGCGTGTGCAGCAGATGCTCCTGCGCGTCGAACGACAGGTGTTCGAACACCTCGGACGCGCGCTCGCGGTCCAGCAGGCGGAAGGCGACGGCCTCCTGGTCCGCGGGCAGGCGATCGATCGCCTCGGCGACGTCGGCGAGCTCGCCGCTGCGCAGGCGCTGCTTCAGTCGATCGAAGCGCCGCTCGGCGATGCACGCCGCCAACTCGCGGCTGAGCGTGCCGATGGGGTCCTCGTCAAGGACCTCGGCGACGGGCACGACGGGAGGTTCGACGGGGCCTGGGTTCATCGCTCTCCCTCGTGCTCATGACGCGCCTCCGTCTTCCGCGCTCGCCGCGTCGCCGCCGTGCGCGAACGGCATTCTACCGGGACGCAAGCACCTTCCGCACGGGCGGCCGAGAGGCCAGGCTGACACCCAAGAAGGGTGGATGGGATGGCCGACGTGCTGATCGTGTACGCCACCGTGCTCGGGCACACGCGCCGCATCGCGGAGCGGGTGGCGTCGGAGCTGCGCGCCCTCGGCCACGCGCCGACCGTCGCCGCGTGCGATGCGGCGCCGCCGATGGGGGACTTCGCGGCCGTGATCGTCGGGGCGCCGGTGAGGTCGGCGGCCTTCCTCGCGCCGATCGACGCGTACGTGCGTGCGAACGCCGCCGACCTCGCTCGGCGGCCCAGCGCGCTGTACGCCGTGTGCTCGCCGGACGAGCACGACGACCGGACGTACCGGCAGGCGATCGATGGCTACCTCCGGGCGCTGCAGTCGGCGACCGGCTGGCAACCCGACGTGATCGCGAGCTTCGCGGGGGTGCGTACCCACCCCCACCTGGGGCTGGCCGCGCAGGTGCTCGGCCACGAGGCGCTCGGCGAGGCCGCCACGGACTGGGACGCCGTCAGCGGGTTCGTGGAGGCGATCGTGCATCATCTCGATCGCTCGGCGAGCGGCCCGAACGGCCTCAGTTCAACTCGTCCAGCGTCAGCCTGAAGCTCGGCACGAACAGCGCCGTGAACCGCTCGACCTCGGGGTCGTCGAGCGCCTCGAGATCGCGCCGGATGGACGCCTCGGCCCGCTCGAACTCCCGGTTGCCCGCCTTCGCCTCCTCGACGCACTTCAGGTACGCGCACAGCTTGTCGGCCAGCTTGACCAGCCGCCATGCCTCGGCGTCCTCGTGGCGATGGAACAGCAGCGACTCGTAGGCGGCGCGCAGCGAGGCGGGCGCCATGTCGAGCAGCTTGTGGCGAGCGACCTCGCCCAGGTCGGCCACCGCGTCGCGAACCTGCGGGTTGAAGTACTTGATGGGGCTGGGAACGTCGCCGGTGATGACCTCCTCGGCGTCGTGGAACACCCCCAGCAACGCCACCCGCGCGGGATCGACGGCGTCGCACCCCAGGCGCTCGTTGTGCAGCAGCGCCAACGCGTGCGCGATCATCGCCACCTGCAGACTGTGCTCCTGGATGTTCTCGCTGGAGGTGTTGCGCATGAGCCCCCAGCGGTGGATGAACTTCATGCGGGCCAGGTACGCGAAGAGGTGGCTCACTCGGGCATCGTAGCCGACGCGACCCGACACGGGCGGGCGTCCGAGCCGCCGGCGGCCCCCGCGATCGGCGCGCCGGCGCGTCTGCGACGCGTGGGCCGTGAGAAGTACCATTGACGCGCGCGTCTGCGACCCGTACGCTCTGCACGAGGAGGCTCCATCGTGAAGCGTTCCGTCCTGGTGCTCGCCGGACTGCTCGCCATCTTGCTCGCTGCGTGCGTGCCGTCGTCCCAGGTCGCGCGCAACGTCGTGCCGCAGCTCATCAGCGCCAGCCCGCCCAACGCCGCGGGCGACGTCGTGCTGCAGGGCCGCTACTTCGGTGGCGGCGGCGAGGGCAGCTACGTCCTCCTCGGCGCGAACGTCGACGCCGAGGGCGGCGTGCGCGTCACGCCCGCCAACTGGAGCACCAACCGCATCGTGTTCGCGCCGCCCGAGCGCGTCGGTCCGGGTTTCGTGTTCGTCGTGGTCGGCGGCGTGTCCAGCAACGGGTTGCCGTTCAACCTCCCCTGAGTTCGGACGAGCGGTTCGCCGGCCGCGCCCCCGGGCGCGGCCGGTCGTCGTTCCGGGGCCGGCGCACCGCGGCGGCGGGTTTCGATGGGTACCGGACGCCCCTTGGGGCCCGCGTACGCGGCGTGTAGACTCGGCCGGATGAAGCTGCGCGCCGTCAAGGGCACCGCCGACCGCCTCCCCGCAGACCACCCACGCTGGAACCGCGTCATCGAGGTCGCCGGACGGGTCCTCGAGCGGGCCGGCATCCAGCCCATCGCGACGCCCGTGTTCGAGTTCGCGGAGGTCTTCGAGCGCTCCGTCGGCGAGGCGGCCGACCTGGTCGTCCAGAAGGAGATGTACACCTTCGACGACCGCGGCGGGCGCCGGCTCACGCTGCGCCCCGAGTTCACCGCCGGGGTCCTGCGGGCGTACGTGGAGCACGGCATGCACACCTGGCCGAGCCCGGTGAAGCTGTGGAGCCATGGGCCGGCGTTCCGGGCCGAGAACGTCCAACGCGGACGCTTCCGGCAGTTCCACCAGGTGAACCTGGAGATCGTCGGCACCGGCGCCCCGGTCGCCGACGCCGAGGCGATCGCGCTGTTCGCCGACGTGCTGCGCGAGTTGGGCCTGCGCGGCGTCCGCGTGGCGCTCGGCTCCGTCGGCGATCCTGCGGACCGCGCCCGCTACAACGCGTACCTGCGCGACGCCCTGGCGCCGGTCGCGCAGGACTTGAGCGAGACCAGCCGCGAGCGCCTGCGGCTCAACCCCATGCGCGTGCTCGACGCCAAGGACGCGCGGGACCAGGCGCTGGTGGCGCCGCTGAAGCGGCCGTTCGACTTCCTGAACCCCGAGGCGCGCGCGCACTTCGATGCGGTCGCCGCCTGCCTCGACGCGTGGGGGGTCGCGTACGACGTCGATCCCGGCATCGTCCGCGGGTTGGACTACTACCGGCGCACCGCCTTCGAGATCCACGCGGAAGGGATCGGAGCCCAGTCGGCCCTGGGCGGCGGCGGCAGGTACGACGGCCTGGTGTCGCAACTGGGTGGACCCGACGTGCCGGGCATCGGCTGGGCGTTGGGCATGGAACGCGTGCTCGACGCCCTGGAGCAGGCAGGCGTCGCCGCCCCGGTCCCGGACGGACCCACCCTCTACCTCGTGCCCATGGACGACGAGGCCGTGATGGAGGCAGCGGGGCTCGCGCGCGACCTGCGCGCGCATCTGCGGGTCGAACACGGCTACGCCCGGCGCGCGCCGGGCAAGGGCCTGCGCGACGCCGACCGGGCGGGCGCACGCTACGCGGGGCTGCTGGGCGCCCGCGAGCGCGCGGCCGGCGTCGTCCAGCTGAAGCACCTGGCGAGCGGCCAGGAGACCCAGGTCGCATGGGGCGACCTGCTTCGCACCATCGAGCGCGACACCCTCGCGGACGCCGTGCCCGGCACCGGCGAGCCGCCTCGGGCGGGTTGAGAGGATCTCCATGCGACGCACGCACACTTGTGGCGCCTTGCGCGCCTCCGACGACCGGCACGCGGTCGTCCTCCAGGGTTGGGTCCACCGCCGCCGCGACCTGGGCGGCCTCGTGTTCCTCGAGCTGCGCGACCGAGACGGCATCACCCAGGTCGTCGTGGAACCGGACGCCGACGCCGCCTTCGCGGCGGCGACGCGGCTGCGCTCGGAGTGGGTCGTCGAGGTCGGCGGTCGCGTCCGGACGCGACCGGAGGCGCAGCGCAGCGCGCGGCTCGCCACCGGCGACGTCGAGGTCGTGGCCGAACGCGTGACCGTCCTGTCGGAGGCGAAGACGCCGCCGTTCCCGCTCGAGGGGCACGTCGACGGCGGGGAGGTCCTGGAGGACCTCCGCCTGCGCCACCGCTACCTGGACCTCCGGCGTCCGGAGGCGCTCGCCCCGCTGCGGCTGCGCCACGCCGTGATCCGCGAGATCTGGCGCTACCTGGACGCCGAGGGTTTCGTGCAGGTCGAGACGCCCATGCTGACCCGCAGCACGCCGGAGGGAGCCCGCGACTACCTGGTGCCCGCGCGGGGCCAGCCCGGGCACGTCTACGCCCTGCCGCAGTCGCCGCAGCTCTTCAAGCAGATGCTCATGATGGGCGGCGTCGATCGCTACTTCCAGGTCGCGCGCTGCTTCCGGGACGAGGACCTCCGAGCCGACCGGCAACCCGACTTCACGCAGCTCGACCTCGAGATGGCGTTCGTGGAGCAGGAGGACGTGCTCGCGCTCAACGAGGGCCTGATGGCGGCGGTCGTCCGCGGAGCCGTGGCGCGCGACGTGCCGGTCCCCTTCCCCCGGATCGCCTACCGCGACGCGCTGGACCGCTACGGCAGCGACAAGCCGGACGTCCGCTTCGGGTTGGAGCTCACCGACCTCGACGACGTCTTCGCGGGTACCGAGGTGCGTGCGTTGCGCGCGGCCCTGGACGCGGGCGGCGCCGTGCGCGGCCTGCGGGTCCCGGCGGCCGAGGCCGCCCGGCTGTCGCGCAAGGGGATCGACGACCTCGAGGCCGTCGCGAAGCGCCACGGTGCCCACGGCCTGGCGTGGCTGCGACGCACCGACGAGGGCTTCACGGGTCCGTTGGCCAAGGCGTTGTCACCGGCCGAGTCCGCCCGGTTGGCCGAGTCGGCGCCGGACGCCGGCGACCTGTGGCTCATCGTGGCCGGCCGCTGGGCCACCGCCTGCGCCGCCCTCGGCGCCGTCCGCCTGCGGTTGCGGGACGCGCTCGAACTGCCTTACGACCGCGATGCGCTGGCGTTCCTGTGGGTGGTCGACTTCCCGCTGCTGGAGCGCGACGAGGACGCGGGCCGGTGGACCTACATGCATCACCCGTTCACCCGCCCGCGCGACGAGGACCTCGACCACCTCGCCGACGACCCGGGCCGCGTGCGCGCGTGGGCCTACGACCTCGTGCTCAACGGGAACGAGATCGGCGGCGGGTCGCTGCGCATCCATCGGGTCGACGTGCAGGAGCGGATGTTCGCGGCCCTCGGCTTCTCCGCCGAGGACGCTCGCCGGCGCTTCGGGTTCTTCCTCGACGCGCTCGCGTACGGCACCCCGCCGCACGGCGGCATCGCGTGGGGCCTCGACCGGCTGGTCATGCTGCTCGCGGGGACGCGGAGCCTGCGCGACGTCATCGCCTTCCCCAAGAACCAGCGCGGCTTCGACCCGCTGACGGAGGCCCCGGCGGCCGCGGAGCCCGGGCAGCTCGAGGAGCTCGGCCTCGCGGTCCTGCGCGGCGGCGACGCGCTCGACGAGCCGGCGGCCCGCCCATGATCCCGCTCGTCATCATGGACCTCGACGGCACCATGATCGGCGCGAGCGGCCAGGTCGCGTCGGAGGTGTGGGCGGCGGTGGATCGGGTGCGCGAGCAGGGGGTCAAGCTGGCCATCTGCACCGGCCGACCCGGGCTCGGCGTGGCGCAGCGGGTGGCCAAGCGCTTGGGCCCGCACAACCCGCACGTGTTCCAGTCCGGTGCCCACGTCGCGTTCCCCGACGGGGTCACGCTCAGCGCCTCGTCGTTGCGCGAGGCGACGGCCCAGCAGCTGGTGCGGCACGCCCGCGACCACGGGCTGGTGCTCGAGGTGTACACGCCGAACCACGTCTACGTCGAGCGGAAGACCCAGATGGTCGACGCCCACATGCGCATGATCGGCGTGCAGGCCCTCGTGCGCGACCTGTCGGAGGTCGTCGCCAGCGAACCCGTGGTGCGCGCCCAGTGGGTGGTGCCGCCCGAGCAGGAGTCGCTGGCGATGGCGGCCGGCCACGACGGCGCCACGGTGAGCCGAGCGACGTCGCCGGCGCTGCGCGGGACGCTGTTCATCAGCCTGACGCGGGCGGGCACCTCGAAGGGCAGCGCGGTGCGCGAGCTCGCGGCGCACCTCAAGGTGCCGCTGAGCCACACCATGGCGGTGGGCGACACCGCCGGCGACGTGCCCATGCTCGAGCAGGTCGGCTTCCCGGTGGTGATGGGCAACGCCGAGAGCGCGCTGCGTGCGCGGTTCGCGACGGTGGTCGGCGACGTCGAGGCGCACGGCGTGGCGGAGGCGCTGGACCTGGCCCTGGCGCTGCGACCCGCCTGAAGCGCGGTACGCTCGGGCTCATGGGCATCACCCGCATCCTCGACCTGGGCGCCGCGGTCGGCCGCGAGGTCACCGTGGCCGGCTGGCTCACCAACAGCCGTTCGTCCGGCAAGATCGCGTTCCTCCAACTGCGCGACGGCAGCGGCTTCGTGCAGGCGGTCGTGTCGAGGCAGGACGTCGACGAGGCCACCTTCGAGGCCGCGCGTGGGCTCGGCCAGGAGAGCGCCCTGCGGCTCTCCGGCGTGGTCCGGTCCGACCCGCGGGCGCCCTCCGGCGTCGAGCTGGCGACCACCGCGATCGAGGTCGTCCACGAGAGCCGCGACTACCCGATCACCCCCAAGGAGCACGGGGTCGACTTCCTCGCGGAGCACCGCCACCTCCATCTGCGCCACCGCGCCCCCTGGGCGATCCTGCGCATCCGGGACGAGGTCGAGCGGGCGATCCACGACTTCTTCGGCGAGCGGGGGTTCGTGCGCTTCGACGCGCCCCTCTTCATGCCGACCGCCGTCGAGGGAACCACGAACCTCTTCGAGATCGACCTCTTCGACGGCGCCAAGGCGTACCTGTCGCAGTCGGGGCAACTGTACGCCGAGGCGGGCGCGATGGCGTTCGGCCGCGTGTACACGATGGGTCCGACGTTCCGGGCCGAGAAGAGCAAGACGCGCCGGCACTTGCTGGAGTTCTGGATGGTCGAACCGGAGGTCGCCTTCCTCGACCACCAGGGCAACGTCCGGCTCCAGGTGGAGATGCTCTCGTACCTGGTGGGGCGCGTGCTGGAGCGCCGGCGCACCGAGCTGGACATGCTCGGTCGCGACGTCGCCCGGTTGGAGCCGGCCGCCGCCGGCGATTACCCGGTGATCACGTACGACCGCGCGCTGGAGCTGCTGGCGGAGGCCGGCCTGCCGCTCGCGTGGGGCGAGGACTTCGGCGCCCCGCACGAGACCGCGATCGGGGAGCGCTTCGATCGCCCGGTCGTCATCGAGCGCTACCCGTCCGCCGTGAAGGCGTTCTACATGGAGCCGGTCCCCGGCGACCCGACGCGCGCGCTGTGCGACGACGTCATCGCGCCGGAGGGGTACGGCGAGCTGATCGGCGGCTCGCAGCGCATCCACGACCTGGACCTGCTCGAGCGGCGCATCGCCGAGCACGGCCTGCCGCCCGAGGCGTTCGGCTGGTACCTCGACCTGCGGCGGTACGGGAGCGTGCCGCACTCGGGGTTCGGCATCGGGCTGGAGCGCACCCTGGCCTGGATCACCGGCGCGCATCACCTGCGCGAGGTGATCCCCTTCCCGCGCATGCTGACGCGCATCATGCCCTGATCTCCGCGCGGCCGCCGACCCGGCGCGTCACCCGCCGCCGACGGCCACCCGGCCCCACAGCGAACGGCGCTCCTCGCCGCCGACCGTGACCCGGACGTCGTCGGCCTGCGCCGCGACGCGGGCCGTCGCCACCAGGGAGCGCGCCACCGTCAGCTCGCGGGCCACGTCCAGGACGGTCCCGGGGGGAAGCGGCGGCACGTCCACGACCGCCACGCGCCGGCGGTCGAACTCCAGGACGTAGCCCACGGGCGCCTCGACGCCGTCCGGCCACACCCCGAGCCGCGACAGGTCGTCGCGCAGCGCCGCGAGGGCCGCGCCGAGCCTGCCGCTCGCGGCGTCGGCCGCCGCGGGGAGGGCGGCGTCCGCGTACCCCGGCCGCTCGAGTCCGCCGGCGTCCACGACGACGTAGCGGACCTCGACCGTGACGGCGGGCGGCGCGTCGCCCGCGAAGCCCAACGCGGGCGGCGGGGCTACGCGCGACGGCCCGCCCGACAGCAGGTACACCACCGCCAGGACGAGGAGGAACGCCGGGATCAGCACCTGCGGGGACGCCCACCGAACGCCCGCGCCGGCCACGCCCCGTGCGCGGGGAGCCGCCGGCGCCGGGTTCCGACCGACCACCGTCGCCGCACGCGGGGCGCCCCGCCGCGCCGC
>ERZ869909.1984-NODE-1984-length-15027-cov-5.209097_pt1 | contig 15027 bp, 11 predicted proteins | sample MGYA00520892_ERZ869909 | MGnify/ENA primary metagenome ERZ869909 (study PRJEB32215, sample SAMEA104723947) | bioreactor metagenome | biome: bioreactor; feature: anaerobic bioreactor; material: water | place: China | collected 2015-03-12 ...
GCGGCCTTCGCGCAGTTCGGCTCGGACCTCGACGCCGCGACCCAGAAACTGCTGAACCGTGGCGCGCGCCTGACCGAGCTGATGAAGCAGGGTCAGTATTCGCCGATGACCAATGCCGAGATCGTCTGCGTGATCTATGCCGGCACCAACGGCTATCTGGACAGCATCGCGGTGAAGGATGTCGGCCGGTTCGAGAAGGGGCTGCTGGCGCATCTGCGCGGCAATCACAAGGCGCTTCTGGACGACATCACCGTGAATGATCGCAAGGTGAAGGGCGAGCTGGAAGACAAGATCAAGGCAGCGCTCGACGAATTCGCGAAAGATTTCGCCTGAGGGCGGGACGAGAGGAAAGCTAAATGCCTAACCTCAAGGACCTGAAAAACCGGATCAACTCGGTCAAATCGACCCGGAAGATCACCAAGGCGATGCAGATGGTCGCGGCGGCAAAACTGCGCCGCGCCCAGGATGCCGCCGAATCTGCCCGGCCCTATGCCGCGCGGATGGAAGCTGTCGTCAACGGGCTCGCGGCCTCGGTCGCGGGTTCGGATACCGCGCCGCGCCTGCTGGCCGGCACCGGCCAGGATCAGGTGCATCTGCTGGTGGTCATGACCGCCGAGCGGGGGCTTTGTGGCGGGTTCAACTCGTCCATCGTCAAGGCCGCGCGCACCGCGGCGCAGGCTCTGCTGGCCAAGGGCAAGACGGTCAAGATCCTGACCGTCGGCAAGAAGGGCCGCGAGCAGTTGCGCCGCGATCTGGCCGCGCATCTGGTGGCGCATATCGACCTCTCCGAGGTCAAGCGGGTTGGCTATGACAACGCGCGCGCCATCGCCGATGACGTGCTGGGCCGGTTCGAAGCGGGCGAATTCGATGTCGCCACGATCTTCTACAACCGCTTCCAGTCGGTGATCAGCCAGATCCCCACCGCGCAGCAGATCATCCCCGCGCCGGTGCCCGAGGGCGCCGAGGCTTCCACGCTCTATGATTACGAGCCGTCGGAAGAGGCGATCCTCGAAGACCTGCTGCCGCGCTCGGTGGCAACGCAGGTCTTCGCCGCGCTGCTGGAAAACGCCGCCTCCGAACAGGGCGCACGGATGAGCGCGATGGACAACGCCACGCGCAACGCGGGCGACATGATCGACCGGCTGACCATCGAGTTCAACCGCTCGCGGCAGGCCGCGATCACCAAAGAGCTTATCGAGATCATTTCGGGCGCCGAGGCGCTCTGAGGAACCGGAGAGAGACAATGGCAAAAGCGAAAGCCACCGGCAAGGTGACCCAGGTCATCGGCGCCGTCGTTGACGTTCAGTTTGACGGGACCCTCCCGGCGATTCTGAACGCGTTGACCACCGACAACAACGGCAAGGAACTGGTTCTGGAAGTTGCCCAGCACCTCGGCGAGAACACCGTGCGCACCATCGCCATGGACGCCACCGAAGGTCTGGTGCGCGGTCAGGCCGTGACCGATACCGGCGAGCCGATCCTGGTGCCGGTGGGCAACCCCACCCTGGGGCGCATCCTGAACGTGGTCGGCGAGCCGATCGACGAGAAGGGCCCCGTCGCCAAGACCGAGACCCGCGCCATCCACCAGCCGGCCCCCGGCTTCGACGCGCAATCGACCGAAAGCCAGATCCTGATCACCGGCATCAAGGTCATCGACCTGCTGGCGCCCTATTCCAAGGGCGGCAAGATCGGCCTGTTCGGCGGCGCCGGCGTGGGCAAGACGGTTCTGATCATGGAACTGATCAACAACATCGCCAAGGTGCACTCGGGCTTCTCGGTCTTCGCCGGTGTCGGCGAGCGGACCCGCGAGGGCAACGACCTTTACCACGAGATGATCGATTCCGGGGTTATCAACATCGACAACCTGGAAGAATCGAAAGTGGCGCTGGTTTACGGCCAGATGAACGAGCCCCCGGGGGCGCGTGCCCGCGTGGCGCTGACCGGCCTGACCCTGGCCGAGCAGTTCCGCGACCAGTCGGGCACCGACGTGCTGTTCTTCGTCGATAACATCTTCCGCTTCACCCAGGCGGGTTCGGAAGTGTCGGCGCTTCTTGGCCGTATCCCCTCGGCGGTGGGCTACCAGCCGACGCTGGCCACCGACATGGGCGCCCTGCAGGAGCGCATCACCTCGACGAAAGCCGGCTCGATCACCTCGGTGCAGGCCATCTACGTGCCGGCCGACGACCTTACCGACCCGGCGCCGGCGACCTCGTTCGCTCACCTTGACGCCACCACCGTGCTGTCGCGCGCGATCTCGGAACTGGGCATCTACCCGGCCGTGGACCCGCTCGATTCGAACAGCCGTATCCTTGACCCGCAGATCGTCGGCGAGGAGCATTATCAGGTGGCGCGCGACGTGCAGGGGATCCTGCAGCGCTACAAGTCGCTTCAGGACATCATCGCCATTCTGGGCATGGACGAACTGTCGGAAGAGGACAAGCTGACCGTGGCCCGCGCCCGCAAGATCCAGCGTTTCCTCAGCCAGCCTTTCGACGTGGCGAAAGTCTTCACCGGCTCGGATGGCGTTCAGGTGCCGCTGGAAGAGACGATCCGCTCGTTCAAGGCGGTGGTGGCCGGCGAATACGACCACCTGCCCGAAGCCGCCTTCTACATGGTTGGCGGGATCGACGATGTGATCAAGAAAGCCGAGCGCCTGGCCGCGGCGGCCTGAGGAGGCAAGAATGGCTGATACCCTGCAATTCGACCTCGTGTCGCCGGAGCGGATGCTGGCATCCGTTGCGGCCAGCGAGGTGCAGATCCCCGGCGCGGAAGGCGATTTCACCGCGATGCCGGGGCATGCGCCCTTCATCTCGACGCTGCGCCCGGGGATCGTGACCGCATCCACGGCGCAGGGGGCGGTGAAATATGTCGTCACCGGCGGTTTCGCCGAGGTGACCGCGCAGGGCGTCTCGGTTCTGGCCGAGCGCGGCGTGCCCACCGACGAGATGAGCCAGGCCATTTTCGACGGTATGCTGGGCGAGCTGCGCAAGAGCGCGGCCTCGGCCAGCGGCGAGGCTTCCGACACCGCCAACAAGCTGGTCGGCGACATGGTCGCCCTGGGCCAGCAGCTGGGCCTGAGCACCGCCGCCTGAGGCAGGCGCTGCAATCATGGCCACAAGCAATCGAAACGCGCGCCCCCGGGCGCGTGTTTTGCGTTCAGGAGGCAGGGCGGCGGTGACGCTGCGGTGAATATCCCTTGACGCGCGCCGCCCCGCCCGGCACATCCGCGCCATGCTGCCCGCCGAAAAGCTCGATCAGATCATCCGCCGCCATGGCTATCTGGAGGCGCTCCTTTCCGAGGGCGCCGATCCCGCGCGGCTGGCCGAGATCGCGCGCGAATATGACCAGATCAAGCCGGTGGTCGAAACCATCGCCGCCTGGCGGGCCGCCCTGGCCGAGCGCGCCGAGGCAGAGGCGCTGCTATCCGAGCCCGAGATGCGCGCCCTTGCCCAGGATGAAATCGCCCGGCTCGATGCCGCGCTTCCGGGGCTGGAACAGCAGTTGAGACTGGCGCTGCTGCCGCGCGACATGGCCGATGAACGCCCCGCCATCATCGAGATCCGCCCCGGCACCGGCGGCGAGGAGGCCGCGCTTTTCGCCGGCGATCTGTTGCGCATGTATCAGCGCTATGCCGAGGCTCGCGGCTGGAGCTGCGATCTGATCAGCCTGGCCGAGACCGAACTGGGCGGCGTGCGCGAGGCGGTGGTGCGGCTGGGCGGCGAGGGGGTTTTCGCGCGGCTCAAGTTCGAATCCGGTGTGCATCGGGTGCAGCGCGTGCCGGTCACCGAATCGGGCGGGCGCATCCATACCTCGGCCGCCACCGTTGCCGTGCTGCCCGAAGCCGCCGAGCTGGACCTGACCATCGCCGAAAGCGACATTCGCATTGATACGATGCGCGCCTCGGGCGCTGGCGGGCAGCATGTCAACACTACCGATTCGGCGGTGCGCATCACCCATCTGCCAACCGGGATCGTGGTCACCAGTTCCGAGAAATCGCAGCATGCCAACCGCCGGCTGGCCATGGATGTGCTGCGCGCGCGGCTGTTTGATCTGGAGCGGCGCAAGCGCGACGAGGCCCGCGCTGCCGACCGCCGCTCGCAGGTCGGCAGCGGTGATCGTTCCGAGCGCATACGCACCTATAACTTCCCCCAGAGCCGGATGACCGATCACCGCATCAACCTGACGCTCTATTCGCTGCCGCAGATCATGGCCGGCGAGCTGGAGCCGGTGATCGAGGCGCTGATCGCCCATGATCAGGCGGCAAAGCTGGCCGAGCTGGAGGCATGAGTCTGCGCCCGCTTCTGGCGCAGGCGGTGGCGCGGCTGCGCGCGGCCGGCGTGGCCGATCCTGCGCGCGATGCCCGGCTCTTGCTGGCCCATGCCTTGGGGCTGGCCCCCGACCGGCTGACCCTGCATCTGGATGATGCGCCCAGCGCCATGCAGCTGGCCGCGTTCGAGGCCGCGCTTCAGGCCCGCGCGGCGCGCCAGCCGGTCAGCCAGATCATCGGCGGGCGCTGGTTCTGGGGCCGCTGGTTCCATGTCACCCGCGATGTGCTCGATCCGCGGCCCGAAACCGAAACCCTGATCAGTGCCGCGCTGGAGGCGCCTTTCGCGCGGGTGCTGGATCTCGGCACCGGCACGGGCGCCATCCTGCTCACCCTGCTGGCCGAGGCGCCGCAGGCCCGGGGGCTGGGCGTCGATCTGTCCGAGGCCGCGCTGGCGGTGGCGGCTCGCAACGCCGCCGCGCTGGGGCTGGAAAGCCGCGCCCGGCTGCAACCTTCGGACTGGTTCACAGCGGTTGCGGGCCGCTTCGATCTGATCGTTTCCAACCCGCCCTATATCGCCGCCGATGAGATGCCCGGCCTCGGCCCCGAAACCCGCGACTGGGAGCCGCATCTGGCCCTGACCCCGGGTGGAGACGGGCTCGAAGCCTATCGCCGCATCGCAGCAGGGCTGCTGCCGCATCTGGAACCGGGCGGGCGTCTGCTGCTGGAGATCGGCCCCAGCCAGTCGGCTGCGGTGGAGGCGCTGCTGGCCGCCGCCGGGCTGGACGCCATCGAGACCCGGCGCGATCTGGATGGCCGTCCGCGGCTGGTTTGCGCCAGGCGCCCGCAAGCCGGTGCCCGTTAACGCAAACCTATGCTTTTTGGGCAACGATTGGCCGAATTCCTTCACTTTTGCGGGGGCGGGGCGCGAATAGGGCTTGTGCGGTGCGGGGTGGCATGGTTAGACGCACACGTGCCCGGACAGGTTGCCCACTCGTGCAGACCGGCTCCGCGTTGCACATCTACCCAAGTCAGACCCCTGCTTCAGACGCCGCTCCGGCGCTGTGCGGGTCCACAGTCCCGACCGAGGCCGGAACCAGACCTGATGAGATCATCGAATAAACGTTCGCGTTCAAAGTCGAACCGTCCCAAGACGCTGGGCAATATTGTCAACCGGGTGTTCGACAGTTCGGGCCCCGAGGGCAAGGTGCGGGGCACTCCGCAGCAGATCATCGACAAATACATGCTGCTGGCCCGCGATGCGCAGCTTGGCGGCGACCGCGTTGCGGCCGAGAACTTCCTGCAACATGCCGAGCATTACACCCGCATGCTGAGCGAGGCGCAGCGCGAACTGGCCCGCGAGGCCGAGACGCGGCGCGACCAGCATCAGCCCGGCGGTGGCCAGAACCGGCGCGCCGATCAGCGGGACGATGCCGAGCCCGGCATGAATGGCGAGACCGGCACCGAGGGCGAGGGCGGCGAGCGCCGCGCCGACAGCCGCAATGAAAACCGCAATGAGAACCGTGGCGACAACCGTGGCGAAGGGCAGGGCAACGGTCAGGGTAACCGCCGGACCGGCCGCCGCGACGACCGCCATGAAGGGCGCAATGACGGCCGCAGCGAAGGCCGCCGCCCGAACCGCGATCAGCGCGACGCCGCCGTGGATGCGCCCGCTGTCGATCCGCGCGAGGCGCTGAGCGGCAACGAGGACAGCGACAGCATGCTGGTGGAAACCCCGGAATCGCGGCGCGAGCAGCGCCCGGTCGCCGAGGCAACCCCCGCGCCCGACCAGCCCGAGACCGCCGATACCCCGGCCGGCGAGGCGCCCAAGCCGCGCAAGCCCCGCGCCCCGGCGGTCAAGCGCAGCCTGCGCAAACCCAAGAGCGATGAGGCAGGCGCCGGTGGTGCCGAAGGCCCGGGCGACGCGCCCAAGGCCGCCGAATAAGCGACGGAACAGACCGCTGAACAAGCATCACGCGCGCCCCGGGCATCAGTCCGGGGCGAATTGCATTGCCAGCCCGTTGATGCAGTGCCGCTTGCCGGTCGGTGCCGGGCCGTCATCGAAGATATGGCCCAGATGCCCGCCGCAGCGCGCGCAATGCACCTCGGTGCGGCGAAACAGGAACAGGCGGTAATCATCCTGGGTGCCCACGCTGGCCGGGATCGCATCCCAGAAACTCGGCCAGCCGGTGCGGCTGTCGTATTTGGTCTCGGATCGGTAGACCGGGTTGTCACAACCGGCGCAGAGATAGGTGCCGGCACGATCCTCGGCCAGAAGCGGCGAGCGCTCGCCCATCAGCTCATTGGTAAAGGCGCGCTCGGTGGCATGTTCGCGCAATATCGCGAAACGCGCCGGGGTCAGACGCGCGCGCCATTCGGCCTCGCTCAGTTCGATCTCGAACGGACCCGGTGCGGCCCCGGTGGCGCGCGTGGCCATCGCGAGCGGCAGGGCGGCCAGCGCCATCGTCAGGTTGCGGCGGCGGATCATGGTGTTCTCCTTTGCACTGCTGCCAGCTAGAACCTATATCAGTCTATCCGCCCGTCACGCTTGCCCCGCTCACAACCGCGTCACCGATCATGTCCCTGCCACCCGGATTCCTGGACGAACTGCGCTCGCGCGTTTCCATCGCGCAGGTGATCGGCCGCAAGGTCAGCTGGGACATGCGCAAATCCAACGCCGGCAAGGGCGATTACTGGGCGCCGTGCCCCTTCCATCAGGAACGCTCGGCTTCGTTCCATGTCGATGACCGCAAGGGCTATTATTATTGCTTCGGCTGTCATGCGAAGGGGGATGCGCTGAGCTTCCTGCGCGAGACCGAGAATCTGGGTTTCATGGAAGCGGTGGAACTGCTGGCCCGCGAGACCGGCCTGGCGATGCCGGCGCGCGATCCCCGCGCGGCGCAAAAGGAAGACCGCAAGGGCACCTTGACCGAGGTGATGGAGGCCGCCGCGCGCTTCTTTCGCATGCAGCTCAATGGCGCGGCGGCAGCCGGCGCGCGCAGCTATCTGGACGGGCGGGGCCTGTCGGAGCTGCAGCGCGAGCGTTTCGGCATCGGCTTCGCGCCCGATGCCCGGCAGGCACTCTGGGCACATCTGACCGGCACCGGCGTGCCGGGCGAGGATATCATCGCCGCCGGGCTTTGTGCTCGCCCCGATGACGGCGGCGCCCCCTATGACCGGTTTCGCGGCCGCATCATGTTTCCGATCCGCGATGCGCGCGGCCGCTGCATCGCTTTCGGGGGCCGCGCGCTGTCGGCCGATGCCAAGGCCAAATACCTCAATTCGCCCGAGACCGAGCTCTTCGACAAGGGCCGCACGCTTTTCAACATCGCGCCGGCCCGCGCGGCGATGGGCAAGGGCGCGCCGCTGATCGTGGCCGAGGGCTATATGGATGTCATCGCGCTGGTCGGCGCGGGATATGAGGGGGCGGTGGCGCCGCTGGGCACCGCCGTCACCGAGGATCAGCTGCGGCTGTTGTGGCGGTTGCATGACGAGCCGGTGGTGGCGCTCGATGGCGACGCGGCGGGGCTGCGCGCCGGGCAGCGGCTGGCGGAACTGGCGCTGCCGCTGATCGCCGCCGGGCAGGGGCTGCGCTTCTGTCTGCTGCCGGCCGGTCAGGACCCGGACGATGTGCTGCGCACCGGCGGTGCCGGGGCGATGCGCGCCCTGATCGAACGCGCGGTGCCGATGGCCCGGCTGCTCTGGGAGCGCGAGACCGCCGGCCAGGTGTTCGACAGCCCCGAACGCCGCGCCGCGCTCGATCAGCGGTTGCGCGCGTTGCTGGCGCGCATTCAGGATGCCAGCCTGCGCGGCCATTATGCCGATGAATTCCGCAACCTGCGGCGCGAGCTGTTTCAGACCGCAGCCGGGCCGTTCCGCTCCGGCGTGCCGCGCCGCGCGACGGGTGGGCCGGGCCAGAGGGGCGGGTCGGGCCGGGGGGGCGGGGCGCGCGTTGCGCTGCCGCCGCTGCCGCATACCAGGGGCACGATGCTGGCCTCGGGCGATGAGCGCATCGAGGAGGAACTGCGCGAGGCTCGCGTGCTGGCCGGGCTTTTCACCCATCCCGCGCTGCTCGCGCGTTTCGAGGACGATCTCTTTCGCCTGGAACCGCAGCGCCCCGACCACCGCGAGCTGGTCACCATCCTGCTGGAAGCCGCCCGCCTTTCCCCGCCGCCCGATGCCGAGGCATTGAACCGGCAGGGCGGTGCGGCGCTGGCCGAACTGCTGGCGCGCCCGCATGTCGCCATTGCGCCGATGCTGCGCAGTGATGCCGATGAGGCGCTGGCCTCGCTCTGCCTGGCCGAGGATCTGGCCATTCTCGCCGCCCGCCGCGCCGCACGCCGCGAAATCGCCGAGGCCATGCTGGATCTTGAACATCTGCCCGACGAGGGGCTGACCTGGAGGCTGGGACAGGCGGCGGCGGCGGTAGAGCGCGCCGGGCGCAGCCGCCTGGAGGAAACCACCGATCTCGGCGAGGATCGCGCGGAGCTTTCGAATCACCTGCAAAGCCTCATTGATTCGCAGGTATGGGTGAAGAAACGCAACTGAAGCGGCCAGAGCGACGATTTTCGGCCCCGCCCCCTGTGATTCGCCTGTGTGAGTCGCTACATCTGGTCAGATACGAATCACGCCCCGGCCGGAGGATTCATGGTCTCCAAAGATACCGACGACACCAAGCCTGACGATCAGGACAGCGAGTTCACGCTCGACATGAGCCAGGCTTCGGTCAGGCGCATGATCGCGCAGGCGCGCGAACGCGGCTTCATCACCTATGAACAGCTCAATCAGGTGATGCCGTCCGATCAGGTCTCGTCCGAACAGATCGAAGACGTCATGTCGATGCTGTCGGAAATGGGCATCAATGTCGTCGAGGACGATGAGGCCGAAGAGCCCGAGGGCGGCGCCGACAGCGCGCCAGGTGCCTCGGGCTCGACCGAACTGGTGGTCGCCGCCAGCACCAGCGAAACGCTGGACCGCACCGATGACCCGGTGCGCATGTATCTGCGCGAGATGGGCTCGGTGGAGCTGCTGTCGCGCGAGGGCGAGATCGCCATCGCCAAGCGCATCGAGGCCGGCCGCAATACCATGATCGCCGGGCTTTGCGAAAGCCCGCTGACCTTCCAGGCGATCATCATCTGGCGCGACGAATTGTTGTCGGAAGACGTGCTTCTGCGCGAAGTGATCGACCTTGAAGCCACGTTCGGCACCTCGCTTGACGGTGACGAGAACGGCTCGGTGGTCGATGAGATGCAAAGCGCCGCGCCGGCGAGCGGCGAGGCCAAGCCGCGCAGCAACGAGCCCGAGCTTGACGCCGATGGCAACCCGATTGCCTCCAGCGACGACGATGACGATGATTTCGACCAGTCGAGCATGTCGCTCGCGGCGATGGAAGCCTCGCTCAAGCCGCGTGTGCTGGAAACGCTGGACCGGATCGCCGCCGATTACGAACAGCTTTCGGCCATGCAGCGCCACCGCATGAAGGCCACCTTGCAGGAAGAGGCGCGGTTTTCGGCCAGCGAGGAGGCCGCCTATCAGAAGCTGCGCTCCGAGATCGTCGAACTGGTCAATTCGCTGCATCTGCACAACAACCGGATCGAAGCGCTGATCGATCAGCTCTACGGCATCAACAAGAAGATCATGGCCATCGACAGCGCCATGGTGAAGCTGGCCGATCAGGCACGCATCAACCGGCGCGATTTCATCGACGAATACCGTGGCTACGAGCTGGACCCGACCTGGTGCGACCGCATGAGCCGGGCCAAGGGGCGCGGCTGGGACGTGCTGATGGAGCGGTACCGCGACAAGGTCGATGATCTGCGCAACGACATGGCGCAGGTCGGCCAATATGTCGGCGTCGATATTTCCGAATTCCGCCGCATCGTTCAGCAGGTGCAGAAGGGCGAGAAGGAAGCCCGCCAGGCCAAGAAGGAAATGGTCGAGGCGAACCTGCGGCTGGTGATCTCGATCGCCAAGAAATACACCAACCGCGGGCTGCAATTCCTTGATCTCATTCAGGAAGGCAATATCGGCCTGATGAAGGCGGTGGACAAGTTCGAATACCGCCGCGGCTACAAGTTCAGCACTTACGCAACCTGGTGGATTCGTCAGGCGATCACCCGCTCCATCGCCGATCAGGCGCGCACCATCCGCATTCCGGTGCATATGATCGAGACGATGAACAAGCTGGTGCGCACCTCGCGCCAGATCCTGCACGAGATCGGCCGTGAACCCTCGCCCGAGGAACTGGCCGAGAAGCTGCAGATGCCGCTCGACAAGGTGCGCAAGGTGCTCAAGATCGCCAAGGAGCCGATCAGCCTGGAAACCCCGATCGGCGACGAGGAAGACAGCCAGCTTGGCGATTTCATCGAGGACAAGAACGCCATCCTGCCGCTGGATTCCGCCATTCAGGAGAACCTGCGCGAAACCACCACCCGGGTTCTGGCCAGCCTGACCCCGCGCGAGGAGCGGGTGCTGCGCATGCGTTTCGGCATCGGCATGAATACCGACCATACGCTCGAGGAAGTGGGCCAGCAGTTCAGCGTCACCCGCGAACGTATCCGCCAGATCGAGGCCAAGGCGCTGCGCAAACTCAAGCATCCGAGCCGCTCGCGCAAGCTGCGCAGCTTCCTCGATCAATAGGCATTGGTTCTCCGGCCGCAGGGCCGGACCAAGGGAAAGGGGCGCGCATCATTGGATGCGCGCCCCTTTGCCATTGTTGACTCTGATCAGCGGGTTTGCGGCGCCAGCAACTGGCCCAGCGTATCGCGCAGCGCCTCGCTTTCACTCAGCAAAAGCCCGCTGCGCTGGATCATGCCCGGCGCCAAGGGGTCGGCACTGGCCAAGGTCGGCTCGATCTGCGCCGGGCTGGCGGCGGGCAGGGTGATGGCCTGTTCGGCCGCCACCGGCTGGGCACGGAACTGGCCCGGGGTGCTGGCCAGCGCACGCGCGAGCGCTTGCTGGTTGTCCTCGCCATTGCGCTGGCCAAGCTCTTCCAGCGCGGCCCAGTCGGCGCTGGCGGTGGCCACGCGGCGCGCGGCTTCCAGCGCACCGGCCTCGGCCAGAAGCGCGCTGGCGCGGGTGGAGGCGCCGATGGCGTTGAGTGCATCGGCACGCAATTGTTGGCTTGGCTCGGCCTCATCCTCGCCCAGCGCATCAAGCGCCGCCTGCGGCTCGCCGCGCAGCAGCAACAGCCGGGCATACTGCCGGTTCTCGGCCGCATCCGCCGGCGCCACCAGAAGCGTGGCGGCCATATCCGCCAGGCCGAAATCGAGCAGGCGCGTGGCCAGAGCCGTGCGGGTCGGTGCCGAATGATCGGCCCGGCGCCAATCGGTGCGCGCCATGGTCAGCGCCAGGAAGGCGCCATCGTCAAGCTGTTCGGCAAGTGCGCGCCAGGTGGTATCGCTCAGCCGGGCCGCCAGTTCACGCCGCGCCGGCGTCGGCTCGGGCCATTGGCGCAGCCGGTCGAGGGCCTCAAGGGCGCGTTCGGCCTCGTTGCCGGCGGCATAGAGCCGGATGGTGGAGGCGATCAGCGCCTCGCCAGCGGCGGTGCTGCGCAGCGAGGCGGCCATGGCCTCGGCGTTCTCCAGCATGGTAAGCGCTGGCACCTCGCCGCGCTGCAGGGCCAGATCGAGCCGGGTCTGCAGGGCGGCAACATCATCGCGCTGGGCATGGTCAAGCCGTTCGGCTGCCGTATCGATATCGCCGCGCGCGCGATCAAGCTGGGCATCGATCAGCGCCATGTCGGGCAGAGCGATATCGGCGGTGCGGCGCAGCGTATCGGCCACCACGCGGGCGGCGTCGGTGGCGCCGGCCTCGATGAGCACGCGCACCAGATCGGGGCCGAGGATGGCCCTCAGGGTGCCCGGCGTCTGGGCGAAGGCGATGCCGATCTCGGTGGCGCGGGCGCGGATCTGTGCCGGCGGGGCACCGGCCAGTGCCGCCAGCATGGTGGTGATGCCACCGCATTGCAGATGCTCGGCCAGCCGCAGCCGCGAATTGGAATGGCGGTGTTCCAGAATATCGCTGAAGCCCAGGAAGAGGTCGCGCCCGGAAACCGGCGCGGTGGCATTTTCCAGAATCGCGCGGGCCTCGGCGCCAAAGCCGTGCTGAAGATAGAGCTTGGCCAGATCCAGCGTGACCTCGGGGTCCGGGATGTCGAACTCGCCCAGCCAGTTGCGCATCAGCCGTGCATGGCTGGTGTTGAAGGGCTCGCCCGGTGTCACCAGCAGGCTTTCGAGCGAGTGCATCTGAGTGCAGCGATCTTCCGTGTTTTCAGGCAATTGCAGGCTTTGCAGATCGGGGCGATCGAGCACCGAGCTGATGCGCAGGTTCTGCAGTGTGTCGGCCGTGAGGCTATCGGTCTCGCCGGGCAGCACCATCTCTGGCCCGCGGCCAGCGCCGATCGCCGGATCGAGCAGCCCCTGACCCATCGCACCGGCCACCTGGCGGGCCAGCTCGCGGGCGATTTCCAGCTGCGCTTCGAGCGGGTATTCGGCCTGGCGCGCCTCGGCCGCGGCGGCGGCTTCGGCGGCCTGCTGTTCGGCCCAGTCGCGGGCCAGCGCCGTGCCGGCATTGCGCGCGAAACTGGTGTCGGTGGCGAGCGCCGGCAGCGGTGCCTCGCTTGGGGCGGGGCGTGCAGGGGCGGCAGGCGTGGCCTCGGCCAGCGCCGGCAGGACGGTTGCTGCCTCGTCCGGGCTCTGGGGCGTGGGTGAGGCCGTCGCCGGCGCGCTGCCACCATCGTGGATGTCCAGCACCACCAGCCCCGGACGTTCCTGCCAGGCGCGGATCGAACAATCGCAGCCCAGTTCCAGCACCAACCCTTCGGCGGATCGCTCCAGCCCGGCCAGCCGGTTGCGGTTGATGCGCTGGAAGGCGCGCGACAGATCCATTTGCAGCTGCGGCGAGGGCAGGCGCAGAGCGCGGCGTTGCCCGCCCTCATCGTCCAGCGACCAGTCGATCGGTTGCGTCGATTGCAGCACCAGCCGGGTGAAGGCGCCATGCTCGCCCGTGGTGATCAGCACGCTTTGCGTGGCATCCTGCGCCTGCACACCCAGCGGCGCGAGACCCAGATGGGCGGCCAGCAGCAGTGCCGGATAGCGCGGTCCTGAGGTCTTGCTCATGATATTCCGGCTCATGCTGCTTCGCGCTTGAGCGCCCGCAGCGCTTCTTCCAACTCGCCATAACCCGGGCGCACGTGATGCGGCGTATTCTGGCGCCCGACCTCGATGCACATATTGGCCGGGTGGTTGTGCAGATTGGCGATCAGCACTTCGCGGATCAGCTGGTAGAAATGCCCGTCCTCGTCGATCACCGAGCGCATCCGGTTGGCGAAGGGGCCGACGAAACCATAGGAGAGAAACACGCCGAGAAAGGTGCCGACCAGCGCGCCGCCGATCATGAAGCCCAGGATTTCAGGCGGCTCATTGATCGAGGCCATGGTCTTGATGACGCCCAGCACCGCCGCGACGATGCCCAGCGCCGGCAGGCCATCGGCCACGGTCTGCATGGCGTGGCTGGAATGCTGGGCGTGCTGCATATGCGCCTCGATCCGCTTGTCGAGCACTTCCTCGACCTGATGCGGGTCGTCATAGCTCATGGTGACGGCGCGCAGCGTGTCGCAGATCAGCTCGGTGGCGAACTTGTCCTCCAGCACGCGGGGATAGCGGGCGAAGATCTCGGAGGTATTGGGCGATTCGATATGCTCTTCGAGCATGACCGGGTTCTGCCGCGCCAGGCGGATCAGTTCGAACAGCAGGCACAGAAGGTCACGGTAATCGCTGGGGGTCCAGGAGGGGCCTTTGAAGACCTTGGCGATGTCGCGCATGGTCTGCTTGGCGCCGGCGCTGTTGTTGGCGATCAGAAAGCCGCCCAGTGCCGCGCCGCCGATCATGGCCATCTCAAAAGGCAGGGCGTAGAGGATGATGCCGAACTTACCCCCGGAGGCGATATAGCCGCCGAAAACCATGACAAGAACGACAACGATGCCGATGATTCCGATCATTGTTTGCTCCGCATTGTCTTGCTCATGGTCCCTGTCCCGGCCTTTGTCTTGCTGGCACTTTGGCAGTGTTTGCTTAACAAAAGGTCACTCATTTCTGTCAGTTTCGGGGCACGAGCGCATTGCGCCCGGCGACGATGGTGCTGAGGGTATAGGCTTGGCGCGGCTCCAGCCCGGCCATGATGGCGGCGGCGGCTTCCGGGCGCAGGCGGCCGATGAAACCGGCAGCGAAGCCCGGGTCCATCTCGGCGAAGACCTGCGCGGCCTCATCCGGTTTCATGCTTTCAAAGACGTTCACCAGACGGGTGATGTCGTCCTCGGCGGCGCGCTCGGCCAAAGCCATGGTGGCCGAGAGTTCGCGCTCGGCGCTCTGTAGCGCCTCGATCTGCTGCTGGATGCGCGCCTCGGCCGAGGCCAGAAGCTGTTCGCGCTCGGCCAGCGCCGCCTCGCGCTGTTGCAGCGCCTGTTCGCGCCGCGCAATGGACAGCAGCATCTCGGCTGAGTCGACCGGATCGGTGGCCATCGCCGCCGGTACCGGGCGGGCCAGCGCTGCCGGCGGGGTGCTGGGCACGCTGGGGGCGCGGGCTTCGGCCAGGGCGGCAACCTGTTCGGCCGGGGCATCGGTTCCCTCGGCGAAGGCGGTGCCGACGCCGGCGGCGAAACGGGTTGCGGCGGCCAGACAGAAGATCAGTGCCAGAGAGGGCAGGATGCGGGCGCGGCGCCGCACCGGAGGGGCCGCCGGTCGCCGAGCGGCGCGGGCCTTGGT
>ERZ869909.1985-NODE-1985-length-15004-cov-4.141891_pt1 | contig 15004 bp, 7 predicted proteins | sample MGYA00520892_ERZ869909 | MGnify/ENA primary metagenome ERZ869909 (study PRJEB32215, sample SAMEA104723947) | bioreactor metagenome | biome: bioreactor; feature: anaerobic bioreactor; material: water | place: China | collected 2015-03-12 ...
GACCGCTACTGGACCATGCCCGCCAAGCAGATCAGGCTCACGCCCCGCCGGCTCAGCGATACCCGGCAGCGTGAGCTTTATCGGGACCACGTCTACGGCATCGCCTTTCGCGTGCTGGGTGCGGTGTTCGCCCGCCTGCCCGCCGTGCAGGAGGCGAGGGTCTCCGGCTATCGCCAGGTCACTGATTCTGCCACCGGCGGCGAGCGCGACCAGTATCTGTTCAGCGTGAAGGTCAACCGAGAACAGTGGGGAAGGATTCACTTCGACAGGCTGGACCAGGTGGACCCGGTGGCTGCTCTGGAGGCTTTCGCTCTGCGCCGCGACATGACCAAGACCGGCATCTTCCGCGACATCGAGCCGTTCAAGCTAGTGTAGCCCCTGCCAAAGGTGCCTTGATATCGCTTCGTGTACGTTACAAAGTGTGACGTTATCTCATGCTAGAGCAGGGTGCAGGGATGACCACTGAGCGCATCACCGACTACCACGCCAAGTACTTCGCCTATGAGCTCACTCGGCAGCGCAGGGGGGGAGACGTTGACCGACTGGCTGCTTCGCTATTCGATGCCTCGGTCGATCTCAACCCGCATCAGATCGATGCGGCCCTGTTCGCCCTGCAGAACCCGCTGACTAAGGGGGTACTACTCGCTGATGAGGTGGGGCTGGGTAAGACCATCGAAGCGGCGCTGGTGATTTGCCAGTACTGGGCGGAGCGTCGGCGTCGCTTGCTGGTAATTGCACCGGCCGCCCTGCGCAAGCAATGGGCGACCGAGCTGGCCGAGAAGTTCCACTTGCCTACTCAGGTGCTGGATGCCCGCACCTACAAGCAGCAGCGTGATCAGGGGATCTACGATCCGTTGGATCAGGACGTCATCAGCGTGATGTCCTACCACTTCGCGGCCAAGCTGGAACCTCAGCTGCGCACCATCCCTTGGGACCTGGTGGTGATCGACGAGGCCCACAAGCTGCGTAACGCCCACCGCGAGAGTCATCGCACCGGGCAGGCCATCAAGCGTGCCTTCTCCGGCAGCCGGAAGCTGCTGCTCACCGCCACGCCATTGCAGAACTCACTGCTTGAGCTCTATGGGCTCTCCACGGTGATCGATGACCAGCTGTTTGGGGACGCGATCAGCTTCCGCCGCCAGTTCATGCGTGGCGGAAATGACATCGAGGGACTCCGCCGCCGGCTGGGGGAATTTGCCAAACGCACCCTGCGTCGCCAGGTGCTGGAGTATGTGCAGTACACCGAGCGCAAGGCGCTGACGATCCCCTTCACCCCGTCCCAGGATGAGCAGCGTCTCTACCATCTGGTATCCGGCTATCTGGCGCGGGAAGACAGCTATGGCGTGCCCACGCGGCAACGCCACCTCGTGACATTGGTCATACGCAAGCTGCTGGCGTCCTCTACCACGGCCATTATCCAGACGCTGGAGACCCTCAAGGAGCGACTCGAGTCGTTACAGAACCGTCATCAAGTCGAACAGGACTGGCTGGAGCGGCTACTGGCCGATGAGTCGATCGATGAGGAGCTTTTGGAAGCTGCGGAAGCCGAAGACGTGGAGGAGGCCGATGCCCGGTATCTGGAACAAGAGGTCAATCCCACTCGCTTGCAGGGTGAGATCGCCGAAATCGAGCAGTATCTGAACCTGGCTCGGGGTATTCACGAGGATGCCAAGTCCCATGCGCTGGTTACCGCGCTCGAAACTGGCTTTTCCCGCATGGATGAGATGGGGGCACCGCGCAAGGCGGTGGTGTTCACTGAATCCCGGCGCACGCTGGAGTACCTAAGCCGATTTCTGGAGCGGAACGGCTTTGCCGATCAGGTTGTGACCTTCAGCGGCACCAACAACAGCCCCGGGGTGACGGGCATCTACCAGCGCTGGCTTACGGAGCATGCTGGCAGCGACCGTGTGACGGGCAGTCCCGCCATTGACCGCCGTACTGCCATCATCGACCACTTCCGAGACAAGGCGCAGATCCTGGTGGCTACCGAGGCGGCCGCCGAAGGCGTCAACCTTCAGTTCTGCAACCTGGTGGTGAACTACGACCTGCCCTGGAACCCTCAGCGTGTGGAGCAGCGCATCGGTCGCTGTCACCGCTACGGCCAGCAATTCGATGTGGTGGTGGTCAACTTCCTCAACCAGCGCAACGAGGCCGACAAGCGCGTGCTCGAACTGCTGAGCGAGAAGTTCCAGCTGTTCGATGGCCTGTTCGGCGCTTCCGATGAAATTCTCGGCCGGCTGGAATCGGGCGTGGATGTAGAGAAGCGCATTGCCGATATCTACGCTACCTGCCGCACGCCGGATGCCATCGAGGCGGCTTTCGCCGAGCTGCGTGAGCAGTTGGAGGCCGATATCGATGCTCGCATGAAGGAGACGGAGAGCAAGCTGCTCGAGCATTTCGACGAACAGATCCACGACCTACTGCGCGTTCAGCGTGACAAGGCCGAGGCTCAGCTCGACCGCACCGGCAAGCTGTTTTGGAAGTTGACCCGCCACTGCCTGGCGGAGCAGGCCAAGTTCAGAGATAGCAGCCTGACCTTTCACCTGGAGGCCTCTCCGGTAGAGAGCGTGCCCGCCGGTGACTACTGGCTGATTCGCAAGGGAAAGGGCATAAAGCCGCCCGAGCATGCCCACGTCTATCGGCTGACCCATCCGCTGGGCGAGCATGTTCTCGATAGCGGCCGCCGCCGGGAGACGCCGGTCGCCACCCTGCGCTTCCAGCTGTCCGGTCACCCGCTGAGAATCTCGGTACTCGAACAGCTCACCACCCGCAGTGGATGGCTGGAGCTGAATCTGCTCGAGCTGGACAGCTTCCAGCATGAGGAGCACCTCGTCTTCACTGCCCTGGCCGACGATGGCACACACCTTGACCAGGAGGCCTGTGAGCGGCTCTTCAATGTGACGGCTGATGTAGGACCCGATAGCGCACCCGAACCCCCTCAGGAGCTCCCTGCGCTGGCCAAGCGGCAGCTGGATGCCACCCTTAGCCGTGTGCTTGAAGAGAATCACAGCTACTTCCAGCGCGAGCGAGACAAGCTGGAGGCCTGGGCCGATGATCAGGTCGCTTCCAGTGAAGCGCAGCTGGAGGACACGCGGGCCAGGATCAAGGATGCCAAGCGCCGCTCACGCACCGCCGAGACCCTTGAGGAGCAGAAGGCCGCGCAGGAAGCGCTAAAGAAGCTTGAGCGTCAGCAGCGCCGCGACCGTCAGGCAATCTTCGACGTGCAGGACGAGATCGAGGAGAAGCGCGACGCGCTCATCGATGCCCTAGAGCGTCAGATGCACCGCAAGAGCCAGACGCACCGACTGTTCCGGATACGCTGGGAGCTTGCATGAATCTGCGCAGGACATGACGGGAAGGCGTGCTGGCCGGTATCATTCTGGCAAACGAATCAACAGGGGCTGAGCCTATCGCTCAGCCCCGTTTTTCGCATATCGCACTGATTTTTAAAATCTTTGCAAGGGATGATGGGGTTGCCCAATGAATGTAGCAACAGTCGACGGTCACAAGGAACGCTTCATCAAGCTGCTCCACGAGCTGTTCCAGCTTGACAAGCCGGAGCTGGATTTCGGGCTCTACCGCATCATGCACGCTAAGAGCGACCAGCTCTCTCGGTTTATCCGCGTGGATCTGGCCCAGGCCATCGAGGAGGCGTTTGCCGAGCAGGGCGAGCAGCAGCTTACAGCGATGCGCCAGGAGATCGAGGAGAAGCGTCGGCAGGCTGAAGAGCTGGGCGCCCCGGACCCGGATAGCGTCCCGGCGGTGAAGCAGGCACGGGCCGCCTACGATGTTGCCAAGCGGGAGCAGAATGCCTCGACGGATATCTACGACCATCTCTACCGTTTCTTCTCGCGCTACTACGACAAGGGCGACTTCATGAGCCGCCGCCGCCACGTCGCGGAGAATGATAGCCGGGCCGCCCCCTATGCGGTGCCCTACGATGGGCGAGAGGTCTACCTCCACTGGGCCAACAAGGACCAGTACTACGTCAAGTCCTCCGAAACGCTTGCCAACTTCACCTTCAACCTCAACGAGGCGCTAAAGAAGCTGCATGGTTCGGCTGCCCAAGCTGGCCTGGGGTTCGACTCAGTGGACGCGGCGCTCAAGGTTCACTGCCGTGTGGTAGATGCCACCGAAGGTGAGCATAACGATGTGAAAGAGAGCACCGAGCGTTTCTTCATCATCCATCACGATGAGCCTGTGCGCCTGCAAGGTGCCGATCTGGTGCTGCAGTTCGAGTACCGGCCCGACCTGGAAAAGACAGGAAAGAGTCCCACCTGGCAGAAGAAGCGGCTCGAGGAAGCTGAAGACCTTATCATGGCGTCTCTTCGTACCACCGATGGTGTTGCCGCTTTCCGAGAAGGGCTGGCAACCCGGGCGCCGACGGACAAGCAGAAAGAGCGTACTTTATTGGGCAAGTATCTGCAGCAGTACACTGCCCGTAATACCATGGATTACTTTATCCACAAGGACTTGGGCGGCTTCCTCTCCCGGGAGTTGGACTTCTATATCAAGAACGAGATCCTGCGTCTGGACGATATCGACAATGCTGATGTGCTGATCGTTGAGCAGCAACTGAAGAAAATTCAGGTGCTACGTAAGATCGCCAAGCAGATTATCGTTTTTCTGGCTCAGCTGGAAAATTTTCAGAAGAAGCTATGGTTGAAAAAGAAGTTTGTTACTGGTGCTGGATATTGTGTTTCCCTTGTTTTGCTAAAAAGTAACGAAAACTTGCTCAAGAAGATTTTTTACGATACACGTCAGAGACAGCAATGGCTCGAAATTTTTTCTTTGGATATGGCTGATCTTGAAAGTGAGCTAAGAAATATCTCTATCGCTGATTTGCTTGAAAAAGAGAAGTATAAATATTTGATGGCCGATACCGGTCTCCTTGGGGAAGCTGTTCAAAGCGAAGTGCTGTCTTCTGTCGAGGATCTTGACAATGAGTTAAATGGTGTCCTGTTGAATTCGGATAATTTTCAGGCGCTAAGGCTGGTTTCTAAAAAGCTCGAGGGGACAGTCAAGTGTGCATACATTGATCCTCCTTATAATACTGGTTCTGATGAATTTAGGTATAAAGATAATTACCAGCATTCAAGCTGGATGTCTATGCTTGTTGATAGGCTGGTAGAGAGTAAAGCGCTGATGTCAGAGTCGGCAGGCGGAGCATGTAATGTCAATGATATTGAAGACTGGAGGCTTCGTGGAATTTTGGAGCACCATGTTGGAAATGACTCTTATGTAGCGACAGTGATTACAAAGTGCTCTACTGCCTCTAGCTTTAGAACTGTCAATGTAGGCCCTGTGGATGTGACAGACAGGGTGCTTTTCTTTTCAAAAGACAAATCACGTTATTCTTTTTCCCCCCAGCCAGTAGAGAAATTGGTTGATTTACAGCATTTTTCTAGATTTGTGGAAAATTTTGATGCCCCCCCTGAAGAGTGGACCTTTAAAAGCATAAAGCTTGAGGTTCTTCACTCTCTTGGATTTTATTGCGAGACCACACGAGAGGGAATGAAGGAAGCAAAAGAAAAGTGGGGCGATGCAGCAGATTCTATTGTTTTTACGGCATCTGAAAAATTTGCGGTAGATAATGCTGATAAGGTTTTTGAAACGAAAACTCTCCAGAAGCCTTCCAAGTGGCTTAAAGAATATATAGAGGACTCCAAGAGGAATCCTGAGAAAATCTTTGTAGTTTCGAGAGATGATGGATTAGATATTATTCTCTCTGGGGGTAGGCAGTTTTATTTTTTGTCTAATAATGTCAAGTTTGTTGATGGTAGGAAGTGTGTGACTGAGCCAGCCTCTACACTTTGGTTGGATATTAATACTAATAATTTAAAGCATGAGGGAGGGGTGGATTTTGCAAATGGAAAGAAGCCTCTGAAGCTGATAAAAAGAATAATAGACATGTCGTCAAAGGCTGATGGTGACTATGTGCTTGACTATTACGCTGGTTCGGGATCAACCGGTCATGCGGTAATAGAAGGGCTTCGTGATGGGACGCAGGAAAATAAATATTTGCTAGTGGAAATGGGTGCTCAGTTTGACGAGGCATTACGTCCTCGAATCATGAGATCATCTTATTCTAAAGCTTGGCGGAATGGGGTTCCGAAAGCGGTGAAAGGTGGCGGCTACCAAGGGGTACCCCAGTTTTTTAAATACATACGTCTAGAAAGCTACGACGATACTCTCAACAACCTCGAGCTGGATGATAACCCCCAGCGCGACGCGCTGATGGAGCAGAACCCGGAGCTGCGCCGCGACTACACCCTCAAGTACCTCCTCGACGTGGAAACCCGCGGCTCGGCCAGCCTGCTCAATACCGAGTGGTTCCGTGACCCTGAAGGCTACACGCTGAAGGTCAAGCAGCCCGGCAGCGACGAGACCCGCGAAACGGCTGTCGATCTGGTCGAGACGTTCAACTGGCTGATCGGCCTGCATGTCACTCACCTCGACAAGCCGCGTACCTATGTCGCCCGATTCAAGCGTGAGGAGGACCCCGAGCTGCCGGAGGACCAGAATACGCGGCTCAAGGCAGAAGGCCTGAAAGAGAATGAGGATGGCGCCTTCTGGATTCGCCAGGTGGAAGGGCACGTGCGCCGCATTCCGGGCAGCGACGAGGATCTGGCCAAGGTGCTGGTGGTGTGGCGCAAACTGACCGACGACCCCGAGAAGGATGCCGCGGTGCTGGAAGCGCTGCTGGAAAAGTACAAGATCGGCACCACCGACAGTGAGTTCGATGCCATCTACATCAACGGCCCGCACGGCTTGAACCTGACCGGCAGTGCACGTAGCCGAGTGCACTGCCTGGAAGAGACCTTCCATGCCCGCATGTGGGAGGGATGTGACGATGAACTCTGAAGCCAGCGCTCCTACCTGCTGGATTGTTGCCGGCCCTAATGGGGCTGGCAAAACGACGTTTGCGCTTCACTACCTGCCCCAGGTGGCCAAGTGTGCGCGGTTCATCAATGCCGACCTGATCGCCGCTGGTCTCTCTCCCCTGGCGCCGGAGCGGGAGCTTCTCGCCGCCAGTCGGATTTTCTTGCGTGAGATCGAAGACGCTATCGAGGAGGGCGAGGATTTCGCTTTCGAGACGACGCTCTCGGGGCGTGGCTATCTGAGCTTGGTGAAGCGGCTGCTCGATACGGGCTGGCGAGTCGAGCTGGTCTACCTGGCGCTCCCCTCGACAGAGATGTCACGTCTGCGTGTGGCAGAGCGAGTATCTCATGGCGGCCACGATATCCCACTGAAGGACATTCTGCGCCGCTTCCCACGCAGCCTGCATAACCTGCTGACGCTCTACGCGCCCTGCGTTTCCCGTGCGCGCTGCTTCATGAATGCCGGCGGCACCCCGGAGCCGGTCTTTGAACAGACCGGGGACGAGCGCCATATTCTCGATGATCGCCACTACAACCTACTCGTCAAGGAGGCACGGCCATGACTCAGCTGGCACCGGATACTCAGGAGATGCTCGATAGCCTCCGTACCGCAGTCGCCGACACCCTGGAGCGTAAGCGTCGCCTTGGCCAGTACGCCGTGATCTGGCAAGACGGCAAGCCCGTGCTGGTGGGCGAAGATGCGCCTACGAAGCGAGTGGGTGAGCAGGATGAGCAGGACCGGGAGTCGCACTGATGGCAGGGAGGCCACGCCAGAGCAAGATCAAGCAGCTCAGTGCCAAGAGCGATTTTCTCAAGAAGCTGGTACTCAACCAGTGGGTGCTGACGCGCTTCGGTATCGACCCGCTGGAGCAGTACCGGGACGGTGGCAGCCGGGTGCGCCCGATTACCCTGCTCAGCAAGACGCTCAAGGAGAGTGATCCCGGGCTGACCGGTGATCGCCACCACCACTATCTCCACGCCTTGCTGGGCAGCTATCAGCCCACCTGGAGGTACGGTGAGGAGGATCTGAAGCGCTTCGACGCCAACATTGTCGAACATACCGATGCGCTAAACCAACAGCGTGAGATTGAGGTCGATTGGAAGTACTTTCAGTGGCTGACCCTACTGTTCGTAGAAATCTACCTCCACGAGTACTTCCACGACCGTGAGGCGCTCAAGGCCAGCCTCAACCGCCAGGTCGAGCGGTTCAATAGGTACTGGCAGGGGCAGGGCTACCAGACGGGCATCGGTCCCTATGAGGACGATGACCTCAACAAGCTGTGCTTGCAAAATGCCACGGGCTCGGGCAAGACGCTGCTGATGCACACCAACGTGCGTCAGTTCCGGCATTACGCTCGCAAGCATCACCGTATCGCCGACTACGGCCAGATCATTCTGATTACGCCCAATGAGCGCCTCAGCGAGCAGCACCTGCTGGAGTGCCGCGATTCTAGCCTGGAGGCGGAGCGCCTGAGCCAGGACGGTGGTGACCTATTCAGCGGCGAGCGGAAATCGCTGAGCCGCGTTGCGGTGACCGAGATCACCAAGCTCGGCATTGAGCAGGGCAAGAAGACCATGGCGGTCGATAGCTTTGGCGATGGCAATCTGCTTCTGGTCGATGAAGGGCATCGCGGGCTGGGCTCGGCGAGCGAGGAGAAGGGATGGCTGTCGCATCGCAACAAACTAGCCGGGCGCGGCTTCACTTTCGAGTACTCGGCTACCTTCAAGGAGGCCGTGGTCGCTGCTAAGGATACAGCGGTGGAGGAGACCTACGCCCAAAGCATCCTCTTCGATTACGGTTACCGCTACTTCTACGAGGATGGCTACGGCAAGGACTACCGGATCTTCAACCTGCCGGAGAAAGACACCCAGCAGCGCTATACCTACCTCACAGCAGCGTTACTCGCCTTCTATCAGCAGCAGCGCTACTACCAAGAGGAACATGGTCAACTGACTCAGTGGAACCTGGCCGCTCCGCTTTGGGTGTTCGTCGGGGCCAGCGTGGTCAAGGATGATGGCACCAAGGAGACTGCCAAGAACTATAATGAGCGTGCTTCCGATATCGCGCAGGTACTGGGCTTCCTGGCCTGGTTCCTCGGGGAAAAGGATGAGGCTCGCCGGGCGCTCAGCGCCGTTTATGAGGGTGATGCGGCCAGTACTGGCCTGATCGACAAGCAAGGCAATGAGATCTTCTCGGGCAGCTTCCCCTGGCTTAAGGCGCAGGGGCCATCCGTGGAGGAGCTATACCGAGATATCCTCACCCATACCTTCCATGCCCCGGGCGGTGGCACGCTGAACGTTGATCGCATCACCGGTGACTCTGGCGAGCTACTGCTGAAGGTGGGGGAGGCAGAGAAGCCCTTTGGCCTGATCAATGTGGGCGATGCGCTGGGTCTGGCTGAGCACCTCGAGGGTCGGAAGATCCAACACCTTCAGGTCCGCAAGTCTGAGCTGGCCAATCCTATCTTCGCCGAGGTCACTCGTGAGAGCTCACCGGTCAACCTGCTGATCGGCTCCAAGAAGTTCATCGAGGGCTGGAACTGCTGGCGTGTCTCCAGTATGGGCCTGATGAACACCGGCAAGAAGGAAGGCTCGCAGATCATCCAGCTGTTCGGTCGCGGCGTACGCTTGAAAGGCCGCGACATGAGCCTGATGCGCTCCAGCCGGCTCGATCCGGTGCTGGCTCCCAAGCACCTCTATCTGCTCGAGACCCTCAACGTCTTCGGCGTCGGCGCCGACTTCATGGCGACCTTCCGGGATTTCCTGGAGGACGAGGGCTTGCCGGGCAACGATCAGCCCGAGATCCACACGCTCAAGCTGAACGTGATGGAGGACGTTGGCAAGTCTTTGAAGATGCTGCGTCCTAAGGTCCGACAGGACACCAAGCAGGCTTACAGCTTTCACCGCGACGGCCCCTTGGTGCGCTTCGGACATCCTGTGGCTACCGTCGGTAGCGGTTTCCGTCATGAGCTGGGCCTGACGCCGGATATCGTGCTCAAGGAGCGCAAGATAGAGCTCGACCGCTACCCTCGGGTCGAAAGTCTGCAGGCCTCGGGTGTGAAGGATGTGATGGCCAAGCCCGGTCAGGCCAAGCAGCACGAGCGCTACTTCGATGACGACCGCCTGCTGTTCCTGGACATGGCTGCCCTGGAGCGAGACCTGGAGCGCTACCGCAGATCCCGCGGCTACGCCAACCTGCTGATCGATGCCGGCCGATTGCCGGCGCTGCTGAAGAGCCAGGTGTGGTACAGGCTGCTGGTCCCCGAGGACCAGTGGAAGCTGCATGCCGACAACTTCCAGCGCTACCAGAGCATGGCGCTGGAGCTCCTGTCGCTGTTGATGGACCGGGTTTTCAACTACCATCGCCGCGCCTACCTGGAGCCGCGCATGGAGCTGGTCGCGCTCGAAGATGCTCGAGGCAACCTACCGGATACCAGGGAGTATCAGCTGATCATCGATGGCAGCGAATCGGCGCTGATCGACGACATCAAACAGATGAAGGAAGCTATCGAGAAGCAGCGCCAGGCGCTCTATCGCTCGTCCAAATCCAATGGCATCAGTGCCGTTCAGGTCGGCGCTCATCTTTACAACCCGCTGTTGCACCTTGGCAAGGACAGCCGTATTCGCGTGGAGCCCGTTGCCCTGAACGACAGCGAGTTCCGCTTCGTTGAAGATCTGAAAGGGTGGCTGGAGCGAAACCAGCAGGCGATAGCGGAACGTGGTGAGCAGCTCTACCTGCTGCGTAATCTAGTTAAGCAAGGGATCGGCTTCTTCGAGGCGGGTGGATTCTACCCCGATTTCATCCTCTGGCATGTGCAGGACGACCGCCAGCGCATCGTCTTTGTTGACCCCCATGGGCTCCGCCATACTGGGCCGAAGGACGAGAAAATCGAATTTGCAGAGCGTATCAAGGATGTGGAGCGGCGCCTGAAAAGTGAGCACGTCGAGTTGGAAAGCGTCATCCTGGCGCCTTCCAGTACTACGCGGGAGTGGATAACCAGCCACTGGGGCATGACCGCTGAGGAGTTGCGCGCCAAGCACGTGCTGTTCATGTCAGATTCCAACTATCTGGACAGCCTGATGCAGGTGGTGGCAGGCCAACCGACAGCAGAAGCGACTCTTTAACCATGACTGCTTACAACTACCGCCGCTATTCCAGCTTCATTGGCCGCTATGTTCCTCGGTGATGAAAATGACGGGCTTGCCATCAATGGCGAGGTGCTGATGCTGGAGTGGCACCATGGCCGTGAGGGTAGGATGGTGGTGCTCGAGCCGTCCCTGTCGAGCTGACTGCAGACGGCCCAACTGATGATTGCTCCGGTTGCGTGTCGCCCGACTGGCGACGGTTGCGTGATGAGCGCTTCTATCGTGGCAGTGGGCCGACCACCGCTGTGGCAGCCGCTACGTGCGGGTCAGCGGCTACGCGGTGAGAGCATGGAAGACGGTGGGTGTGGTGCCGGTAGACGCATGAAGACTAAGGGAGCACCTTCCCGCTCGTAGCGGAAAGCAGTGAAGGTGCTTAGGCTTTGCCTATCAGAGTGAGTTGAGGTCGAAGCCTGATGCCTTGGCGCACTGTTCGAGCTTATCTAGGTATGTGGCGCAATTATCCCCTTTCTCTGCAATGATCCTGGGGTATTCATCACTTGAAATATGCCGTACGTAGTTACAACTGATCTCTATGTCGTCACGCAGCTGGGCCGAGTGGATATGCTCACGACCAAGATAAATGGCGTTGATCAGCTGCTCTTGAGTTTTTGGGTCATAGCCGCTGAGTAGAGTTTCCGCACCCTGCTCGGAGAGGGGGAGAGAGGCTTTCAGGTTTTGGATGGCCGAGTAGACTGACAAGATCTGGTTCCTGTGGTTACGATGTCACTGCTAGTGCCTGAAGTTGACACTATCCGCGTAGCATCCAGAAAGCCGGATGCATGAGCAGGATGTGGTGATCGGTCAGTTGCTTTTCAAGGCTTGCTAATGTTTTTTGCCATGTGCTGTGGCCAGTGTGGCGATCACCTGGGGCTGCATGTGCTCTATTCCAGCCGATATGGGTAACCCTCCTGCATCAACACCTCGTCGCTTCACGAGCAAGTCGCCGCGGCAGTAAAAGGCTCTACTTTCTCAAGTGGGGCAGGCCAGTGACTAAGGCACGTGGAAACCACATCCAAGCCGAAGCCATGCCGTGTATTGCCTACCGAGAGATGTTGTTGGGGTCGCTGTTGGGGTCGGGGCGGGCTTGGAAGAGATTGGGAGGCGAAAGAGTGTGTCTAATGTATTGATTTAGCTGGCGCCCCCATCAGGATTCGAACCTGAGACCTTCCCCTTAGGAGGGGGACGCTCTATCCAGCTGAGCTATGGGGGCAAAGCGGGGGCATTATAAGGGCTTGGGGAAGCAAGATAAACCGTTGCGGCTCAGCGCTTCGGTTGCGAGACACTATCACACCCTGTTGCTGAGCTGCCCATGACCTGCGCATGGAAGGTATAGTAGTGCCCTACATTCCAGTTCGTTATTTGTATATTCCAGGAATTCTGCATGTTCAAGCGCCTCCTTCCCGTTCTGATTCTGGTCATCGGCGTGGCCGGTTTCATGGCTCTGCGTATGACTCGTCCGGAGCCGGCCGAGGCGGTGGCACAGGAGCGTAGCTGGCGGGTCGAATCGATGGTGGTGGCCTATGGCGAGCATGTGCCGGTGCTGCCGCTGTTCGGTGAGGTGGTCTCGCAAGGCAGGGTCACTCTGGTAGCACCCATGGCGGCGCGAGTCGCCGAGCGGCCGGTTCAGGAAGGTCAACGTGTTGCAGCCGGCACGTTGCTGGTGGCGTTGGATGAAGCCGACACTCTGCCAGCCTTGCACCAGGCCGAGGCCGAGGTGGCGGACATGGAGGCGCAGATCGCCAACGAACGAATTCGCCACGACAACGATCGTGAAGCGCTGGCGAGGGAACGCGATATCGTCGCCAACGCCCAGCGTCAGCTGGATCGGACCCGTTCGCTGGTCGAGCGAAACCTCGCCTCCCCCTCAGACCTGGATAACGCCAGCGATACACTGGCCCGGGCGCGCCTGACGGTGGCTACCCGTGAGGGAGCCATCGCCGAGCATCCCGCCCGGCTACGTAGCCTGGAGGCGCGGCTGATACGGGCCGAGACGGTGAGTCAGACGGCGCAACGGGATGTCTCTCGCAGTCGGGTGGTGGCACCCTTTGACGGCGTTGTCACCGATGTGCAGATCGCGCCTGGCGATCAGGTGGCCTCAGGGGCGGCGCTATTGGCGCTTTACCCCTTGGACGGCATGGAACTGTATGCGCGTATACCCCAGCGCTACCTGGCTGAGCTGGTCGCGTGGCTCGAGCAGGGTGAGTCGTTGACGGCGATGGCGGTGGAGAGCGATCAGCGCTTCCGGCTGCAGCGTCTGGCCGGGAAGAGCGACCCGGGCGGCACCGAGGCAATCCTGGTACTGGAGGGAAGCGCCTCGGGGTTGCGCCCGGGGGCATTGTTACCGGTGCTGCTTCAGCGCCCCGCAGTGGCTGAGGCCCTCGCGGTGCCTTTCAGTGCCCTGCATGGCAGCGATGTACTCTATCGCATCGATGAGGAGGAGCGTCTGCAGCGTCATACCGTGATTCGCCTGGGAGAGACCCTGGGCGTTGACGGTGAGCGCTGGGCGCTGGTGAGGCCTGCCGGGCTTGTCGGCGGCGACCACATCATTGTCACGCACCTGCCCAACGCCATGCAGGGGTTGCGCGTAGAGGTGGCGCAGGCCGATGAGGGGCTCGATGCGTCACCGGCCTCGGGGGAGACGCAGCCTTGAGCCGCAAGCGGGGGATAATCGGTTTCTTCGTGCATCATCGGGTCGCGGCCAACCTGGTGATGCTGGCGATGCTGCTGGGCGGTGTCCTGGGCATAGCACGAATGAACGTCCAGTTCTTTCCCAGCTTCGCCCTGGATGTAGTCAGTGTACGGGTCGTGTGGAGCGGGGCCTCTGCCGAGGATATCGAGCAGGGCGTCACCAGCCCGCTGGAGCAGAAGCTGCGCAGCATCGATGGCTTGAAACGCATGACGTCCACCTCCGCCCAGGGCATCGCCAACATCACTCTGGAGTTCGTCGAGGGCAGCGACCCGGTGCTGGCGCTGGACGATGTGCGACAGCAGGTCGACGGCTTCACCAGCCTGCCGGCGGATGCCGAAACGCCGGAGGTGTCCCGGGTGGTGCGCTATGAGCCGGTGGCGCGGCTGCTGGTGCGTGGTGATCTCGATGAGCGCGAGCTACGTCAGCTGGTGCATCGCTTCGAGAATGAACTGCTCCTGCGCGGTATCGACCGGGTGGAAGTGAGCGGCCTGGCCCAGCAGCAGATCAGCGTCGAGGTACCGGCCGAGCGACTGCAGGGCTTGTCGCTGTCGCTGGAGCAGGTCGCCGAGCGCATCCAGGGCATGTCCCGGGATCTCCCCGCCGGCGTCCTGGGCCAGCAGGACAGTGCCCGGGAGCTGCGCTCTCTGGAACAGCGCCGTGACCCGCTGGCCTTCGAGAGCCTGCCGATCCTCAGCGGTGACCGGGTCCAACTGCGGCTGGGGGATATCGCGACGATTCGTCAGGAGCCTAGAGAGGGGCAGCTGCGACTCAGTCGCGATGCCAGACCGGCGGTGGAGATGCAGCTGCAGCGTGCCGAGAGCGGCGACTCTCTGGCGGCAGCCAGGGTGCTCGATGAGTGGCTGGCCGAGACCCGGCCGCAGCTGCCGCCGAGCGTTGAACTGGAGGTGCACGACGAGTCCTGGCAGCTGATCGATGAGCGCATTTCGCTGCTGATCAGCAATGGTGCCGGCGGCCTGCTGCTGGTGGTGATCCTGCTCTACTTCTTCCTGCCGGCGAGGGTGGCGCTGTGGGTGGCCATCGGCATTCCTACGGCCTTCATGGCGGCGCTTGGGGTTTTCTGGGGCATCGGCGGCTCGATCAACATGATGTCGCTATTTGCGCTGATCATGGCACTCGGTGTGATCGTCGACGATGCCATTGTGGTGGGCGAGGACGCCGACGCCCATCATCGCGCCGGGGAGGCACCACGGCACGCCTCGGCGGGGGCGGCCCGGCGTATGCTGTGGCCGGTGCTCGCCTCGTCGCTGACCACGGTGGCGGCCTTCAT
>ERZ869909.1986-NODE-1986-length-14994-cov-4.004223_pt1 | contig 14994 bp, 10 predicted proteins | sample MGYA00520892_ERZ869909 | MGnify/ENA primary metagenome ERZ869909 (study PRJEB32215, sample SAMEA104723947) | bioreactor metagenome | biome: bioreactor; feature: anaerobic bioreactor; material: water | place: China | collected 2015-03-12 ...
TTCATTTCTTCGCGGTTCTGCTCGGACATCTGCAGAGCCGCCTGGGCGTCACGCTGCGCCTGGTTGGCAGTGTTCTGAGCCTGGGTCGCAATGCTGCGAGCTTCGGCAGCATCAGCCTGGGCAGATTCTGCAGTCTGGCGAACTTCATCCAGAGCTGCGTTGGTAGCACAACCGGCCAGAATAGCCATAGATGCAGCAGCGGCGGTGAGCTTCAGGGTGGTCTTCAGAGTCATGGTGTTCTCCTTGAGTCTTCCTTGGTACTGCACAGGTTAGTACAGTGGCGTTAATGATGCCTGAGGTCAGGCTATCCTGCAAAATGCAGGAGTCTTGCAGCGACTGCTGCCAAGCACAGGAGTCAAACGCTGTTTTATAATACCTTACGGCGCTTGTCCATAGCTCAAAACGTCCCTTGCGTATCTTGAGCCTAGCGGATCACGACGCGAGTGCCAATCTCGATTAGCTCGGAAAGCCTTTCGATCTGGTCGTTCGTGACCGCTACACACCCCTGAGTCCAGTGGTAGCTGGCATGCACATCAGGGTCTGCCCCACCGAGGCCATGGATACCGATAAACCCACCCAGCACGGTCTGCTGCGGTGGATAACCGTGGCGCCGATAGTACGCGAAATAATCTTCGTAATCTCGTTCGGTGTAAAGCCCTGATTCGAGTGCCATGCGTGCATGGGCGGGCGTCGGGTAGTCAAGGCCGATGAAGATGTGCCAATCACTCTCGTTATTGAAGCGATTGACGCGAAACTCACCCATTGGTGTCACATTGCCGCCACGCAATCTTTCGGTCCTGGCACCGGCTCTGCCCAGCGAGATCGGAGCAAAACGCTCGACCAGCGTATTGCCTCGATAGACGGAGAGTACGGCCCGCTCATCCTCAACCAGTACCCAGAGCTCGTCGTCATGACGAGGAATCTGCGCACGAGAGAGAAGGGTTTCGATCAGATTGGCTTGGGCGCTATTGGACATCAGCAGCGCAAAAGGCGCTGACAGGGCAAGCAGGCCGAAACGGCGTCGAGAAACAGAGGTCATCGGCTCCTCACAGGAGAAGAAGTAAGCAGAAATCGGGCCTTATGGCGTTGTTATAGCCTATCTGTTGCACGGCTGTCAGTCGAAATACAACTGCAAAAAATTGTAGCCGACATGGTGGACCTCGCTTCAGCTTACCGTTCGAATAGCTGAGTATTGTAATCCATTATTGAGAACGGCACATGGGGCATGAAGACTTATTGCGCATACTTCTTGTGCACCAATTATTGGCGAAAAACTGGCCCAACGTGGTTTTCCTGCATCAGCAACAGCGTCAAAATGCTCACGCGGCATAGGGAAGCGCAGTACTTGGGCCGTACATGCGCCTCAGGGTCCCCTGACGGTTTTTCAACAGAGCCCCTGAGTCGAGAAGCGCGACCGATAGTGGGGCTCACGATCCCGTCGGCTCAGCCAGGCAGCCCCTGGCTTCGCAGGTAATCGTCATAGCTCCCCGTAAAATCGATGATGCCTGTATCGCTCATGTCGAGGATACGGGTTGCCAGTGAGGAGACGAATTCGCGGTCGTGGCTGACGAAGATCAGCGTGCCGGGGTAGTGCTCCAGGGCCAGGTTGAGCGCCTCGATGGACTCCATATCCAGATGGTTGGTGGGCTCATCCATCAATAGTACATTGGGCCGGGTCAGCGTGAGCTTGCCGAAAAGCATGCGACCCTGCTCACCACCAGAGATGACCTTGACCGACTTTTCGATGTCGTCACTGGAGAACAGCATGCGTCCCAGCGCACCACGAATCACCTGTTCGCCGCCATCGCTCCATTGTGCCATCCACTCGAACAGCGTCGCATCGTTGGAAAAATCCGTGGCGTGATCCTGGGCAAAGATCCCCAGCTCCGCACTGTCGGTCCAGCGCACTGCGCCTGCCTGCGGGTGGAGCTCACCGGCCAGGGTACGCAGCAGCGTGGTCTTGCCGATGCCGTTGGGGCCGATGATGGCAATACGCTCTCCGGCCTCGACCGTCATGGAGAGCCCTTCGAACAGCATGGGCTCACCGGCGTACCCCTGGCTCAAGGCCTCGACATTGACGGCGTTGCGATGAATCTTCTTGCCCTGTTCAAAGCGGATGAAGGGGCTGACGCGACTGGAGGGCTTGATATCCTCGAGCTTGATCTTGTCGATCTGTCGCGCCCGAGAGGTAGCCTGCTTGGCCTTGGAGGCATTGGCCGAAAAGCGGCTGACAAAGGTCTGCAGTTCGGCAATCTGCGCCTTCTTCTTGGCGTTGTCGGCGTACTGCCGCTCTCGGGCCGCCGTGGCAACAGTCATGTAGTCGTCGTAGTTGCCGGGAAACAGCTTGATCTCACCGTAGTCCAGGTCGGCCATGTGCGTGCAGACGCTGTTCAGGAAGTGACGATCATGGGAAATGATGATCATGGTACTGTTGCGGGCCGTGAGCATGCCTTCCAACCAACGGATGGTATTGATATCCAGATGGTTGGTGGGCTCGTCCAACAGCAGCACATCGGGGTCGGAGAAAAGCGCCTGGGCCAGCAACACTCGCAGCTTCCAGCCCGGCGCCACTTCACTCATGGGCCCGACGTGCTGCTCAATGGGGATCCCGAGCCCCATCAGCAGCTCACCGGCCCGGGATTCTGCGGTATAGCCGTCGAGTTCGGCAAAGCGCACCTCCAGGTCGGCCACGGCCATGCCATCCGCTTCGCTCATCTCAGGCAACGAATAGATGCGCTCTCGCTCTGCCGCCACTTCCCACAGCTCGCGATTACCCATGATGACGGTATCGATGACCCGCTCCGCCTCGAAGGCGAACTGATCCTGGCGCAGTTTACCCAGACGGATGCCCGACTCGATCATTACCTGACCGGACGAGGGCTCCAGATCACCTCCGAGAATTTTCATGAAGGTGGACTTGCCGCAGCCGTTGGCCCCGATCAAGCCGTAGCGGTGACCGTTGCCGAACTTGATGGAAACGTTTTCGAACAGGGGCTTAGCCCCGAACTGCATGGTGATATTGGCGGTGGAGATCACGTAGATAAGGTCCAATCGTAGGGCAAAAGGCAGAGATTGTACCGCGTATGGCGGGGTATATGTGAGGATCCGAGGGTCCGACCCTTCGGCTCCGCGAACGCTCCCTACAAGCTATCGCCCCGGCAGAGTGGAATCCATCGGGGCGATAGCAAGGGACGGGCGGGGCGGGTACGGAGGCGGGATCAGTCCTGGCGCTCTACGGTAAAGATGCTCTGCAGCTTGTGCTTCTTGCCATATATATGAACGGTGGTCTCATCGAAGGGGAAGCGATCCCGATACTCGCTATGGTTATTGAAACGCGGCTTGTGGGCATTGATCAGGGCTGCTGACAGGCGTTCGCGATTGGCGTGGCCTGCCAGTCCGACGGCATACCAGACCTCCTCCCCAGGCTGCAGGAAGGCCTCCCACTTGTCATGATCCTCGTGGTGTTCCAGGCCGTAGCGGGCACTCCGATGCTCACCTACATAGAGTAGTTCCTGCACGTCCATCTCGTCGGTTTCGGGATCCCTGGCAGCACGAAATACACAGTAGATACCGGATTCGTCCGGGGCATCATGCAGTTGCTCTCGAGTCCAATAGCCCAGCATCTTGGGGGATAACAGCTGTTCCGACATGGGGTCTTTCCTCCTGGTTGCTCAGTAATCCTCGAGGCGCTGCATGTCACGAACAATACGCCGTACTTCAGCTTCATGCCCGGCAGCAAGGGCATCGAAGAAGGCTCTCTCGTCGCTGCCCCCGGCCAGCTCGCTGCGGTGCGCATAAAGATCCTGCAGCGTTCGGTGAGCGGTCAGTGCCGTCGCCAATACGCCTTGTACACTCTCACTGTCGACCCCTTCGGGCAGACGTTCAAGCACCGGCGCATGGGGAAAGTCGCTGGGGTCGTCAAACCAGGCTTCCAGCACACCAGTGTGATCGCTGCCATCATCCAGATAGCCAGCCAGATCGGACTGCAGCTTGCGCTCTCGCTCAGCCAGATAGTCCAACGCCATGCGCACCCGGTCGTCAACGCCACTGACAGCCAGCTGCGTATAAAGACTGGCAAGACGAGCATGATAGTCAGCCGCCCAATGCACCAGCTCCTTTACTTGGTGAAAACGCATACGAATTCCCCCGTTATTGTCATCGCCAGCCTGCATCGGCTTGCCCTACCCTCATCCTAGTCAATGCACCACGTGGCGTATTGATGCATATCAACGAGAATTGATATGCCCTAGCGAAGAAGGGTGGAATCGATGGCAACGAAATCGCTGGCCGCACGTATCAGCGAATCGGCGGTCAAGCGCTCCACCCCGATCACGTCCACTGGGATGGCGTGGCGCTGACGGATTCGCTCTACCAGCAAATCGAAATCGCCGTCGCCGGAGACAAGCAGCAGCCGATCCACCGAGGAGGAGGCCTCCATGGCATCCAGGGCAATGCCCACGTCCCAATCACCCTTGGCCGAGCCGTCGCTACGCTGGATGTAGGGTTTCAGCTTCACGCTGAAACCTATGCCACGCAGGATATTCTGAAACTGTCGCTGCCTGGGATCACCCCGCTCCACAGCGTAGGCGTTGGCCACGACCACCTCACGATCGGCAGTAAAGCGCGACCAGAATGCGTGATAGTCAAAGTGTCGGCCGAAGGCCTGCCGAGTGGTGTAGTACACGTTCTGCACATCGACGAAGATACCGACACGTTCCATTACCACGCTCCTTGGCGCTTACCGAAAGGATCAGCGTGACATAGTTGCTGCCTCGCTGTCCCGTTCCCTGTCGCTACGCTCCTTGTCGAAAGGCACTCGCATCAGGAGGGAATAGAGGACCGGAACGATACAGAGCGTAATGACCGATGCCGCCAGCAGCCCAAAAATAATGGCGATTGCCATCGGTGCCCACAGCAGACCACCCCCCAACCACAGGGGCAACAAGCCACCGCTGGTGGTGATCGTCGACATCACGACAGGGCGCAATCGCCGCTGCCCCGCCTCTAGAATCGCCTCCTGAGGCGTCAAGCCATTCTCCGTCTCGAGGTCGATACGGTCGATCAGAACGATAGCGTTATTGATCACGATCCCGGCCAATGACACCACGCCAAGGAAGGTCATGATACCGAAGTGCGAACCGGTAATGGTCAAACCGAAAATCACGCCGATGAGCGATAGTGGAATCGTTGTCAATATGATCAGTGGGCGCCGCAGAGAATTGAACTGCACCACAAGCAGCAACAGAATCACTATGCCACCGATGGGCAAGTTGTCCACAATCGATCGCGTGGCGACAAGCGAAGACTCCACCTCACCGCCGAACTCGAAGAAATAGCCCTCGGGCCACTCCCGCTGCCGCTCTTCCAGCCAGGGACGCAGCTGTCCGGCAATGGCCGCGGCGGTGACACCTTCGGCGAGTTCGGACTCTACCGAAATCGTCCGGTGGCGATCACGACGCAGTATACGGGCTGGCCCCCACTCCATTGCGACATCGGCGACCTGGGCTAACTGAACGCCCTCTCCGCCTCCGGCAGGCATGATGGTGATGCCCTCCAGTTCATCCAGCGTGCGCTGCTCCCCACCCTCCTGACGCAATTGGATGGGGACCAGCGTATCACCATCGCGGAAGGTCCCGACCGGATAGCCCGACAGAGCGGTTTGCAGGCTCAGCGCCACGTCCCGCTCTGTCACTCCTGCCCGCAGCGCCCGGGCAGGATCCACGTCGATGCGCAGTCTCTTGATCCACTCACCCCAGTCGTCACGCACATTGCGGGTACCGTTAAGAGCCGCCATCTGCTCCCGTACATTGCCAGCAATGGTACGCAATTGCCCCTCGTCATCTCCAGAGATGCGCACCGACAAGGGCACGGTCACCGGCGGGCCGAAGCTGGTCGCTTCAACACTGGCATTGAGATCGGGAAAAGTGGCCGATATCCATTCGTCTAGCCGATCTATCACACCATTGACCGCCTGCCAGCGGTTGGCCTGCAGCAACAGGAAGGCATATTCCGGGCTTGGGGGCTCTGGGGCATGGTTGATGATATAGCGCTCACCGCCAAAACCGATGAAGCTGCCCCAGTGCGTCACGCCGTCTGCAGCCCACTCACCGTTATCTCCACGCTCGGCCGTCAGCTCCTCGTGTAGAAACGCTTCGATGGCCTCCACTGTCTCCCGGGTGCGTTCGATAGGAGCGGAATAGGGTAATCGCAGTTCCACCGTTACGATGGTGCGCTCTGCCTGGGGGAAGAAAATCTTGGGTAACTGGCCGTAGCCGATATAAGCCCCGCCCAGGAGCACCCCTACCACCAGCAACGTCACGACACGATTATGCAAGAGTACAAGCAGTGCGCGTCGATAGCGGGCATAGATGATTGCAACCAGCCGTTCGCTGCGATTTCCGCGAGCCGAATTGGACGCCTCTTCCGCTGCGCCATCGTCCTGAGGATCGTCATTGACACGCTCTTCGTCACCGCTGGGCTCCGGTCGGCGAATCTTGATGAAGGCTACGCAGAGCAACGGAATCATCGTCAACGAAAGGAACCAGGAGGACAGCAGCGTGATGGTGACCACCTGAAACAGGGAGCGGGTGTACTCTCCCACGTCCGATACAGCCAGAAACTGAGGCAGGAACGCCGCCGCCGTGGTCAGCGATGCGGTCAACAGCGGAAAGCGGAGTTGTTTCGCCGAATCAAGAGCCGCTTCGCGCACCGTCTTCCCTTCACGTGCCGAGACCTGGATGGATTCCACCATGACGATGGCGTTATCCACCAGCATGCCCAGTGCAATGATCAAGGCACCCAGAGAGACTTGATGAAGACCTATATCGAATAGCCCCATGAAGGCAAGGCACGCCATGATCGACACAGGCACCAAGCTGGCCACGATCAAGCCGGTACGCAGTCCAAGGAACAGCAACATGACCACGCAGACCAAGGCAACCGCCTGCAGCAGATTGACCAGGAACTCGTTGATACGCTCATCCACACGTGCAGGCTGGTCGGCCAGAACCTCGATCTCCAGTCCCACGGGTAGCCTTTGCTCCAGGTGACGAATGGCGTTCTGGACCTGCTCGCCCAGGTCGAGGATGTTCCCCCCTTCCCGCATCGAGACACCCAGGGCCAAGCCCTGGTTGCCACTGGCGTGATAGCGAGACATCGGCGGGTCACTGTAGCCGTGGCGTACCTCCAGGAGGGAGCCCAGAGGAATCAGTGCGCCATCCGGAAGAGGCACCAGCGCATTGCGTATGTCGTCGATATGCTCGAAGTTACCTGTGGGCTGCACTACCAGCCGCTCATCCTCGGTACGAACTGCCCCGCCAGGGAGGATAATGTTACGGGCAGCCAACAACTGAGCCAATCCCTGAGGTGAGACACCCAACTCGGCCAACCGCGCCTCATTGTAGTCGAGAAATATCTGCTCATCGGCATAGCCATGAATACTGACCTTGGCCACGTCATCGATCATCAACAGACGATCACGCACGTCATCAGCCACATCCTTGAGCTCAGCCTGGCCATAGCCTTCACCGGTCAGAGATAACATGATGCCGAAAACATCGCCGAACTCATCATTGATGATCGGGGGCCGGGCCTCGTCTGGCAGCGCCTGGCGGTTATCGTCTATCTTGCGCCGGAGCTTGTCCCAGCCGGCCTGCACGTCTGTGACGTCAGGGCGCAGCTCGACACGGATGATGGAGACACCGGAGCGGGAGGTGCTCTCTACGTAGTCCAGCTCAGGGATTTCCATGATCGCTGTTTCCAGCGGATCGGTGATCAGTTGTTCGACTCGCTCAGGCGTTGCGCCAGGCAAGTAGGTCACCACCTGCGCCACGCGTACCGTAACCGATGGATCCTCGGCACGAGAAATGCCGAAATAGCTGATGACCGAGCCCAGCAGCACAACCAACAGGCCGGCGATGGTAACCCGGTTATAGCGCAGTGCCGCTTCGGTCAATGTCACTGCGCAGCCTCCTGATGCGTCTCGAGCAGCCGAACTGCCTGCCCGTCCTGAAGGCGACTCATGCCGGCAACCACCAGTGCCATCCCCTGCATGAGTCCGCTCCGAACTTCCAGATGCTCCCCGCGACGCCCCCCCAGCTCGACATCAACCCGGCGAATTCGTGCTTCCCGCCCGTTCGGCTCCGTCTCGCCCTCCACGGGCTCGGCAACATACACAAACGTACTGGCACTGTCGCGCTGAACAGCTACCATCGGCACCCAGATTGCTCTGTCACCAGAGCCGGGACGAGGCAGCACCAGCTCTGCGGCCATGCCGGGCCGCAACATCGCCTGCTGTGTCTCGTCAAGGGAATCCAACGCTACTCGCAAGGGCCAGGTGGCCTGACGTGCGTCCACTGGCAAGCCGATCTCTCGTACCCGACCTTCAAGCCTCAGGCCGCGAAGCGGAAGATGCACTCTGATGGAGTCGCCATGCTCCAGCTCTCCCAGCATGTCCTCGGAAAGGGAGGCACGTACTTCCATGCCGTCACCGCAGGCCAATACCAGAACCGGTTGACCCGCCGCAAGATTTTCGCCGCTTTCCACCAACCGCTGGGCAACCCGACACTCACCGGGCGACTCGATATGGGCGAATTCCACTTGGCGCTCGGCCAAGGCCAGGGCATCGGCGGCACTGTTGCGCTGGGCCCTGGCTCCCTCTACCTGTGCCCGGGCTCCCTCGAGGTCCCTTGCGGGTATGCTGCCGGCCTCATACAGCCTTCTGGCACGTTGCCACTCCCCTTCGGCATTGACCGCCGCTGCGTTTGCACTAGCCAACCCCGCACGGGCTCGGTCGCGCTGCAGAGCCAGGTCGGTGTCTTCGAGGCTTGCCAGTGTCTGCCCCGGCTCCACGCTGTCGCCGGTACTGACGTGAAAATCTGCCAGACGTCCCGCTACGCGAAAGCTCAGGCGCCGGTTGGCACTTGCCTCAAGCCGACCGGGTATGCGGCGCTCGGCGTCTCGGCTGGACTCTTCGAGCAGCAGTGTACGAACAGGTCGCAAGGGTTCTTCAGCAACCGGCTCCGCTTCACACCCGGCGAGTGAGAACATGACCATGGCCAGCGGCAAGTATCGAACCCCCATCCTTCGAGTGCCTGCTCTCTGCCACCACTGTCGCTGCGCCAACCATCCTCCATTCATGCGGCTGCTCATGGTGAAAGGCCCTTGGTCGTATCAGGAAAGGATCCAGCCGAATCGCCTTGGCTCAACAATCGATTTCGGTCCGCTTCATCCATCGGCCCCGGAATCATTCCCAGGCTGCGCTGCAGGTGAACCAACGCCTTGAGGTACTGCCACCTCGCTTCACTCTTGGCCAGGGAGGCTTGACGTGCCGTGGTCCGAGCATCCAAAAGGGCAACCTGCTCCAGGCTGCCTTCGCGCCAAGCGACCTGCGCCAAGGAAAGCGCCTCCTCAGCGTGATCACTCGCCTCGCCTCGCAGTGCAATACGACGCCAGGCAGCTAACAGCTCAACGCTGGCCGCACGCAACCGTGTTTCCAACCCATGCCGGGCATCGGCATCCTGAAGCACCACCTGCTCCAGACGGGCGGCGCTGGTATCGCGTTCGATACTGCGCCGCCCGCCAGCGTAGAGAGGTAGACGCGCGGATATACCGACGCTCCATTCGTCGCGCCCTGTCTCGGGAAAACGGACACCCTGATACTCCAGCAGATCAACTCCGCCGCGAACCAGGGGGCTGTCGGCTTCCCAAGGCGCGCGTTCTCCCTCGCCAGCACGAGCGATTTCGGTGGTGTAACGTGCTTCTAGTCCAACCTCTGGCAACCAGAACGCACGACGACGAGATTCCAGCTCACGGGCTGCGGCGCTGCGCATTTCAGCGAGTGCCTGCAGCTCATTGGATTCAGACAGCGCCGATCTCACAAGCAACGATTGCCAGCGCTCCAGGCTATTGCGATCTTTCAGCACCGCTGCAAAGCGTGGATCGCCTCCCAGCCATACCTCGCTATCCGTATCCGGTGCCTGGGGCATCAAAGGGGCCATGGCGTCACGACCCAATCGCCGGTTGAGGGCAAGGCGTAGCTGCTCATGATCGGCAACTGTCTGCTCAAGGCGCTCTCTGGCTTGAGCAAGCTCGGCCTCGAAGCGTGACAACTCACCACGGCCTACCGCACCAGCCTCCAGACCTCGGCTGGCCTGGTCGCGCTGTGCACGAGCGAGTTCCAGATCGTTCTGCAGCACGCTTTGCTGATCCTGAAGCCGCAGCAGGTCGAGGAAACCACTGGCAACTTCCAGGGCCAGATCCAGGCTTTCCACTTCCGTTTCGGCCCGGCGCGCACGATCCAGGCTCTCGCTGATAGCCACTGCCGCCAGGGCGGGTTCCGAAAATATCAGCTGCTCGAGAACGGCTCCGCCCGTGACTTGCCGTTCCGGCGACTGTCCCAGTGCAGAGCGAGCCCGATTCTCATCGATGACTCTGCCGGTGGCTTCCAGGTAGAGGTTGGGCCGCCAGCGCGACATGGCCATATCACGCTCGAAAGCGTCCGCCTCCACCGATTGGCGTGCAACGGCAAGACCCAAGTTATCTGCAAGGGCCAGCGCCACGACCTGCTGCAGCGATAACGAGGCATCGGAGCGAGCCGGGGCCCGCTCGGCAATCAGCCTTGATTGGCTGAGAAGGTCAAAAGGGGGCGCCCAGTCAAGGCGGGAGGCAGTTTCCAGGTTGAGCCAAGGACGACCCAACTCAGGCCGGTTTGTGAGCGGTTCGGGAGTGCGCCCAGCGGCCAGGTCATCAAGCCGAAGGGCCAGCAGACGATGGAAGGCCGGGGCATCCAGCGCTCCGGGGACCGAAAGCAGTGCTCCTCGCTCCACTTGGCCGGCATCGGTCAAGGCAACCGTAGCGATGCCGGCTTCGGTGAGACGGGCAAAGAGTTCCCGCTGCGAATCCGCCTCATGAAAAGGCAGGGCCAGCAAGAGGACGGCATCGATCTCTTCGAAATCGGAGGAAGAAGGTAATTCGCCAGGCTGCAGGACAAGCGTCGACAGCTGGATACCGCGCCGCCCGGCGTGTTCGGCAAACATAGTTCTGGCCCGTTCAGCCGACATGGCTGAACCGAGCACGGCAATCCGTTCAACGCCATCCAACAGGCTGAAGGCAAAAGGGTCACGGCTACCGGTGAGTGGCATACTCAGGCCATCAGTATCGTCAAGGCCTTGGATCCGGATGCCTTCTCCCGCTGCAGCAGGACGTATGCGAGGTACGCTTCTCCCGGCTCGAATCCTCTCGAGTTCCTGTTGCAGTTCGCCAAGGGCGACTTCGCCACCCGGCAAGAAACGGGGATCGATCGACAGGCTAGAGGAAAAAGCGACCAGAGGAGTAAAACTCGTAGCCAAAAGCAAGGCGATGAACAGACGCCTCCATGCGGTAATGTCCATGTTTGTCTGCCAGAAGTCGGTACAAAGTACAGATGCGACGAGTGTAAACGACTGTTTGAAAATTGCCACTATCGAAAGTCAAAGTCGCCGCATCATGAACTCAACGCAGGCTGGCATCACCACCGTACTACCACTCCTCGCTGGTCTCGCGCAGGGCGGCAACTTCACGCTTGGCCTCACTAAGACATGTGCGAAGCTCGTCCGCCAGCGCCGCCGCACCACCCACGGCAATCAGGCCGGGGGCGGCAGGTCCGCGGCGACGTGCCACACCACCGTTTTCATGTAGCGCCTCGAGCCGGCTGAGCAGCCAGCTCAGCCAGCTTTCCGGTCGGGACGCGAGCTCACGCAGCCGGTGGAGCTCTGCCACCGACTCCCCCTGGGGATCGAGCAGCTCACGCCAGTCATGACGAGTCAGACGAGCGTGCTCGGTGACCTCCCGCAGCAGCGACTCCAACGCCAGCTCCGTCAAGGCCAGGGCCCCCTCCTCGGCCGCCATGCGACGCGCATCGGCATGCTCGTCGCTGCCCGGTGGCGTATCGAGCAGCAGCTCAGCCTGATAGAGCAGCTGATTGGTGCGTGCTCGCAGCGTCATTTGCGCTTGTCCTCCACCTGCCACCTACCGTTGTCGAAGTAGGCCTTCCAGCCGGTGGCCTTGCCCTCCTCCTCGGTCATCACGAACTGCTCCTTGGTCTTGCGCGAGAAGCGGATCTGGCTCGGGCGGCCATCCGGGTCCTCGCCGGGGGCATCGAGCAGGTAGTGGTATTTCTCGGGTAGCGTCTCGGCATGGGCCTTGAGTTCGCGTACCAGCGGCGGACGCGTCTCCCGGTTCTTGGGAAACTTGCTGGCGGCCAGGAACAGGCCACTGGCCCCATCGCGCAGGACATAGTGGTCATCCACCTTTTGACAGGCCAGTTCCGGCATGGGAATGGGGTCCATCTTGGGTGGCGCCACTTCGCCGCTCTTGAGCAGCTTGCGAGTGTTCTTGCATTCACTGTTGGTACAGCCAAAGTACTTGCCGAAGCGGCCGGACTTAAGCTGCATTTCACTGCCGCACTTGTCGCATTCGATGGTGGGGCCGTCGTAGCCCTTAATGCGGAACCGGCCCTGCTCAACTTCGTAGCCGTCACAGTCGGGGCTGTTGCCGCAAATATGCAGCTTGCGCTGCTCGTCGATCAAGTAGCTGTCCATGGCCGTACCGCACTTGGGGCAGCGATGCTTGGCCCGGAGCGCTTCGGTCTCGGCTTCTTCGTCGGCATCGGCGGCAACCGCCTCCTCGCCAGGCAGCAGGTCAATAGTAGTCTTGCAGCGCTCCTTGGGCGGCAGGTTGTAGCCGCTGCAGCCCAGGAACACGCCGGTGGATGCCGTGCGGATCTGCATCTTGCGACCGCAGGTAGGACAATCGATATCAGTCGGAACCGGCTGGTTCGGCCGCATGCCTTCCTCGCTCTGGGCCGCCTCGAGCTCCTGACGAAACTCTGTGTAGAAGGCATCGAGCAGCTCCTGCCAGTTACGCTCGCCTTCGGCCACCTCGTCGAGCCCGTCTTCCATGCGCGCCGTGAAGGAGAAGTCCATCAGGTCCGGGAAGGACTCCTTGAGGCGCTCGGTAACGATATCGCCGAGCTTCTCGGCGTAGAAGCGGCGGTTCTCCAGCTTCACGTAACCCCGATCCTGAATCGTGGAAATGATCGACGCGTAGGTGGAGGGCCGACCGATACCACGCTTTTCCAGTTCCTTGACCAGGCTGGCCTCGGTATAGCGGGCCGCTGGCTTGGTGAAGTGCTGCTTGGGATCCAGCGCCGCCAGGGTCATGGGAGTGCCCTGGGGCAGGTCGGGCAAAGCCTGGTCCTCACTCTTGCCCGCCGGTTTCATGACACGGGTATAGCCGTCGAACTTGAGCACACGACCCTTGGCCTTTAACTCGTACCCTCCGGTTTCCACGGTCAGGGTACTGGAGAGATACTCCGCCGGCGTCATCTGACAGGCCACGAACTGACGCCAGATCAATTCGTAGAGCCGTTCGGCATCACGCTCCATACCCGCCAGTTCACCCGCCTTGCGCTGCACTTCCGATGGACGGATGGCCTCGTGTGCCTCCTGGGCGCCCTCCTTGCTGGAGTAACGGTTGGGTGCCTCGGGTAGGTAGCGGCTGCCGAATTCGGTATTGATATAGTCGCGCACGTTCTCCACCGCATCCTTCGACAGGTTGGTGGAGTCGGTACGCATATAGGTGATGTACCCTGCCTCGTAGAGGCGCTGGGCCAGCGTCATGGTCTTCTTAACAGAGAAACCAAGCCGGCCACTGGCGGCCTGTTGCAGGGTCGAGGTAATGAAGGGAGCATTGGGCTTAGAGCGGGTCGGCTTGTCCTCACGGGAGGTGATGGTGAGACTCGCCTCCCGCAGCGCCGCAATGCGCTCCATGGTTTCTGCTTCCGACGTAGGCCGAAACGCCTTGCCATCCTGGCGAACCAGTTCGAAGCGTACGGGCTCACCGTCGCTCGAGACCAGGTCGGCATGCACATCCCAGAACTCCTCCGGAACGAAGGCGCGAATCTCGCGCTCACGCTCGACGATCAGGCGCACGGCCACCGACTGGACACGGCCCGCGGAGAGGCCGCGAGCGACCTTGGCCCACAACAGGGGCGATAGCATGAAACCCACTACCCGGTCCAGGAAACGACGTGCCTGCTGGGCCTCGACCCGTGGGATGTTGAGGCTGCCGGGTTCGGTGAAGGCCTCCTGGATCGCGTTCTTCGTAATCTCGTTGAAGACCACGCGCTTGTAGCGGGAATCCTCGCCGCCGATAGTCTCCTTGAGATGCCAGGCGATGGCCTCCCCCTCGCGGTCAAGGTCGGTCGCGAGATAGACGGCATCGGCCTTTTCGGCCAGTTTCTGCAACTCGGCCACGACCTTTTCCTTGCCAGGCAGGATCTCATAGTGCGCCTTCCAGCCATTTTCCGGATCGATGCCCATGCGGCGAACCAGTTGATCCTTGGCCCTGTGCTGCTTGTACTCAGCCTTCTCCTCGGGCGACATCTTACGGGTAGCCGCAGCCTGGCGTGCGCGCTCCTTGGGGTCGGAGGCCATCTTGCCCGAGCCGCTGGTCGGCAGGTCGCGAATATGACCCACGCTCGACTTCACGATGAATTCGCTGCCGAGATACTTGTTGATCGTCTTGGCCTTGGCCGGCGACTCGACGATGACCAATGACTTGCCCATAGTGCTCCACTTTCTGCGCGGCGGGGACTCGATGGCCCCACCTGACGGTTCCGGCCCGCCTGTCCAAGCGGACGATCCTTGCGGGGTGAAAAATCCGCTTACCCTACCCCAGCAACCCTCTTTGCGCCAGTCACGCCCCGAATGACAGCACGGACCAGCCCTCTGAACGTAGCAGCTAGGCAGGAGCGCTGTCGTTTACTGTGACGCCAAACTCACCAACGCCCTTTTCATAAAGCGGGTGCCCCCGCCGATGGAATCGGCGGGGGCACGGTACTGCTGGAGAAACTCAGCGCTTCCGGGGTTTGCGGGTCGCCTTCGGCTTAGGCTGGGGTTCAGCCTGCTTGGGTTCGGCCTGCTTGGGTTCGGCCTGCTTGGGTTCGGCCTGCTT
>ERZ869909.1987-NODE-1987-length-14992-cov-4.215756_pt1 | contig 14992 bp, 7 predicted proteins | sample MGYA00520892_ERZ869909 | MGnify/ENA primary metagenome ERZ869909 (study PRJEB32215, sample SAMEA104723947) | bioreactor metagenome | biome: bioreactor; feature: anaerobic bioreactor; material: water | place: China | collected 2015-03-12 ...
CCGACGGCAGGAACAGCCAGGCGAGCGGATAGGCGAGCAAAGCCAACACCACCGCCATCGCCGCGCCCCACCGTTCCTCCGACGGCAGGAACAGCCAGGCGAGCGGATAGGCGAGCAAAGCCAACACCACCGCCATCGCCGCGCCCCACCCGACACAGAACAGGAAGGCAGAGCGGAACGCTTCGCGCACTCGGGTCACCTGACCTGCCCCGCCATTCTGGCCGGTTATGGCGCCGATAGAGCCCGACAGCGCAAAGAGCGGGATCAGCGCCAGCGCCTCCACCCTGCCGGCGACGCCAAAGCCTGCCACCACAGGCTCGCCAAAGCGCGCGGCGGCAGCAAAGACCAGCGTCATCGCGATCGGGTTGATCATGTTGGAGCCAGCTGCAGGCGCGCCGATACGGGCGACTTCGCGCCAGTTCCACAGCATTTCGGAAAAGCCCGGCCATGAGAGATCGATGATCTTCTCGCGAAAGATCATGATCCACATCGCGATGATGAAGACGACCATGTTGGAGATCAGCGTGGCGAGCGCAGCGCCCTGCACTTCCATGGCGGGTATCGGCCCGAGCCCGAAGATCAGGATCGGGTCGAGGATCATGTTCAGCACGGCGGCGATGATCATGATCAGGCTGGGCAGGATGGCATCGCCCAGCGCGCGCAAAATGTTGCTGGCGATCATGGGCCCGACCATGAAGATGATCCCGGCAAACCAGATCAGCATGTAGTCGCGCACATGGGGCATCATCGCATCGGTCGCGCCCATCAGGCGGAAGACCGGCTCGATGAAAATCATGCCAAGACCAGAGGTGATGGCGGTGACGATCAGGGCGAGCACCACGGCGTCGGTTGCCACGCGCTTTGTGCGCTCGCCATCGCCGCGCCCTGCAGCGCGCGCCACGACAGAGACAGCGCCAGCACCAAGGCCGATGGCAATACTCATCACGGCCATGGAAACGGGAAACACGAACTGGACGGCGGCCTGCTCTACCGTGCCGAGGCGGCCCACCCAGTAGGCATCGACAATGCCGACCAGCATCATCGCGACGATGCCAAAGCTCATCGGGATGACCATCCGCATGAGATGGCCGAAGACCGGCCCTTGCGTCAGATCGCGGTTCTTGCGGGTAGCTGCCATGATGACGGGGTCCGGCCAGGAGGGAGGCCACCACACTTAGGCCGCGCCGTCCTCTCCCGCCAGTGGCCCATCATGAAATCTTCGTTACGACCGGTGGGTCAGGTCGAAGCTCGCCATGCCAGCAAGGTTCACGATGTCTGATACAGGCGAGCCGAGGCGTGCGATCTGCACCGATTTATCCAGCCCCACCAGCAGGCCTTCGATCACGGTGGCCGCTCCCGTTGCCTTCAAAAGGCGCACGGCGATGGAGGCCGAGTGGACTGCCGGCATGACCAGCACATTGGCCGGCCCGGTCAGGCGCGAGAAGCTGTAGGCCTCATGATGATTGGGGTTCAGCGCCACATCGGCCGCCATCTCGCCCTCATACTCGAAGTCCACGCCGCGCGCGTCCAAGAGCTTGACGGCGGTCTGGATCTTTTCGGTGCGCGAGCCCGGCGGGTTGCCGAAGGTGGAATAGGAGAGGAAGGCCACGCGCGGGGTGAGCCCCAGCTTGCGCGCCGCCTTGGCCGCGCCAACGGCGATATCGGCAAGCTCTGGCGCTTCAGGAAACTCGGTAACGTTCGTGTCTGCGATCAGCAGGGTCCGGCCCCGGCTGATGGCGATGGATGCGCCCATGAGCCGTCCGCCGGGCGCTTCGTCCAGCACCAGCCGGATATCGCTTAGCGTGTTGGTGAAATGGCGCGTCACGCCCGTCACCATGCCGTCCGCATCGCCAAAGCGCAGCATACAGGCCGAAAACACGTTGCGGTCATTATTGACGAGGCGCTGCACATCGCGGCGCAGATAGCCCCTGCGTTGCAGGCGCTGATAGAGGAAGTCCACATAGTCCGGATTCTGGTCCGACAGGCGGGCATTCCAGATTTCCAGCGAACCCGGCGCAATGCCGAGCTCCTTCATATTGGCTTCGGCGATTTTCTCGCGCGCCACCAGGACGGGCGTACCAAGGCCCTGCGCCTGGAAGGCGGCAGCAGCGCGGATCACGCTCGGCTCCTCGCCCTCGGCAAAGACGATACGTTTCGGCTCGGCCTTGATGACCTCGGTGATGCGCTGTTGCAGGGCGGCCGTCGGGTCAAGGCGCTGGGCGAGACGCGCGCGATAGCCCGACCCTTCTTCCTGCATGGGCAGGCGCGCAACACCGCTATCTACGGCGGCCTTGGCGACATAGGGCGGCACAAAGGAGATCAGACGCGGATCGAAGGGCGACGGGATGATGTAATCGCGCCCGAAGCGCAGACGGCCGGAGCGGTTGGCGGTTGCCACCTCATCGGGCACGTCGGTGCGGGCAAGGTCCGCGAGCGCACGGGCCGCGGCGAGCTTCATCTCCTCATTGATCGTGGTCGCCCGGACGTCCAGCGCCCCGCGGAAGATGTAAGGAAAGCCCAGCACATTATTGACCTGATTGGGAAAATCGGATCGGCCGGTCGCGATGATGGCGTCAGAGCGCACGGCCTTGATCTCGTCCGGCATGATCTCCGGCGTTGGGTTGGCCATCGCAAAGATGATCGGATCGGCGGCCATGGATTTCACCATCTCGCCCGTCACGATGCCGCCAGCGGAGAGGCCCAACATCACGTCGGCATCAACCATCGCGTCGGAGAGGCTGCGCAAATCCGTCGCGCGCGCATGAGCGGCAAGGCGCGGATGCAGATCATTGCGGCCCGTGTGCACCACGCCCTCAACATCGATAATGGTGACATTGTCGTGGCGCACGCCGAGCGACTTGATGAGCTCAAGGACGGACAGCCCCGCCGCCCCTGCCCCGATCAGCACCACCTTGATGTCCTCAAAGCGGCGGTTCGTGAGATGGCAGGCATTCATCAGGCCCGCAGCGGCGATAATGGCCGTGCCGTGCTGGTCGTCATGGAAGACGGGGATATCGAGCAGTTCGCGCAGGCGCTCCTCGATGATGAAGCAATCCGGCCCCTTGATGTCTTCCAGATTGATCCCGCCGAACGTATTGCCGAAGCGGCGCACGCATTCGATGAAGGCTTCCGGGTCATTTTCCTCCACCTCGATATCGATGGCATCGATATCGGCAAAGCGCTTGAACAGCACCGCCTTGCCTTCCATCACCGGCTTGGAGGCGGCAGGGCCAAGATCGCCCAGGCCCAGAATAGCCGTGCCGTTGGAGATGACGGCGACAAAATTACCCTTGGAGGTATAGTCATAGACCGCATCCGGATTGGCGTGGATCGCCTTTACCGGCGCAGCGACGCCCGGTGAGTAGGCCAGCGACAGATCGCGCTGGGTGGCCATGGGCTTGGTCGCGCGCAGGGCGATCTTTCCCGCCGGGGCGAGCTTGTGAAAGGCCAGGGCTTCTTCATCGTCCACGCGCGATTTACGGTCTGTCATGGGGCGTCTGTCATCCGGGTCAGGTTGCGGGCTTTGCCCAAGCCTAGACGCTCCACTGCCGAAAACGAAAGCCTGTTTAGCCAGCGCAAAAACGCGTGCCTCTGGTCTCTCCCCTTGCGGGGCAGGGACGGAAAGTTAATTTGCCGCCATGAGCCCGGACGCCAGCGCCCCATCCGACATCGCGACACGCACCTTTCCCAGCGCGGAAGGGGCGACGCCGATGATGATGCAATTCCTCAGCCTTCGCGCGCAAGTGCCTGCAGAGGCGCTGCTTTTCTACCGCATGGGCGATTTCTACGAGCTCTTCTTTGACGATGCGGTGCGGGCCGCCGCCGCACTCGACATCACGCTGACCAAGCGCGGGGAACATCAGGGCGAGCCGATCGCCATGTGCGGGGTGCCGGTCCACAACGCGCAAATCTATCTCTCGCGCCTGATCCGGGCAGGCTTCAAGGTCGCGATTGGCGAGCAGGTGGAAGACCCCGCAGAAGCCAAGAAACGCGGATCGAAATCGGTGGTGGAGCGGGCGATTACCCGCATCGTCACGCCGGGGACGTTAAGCGAGGATGATCTTCTCGATGCGCGCAAATCCAACCGGCTGGCGGCGCTGGGGCGCGGATCAGCCGGAGATATGGCGCTCGCCTTTGCCGATATTTCCGATGGCAGTTTCGGGTCCATACGGCTGGAGCCGGGCGATGTGGAGGCCGAGCTGGCCGCGCTTCAACCGGCCGAATTGCTGGTGCTGGATGATGATGCCCGCGCGCTGGCGCCCATCCTGCCCGGCACCACGATCACGGCGCGGCCAAAGGCGAAGTTCGAGGCCGGCTCTGCCGAGCGGCGTCTGAATGCGCATTTCGGCACGCTGAGCCTTGACGGGTTTGGTGATTTCTCCCGCACGGAACTCGGCGCGCTGGGCTGTCTTCTCGATTATCTGGAGCTGTCGCAGGCTGGCGCTGCGCCGAAACTGGCGCCGCCGCGCCATTTTGAGGCCGGAGGGTGGCTCGCCATCGATCCGGCGGCGCGGGCAAGCCTTGAGATCGACCGCACCTTGCAGGGCCAGCGCAAGGGCTCGCTGCTGGACGCGATAGACCGCACCGTTACCGCGCCGGGCGCGCGCCTGCTGGCAGAGCAGCTCTCACGCCCGTCTGCCCACCGGGCCGAGATCGCGGCGCGCCTTGATGCGGTGGGCTTCCTGCACGAGCAGGCCGGCTTGCGCGACTCCTTGCGCGACAGCCTGAAAAGCGCCGGGGATCCGGTCCGCGCCTTGTCACGCCTGTGTCTGGAGCGCGGGGGACCGCGCGATCTTCTGGCGCTGGCGCGCGCACTCAAAGAGGGTGAGCGCATCAATGCGGCCTTTGCCCGCCTTGGCCATGACGCCTTGCCAGCAGCCATTCAGGGCGCGCTGGAGGCTCTATCGCTGGTCGCCCGGCCTGAGCTGGCAAACCTCGTTGATGAGCTGGCCCGCGCGATGGTGGAGGAGCCGCCTCTGCTGACGCGCGATGGCGGGTTCGTGGCGCACGAATGGGACCCGGCGCTGGATGAGCTGCGCACCCTGAAAGACCAGTCGCGCCGCGTGGTGGCGGGCCTGCAGAAGACCTATGCCGACCAGACCGGCATTTCCGGCCTGAAAGTGAAGCACAATAATGTGCTGGGCTATTTCATCGAGGTCAGTGCGCGCCATGGCGAGGCGATGATGGGGGTGGAGCCCTTCATCCACCGCCAGACCATGGCCAATGCGGTGCGGTTCTCGACCACCGAGCTTGGCGAGCTGGAATCGAAAATCGCCTCTGCCGCCTCGCGTGCCATTGCGCTGGAGCTGGAGATTTTCGCGCGCTTCTGCGCCCAGGTGGAAGGTCTTGCCGGCGCTATTCGCGCGGCAGGCGAGGCGCTGGCCGCGCTGGATGTGTGGGCGGCGGCGGCGCACTGGGCCGTCGAGACGGGTGCCTGCAGGCCTGAACTGACGGATGGCGCGGACCTCTTTATCGAGGCGGGCCGTCATCCCGTGGTGGAACACGCCCTGACCCGGAGCGGCGAAGCGCGCTTTACGCCCAATGACTGCCAGCTCGATGCAGAGGGGAAGGCGGCCAGCCGCCTGCTTCTGGTGACCGGGCCGAACATGGCCGGTAAATCCACCTTCCTGCGCCAGTGCGCGATTATCGTCATCATGGCGCAAGCGGGCCTGTTCGTTCCCGCACGAACGGTCAGGCTGGGACTGGTGGACCGCCTCTTTTCGCGCGTCGGCGCAGCCGATGATCTGGCGCGCGGACGTTCCACATTCATGGCGGAAATGATCGAGACCGCGGCCATACTCAATCAGGCCACCCCGAAGAGTCTGGTCATACTTGACGAGATCGGGCGAGGCACCTCGACATGGGATGGGTTGTCGATTGCCAGGGCCACGGTGGAACATCTCCACGCCGTCAATCAATGCCGCGCGCTCTTTGCCACGCACTACCACGAGCTGACGCGCCTCGCCGACGAGCTGGAGGGCACGGGCAATGTGTCGCTCAAAGCGCGCGAATGGAAAGGCGAGCTGGTCTTCCTGCATGAGGTGGGCAGTGGTCCTGCCGACCGTTCGTACGGGGTGGAGGTGGCCAAGCGCGCCGGTCTGCCGGACATGGCTGTGCGCCGGGCGCAGTCCATTCTCGCCAAGCTGGAATCTGATGGCAGTCCGGCAGCGGCGCTGGCCGAACTGCCGCTGTTTTCCGCCCAGCCGGCACCAGCTGCGCCGAAACCCTCCAAAGCGCTCGAACGGCTCAAATCCATCGATCCGGATGCGCTGACCCCGCGCGAAGCGCTGGAAGCGCTCTATGCGTTGAAGACCCTCGCCAGCGACAACTAGGCACCCCCAAGAGCGTGCAGACCTCGACAAGAGGCCGTGCGCAGGCCCAATCTGCGTGGCATGGACAAGAAAACCTACAAGACTGAACTGAAGCGCCTGCAGATCGGCCTGGTGGTCCTGCAGCGCCGTCTGATTTCTACCGAAGGGCGGCTTCTGGTGATCCTGGAGGGCCGCGACGCCGCCGGGAAGGATGGTACGATCCGGCGCATCGTGAAGCACCGCTCTCCGCGTCACACCCGCGTGGTGGCACTGGGCAAGCCCACGGAACGGGACCGGACCAGCTGGTATTTCCAGCGTTGGGCGGCCCTGCTGCCGGCCGGTGGAGAAACGGTGCTGTTCAACCGCTCCTGGTATAACCGCGCCGGAGTAGAGCCGGTCATGGGTTTCTGCACCGACGCGGAGTATCGGACCTTTCTTGGCGATGCCGGTCCATTCGAGCGCATGCTGACCCAGGATGGTCTGATCCTCCTGAAATACTATCTCGACATCTCGCGCGAGGAGCAGGCGCAAAGGCTCGAAGACCGCCGGACCAATCCGCTTAAAACCTGGAAGGTCTCGCCGGTGGATTCCGTGGCGCTGGAAAAATTCGACGAGTATTCAAAAGCGCGCAATATCATGCTGGCGGCTACGGGCGATCCTGTGCCCTGGCGCGTGGTAAATGCCGACAGCAAACGCGCGGCACGCCTGGCCATCATGCGCGATATCCTGCAGAGCGCGCCCTGCCCGGATCTGCCGGTCGATTACGGCGAGCCGGATCCCGCTATTCTGCGCCGCTGGTCCCCCGATGACCGGCCGGAAGCGTTTCTGCATCACTGAGTATGCGATACCAAAAGAGGAGACCGGCATGGTCTGGGCACTGAGCATTGATCGCAGCGACATTACGAAGGCTAGCCTGGTGGAGGAAGCGCAGCGCCCCTTGCAGGCGGGTGAGGCGCGCCTTGCCGTGGACCGCTTTGCGCTGACGGCCAATAATATCACCTACGCCGCCTTTGGTGAGGCAATGGGCTATTGGCGCTTCTTTCCGGGCGCAGACGGGCGCGGCCGCCTGCCGGTCTGGGGCTTTGCTGAAATAACAGAGAGCCGCTGCGATGCGCTGAAAACGGGCCAACGCGTCTATGGCTATCTGCCTGCCGCCAGTGAGCTCATCGTCACGCCGGGCAAGATCCGGCCCGACAGCTTTTTCGACGCGGCAGACCACCGCGCCGAGCTGCCGCCGGTCTATAACCGCTATGAGCGCTGCGCGGCGGCGGAGGGGTATGACGCGGCGCGCGAGGCGGCGCAGATGGTGCTGCAGCCCTTGTTCCTCACCTCCTTCCTCATTGATGCGCATTTGCGCGATACCAGCTTCTCAGGAGCGCAGCGCATTGTGCTGACCAGCGCGTCCAGCAAGACAGCGCTGGCGCTGGCCTTCCTGTTAAAGCGCAACCAGCCGGAAACCTTGCGCATTGAAGGACTGACCTCGGCGCGTAACGCGACTTTCGTGAAGCGCAGCGGGCTCTATGACGACGTCATCGCCTATGAGACAATAGCGAACATGGACCCGGAACCGGCCCGGCTGATCGTCGATTTTGCCGGTTCGGCCGAGGTGAACCGGGCGCTCCACACCCGTTTTGGCGAGAACCTGAACGCCAATATCCGCGTCGGCGGGGCACACTGGGATGACAGCACGCCGGCGCAAGGCCTGCCGGGTCCCCGGCCCGTTTTCTTCTTTGCTCCCGACCATGCCCGTGACCGGATTGCCGAATGGGGACCGGACGGGTTTGCGAAGCGGCAGGGCGAGGCCTGGTCTAGCTTTGTTGCGGCGGCAGACAATCTACTGGCGTGGCGCAGCCTTTACGGGCCGCAAGAAGCACTCAACGCCTATCAGGCGCTTGTGCGCGGCGAGGTGCCAGCCAGTGAAGCGCTCATTGTCGAGGCCGGCGCACGCTAGCGGACCACCTCGAAGCGCGCTTCGGCCCCGGCCACGCCGGCCGGGCAGACGACTTCCAGCGTATAGCGCGCCGTCATCTCGCCGTATCCGGTGCTCATCCAGCCCTGCATGGGCTGGCGGCTGCCATGATGCAGGCGCGTGCTGCAGGCAGGATCGGTATGGATGCCGAGGGAGGGACGGGAGGCGCCAAGGTCTGCGCGCAACTCACCAGCCCGGCCGGTCTGTGACACATCGATGCCCGGCGCGAAGTGGAACCACTGGCTGAAGCCGCCGCGATGCTCCACACGGTCACGGACCACAAGGCTTTCACCGGGGCGGTAGTAGATCTCGCGGGCATGGCGGGCCGCCGGGCCGGGCGGATCGTAGGCGCCCGACAGGATAATGGCTCCGTCTTCCTGGCGGGGTTCGCTCGTACAGGCGCCCGGAAAGGGCCCGCCACCATCGGGCTGATGGGGTTCACGGCCACCAAAGCTGACCGTGTTGTGCGCCGCCCGGGAGAGCACAAAGGCGCGGGTATCATCAGGCGTGTAACCGTACTTGCCGCTATCGGCGAGGATCAGCCCGTCAAACGCCCACCATTCAAAGCTCAGCTCATCAGGGTGTTTATGGATGGTGGATTGCCAGCCACAGGTGAAAAACAGGGAATGAGGCTCGCGCGCGCCGCGCACCGAGCGGGCAATGACATAGCCTGCCTGATCGAAATGGCGCAGCAGGACGCAGTTATCGCCATCCTCATCCAGACAGGTGTCGGGCGTTGCGGGCAGGCGCGCATGATCGCTCTCGCGCAGTGTGCGCTCGCTATCGCCGAGACCAGGCTGGTGTCCGTCTGCATGCAGCAGGAAGGGTGCGGCCGCACGGGCACGGGCCAGACCGGCGTCAAAGCGGGTTTGCGCATACCAGCCGGTCGAGGCCACGCGTTCAAACACCGTCATCGCGAACCAGTGATAGTCCGGCGAGTGCTCGGCATGGACGCCGTCTTCAAGAAACTGGCCCGCGAACAGCTCTTCCATGCGCCGCACGGCAAGGGACTGACCCGATGCACACTCGGGCATTTCGCCAATGGTCTGGCAAAGGGCCATCAGGCCGTGCGCGGCGAAAATGCCGTGATTGTCGTCGGGGATGAAGCCGGGCCGGGTCAGTATCTCCCCGTGGGCGCGCGCCAGCTGGAGAAGATCACCCCAGCCATCGTCACTAATCGCGGCCCGTCCGGCGCGCGCTTCGCGGATCAGATAGGCCAGCATGGAGGCCCGCAATCCCGTCGCCATGTCCTGCCAGCTCAAAGGGGCCGAGCGGTCGGTGTGCCAGGCTTTCCAGTCGCGCGCGATGTCAACCGCCCGGTCAAAATATGCCTGATCGTGCTGACGCGCATACTGGTCCGCCAGCGGGTTCAGCATGCGCCAGGCATGCAGCTGGAACTGCCAGTTGAGATCACCAAACGGATCGGCGCTCCAGTTGAGGGGAAGCGCATATTCCCATTCCGGCAAGTCACCGCGCGGCTGGAATACGCGGTCCATGGCGCGTTCGCGCGCTGCCCTGTTGGAGGAAATCATGAGGGCCGCCGGATCAAGCGCGGGCGCGCCGGGCTGGTCTCCGGGATGGGCCGGAAACGCTATATCGGCCTGCAAGGACGGGGGAGCAGGCTCCTGGGAGGGCGCAGTGCACCCCGCGGCCACAAGCAGGATGCCAGCCAGTATGAAGTGTCTGCACATCCCCGCCATCTCCCCGCACACCGATGGGCAAACCCGCTAGCCGCAGATTGCGCCCCAGTCTGCCGCAATGCGAGGGTGTGATACAGCTTGTCTTTTGAAACACCTCACACAAATCGATGGCTGACGGATGCGCTCGAAAGGCGTAAGACGCTCCCCATGCGTCTATCTGCCCTTCCCGCTTCGCTTGACGGCCTGCGCCTGCGCGCAGAGCTGGCCGCTGCCACCCGCGAGGGCTGGGAGCCGGCGGCATCGCGTCAGGCCGGTATTGGCAGGCTCAAGAAATTCATTGCCGCCGGTCGCGCTCATGCCGCCAGCAAGCTCGCCGGCAAGGGCGGCGGGCTGGAGGCAGCGCGCGCCCTGTCCGGTGTGATGAATGCCGCCATCCGCGCCCTGTTTGATTCCGTCGCCACCGATTTTGACGAGGCGGGCGCCACCGCGCCCGGGCTTGCGGTATGTGCGCTGGGCGGCTGGGGAGCGGGCGAGCTCGCCCCGCAATCGGATATTGATCTGCTCTTCCTCACCGGCACACCGCCGCGCGAAGGGGCAGAGGCCATTGTGGAGCGCATGCTCTACGTGCTGTGGGATTGTGGCCTCAACATTGGCGGCGGCGCGATCCGTACCGTGGACGAGGCACTGGCACTGGCTGGCGACGACGTTTCGGAGCGCACCGCGCTTCTCGATTTGCGCTGGGTGTCAGGTGATGAGCGGCTGGTGAGCACGCTGCGCCTGAAATTTGACCGCGCTCACCGCACCCGCGAATCCATCACGCCCTTTATCGCGGCCAAGCTCTCCGAACGCGATACGCGCGTCGACCGGCAGGGCGATAGCCGCTATGCGGTCGAGCCCAATATCAAGGACGGCAAGGGCGCCTTGCGTGATCTGCAGACCCTGCGCTGGCTGGCGCAGGTGCTCTACGGCAATGACGCGATGGAGCGCTGGGTGGCGAGCGGGCTGCTGACCGTTCAGGATGTGGAGCGCTATCTGCGCGCCGAGGATTTTTACTGGGCGGTGCGCTTCCATCTGCATACGCTCAATGGCCGCAAGGATGACCGGCTGACATTCGATACCCAGCCGGAAATTTCCGCGCTGATGGGCTATGCCGACAGCGAGGATACGCTGGGCGTCGAAGACTTCATGCGCGACTATTTCAAGCGTGCCATTGATGTCGGCGCGCTGACCCGCCTGGTCTGCGCCAAGCTGGAAGCCGATGAGCTGAAAGACCCGCCCTCGGGCATTGGCCGCTTCATGCCTGCCGATGGTATCCAGAAGGGTGATAACGCCCTTGAAGAAGCCGGTTTTGTGGTGCGTTCTGGCCGTCTGGCCTTTGCCGATCCGTCGCGGGTGGAGGAAGACCCGGTTCTGATGCTGACCCTGTTCGAGCTGGCGGCTGCGCGCCATCTCGATCTGCACCCGGACGCGGTGGCGCTGGTTTCGCGTTCACTGCGGCTGGTGGATGACGGCTTGCGCCGCGATGAACGCGCCGCGCGCAGCTTCTTTGCCATTCTGCTGGAATCTGACGATCCGCGCATCACCTTGCGCGCGATGACCGAGGCGGGCCTGCTGGGCGCCTATATCCCTGAATTTGGCGATATTGTCGCGCGTACACAGTTCAACATGTATCACCGCTTCACGGTGGACGAGCATACGCTCAATGCGCTGGGCCTCCTTCGCGAGATCGAGCAGGGCAAGCTGGTGGCCGATCACCCGCTGGCGACCCGCATTTTCCCGGAGATCACCCACCGCCGTGCCTTGCATCTGGCCGTGCTGCTGCACGATACCGGCAAGGGCAATGGCGATCAGTGCATTGAAGGGGCGGAGCGCGCGCGCAGCGCGTGTGAACGGCTGGGCATCGAGGAAGCCGAAACAGAGCTGGTGGCCTGGCTGATCGCCAATCACCTGGAAATGAGCGATGCCGCGCAGCGCCGCGACCTCTCCGATCCGCGCACCGTGCTCGATTTCGCCGGACGCGTAGCGAATATGGAGCGTCTGCGCCTTCTGACCGTGCTGACCGTGGTGGATATACGGGCCGTTGGCCCCGGCGTGTGGAATGGCTGGAAAGCCCAGCTGATCCGCGATCTCTACGAGGCCACAGCCGCCGTGCTGGCAGGCGGTGAGCGCGCGGACGAGGAAGAGGCCCGGGCCCGGCTGCATGGGCGCGCGGACCGTGCGCGCACCCTGTTCCGCAAGGAGATGGAGCGGATTGATCCGGAATTCGGCCGGCGCTGGATCGCCAGCCTGGATGACAGCTACTGGCTGTCCTTCGCCGAAAGCGACCGGCTGCGCCACGCCGCTTTTGTACGCGCAGCTGAAAGCCGGGGAGGCGAGGTGGCCTGCGGGGTGCGGGTGGACCGGCGACGCTCCGCCGCCGAGGTGCTGATACTGGCGCCGGACCGGGACGGGCTGTTTGCCGACATTGCCGGCGCGCTGGCGCTCGCCGGTGCCAATGTGGTCGGCGCGCAGGTTGCCACCACCACATGGGGCGCGGCGTTTGACGTGTTTTACGTGCAGGAACAGGGCGGCAAGCCTTATGGCTGGTCAGACCTGTCCACGCTCGACCGGCTGCGGGCGAGCGTGGAAAAGGCCGCACGCGGCGGTCTGGGCGGCGAGATATTGATTCCGGCCCGGCGCGTGGCCCGGCGCGAGGCGGCCTTCACCGTCAGCCCTTATGTGAAGCTGGAAGGTCAGGCGGCTGACGGCGCGCTGGTCATCGAGGCATCGGGGCGCGACCGGCCGGGCCTGCTGCACGATCTGGCCCGCGCGATAACCGATCTGGGCTGTTCCATACAGGCCGCCCGCATTGACGGGTATGGCGAACGGGCGGTCGACGTCTTCTATGTGACGGAGCAGGGACGCAAGATAAGTGATCCTGAAAAGGAAAAGGCGCTCGCCAGTGCGCTGATGACCGTGCTTGGTTCCGGCGAGGCAGGCGCCAGCGGGGCGCCGTCGCGCCTGCGCGCCGAAGCAAGCGCAGGACGCTGACACGATGCGGCTGCTGCGTAATCTTGGGGTTATCAGCATCCTCACCCTGCTGAGCCGCATCGCCGGGCTGGCGCGCGAGATTCTCACCGCTGCGCGGCTGGGTGCGGGGCCGATTGCCGATACCTTCTTTCAGGCCATGACCATTCCCAACACCTTCCGCCGTGTGCTGGCCGAGGGTGCGTTCAACGCGGCATTCGTGCCGCTTTATGCGCGCGAGCTGGAGGACAAGGACCGGGCAGAGGCCGACCGTTTCGCCTCCGAGGCCCTGTCCTTCATGGCCACCTTCACCACCGCACTGGTCATCGCGTTTCAGATCTTTGCGCCCTGGCTCGCCTATATCTTCTTTCCCGGCCGGATAGGCGATCCGGACGGCATGACACTGGCCGTCCTGCTCTTGCAGATCATGATGCCCTATCTGCTGGCCATGGTGGTGACGGCGCTGATCTCCGGCGGGCTTAACAGTAATGGCCGGTTTGCCGCAGCAGCCGGCGCGCCGGTCCTGCTCAATATCGCCATGATCGGCGTTTTGCTGTTCGATCTGGGCCCGCCCGAAGAGCTGGTCATCTGGCTGGCCCTGTCGGTAACGGCGTCCGGCGTCCTGCAGGTGGCTCTTCTGTGGACGGCTGCCGTGCGGGCAAAGCTGCACTTGCGTCTCCTGCCGCCAAAGCTGACCCCGCGCGTGAAGCGCCTCATTGCGCTGGGCGTTCCCGGCGCACTGGCGGCCAGCGCGATGCAGGTAAACGTGGTTGTCACCTCGTCTATCGCCACGCTGGAAGAAGGCGCGCGGTCCTGGCTGAACTATGCCGAGCGGCTATACCAGCTGCCTCTGGGGATGATCGGGATCGCGATGGGCATCGCCCTGTTGCCAAACCTTACCCGCCGTGTGCGCTCCGGCGACGAAAAGGGCGGGCATTTTGCCATGAACCGCTCCATCGAGATCGCGCTGGCGCTCACCCTTCCAGCGTCCTTTGCCTTCATCGCCATCCCGGAGCTGATCACAGCGGGGCTCTACCAGCGCGGCCAGTTCACCACGCTGGACACCACCAATACCGCCATCGCGCTGGCAATCGCCGGGCTGGGCCTGCCTGCCTTTGTGCTGGTGAAGGTATTGGCGCCGGGCTTTTTCGCCCGTGAAGACACGAAAACCCCGATGCGTTTCGCGCTGGCAGCCGTAGCGGTAAATTTCGTGTTTGCGATGACGCTGTTCTTTGGCGGGCTGGGCTTTGTCGGGCTTGCCATTGCCTCCAGCCTCGCCGGATGGGTGAATGCAGGCCTGCTGGCCATAACCCTGCGCGCCAGAGGTCTTCTTGTGATTGATGCCCGGCTGGTGCGTACCGCGCCGCGCCTTCTGCTGGCCTCGATCATCATGGCGGGCGCCGTATGGGTTCTGGCGCGCGCACTGCCGCCTGCTGTGGCAGGTATCGCGCCCATGCTGGGTACAAGCCTGCACACGCTGATCAGCCTTGTTGTGGTGGCAGGCGCGGGCGCAGGCCTGTTCGCTATCGCCTGCCTTGCCCTTGGCGCTGTCAGACCCTCGGAATTTGCCGAGGCGCTAAAGCCACAGCGTTCCGGCAAATCCCTGCCTGCTGGCGATAGCCGCGATTAACGCCGCGCCTGCGCCTTGAGCCTGACCGTCAGCGCCGCTAAACCGGCGCCTTCTGCAGATTTCCCTGCGCTCCTTCGCCTCCTTACATCCGAGCACCTGATCCATGAGCGACACCCCGACCGATTACAAAGGCCCTGAGCGTATCCTGTCCGGCATGCAGCCGACCGGCGCGCTGCATCTTGGCAATTATCTGGGGGCGCTGAAGAACTGGGTGGCGCTGCAGGAGCGCGGTGTGCCGTGTTTCTACTGCGTGGTGGACATGCACGCCATGACCATGCCGCACGATCCTTCTGCCCTGCCCGATGCCGTGCGCAATGTGGCAGCCGCCTATCTCGCCGCAGGCGTGGACCCGTCGCGCAGCGCGGTCTTTGCCCAGTCGTCTGTGCGTGAACACGCAGAGCTCGCCTGGATTTTCAACTGCGTCGCCCGCCTTGGC
>ERZ869909.1988-NODE-1988-length-14991-cov-26.876559_pt1 | contig 14991 bp, 13 predicted proteins | sample MGYA00520892_ERZ869909 | MGnify/ENA primary metagenome ERZ869909 (study PRJEB32215, sample SAMEA104723947) | bioreactor metagenome | biome: bioreactor; feature: anaerobic bioreactor; material: water | place: China | collected 2015-03-12 ...
CATTAAGGCATTAAGGGACATTAAGGTTTGGTGTTTTTTTTGAACCATTAAGGCATTAAGGAGCATTAAGGTTTGGTGTTTTTTTTGAATCATTAAGGCATTAAGGGACATTAAGGTTTGGTGTTTTTTTTGAACCATTAAGGCATTAAGGAGCATTAAGGTTTGGTGTTTTTTTGAACCATTAAGGTATTAAGAAGCATTAAGGTTTGGTGTTTTTTTGAATCATTAAGGGATTAAGGAGCATTAAGTTCTTTTTGAAGGATTAAGGTATATAGGGAGTAAGGTCTGTGATACAGAATGTGAAAATATTTCATAGTTTTGTGATAACCTAATAACCTAACCGATGAAAATTAACCACCTTGAACTAAATGGTGTACTGCATTATGCCGTTTTTATAACGCCTTATGATACCCGATTGGATGCCATTCGCGCAGTAAATGGTCGAAGATGGTTGCCTGATCAAAAAAGATGGATTTTACCCATTACAGTTGATACGACCAATTTGTTAAGTGAATTGGTTAAGATGCCTGTGCCCGAAAAATTTCGCGGAAGAATTACGGTACAGACAAAACCAAAGCCGAAGAATCCATCTCTCGAATTAGCTCCTTTAAGTACCGAACGCGAAGCCAAGGTGGAACAATTCAAGCACTATTTGCAATCCAAACGGTTTAGTGAAAGCACGATTAAAACGTACAGCGATGCCTTGCGCATCTTTCTGCGTTATTTTGCAGACAAACCAATTGAAGGTATTGACAATCAGGATGTAATTCAGTTTAATGTCAACTATATTTTGGCGAATGGGTACTCTTCGACCTATCAGAACCAAGTGGTTAACTCCATCAAGAAATTCTTCTTGAAAGTAGAACATCGTTCGTTGGATTTGGAAGCGATAGAGCGACCACGTAGTGCGTATAAATTGCCAAATGTACTGAGTAAAGAAGAAGTGAAATTGATATTGCAAGCACATAAAAATGAAAAACATAAAATGATGTTAACACTAATCTATGCATGTGGATTACGAAGGAGTGAATTGATAAACCTGAAAATCACAGACGTACTATCTGATCGTAATTTATTATTGATAAAACAATCCAAAGGGAAGAAAGATAGAATTGTACCATTAAGTGATACACTACTGGATATGTTACGTTCATATTACAAGATTCATCGTCCAGTTGTTTGGTTATTTGAGGGGCAACAAGAAGGTAGAAAATATTCTGAACGCAGTTTAGAGCTAGTTTTGAAAAAAAGTATTAAACTTGTAGGAATCAATAAACCTGTTACATTACACTGGTTGCGACACAGTTATGCTACGCATCTTTTGGAAAGTGGAACGGATTTGCGGTACATACAAGAATTACTGGGACACAAAAGTAGTAGAACAACAGAGATTTATACACATGTTAGCACAAAATCGATTCAACAAATTCGCAGTCCTTTTGATGATTTGTAAAAAAATAAAACGAAACCCGAGTTTCGCTTATACAACAAACATGATGTCGTATAAGCGAAATAAAACAGTAGTTTGTATCGGGTATAAGTAAGTTAGGTGCAAGCGTAACGAACGACCGTGCTAAAAACAAACTGACGAAAAAACCAAACAACCTTATCTGACAATCTGAAAAAAAAAACTTTCCTGACAGCTGTGATTTTTTGAAAAGACTTGCGAATAATTGAGAAAACAAGTTTAATAAAAAAATTGCAAGATGAAGTTTTCAAAAATTTATGCTGTTCTGTTTTTATGTTTTTTGGGTAGTACAACGATTTCCGCCCAAAGTATGTTGGAGCAATATTTTGGTGGCAACAAAGACAGTTTGATAAAAGAAGCAACCAACCTTATCCATACACCTGAACCAACTTTTAATCAGGCAAACCAACCAACAGAACCCAATCCCGAAGCAATAGCCGATATGGGTTTTGAACAGGTTTACAAGTCTGAAACCCGCTATTTCACCGTAAGAGATAAGAAACGGATTTTTAGTTATAGACTTCCCAATAGGTCTGAAAATACAATCGTACTTATTCACGGAGTGGCAAGCAGTGCTTATCTGTATAACAAAACGACAGGACTTTTACAGGAAGCCACTCAAGCTGAAATTTATGCCATTGATTTGCGTGGACACGGACAGTCGGACGGAAATATCGGAGATGTGGATTATATCAATCAATATGTTGATGATTTGGCAGACATCATTAAGGAAATCCGCAAAGAAAAACCCAATGGAAAAATCATCATTGCGGGTCATTCTATGGGTGGTGGGGTAGCTTTACGCTATGCAATGGAAAGTCAATACGAACAGCCAGACGGATTTTTGCTTTTTGCACCGCTTATCGGGCATAATTCGCCTGCATTTCAGCAAGAACAATCCACCGAAAACATAACTGAAGAACCATTTATGAAAATACATATTGAGCGAATAATCGGCTTGACTATGCTGAATGAAATCGGTAATCACAATTATGATAGTTTACCTGTACTGTTTTTCAATTTGCTTGAAACAGTTCCTTTGAGAAAATACAGCTATCGGGCAAATAAAAGTATGACACCTGATGACTATGTGGCTGGGTTGAAAGCAGTAAATAAACCAATGCTTGTCTTGGTTGGAAGTAATGATGAAGCCTTTTCTACCGAAGCATTGCAAAAAGCAGTGTTAGAAAACAGTACAGGAAAAGTATATATTATTGATAAAGCAACACATAACGGAGTAAGACATCACACAGAATCTTTTAATTTTATCAAAGATTGGTTTTTAAAGCTATAATGAATAAGCAGGAGCAACAGCAATTCTTTCAGGAAATTATTGAACGGCACAAAGGCATTTTGTTCAAGGTTGCCCGTGTGTATTGCCCAACCGAAGACGACCGACAGGATTTGATACAGGAAATGATGATACAGATATGGCAATCCGTTCACAAATACAATGACCAGTTTAAAATATCAACGTGGCTGTACCGAATTTGCCTGAATGTAGCGATTTCGTTTTATCGGAAAAACACAACAAGGACAAACAGGTTTACTGTACTGAACGAGCAAATGACAGAAATAACAACCGAAGAAAAAGCGGAAACAGAACAACAACTGAACTTATTAGAACAATTTATCAGCGAACTAAAAGAGATAGACAAAGCCTTGATGATTCTGTATTTAGAAGACAAAAATCACACTGAAATTGCCGAGATATTAGGAATATCGGTAAGTAACGTAGGAACAAAAATAGGACGTATAAAAGAGAAATTAAAAACACGGTTTTCACAATTAACATCATAAAGAAATGAACGAATTGGAATTAAAAGAACTTTGGAAAACAACCAATGAAAAATTGGAAGAAAGTTTTATAATAAACGGGAAAAACACGGAAGATATAACCCGAATAAAGGTTCATAATTTTTTAGGAGCTATGAAGCCAATTAAAATATTTACGCTGTTGGTAGGCATTATTTGGGTTGGATTAGGAACAATTATTCTTAGTCATTTATACATCTATGCTTTTTCAGAAGTGAATAAATTTTTTCTTTTTTCGGCTTCTATTCAGATAGTGCTAACTGCCATTGCATTATGGATTTATATCTATCAGCTAATAAAAATCTATGAAGTGGAAATTTCCGACCCGATTTTGGAAACGCAGAAAACCTTGGCACATCTAAAAATTTCTACCCTTTGGTGTGCAAGGATTTTGTTTTTACAACTACCTGTTTGGACAACCTTTTGGTGGAACGAAACGATGCTCACAGATTGGAATTTGTTGCAATGGGCAATGACGGTAATAGTTACCATTTCATTCACTTATGTTGCTATTTGGTTGTTCTTCAATATCAGATATGAAAACAGAAATAAAAAGTGGTTTAATCTCATTTTCAATGGAAAGGAATGGACACCATTAATGAAATCAATGGAATTGTTAGAACAGGTAGAAGAATATCAACTAAAAGATTAACTAATGGAGATTTTGGCAAAAACAACAACTGAATTTAAAAGAGCATCAGGTATCTGCCTGTTATTGGGTTCAATTTTAGCAACACTGACAATGGCACTTCATCCAATGGGTGGAGATATAGAACATATCGTAAAAATTAAACGTGTTCTTATGTTCTCACACGCCATTGCCATATTTTGTTTGCCATTTATCGGGTTTGGTTTTTGGGGCTTAACAAATATGCTGAAAACTAAAAGCAAGATGTCTTTACTTGCATTATTTATACTTCTTTTTGGGCTTATTGCCGCAATGATAGCCGCTACAATAAACGGATTAGTCCTGCCAAACTTTGCTTCGAAATATTGGATAAACGATAGTGATGTTTCGGTACTTAATAAAATAATTGGCTATGGTCACGCCATAAATATTTCAATGACGTATATTGTTATTACTGCAATTTCCCTCTCTATTGGAATATGGTCGTTCCTGATAATTAAGACAAATCAATTGTCGAAATGGTTAGGGTATTTTGGACTAATAGTCATCATTATTGGGCTTTTGGGTGTTTTGTTAAGTTTTGATCTCACAAGCCTTTTAGGCTTTAGAACTTTCATATTCGGTTTGGTAAGTTGGATAATTGTAATCGGAATTAAAATGATAAAACCCGATAAGTAACGACAGACACGAACGCCAGCACCTAACAGGGGTTTTGCAAAATGGCGGGGTAACGGCTAAGCTGAAAGTTCCGTCTTCGTAATCCGCAAAAGCCAATTTTATTGGCTTTTTTTCTTAATTTAGCAAATAGAAATTGGCTTTTGCTACGTGTCGTCTAAACCGAAACTTTCCGCTTCGATTTTCCGCCACTTCGCAAAGCCCCGGAACGTTAGCATTCATATTAATGGAAATTCATAAAGTCATATATCAACATTTAATCGAACAAGAAAACAAAAGATTAATTCACTCTGACAAATGCGAAGAGCCTGAAATTGAACGAGCAAATATTGACAGAGCAATTTTAGACACAAAAAACAGGTTGTCGGTTAAATTATCGCATGGAAAGTGTAGTCAGCTTATATTGGAACAAATTGCGAGACATAGATTGAATATTGGCGAAAAATTTAATGAGAGAATTGAATTTTACAATGCGTCTGAGATATTAGACATGCTTGAATTACTTGAAAACGACAAAGTAAATCATACTGATTTTACAGGAGAAATATTAATTGGTTTTTCGAAAACACACCATGGAACATATTCAGGAAATGGCTACTCCATTGTTCGAAACATAAAGGAATATTGGTTTAAAAAAGGAAATATCAGAAATGAACGTCAAAACGAATTTCAACAAATCAGGTCTGATTACGAACACCACGGAATTTCTGCGATTTTAAATATGATGCATTCAAGCGCCATGGGTAAAAAGGAATTAAGAGGTGAATGGATTGTATTTAAAAAACATGAAGGTAAAAAATACTATTTATGTTTAGCTAGTCATTATGAAGATGATAAAACAATATTCGAAGAGAAATTAATGAAATGCTTAACCGAATTTCCTGAATTATCCTGAATTAAACAGATAAGAATACTAACTAATAAAAAGCTAAATGACATATATAATAATCGGAATAATCGTAGCTCTCATAATCTTCTATCAAATAGGAAAGTCTCAACAAAAAAGTGAAACAAATAAATCTGTTTCGTTCAATGTTCAAACAAATTCTTCTGCAAAATCGGAGGATGATTCTAAATGGGAAATTGTCCATAGAAAAACAGAAAGGTGGACTGAACTTGGATTTGGAGACGGAGATAATTTCCCAGGATATGGTAGATTGTATGACAGAGAATTTAAAGTGTGGTATTGCGAAGTTGGTTCCAAAGAGATAAAAGAAGAAAGAAGAATACGAGATAGGTTTCCTCTACACTACGAGCCCAAAAGCAGCAAAGAAATAACAGGTGAAGGTGTTTATTTGGACAGATTAGAAAACACCCAAGGTTATGAATCCTTATATACAGGATTGGACAATAAAAATAGAAAAAGGTGGTATTTCGCACTAACAAAATTCACCCCAACTTGGATAGAAACAGACCGAGCAATTGAAAAAGAGGAGACTGAAGTTGAAAAAGAAGAAATTGAAGTACCTGACGGTTGGGAGTTGGTTAGAAATCACTCACAGAAATGGATTGAACTTGAATATGATAAAGGTTTTCCCGGTTATGGAAAAGTATTCAACATAACATTTGATGTTTGGTATTCCAATGTAGGAACTAAAGAAAAAATTGAACAACCAACTATTTCCGTTCATTTAGCATTATACGGTAAAGACTCAAACATATATTATTTTGACAGAGTATGTAATGAAATAGAAGAATTGAAAGAAAAGAGTTTGAACTTTGAACGACTTTCAAGAACTCAAGGATACTCTCAATTATATAACGGGTTAGATAATTCGACTAAGCGAAGATGGTATTTAGGAGTAAAAGAAATGAATCCGACAAATTATTATACAGCAAGTGCGGAATAAATACGAAATGCTAACAGCGTGTATGAAAAATAGCGGGTTTAGTGCAAAATCAAAGGTCAGTGCTTTTAATAAAAGTCAGTACCAAACTGAAACTGAAATGCTTTTTAATCCGCTACTTCTCATACACGCAAACCGTTATCGCTCAGTGTAAAAAAGCCCACCGCACAAATGGCACATTTCTTTCCAACGCTCAACGGAATGTTGAAAAGTATTAAGACAATTTTTAAAATCGTAAAAGAAGACTTCCTATATTTGACGTATATTGTCAAGTCAAATTAATCAATTGGTAATTCACAAATGAAAAATAGCAAGTTGGTAGGCGAACTACTTCGAGAAAAACGGGAAAAAAAAGGATTGCTTTTAAGGCACGTTTCTGCGGAACTGGATATTGACACAGCTATACTCAGCAAAATTGAAAGAAGTGAGCGAAAAGCAACCAAAGAACAGATTATAAAACTTGCGGAAATTCTTGATTTGAATAAAGAAGATTTATTGGTTCAATACCTAAGCGAAAAAATACTTTATGAAATAAAAGACGAAGAACTGGGAGAAAAAGCATTGAAAGTGGCAGAACAGCAAATCAAATATATTAACAAAAAGAACAGAGGAAAATGATGGAACTAAAATTAGAACTATTAGAATATCAAGAAACCGCAATTAAATCTGTAGTAGATGTTTTTGACGGCTCTGTAAAAAATACTTTTGACAACGCTTCTGTTGATGGCATTCGCTCCAATATTTGTTCACTTACACCTGAACAAATAACCGAAAATATTAAAACAGTTTTAAAAGAAAATGCACTCAATGAAGAAGTTGCAAAACTAACAGACGAGCAAGAATTAACCATTGAAATGGAAACAGGAACTGGTAAAACCCTTGTTTATATCAAAAGTATCTATGAGTTATTTAAGCATTACGGTTTTACTAAATTCATTATTCTTGTTCCATCAGTTGCTATTAGACAGGGTGTTTTAAGCACGCTATCAACTTTTGAAAATCAACTGGAAGATATTTATGGATTTACACCAAAATCATTTGAATACAACAGTAAAAAACTCAATAAAGTAACGCATTTTATTGAAGAGCAACATCCGCAAATAATGGTAATGACGTTGGCTTCTTTTAACTCGGAAGACAAAATTTTGAACCAAGCAAAAAGAGAAGACCTTTTTGCAAACATTCCTTTTATTGATGCCATTGGAAGAACAAATCCTATCATCATAATGGACGAACCACAAGAAGGAATGGACACCGATAATTCCATTAAGCAAATTGCAAAACTCAATCCGCTTTTTAAAATCAGATATTCGGCTACACACAAGGTTTCAAAAAACAAAATTTATCGCTTAACACCTTACGACAGTTACCAACAGGGATTAGTTAAGAAAATTGAAGTATTGACCGTTACCGAGAAAAATGACGAAGCCACTTTAAAATTAGAACTATCGGAAACTAAAAATGGCAATAACCCGATTCAAGCAAAAATTAAGGCTTGGCATCAATCGGCAAGCGGAAAAATTGAATTTAAAGATTCCAAATGGCTAAAAGATGGCGATAATTTGGGTGAAGCTACCAACAATCCAAGTTATCTCAATTACAAAATTGAACGCATAAAAAAGAGTTTAAGAACAGGAAAATGGTCGGTTGCATTTACCAATGGAACAGAAATTTTTGAAAAACAAGCCTCTGGAAATATTCAAAGTATTTGGAATTTGCAGTTAGAATGGCTCATCATTAGGCATTTTACTAAAAAACAGAAACTACAAGAAAAAGGTATCAAATGCCTTTCGCTTATTTTTATTGATAAAGTGGCAAACTACATTAGTGAAGAACCAGTAATAAAGAACCTTTTTATTGAAAAGTATAAAGAACTTTATCCTGAATTTCACGATAATCAAAAACCAACGGCAGAACATATTGATGCCATCCAAGGGTTTTATTTTGCACAAACAGGAAAAGGAGAATATACCGACAACGAAAACTCTATGCGTAAAAACTCAGATGTTTTTGATGCCATTCTAAAAGACAAAAAAGAATTGTTGAGCTTTGGAGATTCGGTAGCCAATAAAATTGAGTTTATTTTTTCGCATTCTGCTCTTGGTGTAGGTTGGGATAACCCAAATATTTTCAACATTGCCACGCTTAGCAATTCCTATTCTGAAATTAAAAAACGACAAGAAATTGGTCGTGGTTTGCGTATTTGTGTCAATACAGAGGGGCAACGTGTGTATGATAGTTTAACCGTTTCAGATGATGAAAGGATCAATCAACTCACTGTAATACCGAATGAAAGTTATGAAACCTTTGTAACCCAATACCAAGAAGAAATAAAAGAAGTTTATGGCACTTCCAAAGCAGGTGCAGGAATGACACATACCCACAAAGGCGAAAAACAAAACCAAGTACATTTTATACGCAGTAAAAACGAAACAGTCAATCAAGCCTTTAAACGATTTTGGGATGCTTTAGCCAAAAAAACAAACTATACAGTAAGTTTTGATGAAGAAGCATTAATCAACCGAAGTATTCTTGCCTTAAATAACATTGAAATTGCCGATTATGTGGCAGAAGTGAGCAGCCGCTCGATAGGTTCGATTACTGAAGAGGGTATCAAAGACCAGTTTGGTGGTACCGAAAGTTACAAACTAAAAGCCCATTATACGGCTCTGGATTTAGTTGAAGAAATTAGCGAAAATACAGGCATTAGTTACAATACTGCTTTCAAAATTGTCAATGAGCTGAATTATGATTCCTTTGCCAAAAATCCGCCACAATTTATTCAACAAGCTTCGGCATTCATAAAAAATATTGAATTGGAAGAAATGGTAAGAGGATTGAATTACCATTTGATAAATGAAACATTTCCCTTTGATTTTGAAGATTTTGTAAAACAAGTGGAATACAGCCAATACCGAGATACGCCAAAAAGAGGGTTTTATGACAAAATGCTAGTGGATAGTGATGTGGAAAGAAACTTTGCTTTAGCAACTGATGAAGATGACGAAGTGATTTGTTTTATGAAACTCCCTGCATATTATCAAATTCCCACACCTATTGGCAATTACAACCCTGATTTTGGGATTGTAATGAAACGAAAACAATTGCGTGATGGAAAGGAAAGTGAGTTCTATTTTGTCATTGAAACTAAAGGAACAAACGACATCAACGATAAAAAAGCATTGAAAGAAAGTGAAGTGTATAAAATTAATTGTGCAATGAAGCACTTTGCTACTTTGGGTGTAGAAGTTCAATACAAAGCCCCCGTAAAAGATTATCAATTTTTTAAAGAGGATGCAACCAATACTATTAACACATTAATTGAAAAAGCATAATGAGTAAGGATTTAGGCAATACAGAAAACCCATTAGAAAACGTACAATCGCATGATTGGAATAAAGAACGTTTGGCTCAACTTAAAAACCTGATGCCCGATTTGTTTACCAATGATGGACAGCTCAACATCAACGAACTCAAAAAAGTAGTTGACCCGAGTTTGGTAATTGAAACCGAACGCTACGAATTTCGCTGGTTTGGCAAGAGCAATGCCAAACGGGAAGCCTTTACGCCTACAGATGCCACTTTGATTTATGACGAACACCGAAGCGTAAACCCCGCCGAAAGCGAAAACATCATTATTGAAGGGGAGAATTTAGCAGTACTTAAGCTACTAAGCAATAGTTACCGAGAACAAGTAAAGTGCATTTACATAGACCCACCATATAATACTGGAAATGACTTTGTATATTCTGATAAATTCAACCAAGACAAGAAGGAATATTGGGAAGATGCCGAAGTAACCGAAAACGGCTTTAAAATAGACACCAACACCGAAACAGACGGGCGTTTTCACTCCAACTGGCTTAATATGATGTATAGCCGTTTACTCATTGCTAGACAGTTGCTTAAAGAAGATGGTGTGATTTTTATTTCTATTGATGATAATGAAGTGCACCATTTAAGAAAACTGTGTGATGAAGTTTTTGGGGAGGAGAATTTTGTGAGTGAGATTGCTTGGAGAAAATCAGATAATCAAGCAAATATTGGGCAAATGGCAAGGGTAAAAGAATATATTATTTTGTATTCAAAAAATAAGGAACTATTAAATTTGAATAAAATTCCACTAACTGATAAAGCAAAAAAAGAATACAGCTATAAAGATGAAGAAGGAAGTTTTAGAAGAGCCATTTTACTGGACAAAACAAGAGGAAGACATTTTTATAATGTTAAAACAAAGTCAGGAAATATACTGAATGGACCTTGGATGGTAAAAGAAGAAGCATTTAAAGAAATGGATGCCAATAATGAAATTTACTGGACATCAGGTGGAGATGAACAACCTTATGGTAAAATTTATTTACATAAATCAAACGGTCAAATAGCAAATGATTTTTGGAATACAAGTTATGGAAGTAATCAAGAAGCAAGTTTAGCACTTGAAAAATTATTAGAAACAAGGGTATTTGATTTTCCTAAATCAGTGAAATTACTTAGTAATATTTATAGAATTGGTTCTGAAAAAGAAGATTTAATATTAGATTTCTTCGCAGGTTCTGGTAGCACAGGTCAAGCCGTAACCGAACTCAACCAAGAAGACGGAGGGAATCGTAAATATATTTTAGTTCAACTACCCGAAGCCACAGACAAAACAAGCGAAGCTTTTAAAGCAGGGTACAAAAAAATTAGTGACATCACTATAGAGCGAAACAAACGAGTAGTAGAAAAAATCATCAAAGAAAAAAAAGAAGCCCAACCCGATTTATTTAGCAAAAAAGAAAAGGAGCAAAATCAATTAAAAGGGCTTGGTTTTAAGGTATACAAACTCCAAAAATCGAACTTCCCAAGAGTAGAATATGCCCCCGACCCAGAGAAAACTCACGAAGAAAATGTAGAAGCACTCAAAAAATACATTAGAGACAAAGAAGCTCAACTAATTTCGGCTTTTAATAAAGAAGAATTAATCACAGAAATTTTACTCAAAAATGGTTTTAAACTCAATTACACCTTAACCAAACAAGAGCAATTTACCAAAAATGAAATTCTATTTGCTTCAGATGGCGAAAAAGAAACCTTGGTTTGTTTAGACGGAGTTTTGGTAGAAGAAACCGTAGAACATTTTAAGAAAAACACCGATCAAAAACTCATTGTACTAGAACGAGCCTTAGACACCACAAAAAAATGGAATCTAAAACACTATATGAAGGATAATTTTAAAGCGTTTTAGGTATGGCAGAAGAAGAAAAAGAAGATTGGAAATACATTTTAATCAATGGAAAGTCAAAAAAACTTGAGGTTAAGGTTAAACCTTCTGATTTTGATAAAGGAAGACTTATAAATCTTTCTGATATACGACCATTCAACAATAAGGATTCAGAAGGTAATGAAATCAAACCAACTGCTGTAATTGCCAATAATGAAAAACGGAAAGTTTACAAAGAGTTTTTCCAAAAGCCATTTAAAAATTTAGTTTTCCTATCAGGTGCAGGTTCATCAATGGATGTTGGAGGTAAATCAATGTACCAACTTTGGAATATTGCAGAAAGAAAATTTCACTTTGAAGAAAGGGATAAGGGGATTGTAAAAAGTGATTTCAAAGATTTATGTTCAGCTATAAATTTTGATTATGAATCGAAGAATTTGGAATCCTTATTATCACACATTGAAGGGGTCATTAAGTTTTCAGGTGACTCAAAAATCAAACTTAAAGATGGAGAACAAAATCTTTTAGAAATTAAGAAAACAATTTTTAAAACAATTAAGGATGAATGTACAATCCCAACGCCCCAAAATGATGGCTTTCCACATAAAGTATTGCTTGAAAAAGTGTTACAACGAAAACAAACCAGCCCAAGAGTGAAAATATTTACTTTAAATTATGACTTACTTTTTGAAGATGCCGCAACAGTTGTAAATGCTATTGTTATTGATGGTTTTTCATATACATTCCCAAGAACATTCAGCGGTAGATATTTTGATTATGATATTGTACAAAGAGAAGGAAGCAAACTAAAAGAAGAAGATAATTTTGTTCAACGTGTTTTTCATTTACATAAATTGCACGGTTCTATTAATTGGGAAAGGAATAAAAATGCAGGAACAGTTGAAATTAAAGAAAATTCCGAAAATCCTTTAATGGTTTACCCAAGAGAAGCCAAATATGAAGATTCCTACGAACAACCATTTTTTGAAATGATGGCGCGTTTTCAAAGAAACCTTAGGTTAAATGATGACACCTTGTTGGTTTGCCTTGGATATAGTTTTAACGACAAACATATTAATGCAGCAATAGAAGAAGCGTTTAATCAAAATCCTAGCTTTAGGCTGGCAGTTATTGACCCGTTTTTTGATAATCCAAATGGCTCGAAATTATTACTAGAACTTAAAAACAAAGCTTTAGAAACGGATAGAATTCTAATGGTTTCAGAAACATTTACCGACTTTGCTAGTCATTTTCCAGAAATCCAAACGTATAATGACGTAAAACAAGTTACTTTAAATATAAAAAATGACTAAAACCAAAATAAGTCCTTTCAAGCACGAATACTTTCTTGGTTATATCAATCAGGTGCTACCGCAATTTGTGAAAGTTCATTTTCCATCTTCGGTATTATTGAATGGGTTTACGCATTTTGGCAAAGAGTTTAACGGTGGATTGGTGGGTAGTTTTGTAGTTATTGAAGGCGATAAGTATGGTTTTTTAGGTAGAATTACGGAGTTGGCATTGCCTGAATCTGAACGACTTTCCTTGAATGAAAAAGCATTTCAAACCAGTGATTTCCACCCAACAGGGAAAATTGAAATTCTTTTATCTTTTGATTTGTACAACCCTTTTGATGTAAAAAAAGGATTAACAGCCTATCCAAATATTGGAGCAAAAGTATTTGTAAGTTCTGGAGAATTGGTACAGGAATATATGTCAAGATTTGGCGTAAGAAGCGGAGAACTTGCAAACACCATTGCAATAGGAAGCTTGGTTTCAAGCCCTGAAACGAAAGTCAAAATAAATTTGCAATCTATTTTTGGACGTCATTGTGCTATTGTAGGAACTACAGGAGGTGGAAAAAGTTATACTGTAAGTAAATTGGTAGAATCTTTAATTGCAACTGGTAATAAAGCGATTTTGATTGATGCAACTGGGGAGTATCGTGGCAGTTATGATAAAATAAAATCTGTCGATATTGGTAATGGAGAAAACATATTTCATTATTCTCAACTTACAATAGATGATATGTTTTTTTTGTTGAAACCATCACCAAGAACGCAAACGCCAAAGTTAATGGAGGCTATAAGGTCTCTAAAAATGGTGAAAATTGCAGGAGAAGAAATACAAATTGAACATAACGGAGAAGCTATTCCGATTGAAGATGGGTTATTGAAGAAAAACGGAAAGCCTAAGAAGCCATATGATGTTTTTTACTACCGAAATATATCAGCTATTGAAAACGGAATGGCAGATTTTGATTTTATGAAATTAGCCCACCAATTAAGTGCTGAATGTGTCTATGATAATGGAACTACTTGGGGAGGCGTAGCACCAAATGATGTTTCATACTGTGTGAGTTTGATATCAAGAGTTACTAATCTTGCTAATACACCAGAATTAAACCAAATATTTGGTTTTCAACAAGAGAAAACAGAAAATGATTTAACTGATGTACTTAATCAATTTATTTCTGTCGAAAACACCGAAACAAATCTATTACGATTAAACTTAGAAAACGTAAAATATGATTTTCAAGTAAGAGAAACATTAGTAAATGCAATTGGAAAATTTCTTTTATCAAAAGCAAGAAATGGTTCATTCAAAGAATCTCCTGTAGTAATTTTTATTGATGAAGCCCATCAATTTCTAAACAAGTCTATTAAAGACGAATATTTCGACAGTAAACCTTTGGATGCATTTGATTCTATCGCAAAGGAATGTAGAAAGCACGGCTTATTTCTTTGCATAGCCACACAGATGCCAAGAGATATTCCGCAAGGTACGCTTAGTCAAATGGGAACATTTATAGCACACCGACTAATTAATCATTTTGACAAAGAAGCAGTAAGTAATGCTTGTAGTACTGCCAATAAAAACACGTTGGATTTTTTACCAATTCTTGGAGAAGGAGAAGCCATTTTAACAGGCGTAGATTTTCCAATGCCAATCATAATGAAGTTTGACGAACCTATTATAAAACCAGATTCAAGTACACCGAAATTAAACTAATAACGAATGACAGAAACTATGCCCACGCTAAAAGCCATACACATTTGCAATTCGCACCAGCCACCGCACCGCCAAAAATTGCAAAAGAGTATGTCTTTGCCAACGCTGACCGACAAACAAGCGGACGAAAAAGAACACCGAAGCGATAACATCACCTATACGCAAGCAGGGGTTTCGTGCTTCGTAGGACAGGAAAGTAGTAAATTTAAAGTTCAGTTCTTCGTAGGAAGTTCAGTGGTAAAAATCCCTGCCTGCGTATAGCTGAGAACCGTTATGTGCTATTATATTTGACGACCAACATGAAAAAAATATTAACTGGACTTTTCTTGACATTAACGCTTATATC
>ERZ869909.1991-NODE-1991-length-14973-cov-6.926625_pt1 | contig 14973 bp, 14 predicted proteins | sample MGYA00520892_ERZ869909 | MGnify/ENA primary metagenome ERZ869909 (study PRJEB32215, sample SAMEA104723947) | bioreactor metagenome | biome: bioreactor; feature: anaerobic bioreactor; material: water | place: China | collected 2015-03-12 ...
GACCCCGTAGCTCAGCTGGATAGAGCGCTCGCCTTCTAAGCGAATGGTCGCAGGTTCGAATCCTGCCGGGGTCGCCACCTGCTTTCCAGCGCATTGTTCAAAAAGCTATTGCGTCAGTATCGAGACGCCAGGGCGTTTCAGGATGGCTTTTGAGGCGGAATATGATGCCGGGCATTGGGTCAAAGGGCCCAGCCGTATCGGCTTTTCCGGTTCGACAGCAAAGCCAAAGTGATCGTGCTCGCCTGGGTGAATGATGAGCAAAGGTTGCGCGCTTGCGGCAAAAGAGCCGACGCTTATGCCACCTTCACCGCCATGTTGGAAAATGGTAACCCGCCCGACAATTTCGACGCGCTGATGCAGGACGCTTTTACAGCGGTGCAGAGGCTTGAAGAACAGCTCAAGGCTGCGCAGAGCCGCTAGGGGCAATGCCGTAGACGCCACATCATGCCGCGAAGATGCTCGTGCATCGGAGGGCGCTTGTCGAGAGAAGCAGCGATGGAACGGAAAGCAAGCGACGTCAATTTCCATATCGGCGCGCGAGTTCGTACCCGGCGTCAGGCTCTGGGGCTTAGGCGGGCCGAGCTCGCCGACCGGCTTGGTGTCACCAGTCAGCAGCTCTACAATTATGAGCGCGGCGAGTCTCGGATAACCGCCGGTCGGCTTTTCGAGCTGGCAGGGGTACTTGGTGTCGACCTTGGATGGTTCTTCGAGGGGCTGGACAGCGGGAAGGCAGGTGGCCCGCGAACCAGCGGCAACGCGCCCGAACTCGCAGCTTACAACCCGCGTGTGGTCGAAGCCGCACAGGCGCTTCTGCGGATAGAGGACAACAAGGTCCGCAATCAGCTGATGAAAACGATCCTGGCGCTCGGCGGTGATGGCACGCCCGTCACGGATGACTGAGCCCCAGGCCAAGGCTATCAGCGCCTGAATATGGCCCCGACCGGACAATGATCTGACGGGTGGTTGTCGCGCGGGCCGGAGAAGGTCGTCTCAAAGAAGGAGCGTTCCACCTTGCTGCGCGCTGCGGCCTCGTTGAAGACGATGAAGTCGATGAACTCCCGGTATCGCGGATTGCATCTCGGGCCGATGCCAGCGCCAGCGATCCGCAGCGGGGCAGGATCGCCGTCATTGAGGTCCAGCCAGACCATATCGCCGTCCACCTCGAGACGGCGGTTGAAGTCGCCGCCGACGATCACGGCCCGGCCAGCCGCGCTACGCTCATCGATCCAGTTTTCCAATACCGGCACTTGGTCAAGGAGAACCGGGCAGGCGCTGGCTTCACTGCCGCTGAAACACCCCGATTTCAGGTGGACGCTCATGATGTCGGTTGGCGTGTCGCCGGGGAGCGTGATGGCGACGCCCCAGCGCAGCCGGTCATTGCCTTCGACATCGAGCGCCTGCAAGGGGGGCAGTGGCTGGTGCTCAATACCGTTTCGCACCGCGATGGCCGTTGCCTGCATGGTCAGACGCGTCCCGTCATCACGCCCCCGGCAGAGCGGGTAATCGTCTGCAGCACCGGCTGGACGCGCCTCGATGTGGAAGCTCCATTCCTCCGGGTTGAACACCCGCGCCAGCGCCGCCTCGTTCTCGATCTCCTGCAAGAGCCAGATATCGGCATCAACCTCGTCAATGATCGCTGCGACACGCGCATAGCCTTCATCATCGCGTGGAGCACAGCCCCGGCCATCTTCGGCGGCGAGGTGCTCGATATTCCATGACGCTATCCGCAGACCGTCCACCGACCCTGAAGGGCTCGGACCCGTATCGCATGCCGCGAGGCAGAGGGCAGAAAGACCGGCAATCACCCATTTCATGTCGAGCATCCTCAAGCTTGGCCGGTACGGCGCGTGAAGCGGATAATTGCTCGCCTCCGGGTGCGGCGCAACAACCACCGACCGGTGGAAACGCGCTACTTTCGCCAATGACTCTATAACGCTGCGAGGTGCACACTGTTGACGTGAGTTCATATCCGGTTGGATCACGATGATAAGCTGGCAGCTGAAACTGCGCCGTTCGTACGGAAGAGTGTGGTCGCTGGCTTGCGTTCCGCTCCGGAAATCGTCGTCGACAAGTCCTGACGGAGCGTCCTCTGCCGAATGCTTCCGCGTTGTCGTGCGGCACACGACCAACATGTTTGTCTAGGCCCGGAGCGGATGCAGGGCTGGGTCAGTATGCAGATCCGTCTCAACGGGCATCCGCATGGTGTGGACTGGCGCACCGGCCATCAAGGCTTCGCCGCGCTCGCCATCCAGACTGACCGGCATACGGGCAGGCGGGGGCTGCAACCGGTCATTGGTAGCGATTGAACGCCAGCTGTCATCTCCGGTCGCGACGCCGAGCTGGAAAGTGCACCAGTACCGCTTATGTCAGTGTGGCTGTCTTGCCCGTTCCCGGTTAGCAGGCTGCAAGGCAACAGCGCTGTGCCAGGTTCTGGTGCGCACAATCATGGTGTCACGGCGTTTGCCCCTGTTCAGACTGCAGGGAGACACGGCCCGCCTAGAGCGTTCTGTGCCCATTCTATCGGGCCACTTCCGTCACGTCCCGCTGCCTCATATCCCGCGCCATCACGCCCGATGCCAGCATCAGGCTGAACGCGCTGGCGGCGAAGAACCACAAGCCAGGCTGGCTGGCGGCGGTAGACAGCGCCTCATTCGACCAGATCACGATAGCAAGGGCCACGACCACCACATCAGTGAAAGACCATTTCCCAAATAGCTCTATCCAGCGCATGGCCAGAGGGCTGACGCGCGAGGGCGGCAGGCGGTGGATGGTAATCAGCATGGACACTTTCAATAGCGGAGTGGCGAGCGAGAAGGTCGCGATGAGCAGCGCCAGCACCGGCTCGCGTGCGCCGATGAGGGCGGCAATCGTGTCCAGAATGGAATAGCTAGCCTTGAAGATGATCAGACTCTGTGCCTCGAACAAGGGCAGCATCACGCCCGGCGGAAACAGGATAATGCCCAGGATCAGGAGCGCACGGGCCATTGCCCCGCCCGTGCCGTGCGGGTTGTCCCTGCCTTGCGTCTGCTCCCGCCCACTCATGGTTAATACCGTCCGGGGCGATTGTGGCGAAACGGGGGCGCGGAAGCTTCTGCCGTCTTCCGCTGTCTCACCGCGTAGCAGACGGCTCGTATTTATTCCGGATGCACTGCGCGTGGACCGGATCGGCAAAGAGTTAGACCAAGGCGATCTCAGACCGTGCGCCATCGCCTGAATGTTGCGGTCATTCGTAGCGAAATCGGGATCAAGTTCGCCAGGATGTAGTTCTCCACCCATCGCTGGGCCGTTGACGACGACGGCATCACGCCTGCTTGCAATGGGCATGGCGACGCGACCCTGTGGGTCGGGAACGGCATCGCAGCAGGCTCAATCTTCACGGCCACCATTGGCTGGGATCGCCCAGGTGATGCGGATACCCGCGCGCTATTCCTTGGGGGATGGCGCAATGATCCGCCTGCTGCCCTCCACGAGATCCGGCTTCGAGCAATAACAACTCTCTGATTGGGTGTGGTGAGCGTCACGAGATAATCGGGGTGCCTTACCCAGGCTCTCTGCCGTCCGCTTTTTTGGATCAGACGAAAGGGGAATACGAGCGGGCTGGTAGCGTACGCATCATTCCCTTCGCTATCGAGTCAGAAAAACGACAGCCAATCGCGGCCTTATGCCTTCGTCGGTCCATCACGACCAAGTGTGCTCCGCGACATTTTCGATGCCGCGGGCACCGCGCCTTAGCTTCCTGCCAGGGGTATGGGCGTGCAAAATGCACAGTAACCGGTTGCGAATTGCGATCAGGACCACGTTGATCGGTACGGGTTCGCCGACTAGTCTGCCTGTCTTTAGGTGGGGGCGCAGGCAATATTCGGGGGGTGTAGATGGGAACGGCACCGAACAAGACCAGTGCGGAGACCTGCAGACCGCTGGCAGATGCCATTTTAAAAATTCGCAAGACCAGTATTGTCAGCGAACACTGGATCGCCCGCGCGCTGGAAGAGGCGCTTTCAACCCATAAATGGCAGGGACCGGGCCGCGCGTTCAAGCCGGGACTGGGGCGCAGCATCGCCAGGCTCGTTTACGCCGGACATGACCGGGAAGCGCTATCGAAATTGCTTGCCAGCCTGTTACGTCATGACCGCGTCGCCGTCCGGGTGAAATGGTTTTTCGCCACATCTGGTCTTGCGGAGACCGGTATTCCTGTGGACCACAAGGATGCAGGGCGTAACGCGCTGATGGGCTCCATGATCAGCCGGTTTGCCTATGGCAGCCCCCCTGCCTATCAGACAGAGCTGGAGCTTCAAGGATGCTACACACTATTTGACAATACCAGCCGAACCCAGGTCAACCGTTCGGTCCTGTGTGTCGATGCCCTGAACTCGAACAGCGTGATGTGGGCTTTGCATATATATCGCAATGTAGGCGACGCGGCAGACATGTTGCGGTCTCGTACCGGCGTCTTTCTTCCTGAAACCACCCCGATGGCCCTATTGTCGACTTCTGGCTGGATCGAAACTGAGTCCCTCATCAGAAAGTATTTCGACGATGAAGCTGCTGGCGCCGTGCTGACAGCGCTGAGCAGACCGGGTCAACGCGGAACAGAACCCGGCATGACATCTATCAGATTGAACGCCGGAAAGGACGGAGAGCTGATCGACAGTAACGGACGAGAGGCGTTCCGATACCTGAAGACTGATGGCCCCCTCGGTATCACCGGCTTCCAACGGTTGGGACTAAACCAGCGCGATAGCCTCTCCGAAGATGAAAGGGCAGTGACAGGTTTTCTCAGCGCTCGCCAGATTCAGACCCTTACCGATGCAGGGGAAGTCCTGACGCGATTTGCAGCCAGTGAAATCTGGCCGTTCAGCGCCGACGCGGCTCCGGCCCTGGCCGGCGCAAGTTCACAAGAACGCGCAAGCTAGCACGAACGGCGCCTCTGCCCGCCCCCGAAACGCAGCAGGACTCCCTCGCTGAACCGAAAAGGCCCGGACCAGGAAATCGGGAGCGACGTGTTCGGTTAGATGGCCGATTACAGGTAAGATTTACTGCGCTGCGCGTGCGGAAGACAGCTCGCGCGTCTCCAAAATATGCAATTGCGCTCCCTTTGGAAGGGCAGGGAGACGCTCTATGCGCGCGTCATACTACTTGTGACCGGCATCAGATCGATCGGATTTTCCTGCCAGAAGGTTGTGGCGCTGACGCCCGCTTTCCCTGACCGCTCCTGTGGCACGAAGGTCACGGCTGTCTCTGACGTCAAGCGGACAACTTGCCCCCACCCAAAAGTTGCGCAAACGTTAATGCGGCGACTGGTCGGGGAGAGGGCACATGTTCTTCAGGCGGCGTGAGCGTTTAACGTCCGGTCAGGACTTATCTAAAGAGCCTTTCATGCTCATTGGTGAACCGGCCCGCTATGTCGCCGGGCCACCTCTCTCGCTAGGGCAGTATAAAGTGCCTTTGCGACGTGACGACGGCTTTTCAGCATTTTCTGAAAGCATAACCGAACGCCTACCAGGCGGACTGGATGACCTCGTTCGGGATGACGGCGATCAGGAGCGCCGTAAGATCCGAGGCAAAATATTCTCCAACCTGAACTTCAACGGTCTCGATATTACGAGGTTCGATTTTGAGGGCTGCATCTTTAAAGAATGTCATTTTATTTATTGCTATATTAATCAGTCGAACCTGACCGACTGTACGATGTTAAATTGTAGCTTTACACTCGGGGCAATAACCATTTGTAAATTTGTCGATTGTTTGTTGTTCGAGACCGAATTCCAAGGCATGCTGTTGGAGCGCGCCGATCTCGCCAGTCAAGGCAACCGGTTGATCGATGTCACTTTCAGGCCTGTTTTGCTGGCCCGCGAAGAAGGCCTCGATGAGCGCCTCAGGAACTATGCGCGGCCCCTGACCCTGAGCGGTTCGCCGTGGCCTGCCGGCAAGAAAGAGGACACACAAAAAATCGAGGTGATCGCGCTGTCCTGTGTGGTCAAGGGCATGCTTGATCTGCGGCATGCCTTTTTGATGCGTGTTCATTTCGAAGGCATCACCCATGATCGCGGCGCGCTCTGGCTTGGTCAGGGCGTTACCGCATTCTCGCAGTTCACGGAGGCGTATAGGCGATTTTGTTTCCCTACATCGGCGTTGCGGCAGCAGACCGATTCATTGATGCTCGATCCAGCATTCTATGAGACAGACACTCAAGGCAAGCTGAACGAGTGCACCATCAAGTCTTCGCTCGACGGCTTGGAGCTGACCGGTGCGACGGCGATTGGCGTGTCTATCGATTTGTCCGTTGCATTCATTCATGCAGAAGAGCTGCGTGCACTCGGGTGCCGACTGAACGTCGCTGCTAGGGAGGTTAGCTTCGAAGAGGCCACACTCGCGCGCTGTGAGATCCAGCTGAAACTGGACGCTGAGAGCAGGCTCAGTCTTGCACGATGCGTCGCCGGGCGTACAGCGGCTGACCAGGCGATGTATCGGCGTTTTACGCGGGACGATCTGAGGGCGGCCTTCAAAGGTTGTTCGGACGCGCTTGAGGCGGCCCTGCGATCGAACGGGTCCTCTGAGGCAAGCATCCGCAATGAGCTAAATGGCGTTGACATAACGATCCTGACGGCGCAGGTCTCCGAATTCCTTGAAGAACAGGGCAGTAGCTCTATAAAATGGACCGGTCTTCCGGCCGATCCTGTGCAATATCTGCTGCCGGCAAATGCGGATTTGAGTGTGCTGAATAGGAGGCAGTCAATTGCAGATGCAATCAATAGTCACTTTGAACTGGTTCGAAAGACTTTCAAGGTGTGTGCGGAGGAGGCTGACCTCTCTGGTGTTGACCTCACGGGGAACTGTTTTGTTCTTGCCCATTGTGTCGGAGCGAACTTTAGCGATGCTGTCCTTGAGCAATCCGATTTCACCGCAGCGGCACTTTGTGATCGGGCACGATATGCCCGTCTGCGGCGCGCCAATCTCAGCCAGTCAAGGTTCGTGTCAGCGTTACTTGTGCGCGCCGATTTTCAGGATGCGGTACTTTTTGGCGCGCGGTTCTATCGACACAACGGCCGCCGGCCTGAGGTCGCTCTGGTGCGGGGGGCGAACTTCGCCGGTGTGACAGGGCTTACAGGAACTGCCTTTGCCAATCTTGACATGACCGACGCGAAGTTACCCGACCGATATGGTGAAGGTTCGCTTTCCTCGATCGAAACGGTGTCGATCCAGTGCCGGAACTTGCTGGCCATGGCGCTGTTGGCGGCCGCATACGTCTTTCTTACAGTGTTCAATATCAATGAGGATGAATCCATCCGCGAGATCAATCTACCCGTTCTCGAAGTCGCAGTTCCCGCGACAAGCTTCACATTGACCGCCGCGGTGTTGCTTCTTTCCATATATGCTTACCTGCACACCAAGTTGAGGATGGTCTGGGGCGAGCTACGACGCCTGCCGGCCCGGTTTCCGGACGGACGGCCAGCTGGCAGGCATATCTATCCATTTATCGTGACCGCGCTGGCGACGCCGGTGCGCGGCCAGGCTGGGCGCGTGGCAGGGGGCAGATTTCGGATTTCCAGCCTGGCCGGCACGACCTTCGAGGTTGTGGGTGCGATCTTCGCCGGCTGGCTGCTGGTGCCCATCATCCTGGGTGCGCTGCTATATTTCGAAATTCGGAAAGGTGCCGGGGATGTGGTGCCGGGTGGCATCGATGCTGCCGTAAGCTGGCCCTTGCTGGAGACCGGAATTCTGGCGGTGTCCATCGGCGTCCTGATATGGTCTGCCTGGGTGCTGGTGAGCGAACTACGATCCCGTTAGAAGGCTGAAAAAGGTGTCCTTCTTCGGGTCTGGACGACTGGAAGTCTGCAGAAACGGACACCCGGTCCGTGTGACCGCCGAAAGGCTAAGTCGGGCCGGCTACAGAAATCCTTCAGGGACCGGCTTGTGCGCGCGGATTTCCGCTACCGTCAGGCCTTCCAGCTCGTGCGGAAATACCAGCCAGTCCGTCGTCTCATGGAGGTGGTAGTCGGGCCTGAGGGGCGTCTCGTTGCGCTCTGGCTTGAACCAGGCCACGGCGGTGCGCACCTCGTATCGGCCCTCCAGAGCCTGGAGGACAGCCGCCAGCGTGTGGCCCCGGTCGAGCACGTCGTCCACGACCAGCAGCCTGCTGCCCGCGGGTAGAGTCGCTGTCAGCGCATCCAGCCCGGAAATGGCTATTTCCGGCTGGCGCTCGTCAATACCGGTATAGGAACGTGCGGCGAGGGGAGAGTGGCCTGTGTTCAGGCCGTGCCAGACGAGCGCTTCGTGAAGGGCGATCGCTATAGGGCTGCCGCCGCGCCAGAGGCCAACCAGATGGTCGGGGTGCCAGCCGCTGCTCAATACCTCAAGCGCCAGCGCGTACCCGTCCGCAAGCAGGCTGTCGGCAGAAAGGAAGCGCTTGGTCATGACCTGTCCCGGTGGTGATGTGAAGTTTTTTGCGGTTGGGGGAACGCTATCTGAATCGCGGCGTTATTCCGTCGTGTCACTTCGACTGGAAAGGATAGTAATATGCTCCGTCTAGCACTGGCCTTCTTTATTGTTGCCATTATAGCCGCACTGTTTGGCTTTGGTGGCATCGCTGCTGGCGCTGCCAGCATTGCGCAGATTCTTTTCTTCCTCTTTGTCGTCCTTTTCCTGGTTGCACTCGTTGTCGGCCTGGTACGTGGACGGTCGCCGAGGATATAGATCTGGCATCGAATTGAATGGCGGGAGAGTTGTAAAGCCGGGCTGCATCGAAGCCCGGCTTTGCCATGCCTAGGCGGGCCGCACGAGTGCGTGGCGCTTCTTGCCGAGTGAAAGCTTGATGGCGCCGTTTATCAGGTCAGCGCCCGTCAGCACCCGGCCGAATTCAGCCTCCTCCACGTCGTTCACCTTCACTGCGCCTTCGCCCATCTTGCGCTTGGCTTCGCCCTTGGAGGCACAAAGCCCCGCCGCGACGAGCGCGTCGAGAAGGGCGATCCCGCTAGCGAGGTCTGCCGTGGTGGATGGCAGGGCATCACCCGCCCCGCCGCCTGCAAAGGTCGTCTTCGCTGTCGCTTCGGCTTCCTGCGCCGCCGCAGCGCCGTGCAGCATTGACGTGGCGGCATTGGCAAGGGCGATCTTGGCGTCGTTGATCTCCGCGCCCTGCAGCGTCTCGAGCCGGGCAATCTCGGTGAGCGGTATATCGGTGAAGAGCTTCAGGAAGCGGCCGACGTCGGCGTCTTCGGTGTTGCGCCAGAACTGCCAGTACTCGTAGGCGCTCTTCATGTCGGCATTGAGCCAGACCGCGCCGTCAGCGGTCTTGCCCATCTTGGCGCCTGACGCGCTGGTAATCAGCGGCGTGGTGAATCCGAACACCTCCTTGGCATCCACACGGCGGCACAGTTCCACCCCGTTGATGATATTGCCCCACTGATCCGCCCCGCCCATCTGCAGCGTGGTGCCAAAGCGACGATTCAGCTCGAGGAAGTCGACGGCCTGCAGCAGCATGTAGTTGAATTCGAGGAACGTCATGGGCTGCTCGCGCTCCAGCCGCAGCTTCACGCTGTCAAAGCTGAGCATGCGGTTGATCGTGAAGTGCGTGCCATAATCGCGAAGGAAGTCGAGGTAACCGTACTCGCCGAGCCATTCGTCATTATTGATGACGATGGCTTCCTGCAGGTCCAGAAGCGCGCCGAAAGGCTTCAGGATGCCTTCCTTGTTTTCCGCTATGATCTCCGGCGTCAGCATCGGGCGGCTCGTGTCGCGGCCCGTGGGGTCGCCCACCTTCGTTGTCGCGCCCCCCATCAGGACGACGGGCTTGTGCCCGGCCTGCTGCAGGCGGCGCAGCAGCATGATCTGCACCAGCGAGCCGACGTGGAGTGAACGGGCGGTGAGGTCAAAGCCGATATAGCCGCTGAGCGTTTCGGACGCCGCGCGCTTGTCCAAGCCCTCTATGTCGGTTGCCTGATAGAGATAGCCGCGCTCCACCAGCGTTCTGACGAGTTCTGACGCATAGGTGCTTGCGGCCATGGCTAAGGGCTTCCCTGCTGAAACGAATACGGCGCTAATAGCAGTATTGTGCGCGGGTATGGAAGGCGCTGGGCCACAGGATGATCGATCGATTATGAAATGGGTGGGCCTGATGAGCGGCACCTCGCTGGACGGGGTGGATGCGGCGCTACTGGAAACCGATGGCGAGCGCCTGATCCGGTTCGGGCCCGGGCTGGAGCGGCCCTACACATTGTCAGAGCGCAAGGTGCTGCAGGCCGCCGTTGACGCTGCGCTGCAATGGCGCTGGCAGGGCGAGGCGCCGGATGTATTCGCGGACGCAGAAGCCATACTTGCAGTCACTCACGCCGAAGCAGTGGAGGCGGTATGTGCCAAGGCGGGCATCGCGCCGTCAGCGCTCGATGGCGTGGGCTTTCACGGCCAGACAGTGTTGCACCGGGCCCCGAAGAATACCGTGCCGGGGCGCACCTTGCAGATCGGCAACGGGCAGGCTCTTGCAAACCGGCTTGGCTGCCAGGTCGTCTTTGATTTCCGTTCGGCTGACGTGGCTGCAGGCGGGCAGGGCGCGCCTCTGGTGCCGGTGTATCACCGCGCGCTGGCTGGTTGGTCCGGGCTGGAGCGGCCTCTGGGCGTCATCAATATCGGCGGGGTCGCCAACATCACCCATATCGCGGCTGACGGCACCCTGACGGCGTTCGATACCGGTCCTGGCAACGGGCTGATTGACGCCTTCATCGAGGCCCGCACCGGAGAGGCGATGGACAAGAATGGCGAGATCGCTGCGAGGGGCCGCATCCACGAGGCTGCTTTCGAGGAATTTCTCGCCAATCCCTATTTCCATGCGCCAGGTCCGAAATCACTCGACCGCTGGGACTTCTCCCTCGATGCGGTGCGCAATCTCTCGCTCGAAGACGGCGCTGCGACGCTTACCGGCCTCACCGCGAAAACGATTGCGCTGGGTGTTGCCGCGCTGCCGGACACGCCGGAAAGACTGGTGCTATGCGGGGGCGGGCGGCGCAACAAAACGCTCGCTGAACTGGTCGCAGCGGCTACGGGCCTCAACGTCTATTCCGCAGAAGCGCTGGGCTGGCGCGGTGATCTGGTGGAGGCTGAGGCCTTTGCCTTCCTCGCCGCGCGCGTGGTCAGAGGCCTGCCCTATACCTGGCCCGGCACGACGGGCGTGGCCGAGCCGATGGGCGGAGGAATGGTAGTCGGAGGAGCTTAGATGGATCCGGAACCTCAGCGAACCGCTTGGGATATTTATTTTGATGTTATGATGGGTTTACTTCGCGGGTTTCTGTTTGTTGTGCTCGCGACGCTGGTGCTGATCATAGTCTTGAACATCCGCCATTTCATCGAAGAAGGGACCGGGTGGCAGGAGTGGTTGCAGCTTCTAATTGTGTTGCCGGTGGCAGTTGGTGTGATTGGATTTGAACGAGTCCTCGCGTGGTTGTCTCGCAAGGAAAAGGCATCACGGCCAGATTTCTGAGCAACCGGCGGCAGATGGTCTGCCGCTATCAAAATAGGTCCCGGCTCGGGGACGGGACCCCGGTTGTGGTGCCGAATTCGAAACACTTGAAAGTTCAACACGAACCTCTCCACCGGGGCCCCGGCCCCCGAGCCGGGGGCCAGTGCCTTCAGCTCGCGTCGAGCGTCCCCCTACCGCCGCGAAATCTTCGGCTTGGGATTGTCCAGCTCGACAAGGCGCAGATCGAGATAGTCGTCGATTGCGGTCTGCAGTGGCTCGACATGGTTTGAGAACAGGTGGCCTGCGCCGGGAATGATCTGGCGCTTGATGTCGATGCCCTTTTGGGCGCGCACCTTGCTCATCACCTTTTCCATGTCGTCATGCGGCACGATCACGTCCGCATCGCCGTGCGCGACGAGGCCCGAGGCGGGGCAGGGCGCCAGGAAGGTGAAGTCGTACATGTTGGTGGGAGGGGCTACGGAGATGAAGCCGGCAATCTCCGGACGGCGCATCAGAAGCTGCATGCCGATCCACGCGCCGAACGAGTGGCCTGCCACCCAGCAATAGGGCGCATTGGCGTTATGGGCCTGCATCCAGTCCAGCGCCGTTGCGCCATCGGACAGCTCGCCAAGGCCTTGCTCGTAAACGCCCTGGCTGCGGCCGACGCCCCGGAAATTGAAGCGCAGCACGGCAAATCCGCGCTGCTTGAACACGTCATACATCATCAGCGAGACAGGCGTGTCCATGTGGCCACCGCCGCGCGGGTGCGCATGCAGTATCAGCGCGACGGGGGCGTTTTCGGTCTTGCCAGGCGTGTACTTGCCTTCGATGCGGCCGGCCGGGCCGGGAATGATGACGTCAGGCATGGGTGATCCGGTCTTCCCTGAAACTCAATTGCCAGCGGCCTTGTCAGGTATGCGCGCGGCGTATCGGCGCAGTATGAAAGGCCACATACAATAATTCTTGACTCTGCTGCTAGGATACCTACTTCCACGAACAGGCAGGTACGCCAGCACGGCGTGCGCGCTCTTAGCATATTGCGCACAACAAATGCGAGCGCCGGAAACAATTTAGCCGCGTTCACGATGAGGAGACGCGTTGATGAAGCTGAGCACGAAGGGCCGGTACGCCGTCATGGCGATGGCAGATCTGGCAACCCATACCGACGGCAGTCCGGTTCCATTGGCCGAGATCGCCTCGCGGCAGGAGATCTCCCTGTCCTATCTCGAACAATTGTTTGCGCGCATGCGCCGAGCCGGCATCGTCAAGGCTGTGCGGGGGCCAGGCGGAGGCTACCGGCTGGCACGGGCCGCCGCCGACACGCGTATTTCCGACATCATTCTCTCAGTGGACGAGCCCGTCGATATCACACGTTGCCAGCACCAGATGAAGGGCTGCATGGAAAGCGGCCAGCGTTGCATTACCCATGATCTGTGGGATGAGCTGTCGCGCCATATCCACCTCTATCTGAGTTCGGTCAGCCTTGAAGATGTCGTCAGCCGCCGCATCGCCGGATCGGCCAGCGGACCGCGCGGACTGGCCGCCGCCCTGAGAGCCGCAGCCGCGGAGTAACAGGAATAATGACCGTCTATCTGGATCATAACGCTACCAGCCCCTTGCGCCCGCAAGCGCGTGAGATGATGGCGCGTGCTTATGATTCAGGCGGCAATCCGTCCTCGGTGCATGGCCCCGGACGGGCGGCAAGGGCCATCGTGGAGACGGCGCGCGCCTCGCTCGCAAGGCATTTCGTGACGCGCGCCGAAGACGTGGTGTTCACCTCCGGCGGCACCGAAGCGAATAATCTCGTGATCGCGTCGGCCAAGGCGGCGGGCGCAAAGCGCCTGATCATTTCGGCAATAGAGCATGACGCGGTGCGCGATGCGGCGCTGGCGAGCGGGCTGGAGGTCGAGATACTGCCGGTGACGGCTGATGGCGTTGCCGATCTGCGCTGGCTGGAAAGCCGTCTCTCCGGCTGGAACCGCGAGGCCGATGGCGTACCCTTCGTGGCGCTGATGGCGGCCAATAACGAGACCGGCGTGATCCAGCCCGTCGAAGCTGCCGGGCGGCTGGTGCGCGAGGCAGAGGGCCTGTTCCACATCGATGCCGTGCAGATGGCGGGCAAGCTCGCTTTCGATTTTGCCGGCAGCCTGGCCCATTACGCGGCGCTGTCCGCGCACAAGGCGGGCGGGCCGCAAGGCGCCGGCGCGCTGCTGCTGGCGTGTGATGCGCCGCTGACGCGCCAGATGCATGGCGGGGGACAGGAGACGGGCCGCCGCTCTGGCACCGAGAATGTCGCCGGGATTGCAGGCTTTGCCGCCGCCCTTGCTGCCGTAGAGGCCGATGAGGCTGCGCGCATGGCCGCTCTGCGTGACGCGCTGCAGTTAAAGCTGGAATCGGTTGAGGGCGTGCGCATATGGGGGGCAGGGGCGGATCGCCTGCCCAATACGCTCTGCCTCTCGGCTGCTGGCTGGCTGAGCGAAATTCAGGTTATCGCCATGGATCTGGCGGGCTTTGCCATCAGCGCAGGCTCTGCCTGTTCTTCCGGCAAGGTAAGAAAAAGCCGCGTGCTTGAAGCGATGGGCGCGAGTGCAGACGAAGCCGCCAGCGCCATCCGTATCAGCCTTGGCTGGACGAGTACGCAAGACGATGTGGACCGCTTTGCGGACGCCTGGATGCGCGAATACGCGCGCATCCGGCCCCGCCTCGCGGCGGCTGTTTAGAGACTGACTAAACCATTCTTGCGCACGCAAGAATGGTAAGGCCGAACGGCCGTCGCGCCTCGTGGCGCGGTAGCCAAGCGCCCGGATGGGCGCACCGGCGCTTGAGGCTGACAAAAGGAAGGACGGGCTTATGCCTGCGGTGAAGGAAACGATTGAAGACGTACGCCGGCTGGAGGCCGACAAGTACAAGTATGGCTTCACGACCGAGATCGAGCAGGAGTTCGCGCCCAAGGGGCTGAACGAGGACATTGTCCGCTTCATCTCCGAGAAGAAGGGCGAGCCGCAATGGATGCTCGACTGGCGCCTTGATGCCTATCGCCGCTGGCTGCAGATGGACGAGCCCACATGGGCGAACGTCCATCACCCGAAAATCGACTATCAGGACGCGTATTATTACGCCGCACCGAAAAACGCAGCCAAATACAAGTCGCTGGACGAAGTTCCTGCCGAACTGCTTGAAACCTACAAGAAGCTCGGCATCCCGCTTCGCGAGGCCGAAGTCCTGCTCGGCGTTGAAGGCGCGGAGGACCGCACGGCGGCTGAAGCGCGCGAAATGCCAAAGGTCGCCGTCGATGCGGTGTTCGATTCCGTGTCCGTCGCCACGACCTTCAAGAAGGAGCTGGAAAAGGCCGGCGTGATCTTCATGCCGATCTCCGAAGCCCTGCAGAAGCACCCCGATCTGGTGCGCCAGTATCTCGGCAGCGTGGTGCCCGTCACCGACAATTATTTCGCGACGCTCAACAGCGCGGTCTTCTCCGATGGCTCGTTCGTCTATGTGCCGCCGGGCGTGCGCTGCCCGATGGAGCT